>Ga0136633_1000742_pt1 | contig 24775 bp, 21 predicted proteins | sample AntDrymeUQ832206_2_FD_105494 | JGI IMG/M metagenome (GOLD analysis project Ga0136633, IMG submission 105494) | Polar desert sand microbial communities from Dry Valleys, Antarctica - metaG UQ83 (22.06) | ecosystem: Environmental > Terrestrial > Soil > Desert | place: Antarctica: Dry Valley...
AATCGGCTGGCGGACTCGGCCAAAGCCATTCAGGACTCCTGGAAGAAGGCATGGTGGGGCGCGGACACGCGAACGAGGAGTCTATATCAACGCCGACCGCTTCGTCAACCGAAGCGGTCGTGGTCGTGGCTGCCACAACATGCCACCCTGGCGTGTCATAGGCGTACCGTGATCGCCATTGGAGACCTCGTGACGGAGCGTTCGCCCACCTCCGCCGCCGATCTCGCGTCGTTCGATCGGCAGTTCGCCGACCTTCGGCCGCGCCTGCTCCGCATCTGCACCGGCCTCGTCGGAGCCGATCACGCCGAGGACGTCATCCAGGACACGTACGTGCGCTCCCGTTCGCGCATCGGGCAGCTGCGCGATCCCCTGCGCTTCGATGCCTGGGTCGCGCGCACGGCCGTCAACCTCTGCTACAACACGCACCGATCCGGGCGCCGCCTGCGCGATCGCCTCCCGCGCCTCGTGGCCGCGCGGCCCGCGGCCGCCGACCGTGACGTCGGGCTGCGTGAGCTGATCGAGCGCCTCCCGCCTCGCGAGCGGACGGTCGTGGTCCTCCACTACGGCCACGGCTACCAGACCGATGAGATCGCGGCGAAGGTCGGAACTTCCCCCTCCAACGCACGGACGATCCTGTTCCGGGCGCGCCGGCGCCTTGCCGAGCAGCTGCGCCAGGCCGACCGATGACGAGGGATCGCCACGCCGATCAGCTCCACGCCCGACTGGCCGGTGGCGCCGGGCTGACCGCCGACGAGCGCCGCCACGTCGCGACGTGCGCGGCCTGCCAGCGTGCCGTCGCCGACGTGGGCCGGCTGGACGAGCAGCTGCGGGTCGCGGCCGCCGGCCTGGCCTCCGAGCCGATTCCCGACGCCGACCTCGAGCCGCTCGGCGCTCCCCGGTCACGCTGGGCTCGACCCCTGTCGGTCGTCGCGGCCGCGGGGCTGATCGGGATCGTCATCGGCTACGGGCTGGGCCAGGTTCGGCCGCCGACCGGCGCCGATACGACGCCGTCACCGTCCGGCGTTGCCGAGCGGTCCACGCGACCATCTGAGTCGGGGGCGGTGGAGGCGTCGCCCTCTGCCGCGCCCACGCCGGAGCCCGCGGTGAGCGCCCGGCCGACTCCACTGGCGACGGGCGGCGCGCCGTGCGCTGACGGCGAGGCCGGCTTCTCGATCGTCGTCCCCGACGGCTGGTATGCCAGCCTTCGCCAGGGCGACCTGATGGCCTGCGCCTTCCTGGCGCCCGAGCCGTTCGATCCGCTGGCCGCCGGCACCGATCCCGACTTCGACGCACCCATCCGGCTGGCAACCTCCGTCGAACCGATGCCCACCGGCACGGTCGTCGAGCACACGGGCGACGGAGACGCGGACGCCCTCGCCGATCGCTGGATCGTCGAGCGCGACGGCGAGGCGTGGCTCGTCTACGTGGTGGCCCTGCGCTCGACGGTCGGTGACGCTCCGTCATTCCTCCACCTGGGCAGCCGCGAGTCCGACGGGTTCGCGGCCGACGCGCTCGATTCGGTCATCGGGCGCCTGGCCATCTCCGACCCACTGCCCACCGATCCGGACGCCGTGGCGGCTGTCGAAGAGCTGTTCGCCGATGCCGATGTTTGCTCCGATCTCGAGCGCGGTGTCAACGTGATCCTGCCCGACGACTGGTGGACGAACACCCCGTTCGGCGACCTCCAGCCGTGCACCTATTTCGCGCCGGGCCGCTTCGAGATCGGCGACGAGGGGGCGGTGCCCGACGGGGTACCCATGACCCTTGAGGTCACCACCGGCGCCATCGGGACGATCGAGGAGATCCTCGGCTTCGAGACGCTGGTCGTGGACCGCCATGCGGCCCGGCGCTGGGAGCTCACCCCCGGCCTCGGCGACCCGCCGCCGGACACGCGCACGTACCAGTACGTCGTCGAGCTCGACGACACGCCGGACGACGGCCGGAAGCTCGTCCTCACCGTCCGAAGCGATGCGTCGGATGACTACGAGCGCGACAAGGCGGTCCTGGACGAGATGACGCGACGGCTCGTCATCAGCCCGACCCCGGCGCAGGTGTTGGAGCCTGGGCCGGATCCGTCATGCGGTTGGGAGCTCGTCGAGCTGACGCCCGAGGGCCAGACGTTCGACGCCGACGCGCGCTCGTGCCTGTGGGAGGCGTATGAGGCCGGCGACGAGGCCGAGATGATCAGCACCAGCATGTCCGTGGAAGGAACAGTCGTGCGTGAGATCTACCGCGTTCTCGACACTGGCGAGATTGAATTCATCGTCGATTGGTCGCACGACCTCGGCGCGCGACCATGGCAGCTGATGAGATGCACCGGCCTCGAGCAGCGTGCCGACGACGACGAGCTGACGGGAGCGATCCTGTTCGACCCGACCGGGTGCGATGACCCGGAAGAGATCGAGCCGTGAGGCGCTAGCGGTCGCCGAGCTCCTCGAAGAGCGTGAGCTGGAGCCCGGCAAGAGCGTCGAGCCTCGAGTTCAGTGAGTTCCAGGGTGTGACGACCGGGGGCGCGATCAGGCGGGCGCCGGCATCGGTCAGGCGCTCGGTCGCTGACCTCGTGTCCTCGACCTCGAAGGCGACGCGGATGTGGCCGGCGACACGCTCCCCGACCTCGACGCGGTCGATGTAGGCGGCGTGAAGCGGATCCGTCAGCTCGAGGGTGGCGCGGCCGGCGTCGAGGATCGTGACTCGGCCGCCCTCCGCGGTGAAGGCGCCGAGCTCAGCCAGCCCGAGCACGTCACGGTAGAAGGTGAGCGCGGCGTCGTAGTCGTCGGCGGTAACCACGAGGCGCATCTGTCGAACTGCCAAGGGATGCCTCCAGGCGAAAGAGAAGAGCCGGCCCCGCGGTGGGACCGGCTCGTCGGTGATTCGAGGGCTCGGGCTACTTGACCTCGGTGGTGGCGCCGGCCTCGGAGAGCTTCTCCTTGGCGGCCTCCGCCTCCTCCTTGGTGACGCCCTCCTTGACGGCCTTGGGTGCGGCGTCGACGAGGTCCTTGGCCTCCTTGAGGCCGAGGCCGGTCAGCTCGCGCACGGCCTTGATGACGAGGATCTTGTTCGGGCCGACCTCGGTGAGGACGGCGTCGAACTCGGTCTGCTCCTCCACCGCGGCGGGGGCTGCACCGTCGCCACCCGCGGATGGTGCAGCCGCGGCGGCCGCCGGGGCGGCGGCGGTGACGCCATATCGCTCCTCGAAGGCCTTGACCAGCTCGCTCAGCTCGAGGACGGTCATCGTGTCGATCGCCTCGAGGATCTGGTCCTTGTCCAGGGTCTTGGTCGCCATCGGTATCGGTCTCCTGTTCTCGTTGTCCCCAGCGGCCTCAGGCCGCGGGCTCGGTCTCTCGCTTCTTCTCGGCCACCGCGTTCAGCACGTTCGCGAAGTTCCGCAGGACCCCGCCCAGCACGCCCGCCATCCCCGTCATCGGCGCGGCCATCCCGCCGGCGATCTTGCTCAGCAGGACGTCCCGCGACGGCAGCGTGGCGAGGGTGGTCAGCTGCGACGCGTCGATCGCGCGGTTGCCGAGCATCCCGCCGCGGATCGTGATCCCGACGCGCGAATAGGGTCGGAAGGCGTCAGCCAGTGCCTTCGCCATGGCCGCCTCGTCGCCGTCGATCGTGGCCAGCGCGGTCGGACCCTCGAGGAGGGGCTTCAGCTCGGCGCGGTCCGCCTCGTCGGCGGCGATCTTCAGCAGGCGGTTCTTGGCGATGGTCAGCTGGACCCCACTGTCGCGTAGCGTTCTCCGAACCGATTGCATGTCCGAGACCTTCAGGCCACGGTAGTCGGCCACGGCCATGGCCGAGCTGGAGCGGAGCAGCTCCGCGAGCTCGGCGACGGCCTGGCGCTTCGTGTCGGTCGGCATCGGTCTGTGTTCCACTCCTCCGTGACATGCAACAACGGCGGCTCTGCGTGCATGCGCGACACGAGAACCGCCGTCATCGGGCGAGTTCGTCTTCGTGCCTGCGCGTGCCGCGGCGTCTGAGCGCCGACGATTGGTCCGGGGCTCTCACCCGGTACGCATCGCGGTCTTCGGCTGGTCTTCGATTGAGAGGGCATCCTACCCGATACGCACCGATTCGTCCCCGAGCCTGCCTAGGCGTTCGCCAGAGCCAGGGCCGAGGGGATGTCGACGCGCACGCCCGGGCCCATGGTCGGGGCCAGCGTCAGCGTCCGCATGTAGGTGCCCTTGGCGCCCGACGGCTTCGCGCGCTGCACCGCGTCGACGAGGGTCGCCACGTTGGCGGCAAGGTGCTCGGGCGTGAAGCTCGCCCGGCCGACCGGCGCGTGGACGATCCCGGCGCGATCCACCTTGAATTCGATGCGGCCGGACTTGATCTCGCTCACGGCGCGTTCGATGTCGAAGGTGACCGTGCCCGACTTTGGGTTTGGCATCAGGCCGCGCGGGCCGAGCTTGCGGCCGAGCCGGCCGACGGTGCCCATCATGTCCGGCGTGGCGATGGCCACGTCGAATTCGAACCAGCCGTCGTCGATCTTCTTGACGAGGTCATCGCTGCCGACGTCATCGGCTCCGGCGCGGAGCGCCTCCTGCGCCTTCTCGCCCTGGGCGAACACGATGACGCGGCTCGTCTTGCCCGTGCCGTGCGGCAGGACGACCGTGCCCCGCACGAGCTGGTCGGCGTGTCGTGGGTCGACGCCGAGGCGGAGGTGCGCCTCGACGGTGCCATCGAACTTGCTGATCGAGAGCTTCGGGAGCAGCTCGGCCGCGTCGGCGATCTCGTAGCGGCGCTGGGCCTCGACGAGCTTGGCGGCCTCGACGTACTTCTTGCCGTGCTTCGCCATCAGGCCACCTCGATTCCCATCGAGCGTGCGGTGCCCTCGATGATCTTCATTGCCTGCTCGACCGTGTTCGCGTTGAGGTCCGGCATCTTCATCTCCGCGATCTCGCGCACCTGTGCGCGCGTCACACGGCCGACCTTGTCCTTGTTCGGGATGGCCGAGCCGGACTCGACGCCCGCCGCGCGCTTGAGAAGCGCCGCCGCCAACGGCGCCTTCGTGACGAAGGTGAAGCTGCGGTCCTCGAACACGGTGATCTCGGCCGGGACGACGTAGCCGCGCAGGTCGGCGGTGCGCTCGTTGAAGGCCTTGATGAACTCCATGATATTGATGCCGTGCTGGCCGAGGGCCGGCCCGACGGGGGGCGCCGCCGTGGCGGCTCCGGCGGGCGCCTGCACCTTGAGCATCGCCCTGATCTTCTTTGCCATGTCGCTCCTCTCGAGGTCCTATCGGGGCCGATGCGCCCCTCCCTCGTGCTTGCGGCGGCGCCCCGGTCAATCGGAACCGGCCGCCATCGGTCCGGTGTCCTAGAGCTTCTCGATCTGGAGGAAGTCGAGCTCCACCGGCGTCTCGCGGCCGAAGATGCTGACGAGCACCTTGACCTTGTTGCGCTCCGGGTTGACCTCGTCGACGGTGCCGATGAACTCGGCGAACGGGCCGTCCTTGACGCGCACGCTCTGGCCCTTGCTGTACTGGACCTTGAACTTCGGCGTCTCGACCCCCATCTGCTTGAGGATCTTCTTGACCTCGGTCTCGTCGAGCGCCAGTGGTCGGTTGCCTGAGCCCACGAAGCTCGTCACTCCCGGGGTGTTGCGCACGACGTACCAACTCTCGTCGCTCATCGCCATCTCGACCAGGACGTAGCCCGGGAACACCTTGCGGTTCACGGTCTGGCGCTGGCCGTTGCGGATCTCGATCTCCTCCTCCATCGGCACCAGGACCTGGAAGATCTGGTCCTCCACGCCCATCGACTCGATGCGGTGCTCGAGGTTCGTCTTCACCTTGTTCTCGTAGCCGGAGTAGGTGTGGATGACGTACCACTGCTTCTTGGCGCGATCCTCCTCCGGCATGTCACCAGGGCGGGGCGCCTCGCGAGAGAGGCGGGCTGCCTCGCGTGCCTCGTTCACCGTATTCGAGGTCGTCGTCTCATCAGCCATGTCAGATCACCTGGTCCACGAGGGTGTTGAAGATGCGGTCGAGCACGAAGATGTAGATACCCACGGCCACTGACACGGCGACGACCAGGATGGTCAGGCGGATCACCGTCTGGCGCGAGGGCCAGGCAACCTTCTTGAGCTCGGCCCAGCTCTCGAAGAAGTATCGGCGGATGCCGGTCAACACGATCGGTTCGTTCTTCCTGCTACGGGGTCGTGGGGAGTGGCTGCGTGCCGGGGGTGGCAGGGGCGACAGGACTTGAACCTGCAACCGCTGGTTTTGGAGACCAGTGCTCTACCATTGAGCTACACCCCTCCGGACGCTGCCCTATTTCGTTTCCCGGTGCAGCTGGTGCTGCCGGCAGCGCGGACAGAACTTGTTGAGCTCCATGCGCCCGGGATCGTTTCTCTTGTTCTTCCGTGTGCTGTACGTGCGCTCCTTGCAGACGGTGCACGCCAGGGCGATCACGGGACGATTCTCAGCCTTTGCCACGTGGTTCTCGTTCCTTCGTCGTCCGCCCCCGTCGCCGACGGTCGGCGGCCACGCTGAACTAGGGCGGGGTCACCGGGGGAAAGCCCGTCGATTCTACGCTCGATCCTCGTGGGGTGTCAACGAGCGGACACCGCCTGGCAGCGCACGCCGATGCTCGATAGGTCGAGCGAATCTCACGGGAGGACCGTGCCGCGTGCGGTTTGCGCGATAGATCGAGCGATGCGGAGCGTGAGCGGCACCCCCGCGGGCATCTCCTGCACGCCCGTGCTCGATACATCGAGCAAATGCAGCACGGCGGCGCCTTGCGGTGAAGAACGCTCGATAGATCGAGCAATGGCGCGCTCAGCCGGCGGCCTGGCCGCCTCCGTCTCGACGGCGCAGCACGATCCGCGTGAAGGGCAGGCGGACGTCGCTGAAGACCTCGATGCTGACGAGGAAGCCGAGGAAGATGAGCAGGACGCCGATGAACTGTCCCAGGAAGAGGCCCCACGTCACGCCGAAGCGGGTCAGGCCGTCGGCGATGCTGGGGAAGAACCCGCCGAGGGCGATGAGGAGGGTAGCGGGGACACGCGAGTTCAGCTCGCCCGCCCGGAAGGCACGCCAGGCGGATGGCAGCGAGCCGAACGCGTTCACCACCACGGCGATGCCGCGCAGCGGTCCAGCGGCGAGCCCGCCGCGAGTGTCGGCGCGCAGGATGCGTCGCTTCGGCATGAAGATGTAGGCCGAGTAGGCGGCGCCGAAGATGAGCGCAAACGCACCGACGATGTTGAACGGTGGCGTGACGATCCGAAGGCCCGCGGGGAATGCCGCGCCGATCGGCGCGCCGTTCAGCGCGTCCAGGGCGAATCCGGGGGCATCGAGCGGCACGACGAAGGCCAGGACGGCCGCGACGACGGATCCGGGAATCAGAAAGCCGGCGGCGACCGGCGCCATCGACTGCCGGCGCACGCGCGTCGCCACCGCCACGGCCACGGCCGCCACGAGCGCGATCCCCACGACGGCAAGCACGATCGCATCCGCCGCGGGACTCCCCTCCCGGGCGTATCGGCTCGCCGCGAGGAAGCTGAACAGGGCGGCGAGGGCGAACGAGAGCGCCACGAAGTATCCGAACCGCGTCCTGTTCAGCAGGAAGATCGTGCCAAGGCCCAGGTAGGCCGCCACGCCGAACGCGCCGAACGCGTACCACGTCCGATAGAGCGCCTCGTTCCAGCCGAAGGCCCCGCCCAGGAACTCGGTGCCCGCGCCGATGCCGTACCACAGCAGTCCGAGCGTCCAGACCAGCTGGTAGGGCTGCCGACGGCGCCACCACTGGTCGGCGACGAGCGCCGCGAAGACGAACGAGAGCGCGCTGCTGCCGAATGGAAGCAGGACGTTGGGGTCCACGGGCTGACGACGCCTCCGCTGTGATCGGTCACTCGTTGCGCGGTGCGGCGACGGTGAGTGGAGCCCACGTCCGGGTTCGAACCGGAGACCTCTTCCTTACCAAGGAAGTGCTCTGCCAGCTGAGCTACGTGGGCGCACGGCCGTCGCCTCGCGGTTCCCCCAGTGTCGCAGGATGGACCGATTCTCGGCAACCATCGGTCAACCTTGGCAAATCTATGCCTTTGAGCGAGGATCACCGGCTCCTTGGGAGACGTCTTCGGATGGAAAGCGATGGTGGGCAGGGAGGGAATCGAACCCCCACAGTCGAAGACGGCTGATCTACAGTCAGCGGAGCTCACCACCTGCTCAACCTACCCACGGATCTGGCCGGCGCGTGGTGCTCGCCGACGGTGGCGGAGTATATCGGAAGGGCGGCTTCCCCTCAACCGCGGGACATCTCAGCCGCCGCAGCTGATCCCCGTAGCTGTCAGGACTGAATCCCACCCGATGCCAGCGACGCTCCGATCGTCGTTCACCGCGGCGAATACTCCCAGGGGATATCCCGGCAGCGGCCGTTGGGTCGAACCTACGCCGTCGGTATTGCTGACGCCGGCCAAGCGCAGGTTGCCGAGATGCGCCCTCGTCTGCCGATCAAACACCTCGAACTCGGTCAGGTCTGGAAGCTGATCGCTGACCACGATCAGTCCGCGACCGTCGTCGCTACCCCCCGTCGCCGGACACGTGTAGATCACGATGCCCTCGGCATCGGATCCGAAGGCGGTTCCACCAAACACGCTGTCACCTGTCCGCACGTCGGGATTGCCATCGGGCGTGTACGCATAGACGCCTGTCGCCCCATTCTCATCCGGGATGTACAGCGCTTGGTAGTAGGCATCGGCCGCTATCGTTTCCAGGCCCTTCGCAGGGGCAAACGTTCCCATTGGCCCGCCGGTGGCCGCATTGTGCAGGTGCACGCGGGTCGATGCGGTCACGTACAGCGTGCCTCCCGACGAGGACGGTAGGAGAGCGAGGTTGGGTTCGGAGCTCAAATCCACCGACCCGCGGATGTACTCGTCGACGTACGTCAGCGACGGAAGTGAAAAGACGACAACAATCGACTTCGGACTTCCGACCGCCACGTACAGCCGGTCGTTCTGCTGGTCGACAACGATCCCGTTGACCTGGCTGTCCGACGCGAATGAGGGGTGGGTAAGTGGCGGGAGTTCGCTTCCGCCAAATGGATAGCGCCAAACCTCCACCAACTGGTTGCCCTTCGCGGTCACGAGCATGAGCGAATCGGCGGGATTGGGCGCTTCCCAGAATGCAATGGAATCGACGTTGGTCCCTGCGCCATCGAGGTCCCAATTCGGCGCGAGCGTTCTGGTCCCGAAGGGCGCGAACGAGGCCTGTCCGGGTGATGCGCCCGGGCCAGCTTGAACGCTCCCTGGTCTCAGGACGACGAGCTGGCCGATGCTTGGCCAGTTGGAGCCGGCCGAGGCCCAGCGAGGCCCTGTTGGATTCTCCGTGTCGAGCAGCCTGTCCGCGCCCTCGCCGGTGATCGTGTACTGACCGACTGTGCCGCTGGCCTCACCCCGCTCGGTGAACGTGGCCGGTGGGGCGATCGTCGTCACCGTTGCGATGCCGAAGAGGCCGACGAGCATCCCGTTCGCAACGGACGGAGTCACAGACGGCGCAGTGATCAACGTGGTGCTCGTGTTCGCCTGGCCACTGTGGACATCGATCGGAGCCGTTGGGTCGACACCGCTGTACGCGTGGATCCCGCCACTGGCGGCCGACGACCCTGAGAAGGTCCACAGGTAGCCGCTGGGTTCGTCGGCCGTCGCAACGCGGTAGTAGGTCCCCTTCCGCATCGCCGTTCCATTGGCGTCGACGCGGACGGCGTTCCAGCCGGCTGGGGTTGCGATCGTGCGACTGCCGCGGACGTCGACCGAGGCGAGCAGCACGTCGCCGGCTGCCACCGGGTCGGGACGCGGGACGATCAGGCTGCTCGTGCTGGCGTTCGAAGCGTAGCTGGCTGCGCGGAAGGTGATTGCCGCACCCGTCGGCGGGGTCGGCGTCGGGGTGACGACGGGGGTCGGCGACGGGGTGACGACGGGGGTCGGCGACGGGGTGACGACGGGGGTCGGCGTCGGGGTGACGACGGGGGTCGGCGACGGGGTGACGACGGGGGTCGGCGACGGGGCCGTTCCCGCGCCGGCGGGTCGGACGACGATGACGTGCGCGATGTTCGCCGCACTGATCCCGGCGGTCGCCGTCACGGTTCCGGTGGCGCCTGCAGACGTGAGGGTTCGATCAGCGCCCTCGCTGGTGATCATGTAAGGGCCACTCGTGGAGCTCGCTTCGCCGCGCTCGACGAACTGGGTCGGCGGAGCAACACCGGTCGCAGCGGCGGTCGCGAAGAATCCGACAAGCAGCCCATTCGCCTCGGGAGCGATCACCGACGGCGCCGTGATCGCGGTCGCCTTGGCGTTCGTTCGGCCTCCGTGCACGGCAATCGGGGCTGCGATGTCCACGCCGCTGTAGGCATGAATACCGCCCGCGGCGCCAAAGGCGGCCGAGAAGGTCCACGTGGAGGCGGCGGGCTCGCCGGCCCCCGCGATCCGGGCATACGTCGCCTTCCGCAACGCGTTGGCATTGGTGTCCATGCGAACGAGGTTCCAGCCCGCTGGGGCGGTGATGGCTGGCTTGCCGCGCACGTCGATCGAGGCGAGCAGCAGGTCGCCGGCTGCCACCGAGTTGGGACGCGGGATGACGAGGCTACTCGTGCTCGTGTTGGCGGCATAGCTGGCGGAACGGAAGGCGACTGCACCGGACACCGGGGGTGGCGAGGGGGTGACAACCGGCGTCGGGGACGGCGTGACGACCGGTCCGCCGTCGCCGCCCAGCTTGTTATGCCAGTACTGGGTCGGGTCGGATGCGAGGATGACCAGTCCGGAGGTCGAGTCGACGTTCTGCTTCGTGGTCGTGGCGTTGTCAATCGCCTCGAGATTCGGGCCCTGGATGAATGTCGTCGCCTGCGCCGGAAAACCAATTCCGTTCATGGGCGAAGCCTTGTAGGCGATCCCGCGGGCTCCGGCCCCAACTCCCATCGTCATGAAGACGTAGATCTGGCGGTTCACCGGATCAATTGAGAGAAGTGTGACCGGACGCGTGTTGTTCTCGTCCACCCTCGCCACGGGGTGTTTGGTCCATGTTCCTGTCGCCGAGCGTTCGAGTAGGCGGATCAGAGGCTGCGCGGATTCGGTTGCGCTCGTCTTGACGACGGCGTACACGCGGCCCTCGAAGGTCTTCAGATTGATGTGGTCGTCCGCCTCATTCGGGCCTGACAGCGCCGTCTCGAGCGTCCACGCGCCGGCGGTATCACCGCCACCATCCCGGTGCACGGCGAAGTACTGATTCGAATCGTTCTGGTGTGACCACATGACGCCGACGGCCGGGCCCGTCGAGTCGGTGAACGAAACGACGGAGCTGATGTCATCGCTATTCAGGTTCTGCGCGGCGGCGAAGGGAAGGACATAGGGTGCTCCCCACGTGCGGTCGTCGCCGGTCGTGCGCGCAACGAAGACCTTGAGTTGATCCTCGTATGTCAGCCAGAGGGTGCCCGTGCTGTCCCGGGCGATGGTTGTCGACTCCGAACCGCTGCCGGGCACGTCGACCGGAAACCCAGCATCGAGCGTGTATCCACTCGGCGTAGCGGTGAACCGTCGCAGGGCGTTCGCCCCAGCCGTAGCGGGCGAGCGAGAGAGGACGTACAGGGTCGAGCCGTTCGACAGCACATCTTCTCTTGTAGCCGGCCTGGGATCGATCACCGTCCCGGTGTCGATCCAGACCGTGCCGTCGAGGCGGTGGATGGTATGCGCGCCGGCGAGCGCCGGACTGAGCATTGCGGCCCACCACGAATTTGCGTGGTACCAGACCTTCGACTCGGGCTTCTGACCGGTGATCTCCGCGCCGGCCCCAAACCCGTCGAAGGAGTGTCCTCGGTGTCCGACCTGCGTCGCGCCGACGGCCAGCCCCTGGCCGATGGAGGTGAGGAGCAGGATGAGCGCCAGAGGCGTGCCCAATCGCCGGTGGCGCGGCGTGCTCCGATGCGCTCCCCCCTCGCCGCTCATCGGTGGAGGATCGCCTCGGTAACACGACTCCGAAAGGAGCACATCACGGCTGCGGTCGGCGGACCGCAGTGGGCACGGTACATGGCGGTCAGTATCGGTTAAGTGCGGTGCTGTGGCAATCGCGAATGCGCATGCACGCACCGGAATCAGCCGATGAGACCGGGCTCCCGTAAAGGTGGACGACGGCCAGGGGTTCTCACCGAACCTCGGATCGCGAATCTGCATTCAGGCTCTTCCGCCAGCTGGCTGGCCCAGCGACGTGACGCTCTGCGGGGCGGTCCTCGTCAGCGGCAGCCGCCATCTCGATCGCCTTGCCGATGGCCGTACCAAATTCCTCCAGCTCGGAGTCGGCGACGGCTTCAAAGTCCACCACTAGCTCGTCGCCGTCATCTGACGCGATCGCCTCAGCCACGACCTCCACGCCGGCCCGTACCTCGACTCGACGGCCGTCCCCGCGAGGGCGCAGCCGGAATCTGCCGAGCTCGCCGGTGAAGCGGAGTGGGATCCAGCGCTTCCCATGGGGCGAAGGGTTGGCCCGCATCGCAGCATAGCGAATCAGGGAGGCGAAGAGGATCCAGGCCCCCAGCAGCGCAAGAGCGTACCGGTACATCGGCTCGATCGGCAGGATGAGGGAGAGGAGGACGAATGACGCGGCGCTCATAGCCCCGACCACATTGGACATCAACCTGTCACGGACCCCGCGACCCACGAGACTGCCTGGCACCCACACGAGAATTCTCCCTTCACCCAGCATTGGCCGGCCGAAGTATCCAGTCCGTTGCGGGTGTGGGGGTAGGACCCGATAGTCCTATCCGGGGGAACGAGCCCCTTGGGCTGAGATGAGGCGGTGGCCGAAGGAACGCTGTGCTGGAGCCGAGGGTGGGAGTCGAACCCACAACCGTCGGTTTACAAAACCGATGCTCTGCCATTGAGCTACCTCGGCGCGCGACGATCATAGCGGCCGCGGCGTCTCAGGCTCCAGGCGGGCGATACTGAACCGCCTGGGCCTTGCGAAGAGCCTCCAGCGTCTCGTCGATGGTCAGCAGCACGGTCGTCTCGAGGCTGCTCACGGCTCCGCCGCCCCCGATTGCGATCGCGACGGCCGCCATCGAGACGTTGTCCGGCGCCTCCCACAGGCTGATGCCGTCGCGCTCGCCGAACGCGTACCAGAAGCCATGGAGCTTCCCGCCGACCGATTCGATGTACGTGCGCGCCGCCTCCCGACGATCCTCCGGCTTCTTGACGAGGCGTGCCCACGTCTCGGGCGTGTAGCTGAAACGCGACAGATAGAGCGCCATCCTGGGTACCTCTGATACGCGACCTTGCCCCCCAATTATCACCCGGCTCCGATGTCACGAAGGTTACGGCGCACGCTGCCGGACGACCTCGAAGAGGAGCAGCGCACCGGCCGTGGAGGCGTTCAAGCTCGCCACCCGACCGGCCATCGGGAAGCTGACGAGCAGGTCGCAGCGCCGGCGCGTCGCACCCGACAGGCCGCTGCCCTCGCTGCCGACGACGACAGCCAGGGGGCCCACCAGGTCACTCTCCCAGGCCGATGCCGGCGCTCCCTGGTCGGCCGCAACGAGGCGCAGGCCGGCAGACTTGAGCTCGTGGATGGCCTCCCCGATCGTCGGCAGCCGGCCCATGAGCAGGTGCTCGCTGGCCCCGGCGCTGGCCTTCACCGCCGCCGCGCTGAGCGGCGCCGCACCGCGCTCGGGGAAGATCACACCGTCGACGCCGGCGGCCTCCGCCGACCGCAGGAGCGTTCCGAAGTTGGTCGGATCCTGAAGATGCTCGAGGACGAGCACGAACGGGTCGTGTCCGGCCGCGCGCGCGCCGGCCAGCATCTCGCCGACGTCGGCCCATCGGCGCTCCTCGACCTCGAGCAGCACGCCCTGGTGCCCGTCGAATCCGCCGACGCGGGTCAGCTGATCGGCGGGGACGTGGTCGACGGGCAGGTGGATGCGCCGCGCAGCATCGGTGATGGCACGAAGCTCCGGCGCCGGCCTGGCGCTGGCTGACAGGAGGAGCCGATGCGCCTGCCGGCCGGCGGCGAGCGCCTCGGCCACCGGCCGCCGCCCGCCGATCCATTCCGTCATCTCGCCGGTTCGACGGTTGCCACGGCCCAGGCGGCGATTCCCTCCTCGCCGGCGAAGCCCAGTCCGTCGGACGTCGTTCCCTTCACGGAGACCGCATCGGGACCGATGCCGAGCAGGTCGGCGATGGAACCGGCGACCTCGTCGCGCCGGGGCGCGATCGCCGGCGAGGCTGCCGCCACGGTCACGTCGACGGTCACCGGCCGCCAGCCGGCCTCGGCCAGGCGGGCGACGGCGCGCGCCACGAGGTCGGCCGAGTCCGCGCCCCCCCACTCTGCCTCGCCGGCCGGAAAGAGCGTGCCCACGTCGCCAAGGCGCGCCGCACCGAGCATGGCGTCGATGAGGGCGTGCAGCACCGCGTCGCCGTCAGAGTGGCCGAGCGGACCGCGCGGCTCACCCTCCCAGGTGACGCCGCCCAGGCGCATCGGCCTGCCCTCGACGAGGCGATGAGCGTCGAAGCCGATCCCCGAGCGCGCGCCGGAGGCCTGCGCCGGAACGTGGATCTGCGTCGCCCGTTTCGCCAGGACCGCGCGCATCGCGGCGACGTCCTCCGGTTCTGTCAGCTTGCGGTTGGCGGGGTCGCCGGCAACCGTGCGGACGGAGACGCCGGCGGCGGCGAGCGCGCCCGCGTCGTCGGTGATCGGCCTTCCCCAGGCGTGGGCCTCCTCGATGGCGGCCCGCAGGTCGCCGAGCCGCGCGGCCTGCGGCGTCTGCGCCGCCGCGACCTCCTCGCGCGCCACAGGTGCGACGACGCGCTCGCCGCGCACGCGCTTGAGCGAGTCCACGATCGGGACGACGGGCACGACGGCCCACTCCCCGGCCGCGGCGAGGGCGGCGATCGTGGCGACCAGCTCGGTGGTCACGGCCGGCCGTGCCGCATCGTGAACGAGGACGATCGACCCGTCTTCGAAGCCCGCACGGGTCAGGGCCCAGAGCCCGGCGATGACCGAGTCGGCACGGGCCTCTCCACCGGCGACCACCAGGCATCGCGACGCGCCACCTTCGGGCAGCGCTGCGGTGAACCGCCCGACGGCATCGGCCGGGACGGTGATGGCGACGCGCTGGAGCTGCGGGTTGGCGAGCAGGACGTCGAGGCTCCAGCGCCAGGTGGGCCGGCCCCAGAAGTCGGTCCACAGCTTGTCGCTGCCCATCCGCCAGCTCTTGCCGGCGGCGACGAGGATGGCGGTGAACCCGGGGGCGGACGTCATGGGCTCACGCGGGCTCAGCGTCCGTCGGACCGGGGCTGCGCGAAGATCATGCGGCCGGCCACCGTCTGGAGCACGCGCGTGACGGTGACCGGCACGTCGCGCTCGAGGAAGCGGAGGCCGCCCTCGACCACGATCATCGTCCCGTCGTCCAGGTAGCCGACCCCCTGGCCGGCCTCCTTGCCCTCCTGGATGATGCGGACGCTCATCTCCTCGCCGGGATGCACGACGGACTTCACCGCGTTCGCCAGCTCGTTGATGTTCAGTACCTGGATGCCCTGCAGGTCGGCGACGCGGTTGAGGTTGTAGTCGTTCGTGAGGATCGCCGCGGCGTGATCGCGGGCGTAGGCCATGAGCTTGGCGTCCACCTCCGCCACCTCCGGATACGTCGCCTCGCTGATCTCGACTGTCGATCCGGCATCCTTCTGGAGAGCGGAGAGCATCTCGAGTCCCCGCCGGCCGCGGTTGCGCCGCATCGCATCCGGCGAGTCGGCGATCCGCTGGAGCTCGTCCAGCACGAAGCGTGGGACGACGAGGGTGCCGAGCACGAAGCCGGTCCGCGCGATGTCGACGATCCGCCCGTCGATGACGGCGCTCGTGTCGATCACGACGCGGTTCGTCGGCCCGCGCGGTCTCCCGCCGGGGAGGAGAGCGCCGAACGCTGAGAGCAGCACGTCGCGCTTGTAGAGCGTGGTGACCAGCATGAGGAAGGCGAGGAAGACCGCCACCACGGGCGGGCCGATGGTGCCGAGCGGCCCGCCGAGCCCGGCCAGCGGCAGGCCGACCAGGACTCCCATGATCAGGCCGACGACGATCGCCGCCACGCCCAGTGCGAACTCGCCCGCCCCGGCCTCGCCGAGCTTGTCGACCGCCCGGCGCACCGGGTAGATAGTGACGTACGGGATGGCGAGATAGCCGAACAGCAGCGTCGCGACGACGAAGGCCGTCAGGAACGCCGGCCGGTTCGCCGGCTGGATGACGTCACCGGCGCGCTGAAGGAGCGCCAGGCCCAGCGCGAAGCCGATGAGGGTGCCCAGCAGAGCGCCCGTGAACTGGATGAAACGTGTCATGGGATTGGATCAGTCCGGGGATGAAGGTGCCACCTGGCGGGATCAACGGGATGAAGTCGCCGATAACGTGGCGAGCTGCCCGTGCCCGAAGTGGGCGGTCACCTTAGCACCCGGGCACGCACCCGTCCACGAGCACGATGGTCGAGAAACGGCGGCCTTCAGCCCTCGAGCGCATCCGCGAGCGCCTCGCGGATGTCGCGCGCCACGACCATCCCGGCCGACGACGACGGCTCACGCTCACCCCGCATGGTGCCCGTCACCAGGCGATCGAAGCCCAGGCGGGTCGCCTCCAGCAGGCGACGCTCGGCTCGGGCCGCAGCGCGCAGCCGCCCGGAGAGCGCCACCTCCCCCGCGAGGACCGTGCCGTGCCGCACCGGCCGCTCGCGGAGGCTCGAGGCCAGGGCGGTGGCGACCGCCAGGTCGGCCGCCGGCTCGTCGATGCGCAGTCCGCCGGCGACGTTGACGTACACGTCATGTCCCGACAGGTTGAGCCCGGCGTGGCGGGCCAGCACGGCGATGAGCATGAGCACGCGATTCGTGTCGATGCCCGTCGTCGCACGCCGCGGATTGCCGTAGCTGGCCGCCGCCGTCAGCGCCTGGATCTCGACGGCCAGCGGCCGCGTCCCCTCGAGCGCGATCGTCACCGCTGATCCGGCGGTCGGCGTCTCGTCCGTCTCCAGGAAGAAGCGGCTGGCGTCGTCGACCTCGGCGAGGCCGTCTCCGCGCATCTCGAGGACACCGACCTCGTCGGTCGACCCATATCGGTTCTTCGCCGCGCGCAGCAGCCGGGTCGATCCCAGGCGCTCGCCCTCCAGGTAGATCACGGCATCGACGAGGTGCTCGAGGGTCCGCGGCCCGGCGACGGTCCCCTCCTTGGTGACGTGCCCGACGAGTGCCACGCAAGTGCCGCTCGCCTTCGCGAGCTCCGACAGCCGTGCGGCCACCTCTCGCACCTGTCCGACGCTGCCTGCCGGGCCGGACAGCTCGGGGCTCGTCAGGGTCTGGACGGAGTCGACGACCGCCAGGGTCGGGACCGCGCCCTCTATCGCCGCGAGGGCCGCGTCGAGATCCGTCGTCGCCGCAAGGCTGAGACCGTCGACGACGGCGCCGATCCGCTCGGCCCGGCCGCGGATCTGTGCCGTCGACTCCTCGGCCGTGACATACAGCGCGGTGCCGCCGTTGCTCGCCAGCCGCCCGGCGAGCTGGAGCAGGAGCGTCGACTTGCCGATGCCCGGGTCGCCCCCGATGAGGATGATCGACCCGGGAACGAAGCCGCCGCCGAGGACCCGATCCACCTCGCCGATCCCCGACCGCACGCGCGCGGCCTCGGCGCTCGTGACGGTCCCGATCGGCGACACGGCCGCGATGCCGGCCATGGCGCGCGCCGCCGACGGTGCCCGCCCTCCGACAGGCCGCGGCGCCGCAATCGTCTCGACCAGCGTGTTCCAGGCTCCGCACGCCGGGCATTGGCCCGCCCACTTCGGTGAGCTCGACCCGCACTGCTGGCAGAGGTAGATCGTCTTGACGGCTGGCACGATGCTCTGGGTCGGCTGACGGTTGGGTGAATGATGGCGGCGGGTCGCTTACCGTCGCCTTACCGCTGGCTTACCGGCTCGCCTTGGCTGCCTGCCGCTTCGGCGTCGCGGAGCGATCGATAGTCAGGGCGCCATCGGGACCGACGTCCACGATGACGGTGTCCCCGGCCGAGAAGCTCGCCTGCAGCATGCGCTCGGCCAGCGCGTCCTCGATCTGGTTCTGGATCTCGCGCCGCAGGGGCCGGGCGCCGTACGCCTGGTCGTAGCCCTTGGCGATGATCGCGTCCTTCGCCGCATCGGTCACGACCAGCTCCATCTCCTGGCCGGCGAGCTGCCCCTTCACGCGCGCCAGGAGCAGGTCGACAATCTCGCGGATCTCCTCGCGGGTGAGCGGCCGAAACACGACGGTCGCATCGATGCGATTGAGGAACTCGGGGCGGAACGTGTTCTTCAGCTCGGCGAGCACCTTGTCCTTCATGCGCTCGTAGTCGGCCGCGGCCTGGGTAGCCTCTGGGCCGCCGGCGCGGAAGCCGATCGAGGTGTCGCGCTGGAGCTGCTGGGCGCCGACGTTGCTGGTCATGATGATGACGGTGTTGCGGAAGTCGACACGGCGACCCTTCGCATCGGTCAGCTGCCCGTCCTCCATGATCTGGAGGAGGATGTTGAAGACCTCCGGATGGGCCTTCTCGATCTCGTCGAGGACGATGACCGAGTAGCTCTTGCGGCGCACGGCCTCCGTCAGCTGGCCGCCCTCGTCGTAGCCGACGTATCCGGGTGGCGCCCCGACCAGCCGCGACACGTTGTGCCGCTCCATGAATTCGCTCATGTCGATCTTGATGAGCGCGTCCTCGCTGCCGAACAGGAACTCGGCGAGGGCACGGGCCAGCAACGTCTTGCCGGTGCCGGTGGGGCCCATGAAGATGAACGACCCGATCGGCCGCTTGGGGTCCTTCAGGCCGGCGCGGGCGCGCCGCACCGCGCGGCTGATCGTCTGGATGGCCTCCTGCTGGCCGATGACGCGGCCGTGGATCGCGTCCTCCATGTGGAGCAGCCGCTCGGACTCCTCCGCGCTGATGCGGATGACCGGGATCCCGGTCCACATGCTGACGACCTGCGCGATGTCCTCGTCGGTGACGACCGGCGTCTCCTTGCCCTGCTCCTCGTGCCAGGCCGCCTTGAGCTGCTCGATGCGCTCCTTGCCCTGGGCCTCCTCGTCGCGCAGCCGGGCGGCGGCCTCGTAGTCCTGGCCGGCGATCGCCTCGTCCTTCTGGGTCGTGACCACCTCGAGCGCCTGCTGGGCGGCCTTGATCTCCGGCGGGGCCGATGCCGACCTCAGCCGCACCCTGGATCCGGCCTCGTCGATGAGATCGATCGCCTTGTCGGGCAGAGCGCGGTCGGCCACGTACCGCACGCTCAGGTCGACGGCCGCATGGACGGCCTCGTCGCTGATCTTGACGCGATGGTGCTCCTCGAAGCGCTCGCGGATGCCGAACAGGATGGCGACGGCCTCGTCCACGGTCGGCTCGTCGACCATGACCGGCTGGAAGCGGCGCTCGAGCGCCGAGTCCTTCTCGATGTACTTGCGATACTCGTCCAGCGTCGTCGCGCCGATGCACTGCAGCTCGCCGCGCGCAAGCGGCGGCTTCAGGATGTTCGCCGCGTCGATGGCGCCCTCCGCGGCACCGGCACCGACCAGCGTGTGCAGCTCGTCGATGAACAGGACGCAGTCGTTGCTGGCGCGCAGCTCCTCGATGATCTTCTTGAGGCGCTCCTCGAACTCGCCGCGGTACTTCGTGCCTGCCACCAGCGAGCCGATGTCGAGCGTCAGGACGCGCTTGTCGGCCAGGGTCTCGGGGACGTCGCCGGACACGATGCGATGCGCAAGGCCCTCCGCGATGGCCGTCTTGCCGACGCCGGGCTCGCCGATGAGGGCCGGGTTATTCTTGCGGCGTCGAGACAGGATCTGGATGACCCGCTCGATCTCCTTCTCGCGACCGATGACCGGGTCGAGGGCACCCGAGCGGGCGGCCTCGGTCAGGTTGATACCCAGCTGATCCAGCGTTGGCGTCTTCGACGGGCGCTTCGTCTCCTGGGTCGGCGTCGTGCTGCTCGACTGGGAGAGCACGTGGATGACCTGGTGCCGCACCTTGTCGAGATTGACGCCGAGGCTCTCGAGCACCCCGGCCGCGATGCCCTCGCCCTCGCGGACGAGCCCCAGCAGCAGGTGCTCGGTGCCGATGTAGTTATGGCCCAGCCGGCGTGCCTCGTCGATCGCCAGCTCGATCACGCGCTTGGCGCGTGGCGTCAGGCCGACCTCGCCGACGACGGGGCGGTCGCCGCGACCGATGATGAACTCGACGGCGGTGCGGACCTTGGACAGCTCGACGTTCATGTTCTCGAGGACGCGCGCGGCGACGCCCTCGCCCTCGCGGACGAGGCCGAGGAGCAGGTGCTCGGTCCCGATGTAGTTGTGGTTGAAGCGCTGGGCCTCGTCCTGCGCAAGGGTGAGGACCTTTCGCGCCCGGTCGGTGAACTTGTCGAATCGGTCCATGGGTCGCCCGGTCTCGTATTCGCTATGGGATTGAGTGTACGGCACGGGGGGCATCCGACGCGCTGGGCGCCGTCGTCACGTCACACCCGTTGATATAGATACGGTGGACGGTGGCAGTTCGCTCATCGTTCCGGTAGACGGCGAAGGAGCGAACCGGTGCGGCTCGCTCCTCGTCGGTCTCGGGTCGCCGCGGATCAGGCCTTGGCCTTCTCCACCTCGGCCTCGACGGCCTCCTCGGTCGCCTCGGTCGCCTCGGTCGCTGCTGCGGGCTCGGTGTCCTCGGGCGCATCAGCGGTGGCGTCTGCATCCGCCCGTGCATCGGCATCGACCGCGATCGGCTCGTTCGCCGGCTCGGTCTCCGCGGGGGCCTCGTTCTCCTCCGGGGCCGCTGGCTCGTCGGCGGCGACGGGCTCCTCCGCGGCGACGGGCTCCTCCGCGGCGACGGGCTCCTCGGCGGCGACGGGCTCCTCGGCAGGCGCCGGCTCATCCTGCGCGGTTCGGAACTGCTCGAGCAGGCCGGACGACGCGAACGCGGCGGCCATCGTGCTGTCGATCCCGCCCTCGGGCTCGGCAGTCGCATCCTCGGGTCGGTAGTCGAACCGATCGCGCCGCTGCGGCCGGTCCCGGCGCGGACGCTCCTCGCGTGGCGCGGGGGCGGGCCGGTCCTCGGCCTGCTTGAGGCTCAGGCCGAGGCGGTGCCGCTCCGAGTCGAGGCTGATGATCCGCAGCTTGACCTCCTGGCCCTCCTGGACGACATCGCCGGGGTGGGCGACACGCTGGTGGGACAGCTCGCTGATGTGGATCAGGCCCTCGAGACCCTCTTCGACGCGCACGAAGGCGCCGAAGTTGACGAGCTTGGTGACAGTGCCGTCGATGACGTCGCCGATCTTGTACTTCGCGACGGACTCCTGCCACGGGTCGGGCTGGAGGCGGCGGATCGAGAGGCTGATCCGGCCGCGCTCGTGATTGATGTCGATGACCTCGGCCTCGACCTCCTCGCCGATCTGGTGGGCCGTCTCGGGGTTGTTGACCTTGTTCCAGGAGAGCTCGCTCTTGTGCACGAGGCCGTCGATCCCACCGAGGTCCACGAAGACGCCGAACGGGGCGATGCTGCGGACGACGCCGGTGACGCGCTGGCCGGTCTCGAGGCTGCTGAACAGCTCGTCGCGCTTCTCCCGTCGCTCTTCGTACAGGGCGACCTTCTCCGATAGGATGAGACGGTTCGCCTTGCGGTTGACCTCGAGGATCTTGAGGCGAAGCGTGCGGCCGACGAACGGCTGGAGCTTCTCGGCGATCTCCTGGGCCGCGTCGCGTGGCTGCTCGTCGCGCGGGCGACGCGGGAAGTCGACGATCTGGCTGATCGGCACGAAGCCACGCACCCCCAGGTCGACGATGAGCCCACCCTTGTTGTGATCGATGACCCGCGCCTCGACTATCTCGCCGGCGTCGAAGCGTTCCTGCATCGCGCGCCACTTGCGCTCGAGGCCGGCGCGGCGCAGTGACAGGACGGCGTGGCCTTCGGGTGACTCGGGCTGGAGAACGTAGACCAACACCTCGTCGTCGACGCTCAGCTCCGGACGGCCCTCGTCGCCGTCGCGCGAGCCGCGGCGGTTCATGAGCTCGCGGTTGCTGACGACGCCCTCGCTCTTGCCGCCGAAGTCAACCAGGATCTCGTCCGGATCGATCCGCACGACCTTGCCCTCGACCACGTCACCGTGCTTGAGGCTCTTCACCTCGTTGTCCGGGTGATCGAGCAGCTCGGCCATCGTCATCGACTCGTTGGTCGGCTCCCGGACAGCCACCACCTCAGGCTCGTCGACAGCGGCGGAGGCGAGCGGGGCTGTGGCGGTGGCGGGCGAGGCGGAGACGGCGTCGCTCGGCTCGTCGACAGCGGCCACCGGAACGGGGCCGGCCTCCACCTCCATGATCTCGGGCTCGTGAGCGGGAAGGTCGGTGACGAAGGTGTCGGGCTCAGCCTCGGGCGCGGTCGTCTCCGGCGGGGCGGGCTCGGACTGGGCCGCCGGTGCCTCCTCGGCCACGACCTCGGTCGGGTCGGCCTGGGTGGCTTCCGTCGCCGGCTCGTGCTCTTCAGCCGTCTCGGGTGAGGCGGCTGCAACCGGGTCGCCCGCGGCCACCACGGGGGCTTCCTCGTCGGGTTCCCCGGGCGTCCGCGGCGCTTCCTGGTTCGTCTCTTCGCTCAAATGTCAATACGCTCCTGTCGATCAAAGTCCGTGACAACAGATGACGCCCTCTACACGGAGGGCGTCCATTACCGGTCCCAGCTCAGGTGCTGCCTGTTGTCTCGTACGAAACGACTCGGTGCTCCTTTACGCCTGCCGGCGAATCGACGCGCTCACGCGCGACTATGGGTTTGTCTGCCACACGGCCCGAGTAGCATACCATACGGTCCAAATGGGACCCCCCCTCGGTGCCTGAGCTCCCCGACCTGACGGTCGTCGCCGAGGAGCTGATCCGCCGGATTGCCGGCCGCACCATCCGCGAGGCGACCGCCCCGACACCGATCCTGCTTCGGTCCACGCCGGAAGAGCTCGCCGCCCTGGCCGGATCCACGGTCGGCGAGACACGCCGACGCGGCAAGTTCCTTCTCATCCCGCTGGTGCGGTCGGACGGCGAGCAGCGAATCCTGGCGGCGAACGCCATGCTTGCGGGGCGCTTCTGGCTCGTCCCCCACGCGACGCGCGTCCGCGCACGAACCGGCCTCCGCCTTCGGCTGGCTGGTGACGAGGACCTGCGCTACGTCGATCGCGAAATGCTCGACAAGCTGTACCTCCTCGACCCGGACCGGCTGGACGAGATCCCGGGCTGGAGCGAGATGGGGCCGGATGCCGACGACCCCGAGCTGACGCCCGAGCGCTTCCACGAGCGCATCCGCCGCCACCCCGGTGAGCTGAAGCCGCTCCTGCGCAACAGCCGGTTCGTCGCCGGCATCGGCAACGCCTACAGCGACGAGATCCTGTGGGCCGCCCGCCTGGCGCCGTTTCGCCGGCGGTCTACGATCGGCGCCGAGGACATCGATCGGCTGTACCACGCGATGCGGTCGGTCCTCGCCGATGCCGTCGAGCGCCTCCGCGTCCTCGTCCCGCCCAACATCGAGACGCAGCACCGCGAGTTTCTGAAGGTGCACCTGCACGGCGGTGAGCCGTGCCCGCGCTGCGGCCGAGAGCTGCGCCAGATCGGTGGCCGAGAGGCGACGACCTTCTGCCGCACGTGCCAGCCCCCGCTCTGACCCGAATCTCAGGCGATCACCAGCACCTGGCCGATGACGATCTCGTCCGGGTCCTCGATGCCGTTCGCCGCCTGGAGCGCCTCGACCGTCGTCCCGAACCGCTGCGCGATGGCGGCCAGCGTGTCGCCCTCCTGGACCGTGTACGTCTGCTGCGGTGGGGGCGGGGGTGCGGTCGGTGCGGCGGTTGGAGGGGGCGTCTGTGCCGGCGTCGCAACCGGCGTCGGCACCGGCGTCGGCACCGCGGCGGCCGACGGGCTCGGGGTCGCGCGCTCGGTGCGGGCCGGCGAGGCCGTCGCCGACGGGCTGGCCGTCGCGGAGAGACCCAGGCCGGCCGTGGGGCCAGGGCCCGGCGGGCCATCCAGCATCCCGCTCGCAAGTGTCACGCCGCCGATGCTGACAAGGACGGCAGCCGCGGCCCCCATCAATGCCAGCGGGCTCGACCGCGCGCGACGCGCCTGCCCGGCGATGCCACGCCAGGCCGGCTCCGGAGCGAGGACCATGCGCGTCGAGACGAGACCGTCGCCGAGCCCGGAGCGGCCGGGCCGCAGGCCGCCACGGCGCGCGACGTTGCCGAGGTATCGCTCGCAGCGCTCGTGCGCATCGGTGAGGCAGAGCCGCGCCTGGATCTGTCGGTCCAGGGAGATGGGCAATGGCTCGGCGTGGCATCGGTGCCCGCCATCGACCCCGTCGATCGCCGTACGCCGATCCCCCTGGAGGCCGAGCAGCGGGCAGACGCGATCCACGACGCTCAGGATACCAAGAGCCCCGCCGGTGAAACCGACGGGGCTGACGTAATGAATATCCCGGCGACGACCTATTTTCCCAGGAGGTTGCCCCCCGAGTATCTTCGGCGCTTGAGAGCTTAACTTCCGTGTTCGGGATGGGAACGGGTGGAGCCTCTCCGCTAGCGTCACCGGGATAATCTTCAAATGTCGACCTGGCGCCACGCTCGTGGCGCCGTCGAAGGATGGAAGCGTCGTTTCATCGTGGACGTGGCGACCCATGCCGCCACCTTCCGAACGCGATCCAGCAGCGTGCTAGTCGCGTGAACTAGGTCAAGCCCTCGACCATTAGTACCTGCTTCGCTCAACGCATTGCTGCGCTTACACGTGCGGCCTATCAAACAGCTAGTCTCGC
>Ga0136633_1000743_pt1 | contig 24749 bp, 25 predicted proteins | sample AntDrymeUQ832206_2_FD_105494 | JGI IMG/M metagenome (GOLD analysis project Ga0136633, IMG submission 105494) | Polar desert sand microbial communities from Dry Valleys, Antarctica - metaG UQ83 (22.06) | ecosystem: Environmental > Terrestrial > Soil > Desert | place: Antarctica: Dry Valley...
AGGCCGAGTAGAGATAGGGCGTCAGCGCCTCGAACTCGGCGGCGCAGGTATCGACGGTCTTGTAGCTCGGGAGCACCCCCAGAGCCTTGCGGCGCGCCCTTACCTCTGCCTCGGAGCAGGACAGGCACGAGGCGATCTCTGCGTCGGACAGCCCGAGCCGCTTGGCGCGCCTCAGCTCTGTCTTGCTCGCAGCTTCCAGGGAGGGGATCTGCCGGAGCGCGCGGCGCCCCTCGACGAGGCGTTCGAGCTGGGCGACGAACCAGATGCTGAGCCGGGCCATCGACGCCACCTCGTCCGGTGCAAGGCCGAGCTCGAGGGCGCGCTCGACCAGCTCGAGGCGGTCGGGATGGTGCTCGGCGAGCCGGGCGCATACCTGCTCGAGGGACAGCCCGCTCGCGCCGCCCGGCTCCTGCTCGAGTGCGCGCCGGCCTTTGTTCAGCGCTTCGAGGAAGGTGCGGCCCATGGCCATGACCTCGCCCACGGATTTCATCTTGGTCCCGAGCCCCCCCGAGGCCGGAAACTTCTCCATCGAGAAACGCGGCAGCTTGACCGCCACATAGTCGATCGAGGGCTCGAACGAAGCCGGGGTCACGCCGGTGATGTCGTTGGGTATCTCGTCAAGGGAGTAGCCGATTGCGAGCTTGGCGGCGATCTTGGCGATCGGGAAGCCTGTCGCCTTGGACGCCAGCGCGCTCGAGCGCGACACGCGTGGGTTCATCTCGATTACGACCCGGCGGCCGGTGGCGGGCTCGACGGCGAATTGCACGTTGGAGCCGCCGGTCTCGACCCCGACCGCCCGCATGACCCTGATGCCGTCGTCGCGCATCGCCTGGTACTCGACATCGGTAAGAGTCATCGCCGGGGCCACGGTCACGGAGTCCCCGGTGTGCACGCCCATCGGGTCGAGGTTCTCGATCGAGCACACCACGACGACGTTGTCGTTGCGGTCGCGCATCAGCTCGAGCTCGAACTCCCTCCAGCCTTCGATCGACTCCTCGACCAGCACTTCCCCGATGCTGGACAGGCGCAGTCCCTCGGACGCCACCCTCCGCACAGAGTCGAGATCGTGCACCACTCCCGAGCCTCCGCCGCCGAGCACGTAGGAGGGCCTGATGATGACCGGCAGCCCGATCTCCTCCGCCGCGGCCGCGGCCTCGGGTACGGAGTAGGCAAAGGCCGAGCGCGGCAGCGACAGCCCCGCCTCCGCCATCGTCTCTTTGAACACGCGCCGGTCCTCGGCCCGCCGGATCGTCTCGGCGGAGGCGCCGATGAGCTCGACCGAGAAGGCGTCGAGGGTGCCGGAGGAGTGCAACTCCATGGCGACGTTCAGCGCGGTCTGGCCCCCGAGCGTGGGCAGCAGGGCGTGGGGGCGCTCGCGCTCGATGACCGCGGCGACGTAAGCGGCGGTGATCGGCTCGATGTAGGTGGCCGAGGCTCGTTCGGGGTCGGTCATGATCGTAGCCGGGTTCGAGTTCACCAGGACGACGCGATAGCCCTCCTGCTGCAACGCCCGGCACGCCTGCGTTCCGGAGTAGTCGAACTCGCACGCCTGGCCGATGACGATCGGCCCGGAGCCGACCACCAGGATCGAGGTGAGGTCTGTGCGAGCCGGCATCAGCCCGACTTGTTCGCTAGCACTCGCACCTGACAAAGGGGGCGCGGGTTACGGCGTGCAGATCTTGTTGTGCGGCTAGCGGCGGCGGCGTTCGGCCCCTCTGGCATCTGCCGCGCGCCGTCCCCGGGCGAGCTTCTTGCGCTGCCTGTCCTTCTTCCACCTGACCGACTTGCGGTCTCCTCTGCCCAAGCTCGCTCCCTCCGGTTGTGTGAACGCACTTTAAGCGCCCCGCGCGGGGACGGGGACGGCTGGGAAGCTCGCCATGAGCTCCGCGAAGCGCTCGAACAGGTAGCGGGCGTCGCGGGGGCCGGGCCCGGACTCGGGGTGGTACTGGACCGAGAAACAGACCCCGTCCAGAGCGATGCCCTCGATCGTCGAGTCGTTGAGGTTCACGTGCGTGACCCTCGCCCCGCTCCCCTCGAGCGAGCCTGGCGTCACTGCGAAGCCGTGGTTCTGGCAGGTGATCTCGACCCGGCCGTCCTCGTCGCGGCGGACCGGGTGGTTGCCGCCGCGGTGGCCGAACGGCAGCTTGTAGGTGGTCCCGCCGAGCGCCAGGCTCAGGATCTGGTGTCCGAGGCAGATGCCGAACACGGGGACCCTTCCGATCAGCCCGGAAGCGGTGGCGATCACGTCGCTGAGTGGCTCGGGGTCGCCGGGGCCGTTGGACAACAGCACGCCGTCGTAGCCACCCGCGAGGATGGCGGGGGCCGGGGTTGCGGCCGGGAGCACGGTGACCTCGCAGCCGCGCCTGGTGAGCAGGTCGAGCATGTTCGCCTTGATGCCGAGGTCGAGGGCCGCCACGCGGCGGGGGGGCGAGTCGGTGTCAACGACCGGCGCGCGCACGTAGGGGGCCGGCGTGCTCACTTCCGCCACCAGGTCGCGGCCTTCATAAGGGGGCGACGAGCGCGCGATGTCGACCAGCTCCGAGGCATCGGTGACCGTGCTCGACAGCGCCCCCTTGAGCGCCCCCCGGCTGCGGACGTGACGAGTGAGCGCGCGGGTGTCGATCTCGGTCGCGGCCACGACGCGGTGGCGCTCGAGGTAGGAGGACAGCGAGCCCGTCGCCCGCCACGAGCTGTAGGCCGCGGACGCCTCTCTCACGACCACGCCCGCGGCCCACGGTCTGCTCGCCTGATCGTCGGCGTCGTTGACGCCCGTGTTACCGATGTGGGGGGCGGTCAGGGCGACGATCTGGCCGTGGTAGCTGGGGTCGGTGAGCACCTCCTGGTAGCCGGTCATCGAGGTGTTGAAGCACACCTCGCCGGTGACGGTCCCGAGCGCACCGAGGGCGTCGCCGGAAAAGACCCTGCCGTCCTCCAGCGCCAGCAGCGCGGCGGACGCCTGCCTCACGCCGGCACCCACGCCGGAACTTCATGGGGCTCGGCCGCGAATGTCACCGCGCCGTCGTACACGGTCCACAGGACCCGGCCCCGAAGCCGCCGGCCCGCGAAGGGAGTGTTGCGGGAGCGGGAGAGAAAGGCTCGCGGATCGACCGTCCACGACGCCTGAGGGTCGATGACCACGAGGTTGGCGGGTCTTCCCACCGCGATGCGTCCGTGCTCCGTGAGCCCCAGGATGCGCGCCGGCGCGGCAGCCATGCGCTCGAACAGCTCCTTCCAGCCGAGGTGCCCCGGCTCGACCAGCTCGGTCACGGCGAGGCTCAGGGCGGTCTCCAGACCGACCAGGCCGGGAGGGGCGAGCACGAGCTCGACCTCCTTCTCCTCGACGGCGTGCGGGGCGTGGTCGGTGGCGATCGCGTCGATGGTGCCGTCGGCGAGCCCAGCTATCACCGCGGCCCGGTCGCGCTCTGTGCGCAGCGGAGGGTTGACCTTGGCGTTGGGGTCGTAGCCCTCGAGTGCGGCATCGGTCAGCGTGAAGTGGTGAGGGGTCGCCTCCGCGGTCACGGCCACGCCCTCGGCCTTGGCCCGGCGCACGAGCTCGACTGTGCCGGCGGTCGAGATGTGCAGCAGGTGGAGGCGGCAGCCGGTGAGCCTTGCGAGGGCGATGTCGCGCGCCGCCATCAGCTCCTCGGCCTCGGCGGAGATGCCCCTCAGCCCCAGCGCCATCGAGCGCTCGCCCTCGTGCATCTGCCCGCCTCGGGCGAGGCTGGCGTCTTCGCAATGCTCCGCGTAGATGCAGTCGAATCCCGACAGGTACTCCATGGCCCTGCGGGCGAAGAGCGCGTCCTGTACCCCATGCCCGTCGTCGGTGAACAGGCGCACCCGCGCCCGGCCGCGCGCCATCTCGCCCAGGTCGGCCATCTCGACGCCCCTGAGGCCGCGCGACAGCGCCCCCGCCGGAACCACCTCGACCAGCCCGACGCTGTGGCCTCTCGCCCATACTTTCTCCACCACCGCGGCGCTGTCCGCCACCGGGTCGGTGTTGGGCATGGCGCACAGCGCCGTGTAGCCGCCGGCCGCGGCCGCGGCCGAGGCCGAGGCGATGTCCTCCTCGTCCTCGCGCCCTGGCTCTCTCAGGTGGGTGTGGAGATCGACCAGACCGGGCCCCAGCAGGGCCCCCTCGAGGTCGATCACCTCGGCGCCGTGGGCCTCGAGGCCCGGGCCAAGGGCCTGCACCACACCGTCGGCGACGAGCACGTCCGCGATCTCGTCTCGTCCCGAGGCCGGATCGATCACGCGCGCTCCGGCGAACAGCCGCGCTGGTGCCGAGTGGTCGATAATGGCTTCTGTGTGACCACTCACGACCACTCGGCACCGCCTCCGCTCTCTCTGCCGCCGAGCATCAGATAGAGGAGGCTCATGCGCACCGCGAGGCCGTTGGAGACCTGGTCGAGGATGATGGCGCGCTCTGACTCCGAGGCCTCGGCCGAGATCTCGACCCCGCGGTTCAGGGGGCCGGGGTGCATGACGAGGGCTTCGGGCTTCATGCGATGCAGCCGCTTGGAATCAAGCCCCCAGCAAGCCGCGTACTCACGGTCGGAGGGGAAAAGCTGCTCGGACTGGCGTTCCTTCTGGACGCGCAGCAAGTAGCAGATGTCGACGTCCGCGATGACCTCGTCGAGGTCGTGCACGATCTTGGCACCCCATGCGGCGGCGCTCTTCGGGACCAGCGTGGGGGGGCCTACGAGTGTCACGCTTGCTCCCATGGCGAGCAGTCCCTTGACGTTTGACCTCGCCACGCGGGAATTCACGACGTCGCCGACGATCGCAACCTCGAGGCCCTCGAAATCCTTGAAGCGCCTGCGGATCGAGAACAGGTCGAGAAGAGCCTGGGTGGGGTGCTCGTGGCAGCCGTCGCCGGCGTTGATCACGCTCGCCTTGACCCACCGGGCGAGCTGGTGCGGCGCTCCCGATGCGCCGTGGCGCACGATGATGGCGTCGACGCCCATGGCCTCGAGCGTCCACGCGGTGTCCTTGAACGACTCCCCCTTGGCGACCGCCGACTTGCCGTCGGCGGAGAAGTTGATGACGTCTGCGCTCAGCCGCTTGGCAGCCAGCTCGAACGAGATGCGCGTGCGGGTGGAGGCCTCGTAGAAGAGGTTGCACACGGTCCTGCCTCTGAGCGTGGGGAGCTTTTTGATGGGGCGATGGGTGACCTCGAACAGCGACTCGGCGGTGTCCAGGATCGTCGTTATGTCCGAGGCCGCCAGCTGGTCCATCGACAACAGGTGCTCGATCATGCGCGGCCCCCGCCGAGCTTCGAGATCATCACCGCGTCCTCTCCGTCGGTCTCCATGAGATGGACCGAGACGACTTCCTGAGCCGAGGTCGGCAGGTTGCGGCCGACGTGATCGGCGCGGATCGGGAACTCACGATGACCTCGGTCGACCAGCACCGCCAACCGCACCACGCGCGGGCGGCCGAGCTCGAGCAGGGCATCGAGCGCGGCCCGGATCGTGCGGCCGGTGTAGAGGACGTCGTCGACCAGCACCACCGCGAGGCCGTTCACGTCGGCCGACACGGTGGTTTGTTCCACCGAGCGCGGCCGCTTGAGCGCGACATCGTCGCGATAGAGCGTGACGTCGAGTGCTCCCGAGGGCACGGCCACGCCCTCGAAGGAGGCGATGGAGCGTGCCAGCCGCTCGGCCAGCGGCGCGCCTCTGGTCCTGATCCCGACCAGGCAGAGGTCCTCGGCCCCCTTGTTGTGCTCGACTATCTCGTGTGCGATCCGGGTTAGCGCGCGCCGGATCTCGTCCGACTCCATGACGTGGGCCGGCCCGGGCGGCGCGGCAAGCTCGGCGTGGTCGTGGGAGGGGCCCCCGCCCATCAAAAAACGCTTCCCCAGGCTCGGGAAGCGCGCGTGTGCAGAGCGATCATCGTGCTCCTTTCCGGCCTCACAGGGCCGAGTTAAAGGACTCTTGGCCCCCCGACGCTATCGCGTCGCCCGCCCCCAAAGCAAGGACCTGACGTTCTTGAGCGTCCCAGCGGCGAGAAAACTTGACGCTAGGTCCCATAGAAAATCGCTGCCTTTTTTTCCCACGTAATAATGCTTCGCGGTGCGGTAGTGTGATGTCGTGATACCAACATACCTTGACATCGAAATGCCTCGGTGGTATGAATTCCGGTATAGACAATCGCGATCGTGAAGCGGAGGCGAGCACAGTGGCAGGTAAGGCGATGACGATTCGTTTCGACGATGATCAGGCAGAGGTCCTCGAGGCGGTGGCGCGCATCGAGGGTGTCCCCATCTCCGAGACCATCCGGCAAGCGGTCGCAGAGCACATCGAGGAGCGCCGAAAGGACGAGAGGTTCCAGCAGAGACTCCGAGCATCGCTGGAGCGCAATCGAGAGATCCTTGAGAAGCTCGCCCGGTAGTTGAGCCTCCAATACCTCGACCTCGCGGACTTTCTGCTGATCGCGGAGGCTGCGCTAGGAGTCAAGGTGTCGGTGCTTCAGCGGGTAACCGCCCTCCATCTCGCGGAATCAGCGCTCGCAGCGGCGTTGAATTCTATCCGGATTTTCCCACCAAGGTCGCAGTGCTCTGCTCTCGGCTCGCTCGGAATCATCCCCTCCCAGACGGCAACAAGCGCCTGGCGTACCTCTGCGCGGTCGAGTTCGCCGAGCGCAACGGCTACGAGTGGGAGTTGCCCCCGGGCGATGATCGGGGCGGGGAGCAGACCGTCAAAGTGATCCAGTCCGTCGCCTCCGGCGAGTTGAGCGAAGAGCAGCTCGCAAGGTGGGTCACAGATCGCTTGCGGATGATCCGGTGAGTGCCGACGCCACGTAGCAGCTATGGCCCCCCGACGCTATCGCGTCGCCCGCCCCCAAAGCAAGGACCCAACGTTTTTGAGCGTCCCAGGAGTCCCTAAAGGGCACTCTGAGGCGCTCAAAACGCGTGGGGGGTCAGGCGCGGGCGGATTTCCCCTCTGCGATCCGGCCCAGCACCCCGTTCACGAAGCGACCCGAGTCGTCGGTCGACAGCGACTTCACGAGCTCGACGGCCTCGTTGATCGCAACCGCCACCGGGATGTCCTCCCCCCACAGCAGCTCGCAGGTCGCCATTCGGAGCACAGTCCTGTCCACTACCGGCATGCGCTGCAGCCCCCAGCGCTCCGCGTACTTGACGATCAGCTCGTCGATGTCGGCCTGGTGCTCCTGCACCCCTTCGACGAGGCCGCGGGCGTAGTCGACGACATCTGTTCGTTCTCCGTCGCGATCGCCGAGCCGATCGCTCGTCTCATCCGAGTCGCCTTCGAGCAGCGCCTCCACCGGGTCGAGCGTGTCCTCTGCGGCGGGGATGACCCAGCCCTGATGCTCGCGCTCCAAGAACGCCTCCACCGGCGCGCGGCCGCGGATCTCGGCTTCGTAGAGCACATCGAGCGCGAGCCGGCGGGCGGCGCGACGGCCCTTCAAGAGTGAGTCGAGCTGCTCACGCGCGCGACATGTAGGTGCCGGAGCGAGTGTCGACCTTGATTTTCTGGCCCCGCTCGATGAACAGCGGCACCTGCACCACGGCCCCGGTCTCGACCGTCGCCGGCTTGAGCGCGCCGGAGACGCGGTCGCCCTTGTGGCCGGGCTCGGTTTCGGTCACCTCGAGCTCGAGCGACAGCGGCAGCTCGGCGCCGATTGGTGTGCCCTCGTAAGTCGGCACGAGGCAGGTGGCCCCATCGCTCAAAAAGCGGCGGGACTCCCCCAGAAGCTCGGGATCGACGTGGACCTGCTCGTAGCTTTGGTTGTCCATGAACACGAGCCCGGCGTCGTCCTCGTAGAGATACTGCATCTCCCGCTTGTCGAGAACCGCGAGACTGACCTTCTCGTCGGCGCGAAAGGTCCGGTCGGTGACCGCGCCCGACTTGACGTTCTTGAGCTTGGTCTTCACGAACGCTTGCCCCTTGCCCGGCTTCACGTGTTGATAGTTGACGATCGTGAAGAGGTCGCCGGAGAGCTCGAGCGTCTGGCCCGGGCGCATGTCGTTGGTAGAGATCAAGTAGAGCTCCTCACACTTCCAGCAGGTGGTCCTTGGGGGCCGAGCCGAGGACCTCGCAGCCCTGCTCTGTCACCAGGACGCAGTCCTCGATGCGAATGCCGAACTTGCCGGTGAGGTAGACGCCCGGCTCGATCGTCACCACGTCCTGGGCCTTCAGCGCCTTTGCGTCGAGGTCCTCCTCGGGCGACTTGCCGAGGCGGGGGGCCTCGTGGATGTGGAGTCCCACCCCGTGGCCCAGCGAGTGGGTGAACTCGTCGCCGTGGCCTGCTTCCTTGATAACGCTGCGGGCGGCCATGTCGACGTCCTCGGTCCCGGCCCCCGCTTTCACTGCGGCGATTCCCTCCACCTGCGCGCTCAGGACGAGCTCGTAGATCTCTCGCTGTTCCTCGTTCGCGGCCCCCACCACGACCGTGCGGGTCAGGTCAGAGCAGTAGCCTTCGTAACGGGAGCCGAAGTCCATCAGCACGATGTCTCCCCGCTGCAGAACTCGCTCCGAGGGAGTGTGGTGGATGTGAGCGCTCAGAGGGCCGCTTCCGACGATGGGTTCGAACGACACCGCCTCCGCCCCGGAGCTGCGCAGGTGCACTTCCAGGTCCAGCGCTACTTGCCGTTCGGAGGCGCCTTCCACCAGGCGCCCGAGCACCCACGAGAACGACTCGTCGCCGATGCGGACCGCCTCGCGCAGCCGCGCGGCCTCCTCCTGATCCTTGGTGCGGCGCAGGTTTTCGACCACCGACTTCGTGGGTACGAGCTCGACCCCGTCCAGTCGCTCGGTGAGTGACTCGAGGCTCGCAACCGAGAGGTTCGCCGCCTCTATTCCGAGCCTGCTCACGCCGTCGAGACGCTCCTTCAAGGCCTCGCTCATGCGGTGCGGGTAGATGAGGACCTCGGCCCCCTGCACCATGTCCGCGGCCCTCGCTGCGTAGCGCGAGTCCGACATGAACACTGCTGCGCTTTCGGTGATCAGCACCTGCCCATTGCTGCCCGAGAAGCCGGTGAGGTAGCGCACGTTGGCGAGGTCGGTGACCAGCAACGCCTCGGCGTTGTTGGCAGCGAGCGACCCCCGGACTCGTTTGATGCGGGCTTCATGATCCATGCCCTCAGCTTCTCACGATGTTGGCCAGGGCGTGCAGCCCGAGCACGTAGGAGTCGGCGCCGAACCCCGAGATCAGGCCCCGGCATCTTTCCGCAGTGACGGACACCCGCCGCCACTCCTCACGGGCATGGATGTTGGAGAGGTGGACCTCGACGACGGGGTAGCCGACGGCCTCGATGGCATCGGCGATGGCACGGCTCGTGTGCGCGTATGAGCCTGGGTTCAGCAACGCGCCTTCGAACTTGTCTACGCCGGCGTGCAGCAGCTCGATGATCTCGCCCTCGCGCGCGCTCTGGTGGATCGAGAGCTCGAGATCGAGCCCCCGGGCCTCCTCCTGAAGCAGCTCGTCGATCGCGCTGAGGGACATACTTCCGTAGAGCGCAGGATCGCGCCGGCCCAAGAGGTTGAGGTTGGGGCCGTGCAACACCAAAGCCTTCAAGATGCCGGCCTTCATGGGATCGCCGCCCTGGCCAGAGCTCGTTCCAGCACCGGGCGCGGCGCGACCACTCCCGGCCGCGGCCGTCCGAGGCCCTCCAGCACGACGAAGCGCACCTCTCCGTCGTACTTCTTGTCGTGGCGCCAGACGTCTTCGAGCTCGCCGATTGAGAGCTTCGCGGCGACCGGCAGTCCGAGGGAGCCCAGCAGCCGGCGATGGAGAGTGACGGCGTCGTCGTCGAGAAGGCCGAGCTCTGAGGCGAGGTAAGCGGCGCAGACCATGCCCAGCGAGATCGCCTCGCCGTGGCGCATGCCCGAGAGGTGCTCGATGGCGTGGCCGAAGGTGTGCCCGTAATTGAGGTGCGCCCGCTCGCCACTCTCGCGCTCGTCGCGTGCCACGACCCCGGCCTTGATGGCGACGCAGGTGGCGACGATCTCCTCCAGAAGCTCCGGGTCGCGCGAGAGGATGTCGGGGGCGCGCTTCTCGAGCAGCTCGAGGAGATCGGGGGCCGCTGTGAACCCACACTTGCAAACCTCGGCGAGACCGGAGACGAGCTCCTCTTGAGGCAGGCTCTGCAGCACGTCGATATCGCACACGACCGCGGCGGGCTGATGAACTGCGCCGACGAGGTTCTTGCCGTGGCGGGTGTTGACCCCCGTCTTGCCCCCGATGGCGGCATCCACCTGGGCGAGCAGAGTGGTCGGGACGTGGACGACCGGCATCCCGCGATGGTAGGTGGCGGCGACGAATCCGCAGAGGTCAGAGAGCACTCCCCCTCCCACGCTCACCACCAGGTCGCGCCGATGCGCGGCGGCGTCGGCGAGGACGTCATAAAGGTGCTCGGCCAGGGCCAGGGACTTCGAGCCCTCGCCCTCCGGGACCTCGGTGACCTGGGTGGCGAGGCCGCGCCGCGCCAGCCCTTCGGCGACCGTGGCGGCGATGGCCCTTAGCGAGGGGTGGGTGACGACCACCGCCTTCTCCACCCCCTCGAACGGGGGCAGGAGCTCGTCGACTTTCTTGATGAGGCCGCGGCCCACGACCACTTCGTGGGCCCGGCCCGGGACCGGCACGGGGATGCGGCGGGGCTCGGGCGGCGGCCCAAGCTTGCCGGCGACCTCGGCGGCGACCGCCTCCGGCCCCCTGTCGTCGGTCGCCACCACGACATCGGCTGCGGCCGCGTAGACGCTCCGCCGGGCTTCGTAGAGAGCGCCCGGATCGGCAGCCAGCAGCGGCCGGGAGTCGTCGCGGCCGAGCCGCTGCATCGCTTCCTCGAGGGAGACCTCGAGATGGACCACCACCGCCTCGGCCAACGCCGCGCGGGTGGCGGCGTCCCCGAGCGCCCCTCCCCCCAGCGCCACCACTCCCGAGCCGCCCAGCAGGGCCTCGGCCACCACATCGCTCTCGAGAACTCGAAAGGCGTCCTCGCCGGCGCGGCTGAAGATGTCCTTGACCGGGGCGCCGGCGCGGCCCTCGATGAGGTCGTCGGTGTCGGCGAAGGCGCAGCCGAGCCGCTCCGCCAGCAGACGGCCGACGGTGGACTTGCCCGCTCCCATGAAGCCCACGAGAACGATCATCGGGGGCCGGTTCTGTCCAGGCGCAGACGATGCGCGCTGACGAAGTCGCCGAGGGTGTCGCCGCCGAGGCTCTCGAGCGCCGCGTCGGCGAGCACCAGTGCCACCACCGCCTCGCACACGACCCCGGCAGCGGGTACGGCGCAGACGTCGGTCCTCTCCTGGAACGCCTCCGCCGCCTCGCCGCTGTCGAGGTCCACGGTCCGAAGCCTCTTCTTGAGGGTCGACAGCGGCTTCATCGCAACCCTCAAGCGCAGCGTCCCTCCCATAGAGATCCCACCCTCGGTCCCGCCCGCCCGGTCGCTTTTGCGAGTCAGATCTGTGTTGATCTCGTCGTGAGCCTGGGAGCCGCGCCGGCGGGCGAGGTCGAAGCCGTCCCCCAGCTCGACCCCCTTCATGGCGGGCACGGCCATGAGCGCCCCGGCCAGGCGGCCGTCGAGCTTGCGGTCCCAGTGGACGTGGCTCCCGAGCCCGGTGGGGACCCCGTGGGCAATGACCTCCACGACCCCGCCGAGCGAGTCACCCTCGGCCCCCGCGGCCTCGATCTCCTCGATCATGCGCGCGGAGGTGGCGGCGTCGAAGCAGCGCACCGGCGAGGCATCGATAGCCTCGAGGTCGGAGGGCTCGGGACGGGGGGCCGAGTCGTCTGTGGCCGCGGCCCCGATGCTCACGACGTGGGAGATCACCGAGGTGCCGATCTGGCTCAGGAGCGCCTTGGCCACGGCCCCGATAGCGACTCTCGCCGCGGTCTCCCGGGCGCTCGCCCGCTCGAGCACGTTGCGGGCGTCCGAGAAGCCGTACTTGAGCATGCCGGGCAGGTCGGCGTGGCCCGGCCGGGGCCGGGTCAGCGCCCTCCCCGACGCCTCCCCCTCGAGCGGCATGATGCGCGACCATTTGTCCCACTCGCTGTTGTGGATCACGAAGGACAGGGGGCTGCCGAGCGTGCGCCCGCTGCGAACTCCCGAGAGCAGCTCGAGGCGGTCTTTCTCGAACTTCATGCGCGGCCCCCGGCCATAGCCGTGGCGGCGGCGGGCGAGCTCGTCGGCCACCGCCTTCAGCGAGATGGGAACCCCGGCCGGAAGGCCCTCGAGGATCGCCACGAGGGCCGGGCCGTGGGACTCGCCGGCGGTGAGGTATCGGAGCCTGGTCACGCCCCATCCTCGCGCCCGGGCCGGGTCGTTGGGGGCCGGGGGCGCTGGGGGCGCTGGGGGCCGGCCCCGGCGGTGGTTAATCTGGAATGGTTCCCGTTTAACCCCCATTTACGGTGGTTGGTTGGGAACGGTTCCCGTTTAACCACTGCGGCCCGAGCTCCCGGCGGCCGCAAAGTGTGTGCGAAAAGGTTGCAAACTGTGCGCTACACCACACCCCATTCCTTGCAGAGCGGCGAACGTCTATACCGTGACCTCGGCCATAGCCACCCGCTGCGAGCAGATAGCCGCCCGGCAGTACGGGATCATCACTCGAGGACAAGCTCTCGAGGCCGGCGCCACCGTGCGTCAGATCGAGCGCCTGCTTTCGAGCGGACGTTGGCGCCGAGTGCACCCCGGCACCTATGCGTTGGCGAGGGTCTCGTCCTCGCTGCGGCAAGAAGCAATGGGCCCGGTCCAGTGGGCGGGACCTACCGCAGCCGCCTCCCACGAGACCGCCTGCGCCCTTCGCCGCTTCGCCGACTCGCTCACCCACCCCATCGAGATCTCCAGCCCGCGCAACCTGAGCTCCGAGCTGGTGGTCGTTCATCGGGTGAGGCCGTGGGCGGACGGCGAGGTGGAGGTTGTCAACGGGATCCCAGTGACTTCGGTGGAGCGCACCCTGGTCGACATGGCCGGCCGCGAGCTCGCACCGCGCCTGAAAGAGCTCCTCGACGAGGCATTCCGGCGGTCCTTGACCAGCGTCGACAGCCTGGATACGTACGTTCGCCGCGCCTGCGGCTACGGCAGGCGCGGCCCCTCCGCGCTGCGCCTGCTTTTGCCTCGCTACCGTAGCGGGAACGGTCTCCCCGAGAGCATCCTTGAGAGCCGTGTGCAGAACCTCCTGGAGCAATCGGCGCTTCCCGAAGCAGTGCGTCAGTACGTCGTTCTCGACAGCGGGCGCTTCGTAGGTCGGGTCGACTTCGCCTACCCGGAGGCGAAGGTGGCGGTAGAGGCGGTGGGGCGAGATCCGCACGAGAGGCAGTGGAAGCGCGACCTGGCTCGCATGAATGCGCTCACCAAGTGCGGGTGGATCGTCATCTACGTGACATGGGAAGACGTTCACGTGCGGCCGCGTGAGACCGTGATGACAATCGCCCAAGCCCTGGGCATCGCGTTCTGAGAGCGGTACCGGGCTCTGCGCGGTGGTCGATTCGGAATGGTTCCCGTTTAACCACCGCATCCGGTGGTCAATTCGGAATGGTTCCCGTTTAACCACCGGCCCCCCGGCCCATGAGCCCTACTTCAGGATTTCCTCCCCTTCGCACAGGGTGAACTGGTCGTCGCCGAACAACATCGTGGCGCAGGTTCCGGAGACCGAGGTCAGCTGGAAGCTCTCGGCGAAGGTCTCGCCCTCGGCGACCGTGTAGACCGAACCGTCCACCGAGACCTGTGCCCGCGGCGAGCCGTCCTGACTGAACACATCCACGAGCCTCACCGTGTGGCCGCCAACGGCCTGGCCGCCGCTGCCGGGGTCCGTGGTGCCGGGGTCTGTGAGGCCGGGGTCTGTGGTGCCGGGGTCCGTGGTCCCCGGGTCGGTCGTGCCCGGGTCGGTCGTGGCCGGGGGCGTGGCGGTGCCGGTGGTGGCCGGAGTCGGGTCGATCAGGGGCTCGAAGGGGTCCTTCGACGCGAATAGCTCGAACGTCTCGACCGGCTCCTTCTTCGTGCCATCCTTCTTGCTGTCCTTCTTTGCGGTTCGGTCGTCGTCGCCTTCCTCCTGAGCCGTGGCGGCGCCGTCATCATCAGTGCTCGCGGGCGTGGGTGAGCTCTGCGGCTCGGCGGGCTCGCCGGCGGGACGCAGGAAGAAGAACCACACCAGCGCCAAGACCACGATCAGACCACCTATGAGCATGGCGATCTGGGCGGGGTTGACGCCCTTCTTTGTCTGTACCGTCTCCTCTGTAGCAGCCATGTCTCTCAGCCCTCGCTTAGGAACTCGGCTCGGGAGCCGGGGTTGTGGTCTCGGTCGTTACCGGGGCGGTGGCCCCCACTGGCAGCTCGAAGAAGATGCGGGCCGTGGCCCCGAGATTCACCAGCGTCTCCTGCGTCGTCGGGTCCTCTTCGGCGTCCATCGTCACTTCGTCGATACGGACGGCGCGGTCGAGGCCGTAGAGCCTGCGGAAGAAGTCCTGCACTGCGAAGTAGCCGCCGCGGGCGCCGATGAGCGACTTGACCTCGGCGACCTCGGCCCCCTCGAAGGGGGGCGTGGGCAGGTCGGGAGTGATCTCCACGAAACCGACGCCCGACTGGTTGGCGGCCTCCTGCACCTGGAAGATGAAGTTGGCTACCTGGTCGTCTTCGGGTACGAGCTCACGATACTTGGCGATCTGCGCCTCGAGCTGAGGCGCGTTCTTCTGCAGCTGCTGTCGGTGAGCGAGCTCGGCCTCGAGCGACTGCGTACGGTCCTCTTCCTTGGCGACCTTGTTACGCACTTTCCCCAGCTCGTCCTGCCGTGGCTTGACGGCGAGGAAGAAAGTGGCGGCGCCAACTGCCACCACGCCTACTACCGACAAGATGATCTTGGTCCTGCCGGTCATGGCCGACCCTCCTGGAATCGAAGGCTTGCGGCCTTCTCGTTGAACTCGATAGTGCTGTCGAAATCAAAGGTTGCAGGAATGCCCTGCTCGAGCTGCGCTGCTTTCTCGGTGGCCGTGGTCAACCACACGGCCTGGAAGTCCTTGACGCTGCCGAGGCGGATCATCCACTTGCCGATGCCGGGCATCGACAACGAGGTGCCCTGGAACTGCACCCGGCCGAACGGCTCAGCCTTAGCGACGTCGATCTCGGCGTCCTCTGTTCCGACCAGAGCGCCGTCGGGGGTCACGGCCGAGCCCTGAAGGCTCGTCAGCCACACCTCTCCGGGGACGACCATGGCGATCTCGGTGAGCACCGCAGGCCAGTCGACGTCGCCTGCCATGGCGGTCTGCAGAGCGGCTTGCCGCTGCTGCACCTCTTGTTCGAGGCGGGCGAAGCGGGCGAGCTCGTCGATCTGCGCTTGCAGGTCCGCGTTGGTCGCCTGGACCTCGGCCAGTCGCTCTTGCTCGGCGGATATCTGAGTGCCCAGGAAGACCCACCAGGCGAGCAGCACCACCACGATCACGAGTCCCGCCACGGCCACCATCCCCACTGCTCGCCGTTGCTTCCGGCGTTCGGCGTAGGAGGCCGGCATCAAGTCGATTCTGCGCATCATCGCTTCGAGGCTCCCATCGCCAGGCCCAGCGCCACTGCGGCGACGGGCTCAACCTGGGCGACCTGTTCTTCGGTCAGCCCGGACTTAGAGATGTTCATGTCGGCCAGCGGAGCGCTGCGCCGCACGGGCAGGTTCATGCTGCGTTCCAAGCCCTCGCTGAGGCCCGGCGTAAGCGATCCTCCTCCGGTGAGCATCAAAGACGAGAAGGGCTGGCTCTCGGGCTGTGACAGGTAGTACTCGAGCGAGCTGCGGATTTCCTCTACCAGCTCGTCGACGCGTGCGCTCAAAGCTTGCTGCGCTTTGGGAGCTCCCACGCCGCGGCCCAGGTCGAGCTTGGTCGCCTCGGCCTCCTCCAGCGGCAAATCGAGCGCGTCGGCGAGCGCGCGCGTGGCGTCGTCGCCCCCGGTCAGGAGAATGCGCACGAAGCGGGGCTCGCCGTTGTCGTGGACCATGATGTTGGTCACCCCGGCGCCGATGTCGACGACGGCTTCGGCCCCCGCCAGACCGGCGTCGCCGCGCGCTGCTGCGCTGACCGCACGCGCCACTGCGAAGGCGGCAAGGTCGATGCCTACCGGCTCGACACCGCCCGCCGACGCGGCTGAGATGAAGCTCTCGACCATGTCGGTGGCGGCTGCCACCAGCAGCACACGCATCATGTGCTCGCCGGTCTCCGAGACGTAATCGTCGAGGATCTGGAAATCGATCTCCGCGGTTTCGACCGCCATCGGTATGAAGTCGGCCACCTGAAAACGCAGCGCAGCGCGGAACTCTTTCTCCTCCTGGAAGGGTAGGTCCACCTGGCGCACGACCACGCGCTGGTTGGCGATGCCGATCACTACTTTCTTGGACTTGATCTTGACTCGCTTCCACAGCTCGGCGACGGCCTCGGATACGGGGCCGGGGTCCTGGATCTCACCGTCCGAGACGGCGCCGATGGGAAGCGGCACTTGTCCGAAGCTTTGCAGAGCCGCGGAGTCACGGCCCCCGGTCACCACTGCGGCTCGCACTGCGCTGGTGCCGATGTCGAGCCCGACTATGGACGATCCTCCGAGACCCATCACTCACCCCTTGTGCGAACTGCCCGATCGGCGAGATATTGCTCAACGTCGTTGCCGCGAAGCCTGTAGTTCTTTCCCACTCGGATAGCCGCGAGCTGACCGGACTTGATCAGCCGGTAAACGGTCATGTTCGACACACGCATTCTGTCGGCTACCTCACTGACCGTGAGCAGCGGATCTGCCATGTCTATTTCGGGCATACGACCTCGCCTTTCAAGCTTGAGCTCGCGAGCACTGTGGGCGAGCAACTTGCTCTTGTGCCGTCACGGCACAACAGCCCGCACAACAGCGGACAGGAAGGTCATCGGCAACGCCACTACGTAACTTGAGCAACGCCGTCCTGGCCACCGGCGAGGTCCGGGGAAATGGGGCCGGAGGGGTCAGGAGGGCACCGTTCCCGATCGACCACCTGATCCGGTGGTTAGTCGGGAACTGCGCCCGAATAACACCCGGGGCGCGGGGCGAGGGCAGAGGGGCCGAGGGTCAGTCGATGCCCAGAAGTAGCTGGTCCAGCTCGTCCTCGTCCGGGGCGGTGGGCCGAAGTATCGACAACAACCACGGAAGCTGGTCGGCTGGGAGGGGCCGGGCGACCCAGTGGCCCTGCGCCGCGTCGCAGCCGAGGGCCGCGAGGGTGTCCCACAGCTCCTCGCTCTCGACCCCCTCAGCGACCGTGCGCAAGCCCAGGACTCGGGCGATCTCGATGGTCGAGCGCACGATCACGAACCCCGCATCGCCGCGGCGGAGGCCTCTTACGAACGACTTGTCGATCTTGACGGCGGTCACGGGCAGGCGCTGCAGATAGGCGAGCGACGAGTAGCCGGTACCAAAGTCGTCGACCGCCAGCTTGACTCCCAGCGACCGCAGCTGGTTCAGGATCGTGATCGCGCGCTCGGGGTCCGCCATCAGCGCGCTCTCCGTTATCTCGAGCTCGAGAGCCGCGGGAGGAACCGAGAAGCGCCGGAGCAGTTGCTGGATCTCATCTGCGAATGAGGGGTCGACGAGGTCGCGCGCCGAAACGTTGACGGCCACGGCCACGTCGAGCCCCTGGGAGCGCCACACGCCGTTCTGGCGCAGCGCATCTTCGAGCACCCAGCGAGTCAGGTCGCGGATCATCCCCGACTTCTCCGCCAGAGGAATGAATTCCTGGGGGCCGAGTAGCCCGCGCGCCGGATGCTGCCACCGCACCAGCGCCTCGACCGCTTCGACGCGATGGCCGGGCAGGTTCATCTGGGGCTGGTAATGAAGCACGAGCTGACCGTGGTCGATGGCCGACCTGAGATCGTGCGTGAGCGTCAGCTTGCTGGTGGAGTTCTGATCCCGGGTGGGCGTGTAAATCTCGAACCCGCCGCCCATGGCCTTGGCCTGGTACATGGCTACGTCGGCCCGCTTCATCAGGGTCTCGAAATTGTCGCCGTGGCGCGGCGACACCGCAACGCCGATGCTGGCATCGATGCTGATCGTGAACCCGTCCAGAACAAGGGGGCGCCGCACGGCCTCAAGGATCTTGGCGACGACCTTGTGGATCGCGTCATCGTCGTCGGCATCGGTGAGCAGCACTGCGAACTCGTCGCCGCCGAAGCGAGCGACGGTGTCGACCTCCCGCAGAGCGGAGGTGAGCTGCTGCGAGACCTCCTTGAGAAGCAGGTCCCCGTGATGGTGGCCGAGGCTGTCGTTGACCTCCTTGAAGCGGTCGAGGTCCATGATCATCAGCGCGACCCTGGAGGAGTTGCGACGGGCTTGTCCCAGCGACTGCAGCGCCCGGTCCCGGAACAGCACCCGGTTCGGCAACCCGGTGAGCTCGTCGTGCAGCGCCCAGTGACGGTTCTGAGTCACCAGCTCCTGGAGGCGGCTCGAGCGTCTGAGAAAGAACTCGACGACCAACAGCATGGTCAGCACCACGAGCAGCGCGGCGGTGCCGAAACCGGCATAGCGCCCGCGCGCCTCGGCCAGCACCCGGTCCTGCAGGTCTTCGTAGGGAGTCGTTATCAGCACTGCGCCGGCATCGTGGTCCAGAGGGGCGCTGACCTCGAGCCACACTTTTCCATCGGGTGCTTCGAAGAGGCGAGCCCCGTGCGTTAGAGAGGTCGGGGCGGGGCCGTCGGGAGCGCGCCCGGCCCCGTAGAGCACGCGCCCAGAGGCGTCCACGAGCTCGACATGCCCGCCCATGCGCTCGAGATGCCGGGGCGCAAATGCGGCGATGGGCCCGGTGTCTACGGTGTCGCCGGACACAGTCCCAAGCTCTGCCACCAGGCCGGCGTCGCGCTCGATGGCCTCGACTGCGGCCGCCACCGAGCTGTGGAAGTCCCTCCACACGAACGTCGATGCAGCCGCGACCAGCGCCACGAACAGGAGGGCGTAGGGAATCGGGGCGAGGCGTCGGCGAAGGCCGCGTGGGGTTGAATGTTGGACCATACCTGGAAGATCGACCCAGGAAGGGGTTTCGTTAAGCGGATCGCTTTAACTGCGTATCGCTGCTAGCAGTTGTCGGCGTCGGTGGGCTCGGGGGAGCCGTCACTACTGTTGTACACGGCCGTCTGCCAGGCGTTGGTGAGGGCCGGCAACAAGGAGTGGGTTGCGGTGATGCAGTAAACGGTGCCGGGGGCCGGGGCGGCGACGATGATCTCGACCGTGCTCGCCTTCCTGTAGCCGTTGTCGCTGAGGAGGACGTAGGCGGGGTTGTCGGCGGCGGAGTCGGCGCCGTCGAGGGCCCCGAAGACTCCGCCGGTGTCGGTGCCGTAGGACTCGATCGCGGTCCCCGCGTCCTTGAGCGCCGAGCGAATCTGTGAGGCCCACGCCTTCTCGCGCTGTTTTACGAAGATGGGAATGGCGATGGCCGCGAGGATCGCGATGATCAGGATCACGACCAGCAGCTCGATGAGCGTGAAGCCGTTCTCGTGTTTGTTTCCCAAGCCGTCCATGGTTTGAAATAGATCGGCGCTAAACACCAAAAGCTTGAGGTGAGCCAAAACGCAAGAGAGGCGGAGCAAAGCTCCGCCTCTTCTCGAGACTATTGCTAGAGAAGCAGTACGACTATCAGCAGTCGGCCTCAACGGGCTCGCCCGCGGCGCTGTCGTAGCTGGAGTCGGCCCAGACATGGGCGGCATCCAGCGCCGTGTGGTTCGCACAGAGCTGGAACCCAGTCGCTGTGGCGGTGCCAATGGTAACCGCGACGTTGGGAGGTGTGTTGAAGCCCTCAGCGACAAGGTCGGCGTCGACCATGGCGGCGTAGCTGCCGTTGGCGCCGGTGGCATACGACTCCGCCGCGGTGGCGGCGTTCTTCAGTGCGGACTGCGACTGCGCAATCCAGCCTTTTTCCCGCTGACGCAGGAAGACGGGAATTGCAATCGCCGCCAGAATCGCGATGATCAGAATAACTACCAGGAGCTCGATGAGGGTGAAACCGTCCTCATTCCGCTCCTTCATCTCGTGGAAACGCTGGAACATCCAGCACCTTCCTTTCTCCGTCCCTGCAGGCTGGCCTCAGGGACTTGTAAGCGACATGACGAACCGTTGCGCTTCGCCTGCGAAGTGGCGGTCCGCGTCGGACCGTCCCTGCAACAGGTAGCTCGGCTGGCCCCCAACGAGGCCCCGTGGCTTTGCGTCTCCGCCTTGCGGCGGGTTTGCCTTTGACTGCGCTGGTAATCCAGCCTGCGAAAGTTCTATCGGCGCAGGGCCGAAAGGGCTTTAGCAGGCGGCCTAGGCAATTTGCGCAAGACCAGCGGTCTTACTCGGGCTTTTGCCCGCCCATAGCCGCGCGGCCGATGGAGGTCTTAAAGGCCTCGAGGTCTCTGAGCGACGATCGCAGCACCTCGGCCACCCGTTCGTCCTCGACCGCGAGGTACTCGTGCACGAGAAGGTTTCGGAAGCGCGCCATGAGCGCAAGGCGCGGCGCCAACTCGGCGGGCACGAATCCCGCCTCCGAAAGCACGGCGAGTACGTCGGAGTAGTCGCTCGGCGCCCGGAGCCCCTCAGAGGCAATGATGTGGTTTCCGGCGTCGATGCAGGTTTCGATGGCGACGATGAACCTGTACTTGACCGCGGCGATTCGGTCGCCGTCACGCATCAGTTCCTCGTCCGGCAGTTGTGCCAGCCTCTTCAAATGGGAGAGCTCAGTCGTGAGCCGGTCCAGCAAGGCCCGCAGCCGTCCCGCATCGATCACCGGCGGCCCGAGGCGATGTCTTCGAGGAAGCGGCGGTCCAGCGGACCCATTGTCAGCTCAAAGTCGAAGAACTGGCGCAGCTTGAGGCTCTCGAACCGTACGCGCGCGGGCTCGTCGCAGGAGTACAAGACGCGGCGCTGCTGGATGACTCTTCCAACGAGCCGGAGGGGCGCGTCGTTCAAGACCAGCACAGCTTCGACGTTCGCTACGCTGGCCCCTTCGGCCAGTAGGCCCGCCAGCTCCAGAGAGTGGTCGAGGTAGTCGTGCTGCGTGACGGACTCGTGGAGCAGCACGGCGACATCGACGTCGCTGAAGCGGTGCGGTCTGCCCGCGGCGTGCGAGCCGAACAGGTAGGCGAAGACCACGGGGGTCTCCGGCAGGAGCCGCGCCGCGGCCCCCTTCAGCTCGTCGAAGACGCGCTCACTGTTCTCGTTCATGGTGCGGCCATGCTACGAGAGGTGGAACGCTGCGGAGGCGGTTACTCGATGAGGTCGAAGATCGCGAACATCGGCATGTAGAGCGCGATGACCATGGCGCCGACGATGCCGCCGAGAACCGCGATCATGATCGGCTCGATCAGTGATGTCAGGGCCTCTGTGGTGGCCTCGACCTCCTGGTCGTAGAAGTCGGAGATCTTGTCGAGCATTTCGTCGATTTGACCGGTGTCCTCGCCGACCGAGATCATCTGCACGACCATGGGCGGGAACACCTTGTGGTTCTCGAGCGGGGACGCCATGGCCTCGCCGCTTCGGACGCTGTCCTTGACGTCCAGCGAGGCGCGGGCCAAGACCTCGTTGCCGGTCGAGTCCGCCACGATGTCGAGCGCCTGCAGCACCGGGACGCCGGCCCGCAGCAGCAGCGCCAGGGTGCGGGCGAAGCGGGACAGTGCGACCTTGCTGAACAGATCCCCGAACACGGGGACCTTGAGCATTATGGTGTCGAAACGCAGGCGGTAGTTGGCGCTTTTTGCCTTCAGCTTCTTGTGGGCGATGAAGCCGACTATCGAAAGCACGAAGCCGATCGGGACCAGGAACTTCGCCTGCTGGCTGAGAATCAGCAGAATCTTGGTCGGCAGCGGCAGCTCGCCGCCGAGGTCGTCGAACATGGCGGCGAAGGTCGGCACCACGAACAGCAGCATGACGACCACCAGGCCCCCGGCGATGACTGCTACCACCACCGGGTAGGTCATCGCCGACTTGACTTTCTGGCGCAGCTTGTAGTCGGCCTCGAGGCCGTCGGCCACGCGGTTCAGCACGACATCGAGCTGGCCGCCGGTCTCACCCGCCTTGACCATCGACACGTACAGCTTGCTGAAGACCTTGGGGTACTTCGACATGGACGCCGACAGGCTCGAGCCCCGCTCGATGTCGTCGCGCAAGAGCCCGATGGTCTTGGCGAGGGTCGGGTTTTCGGTCTGCTCCGACAGGATGTTGAGCGTACGCAGCAGCGACAAGCCCGCGTTGATCATCGTCGCGAACTGGCGGGAGAAGATCGCCAGGTCCTTGAGCTTCACCTTCGGCTCCCGAATGCGAATCTCCATCTTGATGGAGGCCTTGGAGTCCTTGGTGATCTGGATCGGCGTCATGCCCTGCTGACGCAGGCGCGTGGCGACGGCACCCTCGCCGGTCGCCTCCATCTTGCCCTCGAGGACGCGGCCCTCTTTGGTGCGGACCTTGTAGGCGAATGAAGTTGCAGCCATCTCTTATCCCTTCCCGACCAGCCGGTTGAACTCATCCACTTTGTGGCAGCGCTCAAGCGCGGCTTCGTAGCGCACCTTGCCGCTCTTGACGATCTCGGCGAGGTGCTGGTCCATGACCTGCATCCCGAACTTCCCGCCCGCCTGCATCGAGGTGTAGATCTGGTGCGTCTTTCCTTCGCGGATGAGGTTTCTCACCGCGGGAGTGGCGACCAGGATCTCGGCGGCCACGGCGCGGCCCTTCCCGGACGCGAGTGGCACCAGTTGCTGTGACATGACGCCGGCGATGGAGCTTGCGAGCTGGACACGGATCTGCTGCTGCGCGTGCGGCGGGAACACGTCGATGACGCGGTCCACCGACTGCGGAGCATCCTGAGTGTGCAGCGTGCCGAACACGAGGTGGCCGGTCTCGGCCGCGGTCAGCGCGGTCGAGATCGTCTCGAGGTCGCGCATCTCGCCCACCAGGATGACGTCGGGGTCCTGGCGCAGCACTCGCTTGAGCGCTTCGGCGAAGCTGTAGGTGTCGGTGCCGACCTCGCGCTGGTTGACAACCGATTTCTTATGATTGTGCAGGAACTCGATGGGGTCTTCGACGGTCATGATGTGTTCATGGCGCGTCGCGTTGATGTAGTCGATGAGCGCTGCCAGAGACGTCGACTTTCCAGAACCGGTGATGCCCGTCACGAGCACAAGCCCGCGCCGCAGCCGTGCAAACTCGAGCACCGCGGGGGGAAGCCCGAGGTCCTCCACAGATTTGATCTCATAGGGGATGAGACGCATTACGGAGCCGACCGCATCGCGCTGCTGAAACACGTTGACACGAAAACGCGCCTTGCCGGGAAGCGCATAGGAAACGTCGAGCTCGAGGTGCTCTTCGAAGTTCTCTCGCTGCTTCTGAGTCAGCATCGAATAGATGATCTGCTGCAGGTCCTTGGGCATGAGCTTGCGGTAGCCCTTGATGGGCTGGATCTCGCCGTGAACGCGCACCATCGGAGGCAAGCCGGCGGTCAGGTGAAGGTCGGACCCGGCCCCCTCGAGCACTGCGATGAGGAACTCCGCCAGGTTGGGCTCCTTGTCGACCTCTTCCACCGGCTCCAAGTCGGCTTCGATCAACGGAGGGGGCGGGGCCTCGACGAGGTCGCCGGGACCGAACGAGGTCGGGGGTGGGGCGGCGTGGCCCTGAGGCGGAGGCGGCGGGGAGCCCGGCTGCGAGAAGGCCCGCTCGATGGCGGCGGTGAGGTCTGCCCGGTAGGCGACTGCGGGCACGATCTGCTTGCCCGAGATCTGTGCCAGCTCCTCGACCGCGAGATGGTTGCGAGGATCGGCCATGGCGACCACCAGGGCCCCGTCGAGCAGAGACATGGGGAGGGCGACCTGGCGCCGAATGACGTCCTCGGGCACGAGCGCGAGGGCGTCGGCGTCGGGCTGCTCCTTGGCGAGGTCTGAGAAGTCGAGCCCTATCTGGGCGGCGCGCGCCCTCAGCAGGTCCCGTTCGGTTACCTGACCCTGCTCGAGCAGGACCTTCCACGCCGACTTGCCGCTGCGGGCCTCCTCGGCCAGCGCCAGCTCGAGGTTGGCCTGATCGATCAGCCCCTCCTCGATGAGGATCTCTCCCAGGTCCTTTTGGGTTTGCATCGGCGGCTCACTCCTGTCGCAGGCATGGCATGGCTGCAGGGCGCGTTGCCCTGCGCACCGGAGTTATCGGCCGCCCCCGGCCTCGGGTTGAGCGCTTCTGTCTTACGGAAGCCTTACGGCCTGCCCGGAGGCGCGGCTCACACGACTACGCGCAGGATCTCTTCGATCGAGGTCACGCCCTTGGTCACCTTCTCCATCCCGTCGTGGCGCAGGGTCCTCATGCCATTGTTCAGGGCGGTTCTCTTCATCTCCTCGGCCGCCGCACTCTCGACCACGAGGCGCTGGAGGTCCTCGGTCACGGCCATGACCTCGTGAATGGCGAGGCGGCCCTTGTAACCGGTCTTGCTGCAGGTGGAGCAGCCGATCGGCCTGAACAGCTCCGGGAGATCCCCCTCCGGGTCGAACGGGAAGCGGGCCGTCGTCAGCTCCTCGATCGTCGGCTTGTAAGGCTCCTTGCATTTCGAGCAGAGCTTGCGGGCGAGCCTCTGGGCAAGGACGCAGTCGAGCGCGGAGGCCACGAGGTAGGGCTCGATCCCCATCTCGACCAGGCGCGTTAACGCCGAGGGGGCGTCGTTGGTGTGCAGGCTCGACAGCACGAGGTGCCCGGTGAGCGCCGCCTCGGTCGCGATCAGCGCGGTCTCGTGGTCACGGATCTCGCCGATGAGGACGATGTCGGGGTCGCACCGCAGGATCGAGCGCAGGGCCGCGGCGAAGGTGAG
>Ga0136633_1000744_pt1 | contig 24719 bp, 28 predicted proteins | sample AntDrymeUQ832206_2_FD_105494 | JGI IMG/M metagenome (GOLD analysis project Ga0136633, IMG submission 105494) | Polar desert sand microbial communities from Dry Valleys, Antarctica - metaG UQ83 (22.06) | ecosystem: Environmental > Terrestrial > Soil > Desert | place: Antarctica: Dry Valley...
GACGATCGCGAGATTGAGAACGGGCGCCGTCGGCGAGCAGATCGCCGCCGAGCGGCTGATCGCGGACGGTTACTCGGTGATCGCGCGCAACGCCCGCACCCGCGCCGGCGAGATCGACGTCATAGCGCTGCGATCGGGGACGCTCGCGATCGTCGAAGTGAAGACGATGCGGGCCGGCGCGCGGATCGGGCCGGCGAGCCCCGCCCTTGCCGTCGGGCCTCGAAAGCAGCTACAGATCCGACGTCTGGCCCGGGCTTGGCTGGCCGAGGGCCACGCCATCCAGGCAGATCAGATCCGCTTCGACGTGATCGGAATCACCCTCGACCCCGCGGGTCGAGTCGTGACATACGAGCACATCGAGGCTGCGTTCTAGGGCGCGCCACCAAACTGCATGACGAAACGACGGAAAGGCTCAAAGCGGGATAGCGAGTTCAGTTGGATGACGATTGACGAGGTTGAGGAGATCCTACGCAGCGAGCGCCGCGGCTCACCGCGCTACAAGCGGGCGCGTACGCACCTCAAGGCACTCGGACGAATTCGAAGCCACAAGCAGAGAGGATGAAGGCGAACGGTGAGGCGTACCATTGCTGACGTGGCGAAGTATCGAACAAGAACCTGGTTGCGGCGGCATCTGCCCGCCCGGGTCGGACCCCTCTTCCCTCGCGGTCCAGGTAACTGCGGCGACCACGAGTGGTACAGGGAGACGACGGTCGACTGGCGTTGCGTCCATTGCGAGGCTGGCTCCTCCACGACGGCGCAATTCACGCCGCAAGAGCAGGTTGAAGGCGTGCTAACCAGCCTCCAGGCTCTAATCGAGATCAGAGACGAGCGGGCGTTCTCGCCTGTCGAAGCGCAGGCAGCGGCCCGGCTGACCGCAGAGTTGTTCGCGGCGCTCGAACAGGCGCAGTTCGTCAAGCACCCCCTTGGACAGTCGCCGACCGCCTACCAACCGCGCGATGTCGACGAGCTGATGACGCCCGCGGGTCGCGGTGCCTAACCCAGCTCAGCAGGACGTGGGCAATCGACGCAAAAACGGGATCTAGCTCATCTCAAGGCGCCCAGCTCGAGCTGGCTGTACGCCACCGACGCGAACGACCGCCGGTGCAGAGGCGTCACCCCAAGACGCTCGATCGCGTCCCGGTGCCCCTGTGAGGAGTAGCCGACGTTGCCGGCGAAGTCCCAGCCGGGGAAGACATCCGCGGCTCGGCGCATGTAGCGGTCCCGAGTCACCTTGGCAACGACCGACGCGGCGGCAATCGCGGCGCTGCGCGCGTCCCCCTCGACCACCGGCTCATGGTCTACCGGACAGCGGCCTGCGAGCGGAAAGCCGTCGGAAAGGCACTTGGCGCCGTCGACCGCGACCTTGCCGAGACACTCACCGAGCGCCTCGAGGTTGGTCACATGGAGCCCGCGCGCATCAATCCCACCGGCGCACCGCGCGGTCACCACCACCCGCGCCGCTGCTGCGAGGACCGCCGGGTAGAGCCGCTCCCGTTCCTCCTCGGTCTTTCGCTTCGAGTCATCGAGCCCGGCCAACGCCTTGCGCTGCTCGGGGCCGAGGCGCTCGTAGTCGAGCAGGACGGCCGCGGCGACCAGCGGCCCGGCAAGCGAGCCGCGCCCCGCTTCGTCGGCACCCGCCACGAAGCGGACGCCGTAGGACTGGTCGAAGCGGAAGAGCCAGGCAGTCCGCCGACCGTCCGCACGCCGTCGACGCCTCGGTTTCGGCTTCGGCTTAGAAGATGCCCCAGCGGTCGGGAGGCCAGTAGGTGGCGAAAGCCTGTCCGATGACGTAATCGCGGGGGATGGGTCCCCAGAAGCGGCTGTCGTCACTGTTTCCACGGTTGTCGCCCATCATGAAGTAATGGTCGGGTGGAATCACGATCGGCTCGGTCAGATTGCACTCGAGCCCGCCGCCGCAGTTCTTGATGAAAGGCTCCTCGGCCTCGACGCCGTTGACGATCGCGTGCCCATCTTTGATGTAAAGCTCGTCGCCCGGCACGGCCACAACGCGCTTGATGAAGTTGGTATCCAGCTCGCCCGCCGTCGGCTCGGCACAGGCCTGCTTAGGCTCGCGCTCGACACCGCAGCGGTTGGCGTCCGCGCCGACGGGAGGATGAAAGACGATGATGTCGCCGATCCCGGGATCGGCGCCGAGCCGGAAGCTGACCCGATCGGCCAAGATCCGCTGGCCCTCGGTCAGCGTCGGCACCATCGAGGCAGACGGGATCAGGAACGGCTTGACCAGGAACGATTGAATCAGGAGCGCCAGGCCGATCGCGAAGGCGACGATCGCGATCAGCTCGATGAAAGCGCCGAACGTGCTCTGCGGACGGGGGAGCCCCTTCACGGCGGAGCGCTACGCGCCCTCTGCGGGCGCCTTGTCCTTCTCGCCCGCCTCGCTCTCCTCGGTGTCGGCCTGATCTGCGTCGGACTCCTCGGGCCGGGACTCCTCTGAGTCGGGGCCTGCCTCGGCGGGCTCCTCTGCCGATTCCGCCTCGGGCTCCTCGGGATCGGGCTCGCTGCCCTCGCCGCTCTCTGCGGGTGCCTCGATCGGCTCTCCGTCCTCGCTCGTCTCAGCGACGACCTGCGGGGCCTCATCCTGGCTGACGCCTGCTGCGTCGATCGCGCCCTCATCCTCGCTGTCGAGGACGTCGTCGGTGATCCCCCAGCGGCGCTCGGCGACGCGAGCCGCCTTGCCGACACGGTCGCGCAGGTAGTAGAGCTTGGCGCGCCGGACATCGCCGCGGGCGGCGATCTCGAGCGTCTCGATCTTCGGAGAGTGAACGGGGAAGGTCCGCTCGACGCCGACCCCAAAGGACTGCTTCCGGACCGTGAATGTCTCGCGGGCGCCGCTGCCTTGGCGCTTGATCACGACTCCCTCGAAGACCTGGATTCGACTCCGGGTTCCCTCGGTGACCTGAAAGTGGACGCGGACGCGATCCCCGGCGTCAAAGCGGGGGACGCGGCGGAGCTGCTCGCGCTCGATGCTGTCAATGATCGTGCTCATGGCTGAGTGGGGCCCCTCCCGGCGATGGTCCCAGAGAGGTCTAAAGGAAGTCTTGCGCGAACGGGCCGCGCGGCGGGCGCGAATAGTAGACGATCAGCCGTCAGTGGCCCGCTGGCGGCTGCGCTCGAGGCGCCACTCGCGAATCCTCGCGTGATCGCCGGAGAGCAGCACGTCGGGAATGCCCCAGCCATGGAACTCGGGAGGCCGGGTGTAGTGCGGATACTCCGGCGCGCCGGCCAGCGCCGGGCTGAACGACTCCTCGACAACGCTGTCGGCATGCCCGAGCGCGCCGGGGAGCTTTCGGATCACAGCGTCGGCGACGACCATCGCCGCCAGCTCGCCGCCGCTGAGCACGTAGCGGCCGATCGAGACGGCGTCGCTGGCCAGATGCTCACGCACCCGCTCGTCGACTCCTTCGTAGCGACTGCACAGAAAGGCGAGGTGCGGCTCGGCGGCGAGCTCGAGCGCCAGAGCATCGTCCAACTCCCGGCCGGCCGGCGTCAGCAGGATGACGCGGTCAGGCCGGCTCTCGCCATAGGCGGCCCGCAGGGCAGCCTCGACGACGTCGACACGCAGGACCATCCCGGCACCGCCACCGTAAGGCGAGTCATCGACCTGCCCGGCACCCAGCGGCGTCGTCTCCCGATAGTTGAAGCAACGCAGCTCCGTCCCCCCGCCAACGGCGTTGCGAACATGCCGCTGCTCAGAGAACCACCCAAACCACTCCGGGAACAAAGTAAAGAAGTCAACCTTCATCCCTAGTCCAGGATGTCGACGATGACGCGACGCTCTTCGCGGCCGCCGGCAGCCCGGGCGACGGAGCGGATCGCGTTGGCGATACGGCCGCCACGGCCAATCACGCGGCCGAGGTCGTCGTCGGCAACGCTGACCTCGAGGATCAAGTCGCCGCCTTCGTCGAACTCCTCGACCTCGACGGCTTCGGGGTCGTCGACCAGCGCCCGGACCAGGTACTCGACGAGGTCTCGGATCAAAGCGAGGCGGTCATCTAGCTGCCGACGGCGTCGACGCCCTGGGTGCGAAGCAGCCTTGCGACCGTCTTGGTCGGCTGCGCCCCGTGCTCGAGCCAGTGGGTGGCGCGTTCGGCGTCGATCGTGATCGACGAGGGCTCGGTTTGAGGGTTGTAGCTACCGATCGTCTCGATCGTGCGCCCATCGCGCGGGGAGCGCTGATCGGCGACGACGACCCTCCAGATCGGGTCCTTGCTGGCGCCAACGCGTCGAAGTCTGATTCTCACTGCCATAGCGGCCGCACAGAGTAGCGGAGCGGCGGAGGTGCAGTCCAGCCGGAGCCGCAGTTATCGCCGTCTGCCGAGCTGGCCTTGCAGCAACGCCTCGGGGCTGGGCATTTTGCCGGAGGCGATCTGCTTCATCACCTTGCGCATCTGCTCGAACTGCTTGGTCAGCTGCTTGACCGCCTGGACGTTGGTTCCCGAGCCTTGAGCGATCCGGCGTCGGCGGCCGCCACGGATGATCTCCGGGTTCTTGCGCTCGGCCGGGGTCATCGAGAGGATGATCGCCTCGAGGCGGTCGAGCTCGCGGTCGTCGATGTTCGCCCCTTGCAGCTGCTTCATCGCCTTGCCCATCCCGGGCATCATCCCGAGGATGCCGCTCAGCGGGCCCATCTTTCGAACCTGCTTGAGCTGCTTGAGGAAGTCATCAAGGGTGAACTCGTTGCGGCGCATCTTGCGCTCGAGCTCGACTGCCTCATCCTCGTCGAACTGCTCCTCGGCCTTCTCGATAAGCGAGAGGACGTCGCCCATCCCGAGGATGCGCTGGGCCATCCTGTCGGGGTGGAAGCGGTCGAGCGCTTCGAGCTTCTCTCCCGTCGAGGCGTAAAGGATCGGCTTGCCGGTAACCGCCTTGACCGAGAGCGCCGCGCCACCGCGCGCATCACCGTCGAGCTTGGTCATCACGACCCCGTCGAACTCGGTCGCCTCCGCGAACTGCTCGGCGACGTTGACCGCGTCCTGGCCGGTCATTGCATCGATCGTGAGCAGGACGTTGTGGGGGCGGACGCGCTTCTTGATCGCGACCAGCTGGGCCATCAGCTCCTCGTCGATGTGGAGGCGGCCGGCAGTGTCGACGATCAGGACATCCTGCTCGTGCTGCTTGACCTGATCGAGCGCCCAGCCGGCGATCTCGACCGGGTCGGCCTCGACGCCCTGCTGGTAGCAAGTGACCTTCGCCTGCTCGGCGAGTCGCTGCAACTGCTCGACGGCAGCGGGACGCTGCGTGTCGCAGGCTGCGACCGCGACGCTCTTGCCCTGCTCACGAAGATGGCGAGCGAGCTTCGCCGTCGCCGTCGTCTTGCCCGAGCCCTGGAGGCCGGCCATCAGGATTACGGTCGGCCCCTTGCTCGCGAAGGCCAGGTCGCGCCCGGAGCCGCCCATCAACTCGGTCAGCTCCTCGTTGACCACCTTGACGACCATCTGGCCGGGATCGAGGCTCTGCAGGACGCCGGCGCCAATCGCCTTCTCGCGGACTCCCGCCACGAAGCTTTTCGAGACCTTGAAGTTGACGTCGGCCTCGAGCAGCGCGAGGCGAATCTCGCGCATCGCCTTGTCGACGTCGTCCTCGCTCAGCTTCCCGCGCGAGCGCAGATCCGACATCGTCCCCTGGAGGCGCTCTGAGAGCTGCTCGAACATCTACGCGAACGCTACTCGCCGACGAGCGCTTCGGCGAACTCCGTCGCGTCGAAGGGGCGCAGGTCCTCGATCGTCTCCCCCACGCCGATCAACTTGACGGGAATCCCGAGCTCGGCGCCGATCGCAAGCGCGATCCCGCCTTTGGCGGTCCCGTCGAGCTTGGTCAGCACAACGCCGGTCAGCTCGACCGCCTCGCCGAAGACCTTCGCCTGGCGAAGGCCGTTTTGGCCGGTCGTCGAATCGACGACGATCAATGTCTCCGCGGGCGCGCCGCCCAGCTTCTTTGCGATCACGCGGTTGACCTTGGCGAGCTCCTCCATGAGGTCGTTGCGCGTGTGCAGGCGGCCCGCGGTGTCGGCGAGGATTACGTCGCTGCCCCGGGCCGCCGCGGCCTCGATCGCATCGAAAAGGACCGACCCCGCGTCCTGGCCGGTCTCCGCCTTGATGATCTCGCAGCCGGCGCGGTCGGCCCAGATCTCGAGCTGCTCGACCGCCGCGGCCCGATAGGTGTCGCCGGCGGCGAGCAGGACCGAAAGTCCCGCTTCCTTCTGCAGATGCCAGGCGAGCTTGCCGATCGTGGTCGTCTTACCGGTTCCGTTGACGCCGACGACGAGGATCAGGGCGGGGCGCTTGGAGACGTCCAAGCGGATTCGATCGCCGCCACCGAGCTCGGCAAGCAACTCGACCAGGCGGGCGCGAACCGCCTCGGCGCCCTCGACCCGGCCCGATTGGACCTCCGTCTCGAGCCGGGCGACCACGTCAGCGGTGGTCTGAGCGCCGAGATCGGCCATGATCAGCGCCTCTTCGATCCGCTCGAATGCTTCCGCGTCAAGCGTCTCGAAAAGGCTCGCACTCAACTCGGCGCCAAGCGCCTCGCGACTGGTAGCCAAGCTCTCCCGCAGGCGCTTGAAGACCCCCCGACGCTTCGCAACATCCGCCTCCTCAGGCTCGACGCTCTCGACGCCCTCGCGCCCCTCGCCCAACTCAAGCAACTCTGCCCAGGTAGCCGGCATAGGCCGGAGCGTACTGCCGGTCTCAGAGCGGGCGGGGAACGTCGAGGTTCCCGGAGGCCTCCCCAAAAAGCCGTTCGCCTCCGGGAACCTCGCCGTTCCCATCCCGCCCAACCAGCCGCTAAGCAGCCTCGAGCCGCGGCTCAACGGGGAGCCTGCGCGAGATCACCTTGGTCATCCCGTCCTTCATCGAGACGCCATAAAGGACGTCGGCCGCATCCATCGTCCGCTTCTGATGGGTGACGATCACGAACTGGGCTCGGTCGGAGAAGCGGCGGACGAGCTGCAGGAAGCGATCGATGTTCGCGTCGTCGAGGGCCGCCTCGACCTCGTCGAGGATGTAGAAGGGGGAGGGGCGGGCCAGGAAGACGCTGAAGACGAAGGCGAGGGCGACCAGCGACTTCTCGCCGCCGGAGAGCAGCGAGAGGCGGCGGGTCGCCTTGCCGGCCGGAGTGACCTCGATCTCGACGCCCATCTCCTGCTCCGGATCCTCATCCTCGGATTCGGGCTCCTCCGCCTCGGAGGCGGCGGTTGCGGCCTCTTCGGCGGCGCCATCGCCCTCCTCGGCGCCGCCCAGCACCCGCTTGGGCTTGGCCGGTGGCTCGACCAGCCGAAGCATGCCGCGCCCTCCGGGGAAGAGGTGCTCGACCAGCTCCTCGAAGTTGGCGGTCGCCGCCGCGAAAGTCTCCTCGAAGGCAGCGGTGATCTCGCGGTCCGTTTGACGGATCAGCTTCTCGAGCTCCCGCAACGCCGACTCCAAGTCCTCGCGCTGGCTCTCCAGCTCTTCGACGTGAGCCTGCGCCGCCTCGTACTCGCGCTCAGCGAGCGGATTGACCGGGCCGAGTTGCTCGCGACGGCGGATCAGGCGCTCCAGCTTGGCGTCGAGCGCAGCCCGTTCTTCCTCAGTGAGCCGCGTCGGCTCCGGTGCTTGATCCAGGCCCAGCCCGGAGACGAGCTTGTCGCGTTCCTCCTCCGCCCCGCCGCGACGATCGCGCAGGTGAGCAGCCTCGACCTCGGCGCGGGTGACGCGCTCGCCGATCTCGCGCAGCTCCGCCTGCAGCTCGGCCTCACGGCGGGAGCGCTCTCGCAACTCGACGGTGAGGTCGTCACCCGGCACGGCCCCGATCACCTTCTCCTCGAGCGCAGCGGCGCGCGCACCTGCCGCTTCGCGGGCCCGAACCGCCGCATCGCAGACGGTCGCGAGCACCGCGGCCAATTCGGACTCGAGCTCGACTCGGCCCTGCAGCGAGTCCTGGCGACGATGGCCGAGTAGGTCCTCGGCGCGGCGGGCCGATCGGGCCGCTCGCTCGGCGCCGACCCTGAGCTTCGCCAGCGCCTCGAGCCGCGGCTCGAGATCAGCGCTTGCCTGGGCTGCGGCCAGTCCCTCCCCCGCCTCCGCCAGCGCCGCAGCTGCGGCCTCAAGCTCGCGACCGAGCGCGCTCGCGGCATCCCGCTCGGTCGCCCGCAGCTCGTCGGCGAGCGCGCCCAGCGCTTCCTTGCGCTGTTGGATGTCTGCCCGCAGCTCCGTCTCGCGCGCGACCAAGGTCTCGGACCGGGCACCAAGCCGCTCGTGGCAAGCGCGCAACGCACTCAGCTCAGCCCAGACCGCGGTCCGTTCCCGATCGCGCTTGGCAAGCCTCTCCTCGATTCCGGCACGCTCCTTGTTGGCGGCTGCAAGCAGTCCCTCGACGCGCTCGCGCTCACTGCGCGCGGCCTTCGCCGCTGCCTCGGCCGCTGCCAGATCGCCGCTGCCCGCGGCCAGCCGGTCGCCGAGTAGCTGCAGGCGCAGCTCCATCGATTGGCCTTCGAGGCGGGCGTGGGTCTCGGCCGCATTCGCCTGGGCGCGCAGCGGTCGCAGGCGGGAGCGGGCCTCGCGCTCGACATCGAGCGCCCGATCGAGGTTAGACCGGGTCCGCTCGAGCTTCAGTTGGGCGCGGCGGCGGCGCTTGCGGTGCTTGCCCAGCCCGGCGGCCTCCTCGATCAAGAGGCGCCGCTCGTGCGGTTTCGAGAGCACGATCTCCTCCACCTTGCCCTGCCCGATCACCGAATGCATCTCACGCCCCAGGCTCGCATCGGAGAGGGCCTCGGTGACGTCGGAGAGGCGGCATCGGGCACCGTTGAGCCGATACTCGCCCTCCCCCTTGCGATCGAGCCGGCGCGTCACCGAGATCTCGGAGAACTCCGACCCGGCGGCGCCGTCTGAGTTGTCGATCACGACCTCGACTTCGGCAGCCGAGCGGGCCTGGGCCTCGCGGCCGCCGGCGAAGATCACATCCTGCATCGATTGGCCTCGGACGGCGAGCGGGCTCTGCTCGCCAAGGGCCCAGAGGACCCCGTCCGTGATATTCGACTTACCGCAGCCGTTCGGCCCGACGATCACGCTCACGCCGGGCGAGAAGTCGAGACGGGTGCGCTCGGGGAAGGACTTGAACCCCTTCAGCGATATTGATTTCAGGTGCATAGATGGGGGCTTGGTCGGGAAGGTTTACGACTGGCTCGGACGGCATTGTGGTGCGATCTAGGCGTCCTGCTCGGCGGCGCTCAGGGCCGCTTCGGCGGCGGACTGCTCGGCGGCCTTCTTACTCGGTCCACGGCCGCTGCCGATCACCTCCCCGCCTGAGCGGGCCTCGACCTGGAAGACCCGATCGTGGGGTGGCCCGTCCTCGGCGACGACCTTGTAGCTGACCGTTCTGCCGCGACGAGCCAGCCGCTCCTGCAGGGCCGACTTGAAGTCGAGCAGAGTACCGCCGGCCAGCTCGATCTGCGGCTCGAAGGCCTCGAGGACGGCCACCGCGGTCCGGTTGGGATCGACATGCAGATAGCAGGCGCCGATCAGCGCCTCGGTTATCGACGCCATCGCCCGTTCGCTGATCACGAGCGCCGCCGTCGCGATCCCGCCTTCAAGGCCGACCGGCTCGAGGCCGGCCAGCCGATCGGGGACATCGAGCCACTCGGCCACCTCGGCGCACGCCCGTCCGCTGACGGCCTGGCCATGGATCTTCGTCAGGCGGCCGATATCCGAGCGCGGGTAGCGGCTGAAGAGCTCGCCGGCGACGGCGAGGCCAAGGACGCTGTCGCCGAGAAATGCGAGCCGGCCCCAGGAGTCGACGCGCTTGCCGGCCCAGGAGCTGTGGGTGAGCGCTCGCTTTCGCTCGTCCTCGGGAAGCTCCTCGATCAACCCCGCGAACCCGGTGACCGCGGCGCGGCCGACCTCTTCCGGAATCGCGGAGCTCAAGCGTTGCCGGCGCGGTCGAAGACGAAATCGACCGCCTGCCCGACGGTCTCGATCCGCGACGCCTCCTGCTCGCTCATCGCCACGCCGTAGGTGTCCTCGAGCTCCATGACCAGCTCATAGAGGTCGAGCGAGTCGGCATCGAGGTCGTCACGAAAGTGTGCTTCGTCGGTGATCTCGCCGGGATCGAGCTCGAGCTCGCTCGAAAGATGCTCCCGGACCATCGCGAAGATCGCCGCGCGGTCGGAGGATGCCGTCTGCTCGCTCACGTGAGCCGCCTTTCTATCACGCCGACTCGGTCCCGGACCCGGGCTCGGCCTCGGCGCGAAGCGCCCCTCGGCCGGCTCCCGAGACCGCGAGGAGCGTGGCGATCCGATCGACCGATGATTCACGGACGGCCCGAGCGGCGAGGCGGATCTGGTTGGCGATGCCCTCAGGGCCGGCGGAGCCGTGACCGACGACCGCGACCGCGCGAAGCCCGAGCATGATCGCCCCGCCTGTGGAGTCAGGGTCCATCTCGCGGCGGAGGCCGCCCAGCGCGGGGCGCAGCAGCAGCCCGCCCAACGCCGAGCGCGGACCGGAGCGGGCGGCCCGGCCGACCGCATCGCCAACGGCGCCGGCAGTCCCCTCGAGAGTCTTCAGCGCGATGTTTCCCGTGAACCCGTCGGTCACGACCACGTCGGCAGCTCCGCTGAGCAAGTCTCGCCCCTCGACGTTGCCGATGAACTCGATAGTCGTGGCCTCGAGCAGAGCGCGATGGGCTTCGACGGTGCTTTCGTTCCCCTTCTTGGCCTCTGCACCGACCGACAAGAGCGCGACACGAGGGCGCTCAACCCCGAGCGCCGAGGCCGCGAAGGCCGAGCCCAGGAAGGCGAACTGGATCAGATGGGAGGCACGGGCCTCGGAGTTGGCCCCCGCGTCGAGCAGCACGACCGGCCGCTCGAGCCCCGGCGCGGGGAGCTGAACCGCCAGCGCAGGCCGCTGGACGCCTTTGAGGCGCTTCAACGCGAAGACAGAGGCGGCGAGGGTGGCGCCTGTCGCGCCGGGCGAAGCGAGCCCGTCGGCGTACCCGGCTGCGACATCGGCTGCGGCCATCACAATCGAGGCCCCCGGCCGCGAGCGGACCGCTGCGGCGGGATCCTCGTTGTTTCCGATCAGCTCCTTGGCCTCGATCACCTCGACGTCGGGGATCTCGGTCAGCGGGCTGAGCTCGGCAGCGCGGCCGAAGACGCGGACTCCGATCCCATCTGCGGCAGCCCGAGCGACTCCCTCGACGACGACGTCCGGCCCGCTCTCGGCACCGAGCCCGTCGAAGGCGATCACAGCCCGGTCTGAGCCTCGTCCGGGATCGGACATACTTGCGCGGGCCGGCGTGCCGGCCACCGGCTACTCCGCCTCGGCGGGCGCCCCGAGCGTCGGTTCGTCGAGGTTGATGACCTCGCGACCCTTATAGGTGCCGCAGGTCGGACAGACGCGGTGCGGCAGTCGCGGGCTGTGGCACTGAGGACACTCGTTCAGGCTTGGAGCAGCGATCGCGTCATGAGCGCGGCGGGAGTCGCGGCGCTGCGAGGAGGTTCTCTTCTTGGGGACCGCCATGAGTCGCGGAATGGTAGATGAATGCAGCTTCGGCTGGACGGCGCCTCCGCCGCAGCGCTTGGGTCAGTCGCCGCTGAGCTCGCGGAGCTTTGCGAAGCGCGGGTCGGGCGGCCGCTCGTGAGTGTGGGTCTCGAGATCGACCTCGTTCAGGTTGATCCCGCATTCCGGGCAGAGGCCGGCGCAGTTGCGACGGCAGAGGAACTGATCCGGCAGCGCCAGGGCAAGCGAATCGCCGACCCAGGCCGTCAGGTCAAGGGACCCCTCCTCGACGTAGGGGCTGCGCAGCTCGGGGTCCCCTGAGGAGGGCTGATCGACCTCGCGAGAGTCAATCTCGAGATCGAGCTCGGCGTGGCCGAGGCATCGATCGCAGGTCCCCGCCAGCGTCGAGGAGGTCCGCAGGCGCAAGGCGTAGCCACTACCTGGCATCGAGACATCGACGCGTGCCTCGAGCGGTGAGAGCCGGACGACCACGGTGTCCTCTCCGCGGCGGATCGGCGCGACCGCGACCATCTCAGTCAGCTGCCTGGCTTCGCCCGATGTCAGCGCCAGGCGATCGAGATCGATCGAGACTTCCCTCAACGCCGTGCCTCCTTGTTTGCTGGTCTGAGCAGAGTTCTAGGATTGCTGATCGCCCACCGAGACTAGATCACCAACCATTCAGAGATGAACGCCGACTTCCACTGGAAACCAGATACCTACGTCGAGCAGAGCCGCTCGATCGTGCCGCGCTTCGATGAGCTGCAGGCAGCCGCGATCGCGGCGATCCCGTTTGCCCCGGAGACGGCCCTCGACCTCGGGATCGGCACCGGCGAGACATCGCGGCGCCTGCTCGACGCCTTTCCAGACGCGAAGGTTACCGGCCTCGACTCGAGCCCGGAGATGGTCTTCCGTGCCCGTGAGCTGGGCGTCGAGGTGAAGCTGGCGAGGATCGAGGATCCCCTACCGGACGGCCCCTGGGACCTGGTTATCGCCGCGCTGAGCATCCACCACCTCTCAAGCGACGGCAAGAAGGACCTCTTCCGCCGCGTCCGCGAACACGCCCGCGCGCTCGTGATCGCCGACCTCGTGGTGGCGGATGCAAGCGTCACTCCCCTCCGGCGCCACGGCTTCGAGTTCGAGTCAGCCGAGAATCTCGCCGAATGGTGCGGCGGCGAGGTGGTCTGGAGCGCCGACGACCTCGCGGTGATCAGAGCCGAGTACTGACTCAGACTCGGCGGAGGCGCCGTTCAGCCGGAGCCGAAGTTACTCGCCGTCGTCGGGCTCGAGCTCGTCGTCGCGACCCGCCAGGCGGTCGCGGCCACGCTGCACGGCTGCGAGGAACTTCTGAAGATTGACCTCGAGAGTCGAAAGGATCTCGTCTGCATAGTCCTCGGCGCCGAGGCGAATCTGTCGCTCGGTGTCGCGGGCGTCCTCGAGGATCTCCTCGGCGCCACGCTCAGCCTGCTTGTAGACCTCCTCCTCGGAGATCAGGCGGGCCTGCTGGTCACGGGCCTCCTTGACGATGCGCTCGGCCTCGCGCTTGGCCTCGGCGAGCATCTCCTGACGCTCCTTGACGATCCAGCGCGCCTGCTTGATCTCCTCGGGGATCGTCGCCCGCATCTGGTCGAGCAGGTCGTAGATCTCTTCCCGATCGACCCGGACCTGGTCGGTCAACGGAACCGGCCTGGCGTTGTGGATCAGATCATCGAGCTTGTCTATGAGGACGAGAACATCCATCGCGCGTAGAGCTTAGGGATAAAGAGTCAAAACCCTTGTCTGGCAGGAAATCTCTGCAAGAGCCTGCAAGCCGCCGCCCAGCCGGGCGAAGGATCCCTAGCGTTCGATCCGCTCCTTCAGGGCTTCTGCGACTTCGTCGGGAACGAGGTCGCTGACGTCCCCCCCGAAGGTCGCCAGCTCCTTGACGCCGGTCGAGGAAAGGAAGCTGAACTCGGCTGCGGCCATCACGTAGGCGCTCTCGATATCCGGGGCGAGCTTGCGGTTGAGCTGGTTCATCTCGAACTCGTACTCGAAGTCGGAGATCGCCCGCAGGCCCTTGACGATCGTCTTCGCGTTGTTCTCGCGTGCGAACTCGACCAGCAGGGTCGAGAAGACCTGGACCTCGACGTTGTCGAGATGCGCGATCGCCCGCTCGATGAATCCTTTGCGCTCAGCGGCGTCGAAGAGCGTCTTCTGCTTGCGAACCGGCTGGTCGACGACGCCGACGACGACGCCGTCGAAGATTCGTGAGACCCGCGAGATGATGTCGACGTGACCCTTGGTGACCGGGTCGTAGCTGCCTGGGCAGATCGCAACGCCGTTCACTTCGGCGCCCCGTAGATCGTCAAGGCGGTGCTGCCGTATTCGCGGCGGCGGATCACCGGTAGCGACAGGGTCAGCGGCTCTTCTGTTGAGGACTCGACAATCAAGCGGGCTCCTGGGGCAAGACGTGGGGGGATGATCTTGTCCAAGCGCGGGCCCAGACGATCGGCAAGTTTATAAGGCGGGTCGCAGAAGACGAGATCGAATCGCGGTCCGGCGCGGCGCAGGTAGAGGAGCGCGTCGGAGCGGACGATCGTGCAGCGGTCGCGAACCCCGAGCGCGTCAACGTTGCGGGTCAGAAGGCCGGTGTCGCTGTCGACGAGGACCGCGGATGCGGCCCCTCGCGACAGCGCCTCGATCGCGAGTGAGCCACTGCCCGAGAAGAGGTCGAGCACAGTCGCGTCGGCGACGTCGTCGAGGGCCGAGAAGAGCGCCTCGCGAACGCGATCGGTGGTCGGCCGCAGGTTCGCTCCCTTGGATTTAGGTGGTCCGGTCAGGCGGCGTCCGCCGAGCTCTCCGCCGACTACCCTCATGCGGCAATCGGCTCGGCCCGCTCATCGCCGAAGCGAGCTCTGACCGCATCGATCAAGGGCCCGAGGCCCGGCGAATCGAGGGATCCATGTTGCTTGAGAAGAGTCATCACGTCGTCGCGGGCTGCGGCGAGCAGCGCGCCGTCCTCGGGCAGTCTCGCAACCCGGAAGCGCGGCAGGCCGGATTGCCGCGTGCCAAGCACCTCACCCTCGCCGCGGAGCATCAGGTCCACCTCGGCCAGCTCGAAGCCGTCGCGCTCACGCTGAATCGCCTCCAGGCGCAGCCGAGCACGCTCCGACTCGGGATCGGCGAAGAGGATGCAGTGGGACTCATGCTCGCCGCGGCCGATCCGCCCGCGCAGCTGATGAAGCTGGCTGAGGCCGTAGCGGTCGGCGTCCTCGATCAGCATCACCGAGGCGTTGGCGACATCGATCCCAACCTCGATCACAGTGGTCGCGACGAGCACGTCCGCCTCGCCGGCGGCGAAGCGAGCCATCGCCGCGCCCTTTTGCGCCGCCGGCATCTGTCCGTGCATCAGCTGCACCTCGAAATCGGCGAGCTCAGTGGTGGCGAGGCGCGTGGCTTCCGTCTCGGCGGCCTTCGCCTGCGTGGTCTCGGACTCCGAGACGAGCGCGCAGACGACGTATGCCTGGCGCCCTTCGCGGAGACGGTCACGGATGAACCCGTACGCACCCTCGCGCTTCTCTTCGCCGACGACCCACGTCTTGATCGGGCGCCGACCGGCGGGCAGCTCTCGCAGCGTCGTCGTGTCGAGGTCGCCGTAGGCCGTCAGGCTGAGCGTCCGTGGGATCGGGGTCGCGGTCATGTGGAGCGTGTGCGGCGCCAGCCGCGGAGAGTCGTTCGAGGCAGCGGCGCCGGTCTCGCGCGGCCCCTGCTCGTCGAGCCGGCGGCGCTGCTCGACCCCGAAGCGATGTTGCTCGTCGACGACGGCAACGGCAAGCCGCGCGAACTGGATCGCCGGCTCGATCAGCGCGTGGGTGCCGACGATCAGCCCGAGCTCACCGGTGGCGAGATGAGCAAGCGTGTCGCGGCGACGGGCGGCGGTGGTCGACCCGGTTAGAAGCGCCGCGGGGATCGCGGAGCCCGCGAGCAGCTGCTCGAGGGTCGCGAAGTGCTGCTCGGCGAGGGTCTCGGTCGGCGCCATCAGCGCCGCCTGAGAGCCGGACTCGAGCGCGCGCAGCATCGCGTAGAGGGCCACCACGGTCTTGCCGCTGCCTACCTCCCCCATCAGCAACCTCTGCATCGGGCGGCTCGACTGCAGGTCGGCATCGATCTCAGCGAACGCAACCCGCTGATCGCCGGTCGGCTCGAACGGCAGCGATGCGAGCCAGCGCTCGACGAACTCGGTCCTCGCCGGAAGCTCGCGACCCCGGCGCTCTGAGTCGCGGTCGCGGCGGCGGACCGCGAGTGCTGCCTGATGGAGGAAAAGCTCCTCGTAGGCGAGACGACGGCGAGACTCGGCGAGCTCTGGAATCGTTGCGGGGAAGTGAGCGGCGAGGCGGGCGTCGGCGGCGCCGGCGAAGTTGTGAGTCCTGCGCAGACGCGCTGGGAGCGCCTCGATCACGTTCGGCGCCTGGGCGAGCGCCGTAAACGCCCACTCGCGAACCGACGAGGCGCGGAGACCGTCACCGAGCGGATGGACCGGGACGAGGCCGGTGGTGTGCATCCCCGCTGACGCGTCGCCACGATCGCGAATCGGATCGGCGCCGGCAGGCTCGGCGCCGCCGGAGGCTCCGAGCAGCTCGTGCGCGTCGACGCGAAAGCCGCGAGCGTCGAGCCTGCCGCTGATCAGCAGCCGGGTACCCGGCCGCAGCTTCTCGGCAAGCCAGGCTTGGTTGAACCAGGTCGCCTTGAGCGGACCCGTGCCGTCGCTGACGATCGCCTCGACGATCCGCAGGTGCCGGCGGCGGGTCGGGCGGACGCTGACGGAGCGGACCTCGACGAGGAGCGTCGCGGGCTCACCGAGCTTGAGCTCGCTCGCGCGCGTGACCGTGGCGCGGTCGAGGTGTGAATGCGGCACGTGCTCGATCAGATCGGCGATCGTCGTGATCCCGATCTTCGCGGCGCTCGCGGCGAGCTTCGACCCGACGCCGGCGAGGGCCGTGATCGGCGCGCTGAGGCGATCGGGGCGCGGGACGGTGCGAAGCGGCGCGACACTGAGCTGCGCCCGACTGAGCGGGAGGCCGTCTCCGATCGATCGCGGCAGCTCGACGGCTGCATCCGACGCCGTCCCATGGACAGTCGACTCCATCCGCCGAGGATAGGCACGGCGGCGGCGATCCCGGCGATCCCGGCAGGCGCCCGTCAAGCCTTAGTCTCCTGCGATGGGGCGGATCGAGGCACGGCTCAGCGAACTGGGGATCGAATTGCCGGCGCCGTTCGAAGCGCCCGAGGGGATCACGTTCCGCTTTGAGACGGTCAGGATCGACGACGGGCTCGCCTACATCTCGGGGCACGGCCCGACCGCGGGCGCAGAAACGCTGATCGCCGGCAAGGTCGGAGACTCCGTCTCGCCCGAGCAAGCCGCTGCGGCCGCGAGGCTGACCGGGCTGGCAATCCTCGCCTCCCTTCGCGTCGCGCTCGGCGATCTCGACCGGGTCGAAAGCTGGGTGAAAGCGCTTGGGATGGTCAACTGCGCGCCCGACTTCAACGCGACCCCGGCCGTGATCAACGGCTTCAGCGAGTTGCTGCTCGAGGTTTGGGGGGAGAGCGGACGCCACGCTCGCTCTGCGATCGGCGTCGCCGAGCTTCCATTCGACTGGCCGGTCGAGGTCGAGGCGATCGCGCGGCTGTCGGATGACTGAGCCGGCGCCGGAGCATCCTCTCCCCCACGCGTTGATGGAGGGGCGGCCGAATCCCGAGCCGGCGGACGGGATCGCGTCCAACGGAATCGCCAGAGAGTCGGTCTGGAGCTACCCGCGACCGCCGCGAGTCGAGCCGTGCCCGCGGCGAGTCCGCGTCTTGCTCGCGGGTGAGACCGTCGCCGAATCGACAAGCGCCGTTCGCGTTCTCGAGACCGCCGGTGCCCCGGTCATCTACGTCCCGCCTGCGGACGTGAGAGCGGATGCCCTCCGCGAAACTGGGGCAACGAGCTTCTGCGAGTGGAAGGGGGTCGCGTCCTACTTCGACATCGTGGTCGAGGAGGGCATGATCGAGCGGGCGGCGTGGGCCTATCCCGACCCGACGCCGAGCTTCGTCTCGATCACCGACTACCTCTCCTTCTATCCGGCCCGGCTCGAGTGCTATCTCGACGATGAGCGGGTCGAGCCGCAGCCGGGGATGTTCTACGGCGGCTGGGTGACGGCCGAGATCACCGGGCCGATCAAGGGAGGGCCCGGCAGCGAGCGCTGGTAACCGACTACCCCGATTGGGGTATTAATGATTTGTAACTATCCGCACGAAGCCCACAGGCGCTGTGCGGAGCGTCTCCCAGAAAGCGGGGTTTGCAATGGAGTTGTTCAAGTGGTTGCAGCCGTTCGCCATCACGATGATGGTCATCGGCGCACTCAACTGGGGCATCGTCGGGATCTTCGAGGAGAACGTCCTCGCGGAGGTCTTCGGCACCGGGACCCTGACCGACATCGTCTACGCGGTGATCGGACTCTCAGCGGTCGCGTACCTGCCGAGATTGTTCGACGAGCTCCACCTCAGCGGCCACGGACCTCATCCGCGCGGCGTCTGAGGCAGGTTCGAAGCGAGCGGGCCGGGCGTCAGTCCGGCCCGTTTCGCACCTTTAGGGACCGACCGGCACATCCACGCTCAGGTCGCTGATCAGCCAGCCATCGTCGCCGGCGACGAGGTCGACCGTGACCTTCTCGCCGCTGTAGACGCCGCCCTCGGCATCGACCTCGAACCCGGTCGCCTCGGTCGCGCTGAGCTCGCCCGGGGTGATCGTGATCTTCGTGGCCAGCTGACCGGCGCCAAGCACGCAGCCGTCGATGTTGCCGTAGCTGCGGCGCAGGAACCGAGGGGTCAGCAACTCACAGGCCTCGAGGTCGTAGGGCCCGTAGAAGTAGCGCTCGATCGTCGCTATCGCGTCCGCCTCGGTCAGCGCCGACGGGTCATCGGCCTCGGGCCGGCTCGAATCCCCGGGCGCCTCCTCGGCAGCGGGGCCGTCGGGCTCCCGCTGCTCCACGGTTGTCGTCGAGTCGGCCGAAGCATCGACGGTCGATCCCGCCACCTCGCTCGAGCCGCCGCTTTCGTCGCCGCAAGCGGCGAGCGCGAACAGCAGCATCACGGCCACGAGCCGGACCAGGTTGGTCATCGATCCGAGCCTACTCGGCGCCACGAGCGTCGCCGTCGGTGTAGGTGATCTCGCGAATCACCTTGGCCGGAGCGCCGGCGGCGATCGTGCGGGGTGGGATGTCGCGGGTCACGACCGAGTTCGAGCCGATCACGGCCCGCTCGCCGATCGTCACCCCACTGGTCACCACGACCCCCTTGCCGAGCCAGGCGTTGTCGCCGATCGTGACCGGACCCTTCGATGTGAAGCCCTGCCAGGTGATCGGCAGGTTCGGGTCGTCGAAGCGGTGGTCGGCGTCGCCGACGAAGCAGTGGTTGGCGAACATGACGTGATCGCCGATCTCGATCCGGTCGTGCGCGGCGAGCATCGTCTCGCGGTTCAGGAAACTGCCCCGCCCGATCGAGATCGACGCCTCGGGCCCAAGCGTGATCCAGCACCCCGGCTCGAGGTGCGTCCCCTCCCCCACGCTGAGGCGCCCATCGCGCAAGGCCTCGAGGACCTCGCCCTCGATCGGGTGGCGAACGTAGAAGCCGCCGCGGGCGGCGAAGGCGTCGATCCGGCGTCGATTGCTGAAGCGGTGGGTCCGCTCGTACCAGCGGCGTTTGCGACTCCAGGCGCACCAGCCCTTCTGGGGATGGACGTGGGGATCGTCGCTCATCTCGGCGCTGCTCATCGGCTTCGAGCCTACAAGTAGATTCCGGCCATGCCCCTGAACCCAGTCTCGAGCGACCCCGACGAGCAGAGCGAAGCCGAGCGTCTTGCGACGGCGCGGCGATACCGCCAGAGCCGCACCAAGGAGCTCTTCGATCTCGTCCGCCCACACCTGAGCAGCGAGCCGGTCGCGGTCGGCGAGTTCAGCTCCCGCCCGATCGAGTCGCTGTTGACGATCCCGATCGTTGGGATGTTCGTCGCGCTCTGGTATCGAGCCCGCTCGAAGCACGGCCTGCCGGCCGAAATGCTGCTGGCCCTGGACGACTCCACCCTGCACCTGCTTGCCTTCAAGCATGGACGGATGAGCGCCGAGAGAGCCGAGCTGGAGCCGCGACAAAGTTGGCCACGCGACTCGGTTCACGTGAGCAGCATCCGGCGCAAGTTCAGCCGCGAGGAGGTGACCTTCGAACCCGGCGACGACGATCCGCTGATCCTCTACACAATCGAGCTGACCTCGAACCCGTGGAGTGCGAAGCTCGTCCGCGAGCTCGGCGGCGAGGCCCCCGAGCCTCGCGACCTCGGCGAGCCGGCCTAGGCGGCCACTGCCTCCGGCTTGCGCGCCTTGCCAACCCGCCTGACCTCGGGCTCGACCAGATCCTCCAAGAAGCGGCCGGTGTGTGAGCCCGCCTCGGTCGCAACCTGCTCGGGCGTGCCGGTGGCGATGATCTGACCGCCGGCATCGCCGCCCTCAGGCCCCAGGTCGATGATCCAATCGGCGGATTTGATCACGTCGAGGTTGTGCTCGATCACGACCACCGTGTTGCCGGCGTCGACCAGCCGCCCCAGCACCTCGAGCAGGCGCTCGACGTCGGCGAAGTGCAGCCCCGTGGTCGGCTCGTCGAGGATGTAGAGCGTCTCCCCCGTCGCCACCTTCGATAGCTCGGTCGCGAGCTTGACCCGCTGCGCCTCACCGCCGGAGAGCGTCGTCGCCGGCTGGCCGAGCCGGACGTAGTCGAGGCCGACATCGTGGAGCGTCTTCAGGCGCCGGTGGATCGTCGGGATGTTCTCGAAGAACTCAACCGCCTCGCCGATCGACATCTCGAGCACGTCGGCGATCGATTTGCCCTTGAAGCGAACCTCGAGCGTCTCGCGGTTGTAGCGGCGGCCGTGGCATTGCTCGCAGGGAACGTAGACATCGGGCAGGAAATGCATCTCGATCTTCAGCTGGCCGTCGCCTTTGCAGACCTCGCAGCGGCCGCCCTTGACGTTGAAGCTGAAGCGGCCCGGCTTGTAGCCACGGGCTCGCGCCTCCTTCGTCTTCGTGAAGAGCCGGCGGATGTGGTCGAAGACCCCTGTGTAGGTGGCCGCGTTCGAGCGCGGCGTGCGGCCGATCGGTGACTGGTCGATGTTGATCACCTTGTCGATTTGGTTGATCCCCTCGATGCGGTCGTGGGCACCCGGCCGCAGCCGCGCACGATTGAGGCGGTTGGCCACAGAGCGATAGAGAATCTCGTTGACCAACGTCGACTTGCCCGACCCCGAGACACCGGTCACGCAGCAGAAGGTCTCGAGCGGGAAGGCGATGTCAACGTCCTTGAGATTGTGCTGGCGGGCGCCACGGACGATCAGCTCGCCGCTGGCGCTACGACGCTGATCGGGAATCGGGATCGAGCGCTTGCCGCTTAGGTACTGGCCGGTCAGCGATTTCGACGCCCGGATCACCTGAGCGGGCGTGCCGGCGGCGACGATCTCGCCACCGTGCTCGCCCGCGCCCGGGCCGAGGTCGACGAGGTAGTCGGCCGAGCGCATCGTCCCCTCGTCGTGCTCGACGACGATCACGGTGTTGCCGAGGTCCCTGAGCCGCTCGAGCGTGGCGATCAAGCGCTCGTTGTCGCGCTGGTGGAGGCCGATCGAGGGCTCGTCGAGGATGTAGAGGACGCCGACCAGGCTGGAGCCGATCTGGGTGGCCAATCGAATTCGCTGCGCCTCGCCGCCCGAGAGGCTCCCGGCGGCGCGGCCCAAGGTCAGATAGCCAATCCCGACCGAGTCGAGGAAGTGCAGCCGCTCCTCGACCTCGCGAACGACGAGCTTGGCGATCGCCCGCTCGGTTTCGGTCAATTCGAGCTCGCCGATCCACTCCAGCGCGGCCCGCGCGGATTTGGCTGTGTACTCGGAGATCGACAGGCCCCCAATCTTGACCGCGAGGCTCTCGGGCCGCAGCCGCTGGCCGTCGCAGGCCTGGCACGGCTGCAGCGCCATCAGCTCTTCGATCTTCTCGCGGGTGTTCTCGGAGTCCGTGTTCTCGTAACGGCGCTCGAGCCCCGCGGCGAGTCCTTCGAAGCGGGCGTTGTAGACCCGCCGCCGTCCATGGCGATTGGTGTAGGAGACCTTGTGCCGCTCATCTCCGGTCCCGTCGAGCAGCAGCTGCTTCTGCTCCGGCTCGAGCTCCTGCCAGGGCGCGCCGGCGTCGATCCCGTGGGTCTCGCAGACCGCCTCCATCAGGCGCTTGTAGTAACGCGAGGCCGCCCCCATCCAGCCGGCCAGCGCGCCTTCGCTGATCGAGAGGGTTGGGTCGGCGACCATCAGCTCCGGATCGACGACGCGCTGGAAGCCGAGCCCGTGACAGCGCTCGCAGGCACCGTGGGGTGAGTTGAAGGAGAAGATTCGCGGCTCGATCTCGGGCATCGACGTCCCGCAGTTGAGACAGGCGAAGCGCTCGCTGAAGACACGGACATCGCCACGCCTGCCCGCGGATGGCCCCGAAAGCACCTTGCCGAGGTCATCGTCGGCCTCCTCCACCCCGCGCTCGATCACCTCGACCTCGAGCAGCCCGTCGGCGAGCTGGACCGCCGCCTCGATCGACTCCGAAAGCCGTTTGCGGAGCCCTTCCTTCATGACCAGGCGATCGACCACTATCGAGATGTCGTGCTTGAACTTCTTGTCCAGCTCGATCTCCTCGTCGAGGCGGCGCAGCTCCCCGTCGACGACCGCCCGCGCGTAGCCCTGCTGGCGCATCTCCTCGAGCATCCGCCCGTACTCGCCCTTGCGCTCGCGGACGACCGGGGCGAGGATCATGAAGCGGGTTCCTTCAGCCAGGGTCATCACCCGGTCGGTGATCTGCTCGACCGACTGGCCGGTGATCGGCTCACCGCAGTTGTGGCAGTGCGGATGACCGACCCGCGCCCACAACAAGCGCAGGTAGTCGTAGATCTCGGTGACCGTCCCAACCGTCGAGCGGGGGTTGCGCGAGGTCGTCTTCTGATCGATCGAGATCGCCGGTGAGAGGCCCTCGATCGAATCCACGTCCGGCTTGTCCATCTGGCCGAGAAACTGGCGCGCGTAGGCAGAGAGAGACTCGACGTAGCGACGCTGACCCTCCGCGTAGATCGTGTCGAAGGCAAGGCTCGACTTGCCGGACCCCGAGAGCCCGGTGATCACGACCAGCGCATCGCGAGGCAACTCGACGTCGATGCCCTTGAGGTTGTGCTCCCTCGCGCCGCTAACGACAATTTTGGTTCCCGCAGCCATCAACTGTCAATACTAAGCAACCGAACAGATGTTCTTACTCGATCAGCGTCGAGACGATCAGGAGGACGCTGATAATGGGCTAAGGGGCTCGTACTGAGCTACCTCTCTTCCTAGCGCTTCTTCGCCTTCTTGACCTTGACCGTCTTGGTCGCGGGGGTTGGCTCGACGTTGCCCAGCGAGTCGGTGGCGCGGACGCTGAAGGTGTGCCGCCCCTTCTTCAGCTTCACGGTCTTCGGCGAGGTGCAGGGGGCGAACGATCGGGCGTCCAGCTTGCATTCGAGGGTTGCTGCCGGATCGTCAGCCTTGAACTCGAAGGTCGCCTTGGCTGTCTTCTTGGTGCCTTTCAGCTTCAGCTTGCGCGGCGCCTTGGTGATCGTCGACTCGGGCGGTGTCGCGTCGATGGTCGGATCTGCCGACGCCCCCATGAACGGCTCGGTGCCGTCCTCGAGCACGAGGCCGTCAAAGCCATGGCTGCGGGCGTAGTCGAGCTCCTTACCGATGTCGCCGACGCCATTACTCCCGGCCAGCGGCGCGATCGCGACCGTGCTCAGAACTCCGAGGGCCTGACCGCTCGCGTTCAGGAACGCGGATCCGGAATCGCCAGGGACGCCCGGGGTCACGGTGTAGACCGAGTAGCTCCAGCCGCCGGGCGTGCGCTCGACGGTGGCCCCGGTCTTTGGGCTCAGCAGGGTGATCCCCATTCGCAGCGACGAGTTGCCGTAGGTGTAGACCTGCTCGCCCGTGCTCGAGGTTCCGACCCCGGTCGGACCGCCGAAGCTGGGGATCGACGGATTGACCTTGTCGACATCGGCGGGATCGATCTTGACCAGGGCGAAGTCGTTGTAGGCGCAGGCTTCCGGCCTGCTCTCGCCCGCGGCCTGCATCGCGAGCCAGGAGTTGTAGTCGAGGCTGCCAGGCCGACTGGCGCCCTCGATCTCGACCTTGGTGCCGAGTGGAAGCGACGCCGCGTCGCAACCGTCGGTCTCGGTCGCGGCGCCGGTTCCCGAGCAGTGAGCAGCCTGGCCGATGTAGGTATCGGTGCCGCGGGTAAAGATGAAGTTGGATGTGCACTGACCCGAGCCTTTGGTCTCAGTCTGGACACCAGGATGGATCGTGGCCTCAGATGCCGGCGCCCAAGCCGGGGCTGCGCCGGCCGTAGCGGGTAGAGCCGTGATCGCGAGCGCAACGAGCGCGAGCAGAATCGCGACCGTAAAGTGCGCGAGGCGGAAACCGGTCATCGCTCGCGCGCCACCGAACAACTGCTCAGCCGACCCGGACGAGGACGTCGTCGAGCAAGCCCTCATAGCCGCCGTCGATCGCGCCGAACTCCGAGTCGAGCCGGCTGGAGATCTCATCGCGCGAGGCGCCGCCGAGCGCGAGGTTCATGGCAACCAGACGGGCAGCTGCATCCGCCTCGATCGTCGGCTCCGGAATCGGATCGGGCTCCCCGGGTGGTTGCGGCGGCTCGGGGAGCGGAGTCGGATCGGGTCCGGGATCGGGCGCCGGGTCCGGCGTGGGCTCGGGCACAGCCGGCGGTGTCGGCTCGGGGATCGAGGGCGGCACCGGAGGACCGGGGTCCGGGACGGGAGGTGTGATCTCGGCATGGATCTCGACCTCGTCCTCGACTGTAGGGGCCATCGCTTCGGCATCGGCGATCTCGGTTTCTGTCGTCATATCCCTCTCCTTCCCGGTGGTCAAGATCCGAAACTGGCTGACGACCTGATCGCCGAGCGAGCCGACCCGGCGGTGCAACTCGTCCGCCTGGCTGACCAGGCCCTCGACCGCCATCTGCGCGATCGAGACCCGTTCGCTCGCCTGCTCGCTGGCGCTGTCGATGATCCGCTCGGCCTCCTTGAGGGCATCCGCTTCGATCTCCGCAGCCTTGCGCTCGGCTGCCTCGATGATGCTGCCGACCCGCTCGATCGCCGCCTCGGCCA
>Ga0136633_1000745_pt1 | contig 24715 bp, 25 predicted proteins | sample AntDrymeUQ832206_2_FD_105494 | JGI IMG/M metagenome (GOLD analysis project Ga0136633, IMG submission 105494) | Polar desert sand microbial communities from Dry Valleys, Antarctica - metaG UQ83 (22.06) | ecosystem: Environmental > Terrestrial > Soil > Desert | place: Antarctica: Dry Valley...
AGCTCGGCCATCGGCGCCTCAGGCATCGGTCCGGCCTTCGATCCAGGTTGGCGCGGCGACCGCAACTGGCCATCCATTCGCTGGATGACTGTTAGGCCAACTACCGGCCCCGGTTGAGCGCCCGCGAGTCGCCGGCTGAGCGTGGAAGGGGATCCTAGAACCGCCATCAGCGTGCGGATCCGGCCCTACCAGTCGCCCTGCGCATGGCTGACCCAAAGTAATCCAAAGAATGCTCGTACCGGTCACCCCGCGAATATATGGCTCCTGGCGCACGTCCATCAGCCCACCCCCAGCGGCGACCGCGGCCGGGCGTCGGAGGGCTCGAGAGGGATCGGCGGCTCCGACGGCCCACCAGAGAGCACCCGGTCGATCCCTTCGCGCACCGCCTCCAGCGAGATCCGTCCGCCGAGCAGCGGCACGCGCTTCACCTCCCGGTGGATGGCCAGCTCCACCAGGTCTGCGTACTGGCCGTCATTGGCCTCGACCACGACGATCTCGCGGTAGCGCGCAGCCACCGCAGCCAGCTCGGAGTCGAGCACGGGAAAGATCCGGATCGGTCGAAAGAGGGCGAACTCGTCGCGCAGCGGCGAGGCCACCCGCGACACGATCCCGTAGCAGACGATCAGCACCTCGGCGTCGACGTTCCAGCCGTGCTCGTATTGCGCGTACCGGTTGGCCACCTCGAGGTGACGGTGCTTGGCGACGTAGAACTGGCGCAGGTACTCGTCCGCATCTGCCGTTGCAGGCTCACCAGCGTTCGGCCCGTGCTCGTACATGAGCACCCCCGCGAAGAATCGGGGCTCGCCGCTGAACTCGCCGAGGGGCTCGATCTCGCGTTGCACCACGTGCACGTCCACCGCGGCCGCGTCCAGGTCCACCACCTCGTTGAGGTGCGCGACGAACGTGTCGGACAGCACGACGACCGGCGATCGCGACTCTTCGGCCGCGTTGAAGGCGTCGACAGTCACCCGGAATGCCTCCTCGACGCCGTTGGGGTAGAAGGCCAAGGGCGTGTAGTCGCCGGTGCTCCCCCACTTCACCTGCATGATGTCGCCCTGGCCGGGCATCGTCGGCATGCCCGTCGCCGGCCCGACGCGCATGACGTTGACGAAGACGCATGGCACGCCGACCTTCTGCGCGTAGCCGACCGCCTCCTGCATGAGGCTGAAGCCCGGGCCGGAGGTGGCGGTGAACGACTTGGCCCCCGCCAGCGAGGCGCCGATGATCGCGTTCGCGCTCGCGATCTCGTCTTCAGCCTGAAGGAAGCGGAACTCCGGATGCTCGGCGGCATGCCCCGACGCGACGTTCAGGATCTCGGTCGAGGGGCTGATGGGATAGCCGGCGTAGTAGCTCGCGCCGGCGGCCAGCGCGCCGCGGAAGACGGCCTCGTTGCCCTGGGTCAGCTTGCGGGTCATGGGACGCCGATGATAGCGATCGGCTCAGGTGCGGGGACAGCAGGCAATCACCGGATTCACACCCAGCAATGCGCGACGTGCTTGAACGACAGGCCGCCGGCGAGCAATCAACGCCACGCTCAACTCCCCTTCTCGCGAGCGGCGTAAGCGGCCACAGCGGACGGGATCATCTCGATGGCCACGTCCGGGCAGTACCGCTCGCAGAGCCCGCACAGGATGCAGTTCTCCTCCTCGAGGATGGCGTCGTTGCGCAGGACGAGCGTGTTCTTCGGGCAGATCTCGACACAGATGTCGCAGCGTTTGCAGAAGACAGGATTCCAGCTGATGTTCGTGTAATCGACCCAGCGAATCCCGTCCCGGTGATCGTCCGATGTGCCGGTTCCGAAGTCGAGCGCAGAGGCGGCGGACTGGTCAGCAGTCATGGCCGACGATGATAGACCCTCCTCAGCGCAAGGGAGCACCCGAGGGCCACCCGTCGCAAGCACCTGGCGCGCATGACGCCCCGATCATCGAGCGCGGGGAGCTGAGCGGGCGCGGCGTGGGCCGCGCCCGCCACGGCCGGCCACAACCGGTACCATCCCAGGCGATGCGTCCCCCTCGCCGCGCGGCTGCTCTCGGTGCGCTCCTCCTCGCCATGGCCGCCTGCACCAGCACCGATCCCACGCCACCGGCATCCGCACCGCCGTCTGCGCCGCCGTCGACCAGTACGCCCACCTCAGCGCCGACCGCCAGCCCGAAACCGACCTCGACCCCCGTCCCCGAGGTCGAGGTGCCGCTCGCCGTGGTCACCGGCTATACGAACGCGAAGGCGTCGATCACCCAGGCCGAGGTCGAGGCGGCGAAGGATGAAGACACGATCGTCCAGGCCTGTGAGCTCTTCACGGCAATCAACCCCGTTCCCCGCTGTCTCCCGGCCGGTGAGATGGCCGGTCACCTCGTCGCGAACCCGGAGGACCTGGCGCTGCTGCCCGCAGGGCTCGTGGTGCCGACGATCAAGGTTCTGCCGGTCGACGGCGCCGACCTGTTCGGCAACGCCGACGCGCGCGCGCTCGCCTCTCCCTTCTCCGTCACCGTGACAGGTGGCGCGGAGGACTGGCCGGGCTGGTTCTTCGAGCCGGACGACGTCCGCACGCTGATGAGCCTTGGCGACTCCTGCCCGGACCGCGGCGTCGCGTTCGCCGCCATCACCCAGGGGCGCGGCTGGGACTGGGTGTTCGGCGGCGGTACGGCCGAGTACGCGGCCGTCTATCCGAACCCGGTCCCTCCCGGCTTCGTCGGCAACGGGTTCAACATCGTGGATGCCGTCCCGACCGGCAACGAGGGCGCGGTCTCGGAGCTGATCAGCGGCGCCGACGTGACGCTCGACGACTTCGAATGCCCGGTGGTCGACGACTTCACCGTCAACGACGGCGTCGTCTTCAGCATCGATCCGGCCGTCCTGCCTCGTCTGCGCGACACCTATGGCGTGGACGTCGCGACGCTGGCCGCCAACCACCTGTTCGACCGCGGCACGCCTGGCTTCCTCGAGACGCTCGAGCAGTTCGAGGCGGCCGGCATCCCGACCGCCGGTGCCGCCGCGGACCTCGAGGGCGCGCTCGAGCCGGCCGTGGTCGACGTCAACGGGATGAGCTTTGCCTTCGTTGCCTTCAACGAGATCCCCGGCGCTCTCGAGGCGGGACCCAGCCAGCCGGGCGTGGCCTGGCTGCGCGACACAAACGTCACCGAGGCCGTCTCGCGCGCCCGAGACCAGGCCGACATCGTGTTCTGCGTGCCGCAGTGGTGGGGCGGTGTCGAATACCACGCCCAATTCCTGGGCGACATGCGCCGGCAGCAGGAGTTTTTCTTCGAGGCCGGCTGCGACCACGTCATCGGTCATGGCACCCACTGGTCCGGACCGATCGAGATCACGGCGACCGACGACGGCGACCACCGCGTCACCATGGTCAGCCACGGCAACTTCCTGTTCGGGCAGGAGTGGAGCCAGCAGACCCAGGAGGGCGTGCTCCTCGAGCTGGCCTTCCTCGGCACCGAGCTCGTTCAGGCCCGCATGCACCCGTACATCATGCTCGAGCAGGCGCAGACCAATCTGACCGATCCAGAGACCGATGGCAGCTACGTCCTCGACCGCATCTACGAGGCATCCGGCCTCCTCCCCTGACGTCCGGACCGGCGTGGGTTCGCGCCCTGCACGGGACATCTGTGCTCGTGGGGAGGCACAGTGTCAGCGACACGGCCGGCAGCGGCGACATCTGTGCATGCTGCGGCACAACTGGCATCCCAGTGAGACGGTTGCGACCCGTTGGCCACCGATTCGCGCCGATGACGGCCCCTTCGCCTCCGTAGTGCTCCAGCAGCGACACAGATGTCATGGGTCGGCCGAGGACGGATCGAGAACCCCCACGCTGATACCGGCATATTGACCGGCATTTCACCCCGGCAGTATCATGGATCACATGACGATCCGTGCCGCTCCCGCGCCGCGGCTCGTCCGCCTCTTTCCGGCGCGATTCATCGCGCGCGCCACCGGGGCCAACGTGCGCACCGCCGAACGCTGGCGCACGGGTCAGTCACCGCAGGCGCGCTTCCGTGATCGGATCGGCGAGCTGCAGGCGATCCTCGATCTCCTCGGCCGCGGCATGACCGATGTGGGCAAGCGCACCTGGCTCGAAGGACCGAACGCCATCCTTGGCTGGGCGCGGCCGGTGGATCGCCTGGCCGACGGCGACTTCGACAGCGTCCGCGGTGCCGCCGAGTCATACACGGTCGGGGATTACGTCTGAGCTCCCTGAGCCGATTCAACGGCCGGGTCCATCGCCAGACCGGGCTCGAGACGCCGGCTTTTCCGCCCGATCGCCCCGCTCCGTCCGAGGGGCGCTACCACCGCCGCGATGAGCCGTGGCCGCTCTACGCGTCGCTCGAGCCGGCGACGGTGTGGGCGGAATGGGGCGCGGCGACCCGCGGCGCCATCGACCCGCGCTCGGAGCGGCGGCGGCTCTGGGAGGTCGAGGTGGCGGATCTCCCGATTCTCGATCTGCGGCGACCGGACGTCCGCAACGCATTGGGCGTCACGCTGGAGGAGCTGATCGGTCCTCGGCGAGCCGCTCAGGCTCTTGGCTCGCGGGCTGGGGAGCTGGGTGCCCTGGGCCTGCTCGTTCCATCGGCGGCTCGGGAAGACGCATGGAACCTCGTCGTCTTCCCCGATGGGTTTGATCGGCTGACCGTCGGTCGAAGCCGGAGCACCAACCCGCGGCCGCCTGCCCGCTGATCGCCGAGATCTACCGGTCGCCGCGGAGGCGACGGCTGATCTCGTCAGGATAGTCTCCGAAGAAGCGGGCGATGATCGGCAGCTCGAAGGTCCGCATGATGCTCTCGGGTGGCTCGCGCTCGAGCAGGTAGACGAACGACTCGCGCACGAGCTCCTCGGGAGTCGCGCCCGGAGCAAGGTCGTCCAGCGTCAGGCGGTCCACCTCGACGATGTGCTCGGTGGCCGATGCCGCCGCGCCAACCACGACCGAGCAGCGCCAGCCGGCCTCGTTCGGGGCGCAGGTGATGGCCAGCGCGTGCTCGGGCATGTGCGCGGGCGCGGGCTCGGCGCCGGTCAGACGATGGCCAGGGTGCGCGAACGCTGGACTGCGAAGCCGGCGCGCTCCCACTCCGCGATGCCCCCTTCGAAGTCAGACACCTCGGTGAACCCGAGGTCCACCAGCTTCTGGGCAAGAGTCGGGCTGGCGGTGCAGCTGCGCGAAGCGCAGTAGACGACAACGGGCTGGTCCTTGGCGAGCACGTCGCCTGCGAGGCGCAGCGCATCGGCGGCGGGGATGGAGATGGAGCCCGGTATGCGCTCGTCGTCGAACGAATCGCGAGCGAGAGCGTTAACGAGCACGGGACGATCATCCGACGCCAATCGCTCGCGGAGCGTGGCGGAATCGATGTTCTGGAACTTTTTCATGATGGGATACCGCGCAGGATCGGTGCCACGCCTCATTCCGGCTCGAGGCCGGCGGCCTCCGGCACCGGTCCGGCTTCCTCCACATCGCGCGGGCGGCCGGACACCATGGCGACCACGGCGCCGATGATGATCACGGTGGCGATGAGGGTTCGGGGCGTGATCGGCTCGGACAGGAGGACGGCGCCCAGCGCGACCGCCACGATGGGGTTGACGTACGCATAGGTGCCGACCGTGGAGATCGGCGCGTTGGCGAGCAGCCAGGTGTAGGCGGTGAAGGCGAGGATGGAGCCGAAGAGGGTCAGATACGCGAGCGCGACCAGCGAACGAAGCGAGAACGCCTCGACGTTGGTGCGCCCGATCTCGCCGAGCAGCCCACCCGCGGCGACGAGCACGATCCCGCCGGCCAGCATCTCGAGGCCGGTGCCCAGCAGCTGCGAGCGCGGGAGAGGTGCGCGGCGCGCGTACAGCGATCCGGCCGCCCAAGAGATGGTGGCGCCGATGACGAGGCCGATGCCGAGCGGATCGAGCCCGTCGATCCCCTCGATCGGCGCGAGCAGGATGGCGACGCCGACGATGCCCGCGATGAGGCCGCCGATGACGAGGCCGCTCGGCCAACGCCGGCTGAGCACGGAGTCGAAGACCGCCAGCCAGATCGGCATGGTGGCCACCAGCACGGCGGCGACGCCGGACGGGATGAACTGCTCGGCCAGCACCACGCCGCCGTTACCCCCGAGCAGCAGGAGCGAGCCGACGATCAAGGCGGAGCGCCAATGGGCTCCCGTCGGACGCTCGGCCGGCTCCGTCCGTCGGCGAAAGCGGGAGTGGGCCGCGATGGCGCCGAGCATCAGCAGGCCGGCAGCCGCGTAGCGAACGCCCGCGGCGAGGAGCGGAGGCAGCGTCTCGATCATCACCGCGATCCCGAAGTACGTCGAGCCCCACACGACGTAGACGATGAGAAGGGCGATCGCGACCGCCGCCGTCGACGGCCGCGACGGAATCGCGGTGCTCACGGCCACATTGTGACGCTATCGCGGATCCTCGGGGTCGGTCGGAAATTGCGGCTCCTGCGCGTCCGCGGGATCGTTGCCAACCCCGGCCTGCTCGCTCTCGGCGGCGAGCGACGTGAACCACGGCTTGGCCTCGTCGCGAGGTCTGTCGTCGAAATTGGCTCCCGGCACGAGCCGCTCCTCGTCATCAACGATGGCGCCCGGCGGCGCGGACTCTGGCGCGGCATCGGTCCCGAGCGCGGCCGCATCGGCGCCCTCGAGGCCTCCCAGCCGCTCGACGGCGGAACGCTTGTCATGCATGCCATCCACTCGTGCACAATCGATACCGATGTCCCTGCCGACCGTGTCTCACGACCTCGTTCCCGAGCTCCTCGCCGTCCTGGCGCGAGACCGGCGCGACGCCTTCGCGCTCCGCCGGCTCCGGCGCGACGCCCTCCGCGGTCTGCGGCCGTTCGAACGGCTTTCGCGACGGCAGGCAGCCTGGTCGTACGCCCGCGCCCGGGTCGCCAGGAGCTGGCCGCTGCGCCCGCTGCTCCGCGGCCTCACCCGCTCGGATCTGCGTCGCAAGACGCCGCTCGGCGGGGGCCTGACGATCGCGCTTGTCGGGCCGGACGGTGCCGGAAAGTCGACGATCGTGTCCGAGCTGACAGAGTGGCTTGCGTGGCGTCTCAACCTGCGCGTCTACTATCTCGGCTCCGCGCAGCCATCGAGACGAACGCGAGCGCTGCGCTCGCTCAGCCGGGCTGGCCGCGGCGCGGCCCGTCGTCTGCGACGCCTGCCGGGCGGGGGCCTGGTGGCCCGTGCGGCGGACGCTCTGACCGCCCTGCGGTACCTGGCCGACGCCGATGATCGCGCCTCGCGCGTCCAGGCCGGGCGGTCGCTGGCCACGCGCGGGGCCGTGGTCCTCTTCGACCGCTTCCCGCTGCCCGACGTCCACGTTGGCGAGCGGCTGATGGACGGCCCGCGCATCCCTACGCTCGCTACCGCGGCAACCTCGCGCCTCCTCGAGCGCCTGGCCGAGCGGGAGCGAGCCGTCTACGCGCGCATCGCGCCGCCGGACCACATCATCCAGCTCGCCGTCTCGCCGGCCGTTGCGCTCGGCCGAAAGGGGAACCGCTCGCCGCAGAGCGTCGAGGCGAAGAGCCGGGCGCTCGCGGAGGCCGATCTGGGACGCCTTGCGCCGGTGACGCGGATCGACGCCGAGCAGCCGCTCGAGAAGGTGGTCGCGGAGGTCAAGGCATCGGTCTGGAGGCTCCTGTGAGGACGATCGAGCTCGCGGGTGCGGTGGGGGCGGGCAAGACCTCGCTCGCCGAGCCGCTGCGCGAGCTTCTCAGCGCGCGGGGGCACGAGGTGCTGACGTTGGCGGAGGCTCGGCGACGCATCGCCACCGGCGGCATCGGGCGGGGGACAAGCCGCGTGGCGGCGGCGCGCTTTATCGCGCGGCATCCCGGTCTCGTCCTGCACGCGGCCCGCTCGCTGCTCACCGCCCCGATCGCCGGCTGGCACCGCCGTCACATCCTGATGCTCGTGCTGCGCCTGGGCGCAGAGCTCGACCTGTTGGAGGCCAGGCTGCCGCCGGCGACGTGGGTGATCCTGGATGAGGGCTGGCTGCATCGGTCGGTGAGCCTGTTCGCGTGGCGCGTGCCGGTGCCGGGTCGGGACGAGATCGCCCGTTACCTTGACCGGGCGCCATTGAGCCGCATCATCGTCCTCGTCGAAGCGCCGGAGGAGATCCTGCGTGCGCGGGTCACCGACCGGGGCCTCCCGAAGCGGCTGCGCGGCCGTTCAGCCCCGGAGGCGGAAGCCTTCATGGTGCGGACCGAGCGGGTCCTGCACCAGGCCGCGAGCTCGCTCGCGGACGACCCACGCGGCGTACGACTGCTCAGGGTGACGAACGATGGCCCGCAGGATGACCTGCCGCGGCGCCTGGCCCGCGCGATCGACGCCGCTCCCGGACCGGCACCGGCGCGGCCGCACGTGCAGCACTGGCCGAGCCTGGTACGACCGGATCGGCTCGTGGCGCGCATGGTGGCACGACGACGGTCCGAGACGCTCAGGGGCGCCATCGTCCGGGCGGCGGTCGATGGCTTCGGGCTGCCCGAACCCGTGCAGATCGAGCCCTCGCCTTCTCCCGGTGGTCGCGGGACGGTGCTCGTTCTGCGCGATGCCGTCGGCGATGCCTGGCTCCTCAAGCGTTACAAGGAGAGCCTCGGCGACCGCGACATCGCGGTCGAGCACGCCGTCCTGCAGCGTCTGGCCGCGATCCGGTTTCGAGCTCCCCGACTTCGGCGCGGCGCGTCCGGTGCAACGGTCGTGCACGTCGAGGGGGCGCGCGTCGCGCTCTTCGAGCTGGTCGGCGGCCACGTGCATCCGCACGAGCGGCTCTTCAGCCCCGTCGACCGTCGGCGGCTGGAGGCGCAGGCAGGTGCCACCCTCGGCGGCCTGCACGCGGCACTCTGCGGCTTCGAGCCGCCCGCGGCGTCCGAGAACGGGTTCGTGAGTCTGACCGGCCCCCGGGTTCGCCCGGTCGCATGGTTCAGCGACCGACTCGCGGTGCTCGCGGGAGCCGCCGGCCGGCGTGGGGCGCTCGACGAAGCGGCCGGCTGGATTGCCGCGGAGCTCGATCGCCTCGACGGGTTGCTGGAGGGCGCGGCGCCGACGCGGACGGTCGTCCACGGCGACTACGGTCCGTACAACCTGCTGCTCAGGACGGGGCGTGCGCCGTTCGTCATCGACTTCGAGCTCGCGCGGATCGACTGGCGGCTGACCGATCTTGCCACCGCGATTCCGCGATTCGCGCAGCGTCGCATCGGCTTCGAGCGGCCGGCCGCCGTGCGATTCCTTGATGGCTACCGCGCCCGGACCGCGATCGACGAGGCTGAGCTGGCGCTCCTGCCCGCCGTGGCGGAGTATCTCGCCCTGCGCCGGGCGGTGGTGTGCTGGGATCGCCACGCGTCGTCATCGGAGCAGAAATGGCTCGACCAGGCTCGCGAGCGCCTGGCATTTGCCCGTCGCCTTGCCTCCGGCCGCCATCCGCTCATCAGCCTGGTGGGAGGCTGAGCGGTGCCTCGAGGGCCGATCTTCATCGGCGGACCGGATCGCTGCGGCAAGACGCTCATGGCCGCCATCCTGGGCTCGCATTCGCGCATCGCGATTCCGATCGTCGGGTCCAACCTGTGGACCTTCTTCTACGGGCAATACGGCGACCTGCGTGACGACCGGAACCTCGAGCGCTGCCTGGCCGCGATGATGCGATACAAGCACGCGCTCTTCCTGAAGCCGGACGTTGATCGAATCCGTGACGAGCTGCGGGCGGGCGAGCGGAGCTACGCCCGGCTCTTCGCGCTCCTCCACGAGCACTTCGCTGAGCGGGCAGGAAAGCCGCGATGGGGTGACCAGACGGGGCTCATCGAGCGGTACGCGGATGAAGTGCTGGCCGCGTACCCCGGCGCCGTGATGCTGCACATGATCCGCGATCCGCGGGACCGCTACGAGGCGTCACTGCGGCTCTGGCCGAAGGGGCGTGCCCGGGCGGGGGGTGCCGCGGCCCGATGGAGCTACTCGGTGCGGCTGGCCGAGCGCAACCTCCGTCGACACCCGGACCGATATCGGCTGATTCGATACGAGGATCTTGTGACCCGACCGCAGGAAGTGGTGCGGACCGTCACCACATTCCTGGAGGAGACCTATGAGCCGGCGATGCTCGCCATGGCCGATGCGCCGACCTATCGCCGGAAGCTGGCAGGCGGGAAGGAACCGGCTCCGGGAACGGAGCTGATCAACGCGAACCACGTGGGTGACTTTCGGGGCTCAATCCCGCACGGCGAGATCGCATTCCTGCAATCTGTGCTCGCCGGACCGATGAAACGCCTCGGGTACGGTCCGGAGCCGGTGCGCACGGACCTGACTGCCAGGCTCGCCTACGCGACCTGGACACTCCCATCCAACGGACTGAGGATGGCCGCCTGGGGCGGGCTGGAGGCGATCCAGCACCGCTTCCCGCGGATCGCGGGCCGCGCTCCGGTCAGCGCCAAGGTGGTCGGCCCGAGTGAGGTGGGGGAGGGATAGGTTGGCTTGGCCCCGTTGGACGCCGACCGAAGAATGGGGCAGAATGCTCACGACGACGGTTGTGCCTGCACCGTCCGGGGTAGAGGGGTGTTCACCTTGCGCAGACCTGTAGTTGTTCTGGCCGTCATGGCCCTGTTGTTCAGCACGCCATCCATCTCAATCGCCGTCGATGAATCGGCCAGCGTCCCTCACGGGTACGTCGCCGTCGAGCGAGTGATGGAGGCGGATGAAACCGGCGTCGCGCGCCCGGCCGACATCGCCTGGAACGGCCGGACCCGAGAGCTGGTCGTCACCGACGCAAATCGACCAAACCAAGCAGCCGCGGTCAGCACCGCCGGCGCGAGGCGAAGTCCCGTTTCGGTCGCGACGGCCAATGCGCTGGACGCCGCGAGCGAGCTTGTCGCCGAGCGGCTCGACCTCTCCGCCATCGGGGGCGATCCCCAGACGGTTGCCCTGGACCCGAGCAGTGGCAACGTCTTCGTCTATGCTCCGGCGTCCGCCACGCTCTGGGAGCTGGATCCCTCAGGCGCGCCCCTCGCGCAGCGCGATCTTTCCGCGGCCGGACTCAAGGACGTCAGCGCCATGACGGTAGCTCCGAGCGCCGACTCGACCGATGATCCGGCCGAGCAGGCGGTCTACGTCGCCGACGCTGGTACGTCGGCGGGCACGGGTGCAGGCATCGCTGAGATTGCGCTGGTAGAACCGGCATTGGCCACCACGGCGATCGCGGCGGCCACAAGCTCCGTCTCGCTGGTTCAGACCATCAACACCGGCGCCGGCAGCACCTGGAACCCGGACAGCCCGGACCCGTCCGGTCTCGCCTACATTCCGGCCGGCGCGGCCGGGGTGCCGAGCGGCCGCCAGGATCGCCTGGTCAGTGCCGATGGCGAGGTGGAAGAGACGACCGGCGCCGGCTTCAACGGCGTGAACGTCTGGTTCGCGCCTCGCAACGGCTCCGTGCAGACCTCGACCATGAATACGACCGCCAGCTCCACCAACCCGACGAACAACGAGCCGGTCGGCGCGGCATACGACTCGGTCCGCAAGGAGCTGTACCTGGGCAAGGACGGCAGCAACGGCCGGATCTGGGTCTACAACATGACGACCGGCAACCAGGTCCGCTCGTTCACCGTGACGGGTGCGCCGTACAACAATGCCGACACCGAGGGCCTCGCCTTCGACTCGAGCTCGAACACGCTCTACATGGTCGATGCCATTGACAACGACTTGGTCAAGGTGACCTCCAGCGGCGTCATTGGCACTGCCAGCGCAGTCGTCTCGAACTATGACCTGACGCAGTACGGCCAGAGCGAGCCCGAGGGGCTCGACGTTGATCCCGCCACGGGCAACCTCTGGATTGTCAGCAACAAGGTCAGCGGCGGGGGAACTCCGGATCCGATGATCGAGGTCACGCCGACCGGCGCCCTGGTGTCTTCAGTCTCGATCGCCGCCGCGAACCCCAATTCGGCGGGTGGCCTGGCCATGGCTCCGCCGTCAGGCGTCGGAGGCGGACTCAACATCTACGTGGCGGACCGTGGCGTGGACAATAACGACGTCCCTTCAGAGAACGACGGGAAGATCTACGAGTTCAGCACCGGCGGTGGCGGAGGCAGTGCCCCCGTCGCAAACTTCACGTCCGCCCAAACCCCTGGCACCTTCACCGTTGCCTTCACCGATACATCGACGAACGCTCCGACCAGTTGGCTGTGGGACTTCGGCGACCTTGCCTCCAGTACCGACACATCGACGGCCCAGAACCCGTCGTACACGTATCCGTCGGCCGCCACCTACCAGGTGACCCTGACGGCCACGAACGGGTTCGGGTCGGACCCGGAGACGAAGAGCGTCACCGTGTCCACCGATCCGCCGCCACCGACCGGAAACCTGCTCCAGAACGGCAGCTTCGAGCTCGATGCGAACGCGGACACGCGGCCGGACAACTGGACGACCAACAACGGCTTCACTCGCTCGAATGCGACTCCCGCGCAGGATGGATCGTTCGTCGGTCGGCATTTCAGCACCGCGAACAACGGCTGGAACGTGTACCAGCAGGTCAGCGTGACGGCGGGCGAGACCTATAGCTTCTCGGGGCTCGTGAACATTCCGACGACCTCTGACAGCTTCAAGTTCCAGGTGAGGGTCCAGTGGCGCGGATCAACCAACACCGTCCAGCTCATCAAGAAGTACACCGATGACACCGCAGGTGCCTGGCAGACGGTGACCGGTGCAGCGCTGACCGCGCCCGCCGGAACGACCGCGGCGCGAATTCAGATGGTCCCCGCCAGCCTGAACGGCACGATCTACGTGGACAACTTCGTGTTCGGGCTGGCGCCGTAATGCCGTCTCGATGACGGCATCGGCGCTGCGCGACGATGCGGAGATGAGCGAAGAGAGGCCCTTGCCAGGGCCTCTCTTCATGGTCGGCCGCGCCAGGACCGGATCGACGCTGCTTCGGCACGTCCTCAACCGATCCCCGCGCGTGTCCCTCGCCTCGGAGACGCACTTCATGCGCTGGGCGCGGCGACATCGGCTTGGACGGCGGCTCGAAGAGGTGCGTGCGGCACCCGACCGGGAGGCAGCGCTTCGCAGCCTGGTGTCGCGCTTCTTCGAGCCCGACTTCTGGATCTGGCTCCGTCGAAATGTCACTCCCCAGCAGATGGTCGATCGTCTGCTCGGCACCGATCTGACGGAACGCACGGTGTTCGCGACGCTCCTTGTCCTGTACGGTGAGCGTCGGGGTGGCCTGGCGCAGGCGGATGGTATTCTCGGGGAGAAGACCCCCGCCCACCTCCACGACGTTCCACGACTCAACGAGTGGTTCCCCGACGCCCGCTTCATCCATACCTTCCGCGATCCACGCGGCATCTATGCATCGGAGCTTCGTCGCCTGAAGCAGGGCCGATGGGGACCCAGGGCGCGACTCCCGTGGGTGCCCGGAGCGGTCATCAATCCCCTGCTCGGTCCGATGGAGGCGGTGAGCACGGCGCGAGCGTGGCATGATGCCGCTCGGCTGCATCGCCGATATGAGCAGCTCCTGGGTGGTCGATATCGTCTGGTGCGATTCGAGGACCTGGTCAGGTCCCCCGAGCGAGAGGTTCGCGCCATCTGCGAGTTCATCGGTATCGGGTTCGAGGCGACCCTGCTCGAGGGCGTTGACGTCGTCGGCTCGAGCTTCGAGGAGCGGCGGCATGCCGCATCGGGCTTCGATCCGGGGGCCGCTGAACGGTGGCGGAAAAACGCCTCCGTGAGTGAAGTCGCGCCACGGTTGCACCGGGCGCGACTAAAGGCGGATGAAAGGCCGCTCAGCCCTTCTCCGGTGCGCCCGGCGTAAGAGAAGGCGTGCAGGCCTCGCTTCACTCGGCGTTCGTGTCGCCGGGCGCAACTGCCGAGAACCTTATGAGGCGAGCGAGCGCTCCGCGGGACCGACGTAGCGAACGTCCGGGCGAATGAGCACGTTCGCCTGCGCCTGCTCGAGGCAGTGCGCGGTCCACCCCGCATGTCGCGCCAGGGCAAACGTTGCGGGGAAGAGGTTCGGCGGCAGTCCGACGCCCTGGAGGACCGCGGCCGCGTAGTACTCGACATTCGTCTTGATCGGGTAGTCGGGCTTGAACTCGGCGAGGACGCGCAGCGCAATCTCCTCGACTGCCACCGCCTTGTCGAGCCAGTCCGCCATGCCGGCCTGGCTCTCGGCCACGGAACGCAGCGCAGCCGCGCGCGGGTCGTAGGCGCGGTACACGCGATGCCCGAATCCCATCAAGCGCTCGCCACGGTCCAGGGTGGCACGGATCCAGGACTCGGCCTGATCGACGGAGCCGATCTCGTGAAGCTGGTCGACGACCTCGGCCGGCGCTCCCCCGTGCCACGGTCCCTTCAAGGCGCCGATCGCGCCAACCACCGCACTGGCGATGTCCGAATGGGTGGAGATGATGACGCGCGCCGCGAAGGTCGAGGCGTTGAAGCCGTGCTCGGCGCCGACGATGAAATAGGCGTCGAGGGCGCGCGCGGCCGCGGGGTCGGGCTGCTCCCCGCGCAGTTGGTACAGGAATCCCTCGGCCAGCCCCAGCGATGGATCGGGCTCGATCGGCACCAACCCGTCGCGAAGGCGGACGAAGGCGGCCAGGGCGGACGGCGCCAGCGTGGTCAGGGCACGGGCCTGTTCGATCGTCGGTGGCCAGACGCTCCCGGTCAGCGCCCCCCACGCCGATACGGCGGTGCGCAGCGCATCCATCGCATTCGTCGACGCCGGCAGGCGGCGCAGGACCTCGACCACGGTGTCGGGAAGCGGCGCGCAGGTGAGACGCGCATCGGTCAGCCAGTCGCCGGTCCAGAGCAGCTCGGCCACCTGCGCGTACGAGCCGCGCTCGACGAGTTCCCCGATTGGATAACCGCGGTACTGGAGCCGGCCGTTCTCCCCGTCGACACTGGCCAGGGCCGTTTCGCCGGCCAGGACGCCCTTGAGCCCGGGCGAATACATTCGTGCGGTGTCATTCATGGTTGCGACAAGTCTAGCCGCGGCCACCCGTAACGATGTGCGGCGGTCGGGCGTCTGTTGAGCCTCGCCATCACGTCCTCGCAGGAGACACCACCATGCCCCTTCATCGTGCGCCCGCGCTTCTCATCGCCGGATTCACGCTCGCCGGGTGTATCGGCGGTACCGCCGGCCCGTCCAGCAGCCCATCTGCCGGGGACGTCGAGCCCTCGACGATGCCACCGACCTCCGTGTCGCCCGCCGCGTCAACGCCGTCGAGCGTCGAGCCGATCCCGTCGGATGAGCTTGGCGCCTTCAGCTGCGACCTCCCGGTCGTCGAGGACGCGACCGTCGCGCTGGCCAACATCACCGATGTGCGGGTCGGGACGCACGCCGACCACGACCGCGTCGTCTTCGAGTTCGCAGACGGCCTTCCGGAGATCACGCTCGACCGCGCCACGCCTCCCTTCACGCACGACGCGTCCGGCATGCCGATCGAAGTCACCGGATCGAGCTTCCTGCGCCTGACGATGCGAGGCGGAACGAAGCAGGCCGCCGACGGCACGAGCAGCTACGACGGACCCACCGATCTCGACCCAGGATTCCCGACGCTGGTCGACCTCGTCGAAGGCGGCGATTTCGAGGCGCAGAGCACCTGGTACCTCGGCCTTGCCAGCGACGCCTGCGTGCGCCTGCTGACGCTGACCGGTGACGGCGCTCCGGGCCTGGTGATCGACGTCGAGCACTGAGTGGCGAATCGATCATGACGAGCGAGGCCCTCGTCGAGGGCGTTGTCATCGAGTCGAGTCGTGCTCGCACGCCCATCGTCCGCAGCGCCGGCCGCGTGCTCGCCGTGGCGGGCATCCTCGGCGTCGTCGGGCAGCTCCTGTTCTTCGACGTGGGGCTGGGAATCAACTTTCCGATCGCGCTCTCGCTGCTGCTTACCGGCGGGTGGCTCCTCCGCCGGCAGCATGCACGGCCGATCCAGCTCGACACGTGGCTGGGCCCGGGGGCCATCGTGTTCGCCGCATTCGCCGCCGTCCGGGCCGATCCGGTGATCGTCGCCCTCGACCTGCTCACCTCGCTGGCGCTCGCGGGCGGCGCGCTCGCCAGCTTCGGCGGTCGCCCCGTGCTGACTCGATCACTCGGTGGCGTGGTCCAGCTCGCCCTGGGCACTCTCCGCTGGGCGTCGACCGGCGCCGTCCCCGCCATCGCCGATGCACGCCACGAGCTTCCGTCGACGGCGGGCGTCGGCCGTCGTGCCCGACCCGCGCTCCCGGTCCTCCGTGGCCTGGCGATCGCCATCCCGGTCGTGCTGGTCTTCGTCGCGCTCTTCTCCTCGGCCGATGCGATCTTCGCCGGCCTCGTGGACGATCTGCTCAGCATTGAGCTCGACTTCGGCGACGCCGGCTGGCGCATCGCATTCGCCTCCGTGCTGGCCTGGTTGGCCGCCGGCGGGTTGGCATTTGCGGCATCCGCGCCCCCAACAGTGATATCCCGCCCCGACACCGGCGGCTGGCGGATCGGCACGACCGAAGTCGTCACCGTGCTGCTTGCCGTGGACGCCGTATTCCTCCTGTTTGTCACGCTCCAGGGCGCCTATCTGTTCGGTGGGCTGGACACGCTCGAGGCGGCGGGCATGACGTACGCCGACTATGCGCGACGTGGATTCTTGGAGCTCGTGGCCGTGGCGGTCCTGGCCGGCGGTCTGATCATTGCCGCCGAGCGTCTGGAGCGCGAGCGCAGCCGGACGCTCGTGGCTGCCGCCATCGGCCTGGCGTTCCTCACCGGCGCGGTGCTCGTCTCGGCGGCATTGCGACTGCGCCTCTACCAGGAGGCCTACGGATGGACCGAGCTGCGGCTCTACGTGCTCGCCACGATCGTCCTGCTGGGGTGGGGGGTCATCGGCCTGGTCGTGACGCTGATCACTGGCCGCATGCGCTGGATCGGCCACCTGCTGATCGTCGGAGCGCTCGGTATTGGTCTCGTGCTCAACGTCATCGGTCCAGTGCGCTTCATCAGCGAGCAGAACGTGGCCCGCGTACTGGACCCGACACTGGTGCCGCCGCACGGGCGCAGCGGGCTCGATGAGCTGTACGCGATCTCGCTCGGCGACGAGGCCCTGCCATCCATCGTGCGGGCGCTGCCCGCCGTCGAGGACGCGGACGCCGGCCTACCTCGCCGATGCGCTGGACGACCGGCTGACCGAGCTGCGCACCGACGAGCTCACCGCCTGGCAGGCCTGGAATGCCGGGCGCGCCGCGGCGCGCGATGCGCTCGAGCGGGCAGAGGCTCGCGGCGAGCTGCCCTAGAGGCGCGATTGTCCGGTAGCATCGGTCTCGCATTCCCACGCAGGAGAACCGATGGCCGACCGACTCACCCCGCCCTCGGGCGCACTCGACACGACCAAGAGCTACACCGCCCGCTTCAAGACCGAGAGGGGCGACATCGTGATCGAGCTGTACGCCGACCGCGTCCCGCTCACCGTCGAGAACTTCGTGAACCTCTCCCGCGCCGGCTTCTACGATGGCACGACCTTCCACCGTGTCATCGGCGGCTTCATGGCGCAGGGCGGCGATCCGACCGGCACCGGCAGCGGTGGCCCCGGCTACCAGTTCGGCGACGAATTCCACCCGTCGCTGCGTCACGACAGCCCGGGGGTCCTCTCGATGGCGAACGCCGGCGCCGGCACCAACGGCAGCCAGTTTTTCATCACGCATGGCGCGACGCCGCACCTCGACAACAAGCACAGCGTCTTCGGCCGCGTGACCGAGGGGATGGACGTGGTGCAGGCCCTCCGCGAGCGGGATCCGCAGCGTGACCGCAACCCCGGAGATCGGATCGACACGATCGAGATCACCGAGTCCTGATCGGCGCATGTGTCGCCGCTGGCTCGGTGCGCTGCTTGCAATTGGCCTGACCGCCGCAGCGTGCACCCCGCTGCCGACCCCGACCGATGCAGCCGGCGGCGCCTGCGCCCCGGACCTCCCCTCGCGCACGTCGCCAACTGACTACCCGGTGGCGATCCTCCACGCCGCCGGCGACGATCTGCCGCCGGTGGTTGGCGAGATCGAGTGGTTGGGCGGCGACGAGCCGGTTGAGACCACCGCTCCGCGAGCGATCAACCTGGAACGCTTCACCGTCCTCCAGCTCCGCGAAGCGTCCGAGCTCTCGCTGCGCATGACGGACGGCCTCTCCATCTCCGAGTGGCGGGTGGACGCCCTTCCCAACAACAGCTTCCGTGCAGGCGACACGGAGACCGGCACGGGGTGGAGCAGCGGCAGCGACGTGACGGACCTGGTCTGCGTGCCGATCGAGGATGGCGAATGGGTCGTCCGCGCCGAACTGACTTTCGCCGATGACGGCGGCCGCGGGACGTATTACTGGCGCCTCAATGTGGAGGAATCGCCGAGCGGCTGAGGTTCAGGCCTCGTCCACCGACCGCTCAAGGATCTCCTCGATCGGTCCGGCCTGGTAGCGATCGACCCAGCGCAGCACGTCGTCCGCGTAGCGGCCGGAGGCGTTGTAGGCGATCAACGCGCGGCGCAACTGACCGCGGTCGCTGTAGTCACCCGGCTCGCGCAGGCAGAGGTGCGCCACCGCGGTGAGCGACGCGTCATAGAGGTTGTCCGGATCGGCCGTTCCATCGTCGTTGCCATCCCTGCCGAGCTCTCGCCACGTGGTCGGGATGAATTGCAGGGGCCCCATGGCACGGTCCCAGGTTGCATCGCCGTCGAGCTCACCGTCGTCGGTGTCGACGATCGTCTGCGTGCCCCGTGACCCGTCGAGCGGGCGGCCGCGAATGGGTGGCGCAACGTCGCCTTCGGCAGTGAGCACACGGTCGTCATCGATTCGGCCGTGGCGCGACTCGACCTGCGCAATGCCGGCCACGACCGTCCAGTCAACCGCGCACGACTCGGTGACGGTCGGCGCCGCGTTCGAGGCAGATTGGTAGGCATCGTATGCGACCGGGGGGATGCGTCCGCCAAAGAGCGGCGCGAGCTCCGCACGTCCCAGGCCGTAGGCCACCAGCGCGCCGACCGCGACCAGCAACGCCGCGGCGAAGAGGGTCGAGCCGATCCGTCGCCGGGCCGAGGCGCGCCGAGCCGATGCCATGCGACCGAGGGTGCCACAAGTCGCGCGGGACCGCATCGGCGTCCATGAGCGTGGTCAGGCGGCCTGGGCCGGCTCGTACAGCAGTGCGAACGTGGTGGTCGGGTCTGGCGCGAACGCCATGCGCGTATTGCAGGCAGTGCAGACGAGCTCGTCGTCGGTCTCGTTGACCGCGAAGTTGACCTCGTCGCCGCACCATGGACAGTCGAGAAGGATGTTCATGCCACGGAAGATGCGGGTGCTTCGTGACAACTAGCCTGTCGCGATCGACGCATCGGCCCACGACGAATCACCCATGTGACCGGCCGACGCCGATGTCGTACCCTGTAGAGGTCGGCTGCCCGGCTGGGACGCCCTGCACCGATGCTCGGAGACGCGGTCTCCGAGAGTACGCGCGCTCCCGGATAAGGTGTCATCAGCTTCCGTGCGCGCCTCGTGTTCCAACGTCCTCCTCCTCCGATTGGCGGGCCTTCGCGGCTCGTCGGTACCGGCCGTTCCGGACCCTTGCCGTCGCTCAGGGCTTCATCGGCGCACTGACCGGCCCGGCCATCACGATCCCCCTCCTGCTGGCTCTCGGCGCCCACCCCGCGCTGGCGACGGCCATCGCGGTCCTGCCGGCGGTGGGCACGATGGCGCAACGCTGGCTTCCGACGATGCTCGATAACACGGACGGCAACCTGCGCGGCATCGTCATCCTCTTCGCCACCATCGGCGAACCGCGCGGGCTCCTCCTCGCCGGAGCCGTCGGGCTCACGGCCGTCGGCTGGCTGCCGGCGTGGGCCACGATCACCCTCATCGGCATCGTCAGCGGCCTGCTCGGCGCGCTTGTATCGATCGCATACAGCCTCCAGCAGTCGTGGTATCAGATCATCCTGCCCGATGACGAACGGCGCCTGATCGCGCCGCGGCTCGGCGGAATCGCGCTCGGCATCGGCTCCGTGATCCTGCTCCCGATCGCGTTCACGATCGATGCGCTCTTCTCGAGCGTCGGCCTGTGGGCGTACGCCATCCCGCTCCTCGTTTCCGGCCTGGCCGGCCTGGTCCCGCTCATCGTCCTTCGCCAGCTCCCGGCGCCCGGTCGCATCCGGGTCCCGCGCCAGACGGCATGGCAGAGCGATGCGCAGGCGCGGCTGCGACGCCATGGCAACGTGATGACCCTCGCGTTGCTGTCGGCCGGCCTCTCGCCGTTCCTCTCCGTGTACGCCATGACGGTGCTCGGCACGGGTGCCGGCTTCGCGATCGCCCTCAGTGCGATCAGCTCCGGCACGCTCGTCCTCGCCTCCCTCTACGTCAGCACGCACCTCCGCGGTGGTTCGTCGTCACGGCAGCTGCGCGCCTCGTTTCTCCTGCGTGGGGCCGCGCTCTTCCTGGGCCTGACCGCACACCCGATCAACCCCGTGGCGCCCGCCGTGCTGGTCGGGGTCGCGGTGCTGATGGCAATCGGGGACACCGCCGGGCAGCTCGCCGCCAACGAGCGGCTCTTCCGCCTGGCCACCGGGCCCGGGGTCCTGGCGTTCCAGAGCCACTTCGTCGTCCGCAACGTCGGCGCCTACACCGGCGGCGTGGCCGTCTCTTCGATCATCATGCTGCTCGGTGGGTATCCTGCCTTCGCCATCCTCTTCGTCTGCGCCGGGGTCGGACGATTCACCGCGGCGCGCGTCACGGAGATCTCGGCACCGGCTCGCGCTCCGCGGAATGCGGAGGCCGCGACGGCCTGAAGGCTCTGGCCCGCCGCCGCAGGTAACTTGCGTGATTGCGCAAGTCATGAGATGATCGTCCCGATGGAACTCGTACATGCCAGCGATGCGACGCGCAACAGAGCGGCCGCCATCGCCCGCGCCCTGGCGGATGCCAAGCGACTCTGCATCGTCGAGCGGCTTGGCGCGGGCGAGCGCAGCGTGAGCGAGCTCTCACGCGACGTCGGCTGCCAGGTGCCGAACATGAGCCAGCACCTCACCGTGCTGCGCTCGGCCGGGCTGGTGGTCAGCAGGCGCGAGGGGAGCACCGTCTTCTATCGGCTCGTGGATGCACGCGTCCTCGATGCCTACCGATTGCTGCAACAGGTCGCCGGCTGACTCGCCGGAGTCCACAGAAAGGAATTTGATGTCCGCCAACGTTCAAGAGGTGACCGACGCCACCTTCGAGGCCGATGTGCTCCAGAGCGAAAAGCCGGTCGTCGTCGACTTCTGGGCCGAGTGGTGCGGACCATGCCGCATGGTCGCGCCTGAGATCGAGAAGCTGGCCGCCAAGTACGCGGGAACCGTCGAGGTCCGCAAGCTTGACGTCGACGCCAACCCGCAGACCGCGATGAAGTACGGGATCATGAGCATCCCGACGGTCGCCCTCTTCGCCCCCGGCGAGGCGCCGAAGTCGGCGGTCGGGTTCCGGCCCGTCGAAGCGCTCGAGGAGGCGTTCGGCCTGTCGAGCCTGGGGAACGGCACCGGCGCCTGACGACCCGCCGCCACCCCCGACGCGCCCGCCTCCTCCCGGGGCGGTGCGCGTCTTTTCGTGTCCGCCACGTCGCGCGCCGCTCGGCGGCGGATGGACGTGGCGCGATGACAGATGGCTCGGCATACTTCGCGCTCATGGCCCAACACCCATCGCTTTCTGCATCATGGCCGCCTGCGTAACCGATGCGTCGCTCGCTCAACGCAGTCCTCATCGGGACCTTCACGCTTCGCTTCAGCACCGGACTGACCGGAGCGCTCCTCGTCTATTACCTCGCGGAGCTCGACGCATTCGGCGCGGGTCGCGAGGTGACCGCGTTCGAGCTCGGCCTCCTGGCGGCGGCCTTCTACGTCGCCGAGCTTGTCCTGTCCCCGTTGTTCGGGATGCTCTCGGATCGGCTCGGCTCCCGACCGGTGATGCAGCTCGGTCCGGCCTTTGGCGCGATCGCGGTCGTCATGACGGCACTGACCACCGACCTGCTCCTGCTCGGCGGCACGCGATGGCTGGAAGGCGCTGCGGCGGCGGCCAGCATCCCCTCGATCCTCGGCTACATCGCGCTCGCGACATCGCATGACGAGGGGCTGCGTGGACGCACCGTGGCGCAGTTCGAGGCGGCCACCCTGGCGGGGATCGGCCTCGGACTGGTCGCCGCCGGCGGCCTCTGGACCCTGCTCGGGCGCGACGCCTTCTATCTCAACGCCGTGCTGTACGGCGTCAGCTTCCTCATCTATCGCTATGGGGTGACGGAGTCGCGTCCCGGATCCGCCGCCGAGACGCGGCGCGAGGTCGAGGAGATCGGCGCCGGGGGCGTTGCCGGCGTGGCGCATGGATTCAGCCTCGGCCGGTACCGTCGCCTCCTGACCAGCCCGTCGGTCTGGCTCCTGGCGCCGACCTGGATCGCTGTGAACGCCTTCATTGGCGCGTGGACGAGCCAGTCGATCTTCCAGCTTGTCGACGAGCGGCGGCTCGGGTTCGAGGATCAGCTGCTGATGGGCGGCTTCGCGCCGGTGCAGGTCAGCATCGGCGTGGGCGTCGCGCTCCTCGTCTTCTTCGCCGGCCTCTTCTACTGGGGCAACCGCTTCAAGCGCTATCGTCGAACCACGATCATGGCGATTGGCATCGTGGGCGGCGTGCTCATGGTCCTCGCGACCTTCGGGCTGAACCACGCCGCGACGTGGGAGCCCATCGCGCGCATCGGCCTCGGGCTGGTGGCAGGCGGCGGCCTCTTCGTCCTGGCCGGGGCGACTCCGGCCGCCCTCGGCATGCTCGCCGACATCAGCGAGGAGCACCCCGACGATCGCGGCGCGATCATGGGCCTGTACTCGGTCTTCCTTGCGGTCGGCCAGGTGGTCGGCTCGCTCTCCGGGGGCGGTGCCGCCGAGTGGCTGGGGGTCGATGGCCTGCTCCTGGTGTCGGCCGGCCTCCTCGCCGTGGCGCTCCTTCCGCTGCGCTGGCTGCGCGGCTCCGAGCACCTCGTCGGCCTCCGTCCCGGCGTCCCGCGTCCGGTTGCGGGCTGAGCCCGCGTCAACCGTCGATCGATCGCGATGACCCCGCAAGGCTAGAATCGGCGCCCATGCGCCTTTCGCAGCTCTTCTTCACCACGCTGCGCGACGACCCGGCCGACGCCGAGATGGCGTCGCATCGGCTCCTCGTGCGCGCCGGCTACCTCCGCCAGCTCGGCTCCGGAATCTACTCGCTCCTGCCGCTCGGCTTCCGCGTGCAGCAGCGGATCGAGCAGATCATCCGCGAGGAGCTTGACGCCATCGGCGGACAGGAGATGGAGATGCCCGTCGTGCATCCGGCAGACCTGTGGCGCGAGACCGGCCGCTACGACCAGGTCGGCCCCGAGATGGCTCGATTCAAGGACCGGGCTGGCCGCGACATGGTCCTGGCCATGACCCACGAGGAGGTCGTCGCCGACCTTCTGCGCGACATCGTGCAGAGCTACCGGCAGCTGCCCCTGATCCTGTACCACTTCCAGACGAAGTTCCGCGACGAGCCGCGAGCCAGAGGCGGACTCATCCGCGTCCGCGAGTTTGTCATGAAGGACAGCTACAGCTGCGACGCCGATGAGGCCGGGCTCGACCACAGCTATGCGCTTCATCACACGGCGTACGAGCGCATCTTCGAGCGGCTCGGTCTTGACGCGATCGCCGTATCGAGCGATGTCGGCATGATGGGCGGCAGCGGCGCCCACGAGTTCATGGTCCTCAACGACCACGGCGAGGACACCCTCGTCCTGTGCGACGCATGTGGCTACGCCGCCAACCAGCAGGTCGCTGCGGTCCGCAAGCCGGACGTCGAGCCGGAGGAGCCGATGCCGTCCGAGGAGGTCGAAACCCCTGGCACCGACACGATCGCCTCGCTCGCCTCCCTGCTGGCGGTGCCCGAGTCGCGGACCGCCAAGGCCGCATTCTTCGTGGCTGGCGACGGGCGGCTGCTGACCGCCATCGTGCGCGGCGACTTCGAGGTCAACGAGACGAAGCTCGTGAACGCCACCGGCGCCGTCGGTGGCCTGCGACCGGCACAGGCCGACGAGATCCGCGCCGCCGGGATGGAGCCCGGCTACGGCTCGCCGATCGGCGCCCGCGGCACGGTCGTGGTCGTGGACGACCTGGTCGCTCGTGCTCCGAACCTGGTCGCCGGAGCGAATCGACCCGGCGTGCATCTGCGGAACGTCAACGTCGGGCGTGACTACGCGCCGGACGTTGTGATCGACATCACCAATGCCCGCGCGGGCGATGCCTGCCCGCAGTGCGGCGCGCCGGTGCGGCTGGCGAACGGGATCGAGATCGGCAATATCTTCAAGCTCGGCACGAAGTACACCGAGGCGCTCGGTGCCACGTTCCTGGCAGAGGACGGCAGCCGGCGACCGGTGATCATGGGCTCGTACGGGATCGGGCTTGGCCGGGCGCTGGCCTGCGTGGTCGAGGCGCATCACGATGGGAAGGGCATCGCCTGGCCGATCGCGGTGGCCCCGTACCGCGCCCACCTGGTGGCCATCGGCGCGCACCGCGACGAGGCCGTCGGCGCTGCCGCCGAAGCCCTGTACCAGCGCCTGACCGATGCCGGCGTATCGGTCCTCTACGACGATCGCGACGAGTCACCCGGCGTGAAGTTCACAGACGCGGAGCTGCTCGGCATGCCAACCATCGTCACCGTCAGCCCGCGGTCGCTGGCGGCCGGCGGCGTCGAGGTCACCGATCGCGCCTCCGGTGAGCGATCGGTGCGGCCGGTTGATGAGCTG
>Ga0136633_1000746_pt1 | contig 24703 bp, 20 predicted proteins | sample AntDrymeUQ832206_2_FD_105494 | JGI IMG/M metagenome (GOLD analysis project Ga0136633, IMG submission 105494) | Polar desert sand microbial communities from Dry Valleys, Antarctica - metaG UQ83 (22.06) | ecosystem: Environmental > Terrestrial > Soil > Desert | place: Antarctica: Dry Valley...
CTACGACCCGGTCTACGGGGCCCGACCGCTGAAGCGCGTCATCCAGAAGCGGCTCGTCGACAAGCTCGCGTTCGCGCTGCTGGAGGGCGAGTTCGCCGAGGGTGACGTCGTCGCCGTCGACGCCGCCGACGGCCAGCTCGTGCTGACCAAGACCGTCGCCACGCCGCACGACGTGGCGGCATAGGCGCGCCGCTCACGCCGCCCGGCTGACCGGGGGGTGTGCGAATAGGTGTCGCTCCGCGGGCACAATTCGCAAACCCCCCGGTGAGTCCCCGCACCCGGTACACGACCGTGCAGGCCCGCGGTCATCGATGAGCGCGACCGCCGCTGCGCGTTGATCGACGCCGCGACCTCCCGTTCTACCCAGGCCCGGTCGGGTTCCAGGCCGGCTCCTCGCCCGGCGCGGGCTCGTAGACGCAGAACGTCCCCGTGCGGATCGCCGCGCCGAGCCGGCGGCCGAGCGCCGCGTCGGGGTCGCAGACGCGCTTGAGCGCCGTGCGGATCGCGCGCAGGCAAACCCCTGGGATCTTCTGTGTATCGTCTCATCGGAAGCGTCGGGGGGACACAGATGTGCGGCGTGAACGTGGGCGGCAAGCAGGAGAGGACTTGGCATGAGGTTTCTCATCACAGGCGGGGCGGGGTTCATCGGTTCGCACCTCGCGGAGGCGTTGCTCGCCCAGGGTGACCGGGTGCACATCCTCGACGACCTGTCGACCGGCTCCATCGACAACGTCCGCGAACTGAAGAAGGACCCCCGCTTCAGCTACACGATCGACACGTGCGCGAGTCCCTCAATCGTGGCCGAGCTCGTCGACGAGGCCGACATCGTCTACCACCTTGCCGCCGCCGTCGGCGTCGACCTCATCATCGACAGCCCGGTCCGCACGATCGAGACGAACGTCCACTGCACCGAGGTCGTGCTCGCCCAGGCGAGCAAGAAGAAGAAGCCGGTCTTCATCGCTTCCACGAGCGAGGTGTACGGCAAGTCCACGGCGCTGCCGTTCCGCGAGGACGGCGACTTCGTCCTCGGAGCCTCGAACACCGGCCGCTGGTCCTACGCCTGCTCGAAGGCGATCGACGAGTTCCTCGCCCTTGCCTACTGGAAGGAGCGCAAGCTCCCGACGGTCGTCGCGCGGCTGTTCAACACCGTCGGCCCCCGCCAGACCGGCCGCTACGGGATGGTCGTCCCGACGCTGGTCCAGCAGGCGCTCGCCGGGCGGCCGCTGACGGTCTACGGCGACGGCACCCAGACGCGCTGCTTCTGCCACGTCGATGACGTCGTCCGTGCGCTCGTCGCCATCATGCAGCTCGGCGATCCGGCCTACGGCGAGGTCTTCAACATCGGCTCACAGGAGGAGCTCTCGATCCTTGAACTCGCCTCCCGCGTCCTTGAGCTCACCGGCTCGGATTCGGAGATTCACCTGATCCCCTACGAGGCGGCCTACGAGGCCGGCTTCGAGGACATGCCGCGGCGCTACCCGGACGTCGCGAAGATCGGCCGGGCGATCGGTTGGTCCTCGACGCGGACGCTGGACGAGATCCTCGGCGACGTCATCCAGTTTCACCAGGCCGAAGCCGCGGTCGTCTGACGCCGCGTTCGCGGCCTCAGGTGCTCACGTCTGGACGGAGGCCGGCTCGGACGGCTCGTAGGCCTCGATCGTCCGCCGCAGGCCCTCGGGGAGCTCCACCGCCGCCGTGAACCCGAGTTCGCGCGCGGCGCGTCCGATGTCGGCGAGCGAGTGCTTGACGTCCCCCGGGCGGGGCTCGAGGTGCTCGGCCGCCAGCTGCGTGCCGAGGATCTCGTTGAGCTGCCCGACGAGCTCGTTGAGCGAGATCTGGCGCCCGCAGGCGATGTTGTAGATGCGCCCCGCCGCCGCCGCCGGCTCGGCCTCGAGCGCCATGATGTTCGCCGCGACGACATCGTCTACATGGGTGAAGTCGCGCGACTGCGTACCGTCGCCGTAGATCGTCGGTGCCTGTCCGGCCTGCATCGCGGTTATGAACTTCGGAATCACCGCGCTGTACTGCGAAAAGGGGTCCTGGCGGCGGCCGAAGACGTTGAAGTAGCGCAGGCAGACGGTCTCAAGGCCATACACGAGATGAGCCACGCGGCAGTACTGCTCGGCCGCGAGCTTGGAGACCGCGTACGGCGCCAGCGGGCTCGTCGCCTGCGTCTCGGCGCGCGGAAAGCCGGGGGCGTCACCGTAGACCGAGGAGGACGAGGCGAAGATCACGCGCCGCACCCCGGCATCGCGCGCCGCCAGCAGCACGTTCAGCGTTCCGCCGATGTTGATCTCGCTGGAGGTCAGCGGATCCTGCACCGATCGTGGCACCGACGGCATCGCCCCCTCGTGGAAGACGGCGTCGCACCCCCGAACGGCCCAGCTGACGCGCTCGTAGGAGCGTAGGTCTCCTTCGACGACGTCCACCTCATCGGCCACGTGCTCGAGGTTGCGTCGGTGGCCGGTCGAGAAGTTGTCCAGCGCGCGGACCTCGTGGCCGGCGCGCAGCAGGCCGTCGACGAGGTTGGAACCGATGAACCCCGCCGCGCCCGTCACCAGGATCTTCATCGGCGAGCTCGGGTCACGAGAACTAGCCATCGCCGTGCTTCTCCTCGGCTTTGCGCGAGACGGGGCCCCTGCGTCCCGCCGCCTCGCGCAGCATGCGGTTCCGTGCGGCCCACAACGCCTCGTCCGCTTCGCCGTCGCGCGACCTGCCGTTGCGCGAATCCGCGCGGTCGCGCCGGGGCTTCGCTGACACACTCTCCACAGTCCCCACACGGACGGGCCGGCGTGGCGACGAGCTGCGGGGCGCCGATGCCGCGTCGCGGCGTGCGTCCCCGCCATAGCCGTAGCCATAGCCGTGAGAACGCGACGACACCCCGGTGAGCGCGACCCCGAGCATCCAGGTCTTGTTTGTTTGCAGTGCCGCGCGAAAACGCTGCAGGCGCTGCCGGTCGGTGCCGTGCAGGAGTACCACGGCCAGCACGCCCGACACGAGATCCAACAGCGGGACGGCATCGCTGACGACCGTAATCGGCGGGCTGTCGATGAAGAGGATGTCGGCCTGCTCCTCGAGCTCACGGAACACCTTCTGCGCCGTCGAAGACGCGAGCAGCTCCGACGGATTCGGAGGCACCCTCCCGCTGGCCAGCACGCGCAGGCGCCCCTGCCCGGTGGCGAGGTCGATGTCGACGAGCGCGTCCACCGCCGCGATCTCGCCGAACAGCACGTCGGTGAAGCCGGCGCCGACGGAGAGACCGAACTTCGTTGCCACCTGAGGCCTGCGCAGATCGGCGTCCACGAGGATGACGTCCTTGCCCAGCAGCGCATAGGACACCGCGAGGTTGCTGGCGACCGTGGTCTTCCCATCGCCCATCTGAGGGCTCGTCACGAGGACGCTGCTGATGACCTTGTCGATGCCGAAGAACATGAGGTTGGCGCGCAGCGTCTCCCACGCCTCACGGCCCACCATGCCGCCGGGGTCGGCCGAGAACGTCTTCTCGGGAACCGTCGCGATCACGGGGGCGTCCATGATCCGCTCGACCTCCTCCTGGCTGCGGACCTTGCGATCGAGCGCGGTCAGCAGACGAACGAGCAGCAGCGCCAGCAGCAGGCCCGCCAGCGCCGCGACCGCCGCCGTTCGGCGGGGGTGGGGCGAGACCGGGGACGTGGACGGGAACGCCGGCTCGATGACAGATGCGTTGTTGCCCTGCGACGCTCGCAGGGCGCGAAAGCGCTGGATCTGGTTGGAGAGCTGCTGGCGTTCGACGGCCGCATCGGCCTTCGACGACAACCGCTCGCGCTGTTGGTTCAGGCGGGCGATGGCGGAATCCAACAGGCGGGTCGCGCTGCGCTGGCGCTGGACGACGAAGCTCTGGGCGAAGGCGTTCGCGAGCTGCGCCGCGCGCTGACCCGAGAACCCCCGGGCGACGAGCGTCACGATCCCCGAGTCCGGCGCCACCCGGACGTTGATCAGATCCAGCGCAGCCGACGTGCTGGCAGATCCCGGGGGGAGCTTGCGGATCGCCTCGGCAGCCACCGCGGTCGTCTTGATCTCGCGCGCTGCGGCGAGCGCGGGCGCCGATCCCGGAAACACCTGGTTGAAGTCGTTGAGCAGCGACGTGTCGACGGTCGAAGGCTGCACCTTCAACTGAACCGACGCCTCGAACACCTTCGGCTTGTCGCTGGACCATACGTACGCGGCCACCGGCAGCGTCACCATGCAGATCGCAACCACCAGCCGCCAGCGCGACAGCGTCGCGAGGTGACCAACAACCGACGAGCTCTCGACCCCATGATGCTGGCCGTCCATTCCCCCGAAGGTAGCCGATCGGCCCTCACGCCGCCCCGCCTGGCGGCCGGCGTGCAAGCCACCTGCCACGCCACGAGCCGGATCGCCACGTAGGATGACGTGCCGATCAGCCCTCCCCGCGGGGTGCCCGCGCTGCCACATGCCACGACCACGAGTTCTCACGCACGCCTTAGGGCTCATGGGTCTGCTGTTCTTCTGCCTGCTCCTGGCACGTATGGTCGTGGCCGGTGAGACGGCGGATTCCGCGCCGGTCGCCGGCGTCGGCTGGATGCTTGTCGGGGCCCTTGTGGTCGCGCATCTCGCACTGCTACGGGCCGACATCTGCGTGGCGCTGCTCATCGGCCTCAGTGCCAGCGGGCTCGCGGACACGAACACGGCCCTCGCCAGCATCGGTCCCGTGCAGATCACCACCGTGGACGTCGTGTTCGTCGTGCTCGCGTCGCAGGCGTTCTTCACCGACGCCCCGTGGACCGTCGCTCGATCGCGCTTGGCCGCGCCCAGTCGTGCAGCCGTGGCCCTGGTCGCGCTGATGGCGGCCAGCGTCGGCGCGCAGTACCTCGACTCAACGGCGACCGATACATCGCTCACCAGCTGGCTGCGCATCGTTCAGGCAGCGGTGCTCGCCTTCCTGGTCGGGCGTCTTGTGACGACCTCACGTGCGATGACGAACGCCTTCATGGGTGTTCTCCTTGGGGGGCTGGTGCTGGTCGGACAGATGATCGTCGAAGTGGTCTCAACGGGAGGCGATCCGCTGAGCGATCGATTCGGCGGCCCGGTCAGCCAGAACACCGCAGGTCTGGTGTCCGCCGCAATCGTGGTTGTCGCGATTGCCTATCCAGCGCTGCCTTCGCGCCTGCGTGTGGCGAGCGTCCTCGCCGGTCTGGTCGGCCTCTTCCTCGCCAAGTCGATCGGATCGCTGCTCAGCGTCGCGGTCGTGCTGGGCGCTCTGGCTGCCGGCGGGGGGGTTAGCCGGGCGGGCGCCGTGAAAGCACTTCGCGTGGGAGTCGCCGTTGGTGCGGCGGCGATCCTCGCCATCGGGGTCCTGCACAACGCAAGATCGGAAGCCCTGCCGACCTCCGAGCAGTTCGGGAGCAGCACGATCTCCCAGCGCATCGTCGTAGGGGCGGCAGGCCTCGAGCTCTTCGCCGGACACCCCCTCGTCGGAGTCGGTTGGCAGCGCAGCGCATCCCCCGATGTCATCGGCGACGAGGAGGTCAACGCGAAGCTCCGTGAGCGGTTCCCGAATGTCTCCCCATACTTCTATCCCGATGTCACCCCCGCGTCCGTCCACAACGCCTACATCCAGGTGCTTGCCGAGCTCGGCGTGATCGGCGGGGTCGTCGTCGGACTCTTCCTTGTGCCGCTCGTCCTGACTGCTCGGCGTCTGCTCCGAGAGAGCGGGCCGGACGACGAGCGGTATCCGGCGCTCGTCACGACAATGGCGCTCGGAGGCCTGGTCCTGCTCTGGTGGAACGAGAACCCGATCTACGGCGGCCAGTTCGAGACGATCTCGTTCGCCCTCGCCTTCGGAATGCTGGTCGTCGTGTCGCGTGGCGAAGCCGGCGTGACCCCGACCACCTCCGCAGCGAGCGATGCATCGTGAGCGTCGACGCTGCGCCGCGCAAACGCGTCCCGCGTCGGCTGCTCTGGTTCAACCTGCGCACCGACGTCGATGACACGGCCCTGGGCTTCACCGCCTCGTGGATCAATGCGATCGCGCCGCGATGGGAGAGCATCGACGTCGTGACGATGCACGCCGGCCGCCTCGACCTCGCCGACAACGTGACCGTGCATTCCCTCGGGCGAGAGCGCGGTTACGGACGCTGCCGGAGGCTCGCTCGCTTCTACCGGTTGGTGCTCATGCTGATGCTCCGCCGCCGTCCCGACGTCTGCTTCGCGCACATGACCCCGCTGTTCGCCTCCCTGTCCTGGCCGATCCGGAGGATTTTCCGCGTGCCGCTGCTGCTGTGGTACGCGCATGGCAGCGTCACCCGCAAGCTGAAGATCGCCGAACGGTCGGCCGACCGCTGCGCCACGTCGACCCCAGCCGGCTTCCGGCTGCCGAGCACGAAGCTCTCCCTGCTGGGCCAGGGCGTGGATGTCGATCGCTTTCGACCTCCGGTGGCACCGGCCGCGGACTACGAGCAGACGGTGCTGTGCATAGGACGGCTGACCGCCTCCAAGCAGGTCGACGAGGTGATCAGAGGACTGGCATTGGCTCACCGGCAGCGACCCGACCTCCGTCTGCGGGTGGTAGGCGGCCCCGTCACGGCTGCGGACGAGAACTACGCGTGCGAGATCAGCAGACTCGTCGCCGAGCTGGCGTTGGACGATGCCGTGCACCTCGTCGGCCCCGTGCCCTTCGCATGCATCGCCGAGCAATATGGTGCCGGCGGGCTGTCTGTGAACCTTGGGTCGGGGGCCCTCGATAAGGCAATTCTGGAATCGATGGCCTCGGGCTCGATCCCAGTGTCGAGCAACGTCGCGTTCGCGGAGCTGACAGCCCAGCACGGCCTGCAGGATCTCGTGACCGGCCCGCAAGCGCAGGAGATCGCTGACGCGCTGATCCGCGTCGCGTCGCTGACCCCGTCGCAGCGCGCGCAACTGCGTCCGCGCCTCAGGACGATCGTCGAGCGCGAGCACAGCCTCGAGCGCCTTGCCGGCGAGGTCCAGCGCGAGCTCGAGGCGCTCGTCGCGTCATAGGGCGTCGCCAGCGGCGCGTGCTGCCAGCAGACGGTCGTAGACGCGGGCGTAGCCTTGCGCCATGCGGTCAGACCGATGGTCTTCGGCGAGCGCACGCCCGCGAAGGCCCATGCTGTTGCGCAGTTGCGGCTCCTCCAGCAACTCGATCAACCGGGCCGCGAGGGCGACCTCATCGTTTGCGGGCACCAGATAGCCCGTCGTGCCGTCACGGACGATCTCGCGGAGGCCACCGACCGCGGTGGCGACGACGGGCAGCCCGGCCGCCATCGCCTCCAGCGCGGCGATCCCCAGTGGCTCGTAGACGGACGGCAGGACGAAGACCTCGGACTGCGCGAGCAGCGGCCATACATCGTCGACGCGGCCCAGGAACTCGACGCTCTCGCCCAGACCGAGCCGCTCGACATGCGTCTCGAGCTCGGTGCGCGCCGAGCCGTCGCCGACGAGGCGCAGCGAGACCGCCGGGACGCGGGTGCGCACCCGCGCGATCGCGTCGATCAGCAGGTGGTGGTTCTTCTGTGCGCTCAGGTGCGCGACGCAGATGACCCGGCGTCGTGCAGGGTCGTCGCTTCGCGGAAGAGGGCTTCCGGACCATCCGTTGTGGACGTAGGAGACGCGGGCCGGGGAATAGCCATAGCGATAGAGCAGGTAGTCGGCCACCGACTGAGAGCACCCGACGACCTGGTCGAAGCGTCGCCCGGCCAAGCGGTCGATCCGCTCCAGCACGCGAGCGCCGCTGACCTGGAACTTGTCCCCGTGCTGATGCGAGAGGATCGTCGGAACGTGGGCCCCCAACCGCAGGCTCGCGACCATCACGCTCGCATGGAAGAGATGCGCGTGCACGATGTCCGGGCGAAAGCCCGCCAATTGCCTCGACAACCAACGTCTCAACCCGACCAGGCCGCGCCAGCTGCTGTAGGGACGCCCCTCGTAGGCCGCGGGCGCATAGAGATCGCGGATCGTCACGACGTGCGGATCGATCGCGAAGGGGTTCAGGACGAGCTGCTCCCAGCCCATGCCCGCCCCGCACGCGACGAGATCCGACAGCGTCCGCTCCGCCCCGCCGATGCCGGCTGGGGTGCTGATCACGTGAGCGACGCGCATCAGGCCACGGTACTCGGATCGCTGGCGGGCTCGGCGCCGTCACGCTGCGGCGATACCTTGCCGTCATGAACACGATCGGACGCCCGGCCCAGAGTCCGTCCGCGCGACCTGCCGGCGACGGCGGATCGTGCTCTCCGGGCTGCCGGTGAGGGTTCTGATCGTGTCGGGGATCTGGCCGCCCGACGTGGGAGGCCCGGCTTCGCACGGGCCGCAGATCGCACGGTTCCTCGCCGGCCGCGGACACGAGGTCTCGGCCGTGGTCTCCGCCGCAGGACCGCTTGACGATCCCGGGTTTCCGATACGGGTGACCCGCCGCGACCGCCCGCTGCCGCTGCGCCTGGCCGCGGGCGCAGCGGTGCTCGCCAGAGCCGTGCGGCAGGTCGATGTCGTCTACGCCACCGGCATCTACCACCGGACCGCTGCCGCATGCAAGCTCGCCGGCGTGCCGCTCGTGATCAAGGTCGTCAACGACCCCGCCTTCGAGCGAGCGCGCAACTGGGGTCGCACCGACGGCACGCTGGAGAGCTTCCAGCAACCGGGGGTGCGCGACCCCGTCTCACTCTGCCTGCGGGCTGCCCGTGACCGAGCGCTGGGATCTGCCGCGGCGCTGATCGTGCCCAGCGAATACCTTGCCCGGTTCGTGCGCGGCTGGCAGCTGCGACCGCCGGTCGAGGTGATCGCGAACCCGGCCGTCGTCGCGACCTCGCTCCAATCGCGCGAACAGCTCCGCGCATCCCACGGGATGAACGGGCTGACGGCGGTCTTCGCGGGGCGTCTGGTGGCGCAGAAGAACCTGCGGATGGCGATCGAGGCCATGCGCCGGGTCGAGGGCCTGCGGCTGGTCATCGTCGGCGAGGGCCCGGAGCGCGTGACGCTGACGGGCGCGATCGAGACGGCCGCCGTCGCAGATCGCGTGAGCATCCTGCCGGCGGTCTCCCAGCAGCAGGCGGCAGACCTGATGCGCGCCGCCGACGTCACCCTGCTGCCAAGCGACTGGGAGAACTTCCCGCACGCTGTGGTCGAATCGCTCGCGCAGGGAACGCCGGTCATCGCGACCGCCGTCGGCGGGGTCCCCGAGATCATCGAGCACGAGCGCACGGGCTGGCTCGTGCCGCCGGGAGACCACCAGGCCCTGATCGCCGCCCTGTCGCGCTTCGCCGGCGACGAGCAGGCACGCCGCCGCATGCGGGAGGGAGCCGGCGCCGTCCGTGGGCGCTATCGCCCCGAGCGCCTGTTCGCGATGGCCGAGGAGCTGCTGTTGCAGAGCGCGCGTGCCCCGACATGAGCGTGCGCGACCAGCCGAGCCCCCGGCGCGGAGCCGGCGATCAGGTTTCGAGACTCGCTCAGGCGCTGCGCGCGACACCGGTCGCCGGCCGGGTGCTGAAGGCGCTGCGCACGCCCGCCGACCGTGTGCTCGTGGCACTCGAGCGACCACCGTTCACGGTGTCCGTCGAGGGTCGCGTCCTAGCCGGCTATCTCCGCCACCGGGCGTACGTGGCTCACTTGGCCGCGGGGTACGAGGACTACGCGCGTCGGCTGTTCGTCGATGCGCTGCAACCCGGAGCGGTCGTCGTCGACGGGGGCGCACACATCGGGCTCTACACGGTGATCTCGGCGCACCGGATCGGCGCGTCCGGCCACGTGTATGCCTTCGAGGCAGACCCCTACAACGCGCCGGCACTGCGTCTGAATGTCCGGCGCAACCAGCTCGACAACGTCACGGTGATCGCTCGAGCTCTGGCCGACCGCGAAGGAGAGCATGCGTACCACGTCAGCTCCGGAACGATCGCGAGCTCGCTCGTGGTCAAGCGTGCCGTGCATGACGCTCACGAGATCACCGTCCGGACGACGACGATCGACGCGACGCTCGACCCCGCGCGTCGCACGTCTCCGATCGTCGTCAAGCTCGATGTCGAGGGCGCGGAGGAACGTGTCCTGCGCGGGGCGGAGCAGACGCTGCGGGCCTGTAGCGCGGGTCACGTTCTCGCGGAGCACAACCCAAGCGCCCTGAGCGACGGCGGTTCGTCGGGTAGCGCGGTCCTCCGTGTCCTGCGCGAATACGGGTTCACTCCGTACTTCATCGACGAGCGTCAGCGCGCGTTGATTCCGATCTCGGGAATCGAGGCGCCGCCGGAGAAGGGGAACCTGTGGGCCGTCAAGGGGCCGTGACGCGTCCGGCGGCGGCGGCACCGTCGGGTGCCTCCAGGGCTGCGGTCACCATCTTGCGCACCTCGTCCGCATAGCGCTCCGACGTCCAGGGGGCCTGTTGGGAGATGCTGCGATGACCCGCCTGTCCCATGCGTGCGGCAAGCGGTCGATCCGCGAGCAGGCGGACGAGGTCCGCGGCGAAGCCGGCGACGTCGTGCGGCTCTCGCAGCAGGCCGGACTCCTCCGGCATCACGAGGTCGCAGATCCCGCCCACCGAGGAGCCGACCACAGGTCGGGCTCGCTGGAAGGCCTCGAGGACAACGCGACCGAGGCCCTCCGAGAGCGATGGGAGAAACAGCGCCGTCGATGCGTCCATGATCGCGGCGACCTCGACCGGCGTCAGCCGGGCATGGTGCACGACCCGGTCCGGGGCTGCTGCGACGAGCTCGGCGATCTGGGGGCGTAGCGGTCCATCGCCGACGATCGCGAGCCTGGCGTCCGGCAGCCGCTGCGCCACCAGTCGCCAAGCGCCCACGAGCGCGTCGACGTTCTTCACCGGCTGCAGTGCTCCGACCCACAGGACCTGAGGTTGCTGGGGCAGCACGCGGGGCTTGTCGGCGACGAAGCTCGTGAGGTCGAAGTAGGTCGGGAAGATCGCTGCGGGAGGTCGGCCGGTCGTTTCGCGGACGAGACTTGCGGTCCAGTCGCTGAGCGCACGGGTCGCGTCGGCGCTACGCAGTCCCCATGCGGCAACGCGATCTGCAAGCGGTGCGATCAGGCGCCGTCTGGAGGATCCGTAGAACCGGCTGGCCGACCGCCAGTCACCGTGGACCTCGACCACCAGACGCGTCTTGGGAGCAGGCACGACGCGGCGCACCAGCTCCACCACCGCCCCCTCGTAGGGGCTCTTCGCCACGACCACGTCGGGCCGCCAGGAGCGCAGCAGCCGTGCGAGGGCCGGCAGCGCGCGCAGCAGAAAGGGTGCGCCGCCTGCCGAGAGCAGCATGAACCTCGGATCGGAGGCGGTACACCGGCCGGCCGCCCCGAGCACCCTGATCTCCAGGTTGGAGCCGACTCCATCCCACTTGCGCGCGAGCGTGCGATCCAGCGGCAGGTGGTAGGTCGTGTTGCCGACGAACAGCACCCGGAGCCGGTCGCCGCCTCGCTGCGCTGATGCGACCTCCGGGGGTACCACCGCGGGCAGTGTAACCGAGCGCCGAGGCCCGAGATCGTCCTGCATCAGCGCCACGAGGCGCGCGCCGCGCCGTATCATGGTCCTCTCGATGGCGGTGCCCGGCAACGCGTTCGAACCGTCGACGTTCGAACGCGCCTCTGCCGCGGGGCGCTCGAACAGCATCATGGCGCCGCTGCTGCTGCTGACCGGTCTGGCGGCAACCGTCATGGTCGCCCGTACGCTGACTCCGGTCGAGTTCGCGTTCTACGCGACAGTCATCTCCCTGCGCAGCCTCATGGGGTACCTCGGAGACTTCGGCACCGGCACGGCGGCAGGACGGATGTTCGCGCAACTGCAGGCGCGCCGTGCCGGGCGGCAGGCGCGCCTGTTGTTCTCGCGCCTGCTGCTGCTGCGAGCACCGCTGCTGGCGCTCGTGGGGGGCGTCCTGCTCGCCTTTCCGGACTCCATCAGCGCCGCGCTCAAGCTCACGTCCGACGAGCGCCAGATGCTTCCTCTGCTGGCGGCGATCGCTGCGCTCGAGATGCTCGGACCCCTGGGCTCCTACGCGCTCTCGGGTACGTTCCAGCACGCCGACCGCAATCGGGTGGCGCTCGCCGCGGGCATCGTGCAGCCGGTCGCGATCGTCGTCGTCGGCCTGATCGGCGCCGGCTTGCAGGGCGTCGTCATCGCCGTCCTGCTGGGGTCTCTGGTGCGCACAGGCGGCTACCTGCTGCTGGGCCTGCGAGCGATCAAGTCGATCGACCGCTCGGGGCCGCCCGTCGCCGAACTGGCGGGGACGTACATCCGCGTTGCGAGCACGGCGGTCGTCGGAAAGCTGGCCGCACTCGTCCACCAACGCCAGATCCTGACCTTCGTCGGTCTCTCGGCCTTCGGCCGCGTCGATCTGGCGGCGTTCGCCCTTGCATACGACTTCGCCCAGCAGGCGCTGACCGCCGTGGCATCCCCGGTGCTCAGTCTGCTCACGCCGAGCCTGAGCGCCGTGTCCGGGAACCGCGCGGTAACCGAGCAGGCGTACGTGTTCCTCACGCGGCTGCTGGCGGTGGCTGTCCTGCCGCTCGGGTTCACGCTTGCAGCCGTGATGCCGACACTGGTTCCCTCCGTCTTCGGCGCGGACTTCGTGCACGCCCAGTTGTACGGGTTCATCTTCCTGCCCGCCTTCGCGCTCGAGATCGTCCTGCTGAGCCCGGCGACGGCGTTGATGCTCGCCGACGACAAGCTCCTGTCGACGTTCCGCCACGTCAAGTACTGGACGATCGCCGCCGCGATCCTCTACCTGCCCGCGATCGCCTGGTCGCTGGCGGCTGCTGCGGCGCTGATGATGACGATCCGCGTCCTCAGCGCCGCCAGGACCCAGCAGCTCGTGCGTCGCGAAACCGGCATGTCGGCGTTCGCGGGATGGCTGGCGCCGGTGATCGCCACGACCGCAGGGGCCACCGTGACCGCCGGGCTGCTGACGCTCTGGCTGCCCGCGACGCTGGCGTCGCTCGCGGTCTCGCTCGGCGGCGCCCTGGTCGCCGCGATGCTCGTCGCCCGCTTCAGCGGCCTCGTCCGGGAGCGCGACATCGAGCTTGCCCAGCGGGCGATGCCGGTGATGGTGCGAGCGCTTCGCATGATGCAGCGGCCCGGGCTCAGGCACGCAGCCCACGATGATCGAGACCTCGGCTAATCGCGGCCGACCGCAGCAGGCCGTATCCCCGATCAGCCGTCGACGAAGCGCTCGGCGACCAGCACGCCGTAGAGCTGCTCGATGTCTGCGATCAACCGCTCGGCCCGGTAGGCCGGCGCGACGCGTTCACGCGCGGCGGTGCCGAGCCTCGCACGCAGGCGGCGTCGCGTGCGACCTCGACCAGCGCTGCCGCGAACGCCGGCGGATCGCGTGGAGGCACGAGCCTGCCCGTGGCGGGGACGACGATCTCTGCCACGCCCCCCGACATCCGTGGCGATCGATGGCCGGGCCGCGGCCCCGGCCTCGATCAGCGCGACGGGCGTCCCCTCGTTGTCGCTGGACAGGACAGCGACGTCGGTGCCTGAGGCGATCCGCTCCAGGTCGAAGCGAAAGCCCAAGAAGACGACGCGGTCGGCGATCCCCAGCGCCGTCGCCAGCGCTTCGAGCTCGTCGCGCAGTTCGCCGTCGCCGACGATCAGCAGGCGCAGGGCGGGGGCGTCCGGCAACGCGAGTGCGAGCGCGCGCAGCAGCACGTCGACGCGCTTGATACGCACGAGCCGGCCGACGAAGGCGAGCACGACGTCATCGTCTGCGATGTCCAGGAGCGCCCTTGTGTCGGCGTCGGGCTCGGCGGGGAGGCACAGCAGCGCTCCGAGGTCGAGCCCGATCGGGATGACCGCGAAGCGCTCGCGAGGCGCGACACGGAGGCGCACGAGATCGTCCACGGTCTGCTGGCTGACGGCGATGAGCTTGTCGCTGATGCGTGCCAGCAATGTCTCCACGAGCCAGTACACGGCGGTCGCGGGCCGGCCGAAGTAGCCCCCCCTCGAGGACATAGCCGTGGTAGGTGTGGACGATGATCGGCCGCGGGCCGCAGGGCGAGCGCGGCGAGCCTGCCAAGCGCTCCGGCCTTGGCGTGTGGGTGTGCACGAGGTGCGGCCGGATGCGCCGCAGTTGGCGGACCAGCTCGACGAAGGCTCGCGCGTCGGCTATCGGGGCGATCGCCGGACTCAGATGGGCGATGTCCACGGGCGCGACGCCCGAGCGCTCGATGACCGACGTGAACTCGGCCTCCTGCGGGCTCGGTCGTCCCACCAGCAGGTGCTGGCGAACGCCGTCGCGTTCAGGCGCGCCGTCAGCAGCGTCACGTGATGCGATGGACCCCCGACGTTGAGACGCGCAATGACGCGTACGACGCGCAGCGGGCTCGAAGGCGACACCAAGGGCACCCGCATGTAGCCCGCAGGTTAGCGCGGCAAGGCCCGCCACGCCCGAGGCCGGTCCTTCGGCCGAGCACGACACTTCCGGCCGCCGGCCTCGCACCCGCGTAGACTGAAATCATGTCCTTCGCGCCGAGAGCATGGGGCTACAAGGCGCGATTGATCGACGATCTGCTCAACGATTTCGGCGGACGACCCGTCCGCGTGCTCGATCTCGGCTGTGGAACCGCCGAAGCATTCGTCGACGCGCTACGGCGTCACACCAATATCACGTACACCGGCGTGGAACAACGCGACTCGTCGCTTCGCCGAGCCCGTGACACCATCGGTGACTACGCCAACGTCACGCTGCTGTCCGGTTTCGGAGAAGACTTCACGGGCGTCGACTACGATCTGGTGATCTCGCTGAGTGTCCTCGAACATGTCAAGAGACTGGACTCCTTTCTCTCAACGAGCGTCGGGTTCGCCAAGGACGGTGGCCGCGTCGTTCACCGATATGACCTCGGACATGCCCTGACACCGTCCACCCCGGGGGAGCGGCTTCGCGTGGCCGCTGCGAGAAGTGTTCCCGCGATCGTGCCCGCGGCCCGGTTCACCACGTACCCGGACAAGGCCAAGATCGTGACGCGGCTGCGCGCACTCGGGCTGGAGGACATCGAGATCACCCAGAGCCAGTTGCCGGGGCTGAAAGGTGCGGTGAACCGACTCGACGAGGCCACGCCGGAGCACGCCGACCTCATGCAGCGGATCCTCGACCTCGAGGCCGACCTCTGGGACCACGTCGGGCGCTTCATCGATGGCGAACAACGCGACCGGCTGTTTCCGACTGTCACCATTTCCGGCGTCCGTCGCACTCGGTCGCGCACGGACCCCGGCGCGGCCTGATTTTCTAACGTACGCGCGATATGCGCGCTCTCGTGACTGGATGTGCAGGGTTCATCGGCTCGCACCTCACCGAGTCGCTGCTGCACGACGGGTGGGAGGTCGTCGGCGTCGACTGCTTCAACGACAACTACGGCCGCGACGCGAAGCTGCGCAACCTCGAGCAGGCGCACGACTGGGCGGGCTTCGACTTCGTCCCGGTGGACCTCAGCCGCGGAGCCGTCGCCGACCTCGTCGAGGACTGCGACACGATCTTCCACATGGCCGCCGAGCCCGGCGTAAGGAAGCGTCAAGGAACAACTTGGGGCTTGATGACGTAGTTCCATTCGCCGTGGAAGTCATCGGGGTGCAGGTTGACGGCTGCCAGCGCCGTGTCGGAGATCTTGATGCCGCGTTCGTAGACGTTCTCGTCCAGGCGCGCGTAGACCTTCAGCCCGGTGGTCGATGTCGTGGCGCCGATCAGCGCGATGACCACCTCGCGTGAGATCAGCGGCTCGCCGCGCCAGTTGCGCGCGATGAAGCTGAACAGTCGGTGGTCGATCTGGGGTGAAATGCCCCGACGCGTGGCCGGCCTTTGGGCGTGAGCGACCGACCCGGCGTGGCGCCGGGATGACGGCCTCGTGGGTCGGTGGGGCTGTGGCTACGCGGCTGCGGCCGGGGGCTGCTGGAGAGTTACCGCGTAGCCAAGGTCCTCGAGCTGGGCGACGAGATGCCGGGCCCGTCGGGCGGGGTCTTGGCGACGGACGAAGTAGTCGTCGCCGAGATCCTTGAAGACCTCGCCGGTGCTGAGGAGGTGCCAGACGAGCTCGATCAGCGAGTGCGCGACGGCGACGGCCGCTTTGTTGGGGCCGCGGCGGCGAGCGATCTGACGGTACTGGGCGCCGAAGTAGCTGCCCTTCGTCCGTGCTGCCGCTCGCGCCGCCTCGATCAGCGCGCGCCTGAGCCACCGGTTGCCGGGCGTCGTGCTGACCTGACGCCGCCTGCCCGCCGATTCGTGGCTGCCAGGGCAGACGCCGGTCCAGGATGCGAGATCGCCCGCGGTCGGAAAGCGCGTCATGTCCGCGCCGGTTTCGGCGATGATCACATCGATCGTGAGGCGATCGAACCCGGGAACCGGGAGCAGCGCCCTGTAGACCACGTCAAACGCGGCGGTGCGAGCGTCGATCTGCTCGCTGAGCGCCGTGATCGTCTCGTCGAGGAAGTCGAGGTGAGCGAGGATGCGACGACAGGCCACGGCGTGATGTGAGCCGAAGTGTCCGGTGAGCGCCTCGGTGAGCGCGGGCATCTTCGGGCGCATCTTGCCCTTCGCGAATGCGGCGAGCTTCGCCGGGTCGCGTTCGCCGGCGATCAGCGCCTCGATCATCGCCCGACCCGACTGCGTCAGGACCTTCGACGCGACCGAGGTCAGCTTGATTCCCGCGTCCTGGAGGACCTTCTCAAGGCGCTGGATCTCGGCGACCCTGGCGTCGATCTGGGTCTTGCGATACCGCGTCAGCTCGCGAAGCTCACGGATCGGCGGCGGCGGGACGAAGCTCGGACGGACCATTCCGTGAGCCGCCACGTCAGCAAGCCACTCGGCGTCAGAGAGGTCGGACTTGCGGCCAGGGACCTTCTTGACGTTGCGGGCGTTGCACAACCACACCGTGAACCGGCGCTCCAGCGCGTAGAGGACGGGCTTCCAGTACACGCCGGTGGCCTCCATCGCTACCAGCTGCACTTGGCGGTCGGCCAGCCACGCCTCGAGCACCCGCAGCCCGGCCGTCGTGGTGGTGAAGCGCTCTTTCTCCCGAGCTACGCCGCCCCTGGGGCCAAGCTGACGAAAGCACGCGACGACGCTGTCGCGATGCACATCGAGCCCGGCGACGCGATCATAGATCTGCTGCACGACTGTCTCCTTTCCGACGGTGTCGATTACCGACCCGCCGGGGAGAGACCTTGGTAAGAACCGAATCTGGGGTTCGTGCTCGCAGCGACAATCCGAGGTCCCGCGGCCCTGCACCAGACTTGTTGCGGGCACAACTGCGCTCCACTATCGAGACGGCGACCGCGCCCGACGGACCGCCCACAGCATTTCATCACTCCCTGGTGGGCGACAGCCCATGCCGACTTGTTCCACTTCGAGGTGCCGGGCGGGAAGTGACAGACCTGGATTTCAAGGCCGGTCTGGTTGGCGAACTGCTGCAGCTCGGTCTTCCATAGCCGCAGACGGTTGCCGTTGGAGCCGCCGCAGTCGGCGGTGATCGTCAGGGTCGTGGCCTGGGGGTAGTGCTCCTTACCCAAATGCTTCCACCAGTTGGCGATCGAGCAGACCGCGAACTGCGCGGTGTCGGCGTCGATGCCGACGCTGACATAGCCCTCATCGAGGCGGATGTCGTAGATGCCGTAGGGGTTGACCTTGCCGAGCGTCTTGTCCTTGAAGTCCTTGGTGCGCACCAGGACCGGTTCGCCCTTGGGGCGCCACTGCACCCCGGCGTTCTTGAAGTCCCCGACCAGTTCCTTCTTCTTGGTGTCGACGCTGATCGCCGGCTGCTTGCTGGCCAACGCGTGCGCCACGACCGTGTTGATGTGACCGAACTGCGCATCGCGATCGGGATGCGACGCGCCCTCCTTGGTCTTGCGGTTGGCCTGCAGGCTGAACCCCAACACGCGCAGGTACTTCGCCACCGTCTCATGGCTGACGGGGTGCCCGGACTCGCGCAACGCAGCGGCCAACGTCCGCACGCTCTTGGCCGTCCACAACAGCGGCGACTGCGGATCGCCGCGCGCCTCCTCGGCGACAAGCTTCTGCAACGCGCCGAGCAGCTTCGGATCGCTCTCCGACAGCGCCTTGCGCCCCGCACCCGCACGACGCACCCGCCCGCTCGGAAGATGCTCGCCATCACGCACCTCACGCATCCCACCGGCGACCGTCATCGCCGCCAGACCCGTCGCACGGATTACCGCCGCCTGCCCACCAGGACCATGCGACAGCGCCTCCGCTCCCGCCCACAAACGCCGCTGACGCTCGTTGAGCTCGCCGGCCATCGCCCGATAACGCTCCCCGATCGCATGCTCATCGATCACGCCACCGGAGTTCTACATAACCAGCCCGATTCCTCCGCATTATTTATTGACGCTTCCTAAGGGCGAGCTGGGGCCAGCGCTTCGACAACTACCTGCGCAACAACGTGCGTGCGACCCAGCACCTGCTCGAAGCCCTACGAGGCGACGTCGACAAGCGCTTCGTCTACGCGTCGTCATCGTCGATCTACGGTCAGGCGGAGACGCTGCCCACGCGCGAGGACGCGCGGCCCCAGCCCCGCCGCCTCGACCTCTCAGCAGGCGGCCCGCGACCGGCGTCGTGCGCAGTGCTGTGGCCATCTCCGAGATGCGCTCGGCGGTCGCCGCGCGGCTGCGCTGAGAGGCGGCACGCGGCGAGCGACGATCGGCTGGGCCGCCCTGCGAGATCACGGCGTCACAGTATCGGCTGCCGATGGCACAGGCGCGGCGCCGCGTGCCGTCGAGTACGGTCCTGGCGATGTGCGCGCTGATCCAGATGGCGACGAGGTGCGGCGGCACGTGAGGGCGAGGCGCTCGACCGCCGTCCTTGGGATCGTGGTTTGTGCGGTGGTCCTCGCGCTGCTGGCAGTTCGCGGCGACTGGCTCTTCGGCGGCGGTCCGCTGCCGGGTCCGCCGCGCGTCCCGCCTCCGATGGCACCTGCTCGACCCGGCCAGGTCGTCGGCTACGTGCGCGACGCCAACGCCCACCCGATCGCCGGCGTGCGCGTACGAGTCGTTGGAGCGCGGCGCGAGACCAAGACGGATGGCGAGGGACGCTATGAGCTGTCCGCGGCGGCCATGAGCGGGACGTTGGAGGCCGTCGCTCCCGATTACGCGCGCCAGCGGGTCGCGCTCGAGCCGGCCCCTCCCGGACAGGGCGCCCGCATCGACTACGCGCTGGCCCGCACGCGGGTTGGTGCACACCCCGCCGCCAACAGCGCCGATCGGGTTATCCTGTGGGCCGGCTGTGACCGGATTGCGGCGCTCAGCGCCGCCGCCGTCCAGCGCTGGATCGATCGCGGTGTCGACGGCTTCGTCTGCAGCGTGGGCGCGTTGCGCAACTTGGGCGGGGAGCACGACTTCACCGGCGCGCGGGGAGCGTCGCTCGACGGCGACGGCTTCGCGCTGCAGCGCAAGCTGCGCGCCTCAGCGGTCGTCAAGCAGGCTCGTCGGGGCCGCCTGAAGCTCTACCTCGGGATGTACGCCAGCGACTCGAAGAACGAGCAGACCCCGTTCAAGGAGTGGTTTGACGACCGCGCCTGGGCGAGGGACGTGATCCCGCACGCGCGCGATCTTGCGGCTGCTGCGCGGTCGCTGGGCCTGGCCGGTGTTGCGATCGACCAGGAGCTGTACGAGACCAGCGGCGGCGACCCGTCGTGGTCGTGGAATTACCCCGGCAACAGCCACTCCGAGGCGGACACGCGCGCGCGGGCCGTCTCCCGCGGCCACGAGTTGATGCAGGCTTTCGTCAGTGCCTTTCCGGGGGTCGAGGTCGCCGCATATGCGACCCAGCTGCGCGACAGCTGGGAGGACAAGGTTCAGGAGGTCATCAACAAAGCGCCGCACAGCTTCGACGATGACCTGCGCTTGGACCTGTGGAACGGCATGACCAGCGTCCAGGGGTACTCCGCGATCCTCTGGCTCGATGCGATCTTCTACAAGACCCCGCACCTCGGCGACCGCTGGGAGCCTGGCTTGCGATACAACGCGAGCAGCGTCTACAGCCTGCTGTCGCGGCGCTTCTCGAACTGGTCCTACGCCTCGGAGCGGCTGCATCTGTCGCCGTTCGCCTGGATCGACGAGGGGCCGTCGGAGTTCGAGCGCGCGCGGGGCTCGGACTACGTCAAGCGCCAGCTGCAGGCGTTTCGCAGATGGGGAATGGGCGGCGCCTTCGGCATCTACGCCTATGACGACTTCGAGAAGTTCGACTACGGCCCATACGAGGATGCGATCCGCGCCGCGAGCACTCCGGCCACGGTCGACGAGCGGCCGCCGAAGCTTTCGGTCGCCTTGACCGCCGGCCGCCTCTCGGGCACGGCGAGCGACGACTTCGCGATCCGGGTCGTGCGCTGGTACGACGACGAGGGTCGATTCGGCACGGCGAAGATGACATGGCGGCCCAGCGGGAGCCCGCAGGATGGCTATCGCGGCAGCGTCGCGTGGACCGTCGACGGGTTGGGGGCGCGCGCGCGACGCGTCACCGTCGTCGCCGAGGACATCAAGGGGTGGGCGACGACGCGCACGCTGACGATCGCGCGCTGACTCACGAGCGCGTGACCGGGGCCTGTCGCCTGCCGGTGGGCGCAGGAGACCCCGCGCTGCGCTCGAGCCCCTCCTCGGGCACCGCGAACAAGCGCCCGGGGCTGTAGCGGTTCGCCGGCCGGGACGAGCCAGCCCGTGCGGTCGTGCTCGACGATCTCCCGCACGCCGCCGACCGCGGCGGCCACGACCGGGGTCCCCCTGCGCGAGTGACTCGACGACCGCGTGCGGGAAGCTCTCCCAGTCGCTGGACCGCAGCGTCGGGTCCGCCGCGCGCATGAGGTCTCAGGACATCGCGCTCGCGCAGCGCTCGATGCCGCTGATGGTGCGCCCGCTTCAACTGCTGCGGCGCGCGCCTGCATGACGAGCGCTCAGCGCCGACGGCGCGCCGCGTCAAGCTCGCGGTAGAGCTGCGCGACGTCCTCGACCAGCCGCTCGGCACGGTAGGCGGCCGTCACGCGCTCACGCGCCGCGGCCCCGAGCGCGCGCCGCAGCGGCCTGTCGCGCGCAAGCGCGAGCAGCGCATCCGCCATCGCCGATGGATCGCCTGGAGGCACGAGCCTGCCTGTCGCGGGACCGACGATCTCGGCGACGCCACCGACATCCGTCGCAACCGACGGACGCGCAGCGGCACCGGCCTCGATCAGCGCGACCGGCGTGCCCTCGTTGTCGCTGGAGAGCACGGCGATGTCCGTGGCGCCGACGATCCGATCGAGGTCGAAGCGAAACCCCAGGAAGCACACCCGATCGGCGATCCCGAGCGTCCGCGCGAGTGCCTCGTGCTGCTCGCGCAGCTCTCCGTCGCCGACCACGAGCAGCCGCAGCGCCGGAGCCTCGGGCAGCGCAAGCGCGAGGGCGCGCAGCAGCACGTCGAGGCGCTTGATCGGCACGAGGCGGCCGACGAAGGCGAGCACGATGTCGCCGGGACCGATGCCGAGGCTCGCTCGTGCCTCGCGGTCGGGCTCCGGCGAAAGCTCGAGCAGGCGCTCCAATTCGAGTCCGATCGGGATCACGGTGAAGCGCTCGCGCGGCGCGACGCCGAGTCGCACGAGGTCGTCGGCCGTCTGCGCGCTGACGGCCACGAGCCTGTCGCTGATGCGGGCCAGGAGTCGCTCGACGAGCCGGTAGGCCGCCGTCAGTGGCCTGCCGAAGTAGCCCTCGAGGACGTGGCCGTGGTAGGTGTGGACGATAATCGGCCGCGGTCGCACCGCGAGCGCGGCCAAGCGGCCGAGGGCTCCGGCCTTGGCCGTGTGGGTGTGCACGATGTCGGGCTTGATCCTGCGTAGCTGGCGCACGAGCTCGGCGAGGGCCCTCAGGTCGGCCAGCGGGGCGACCCTTGGGCCGAGGTGAGCGATCTCCACCGGCATGACGCCCGTGCCGTCGATCACGGACGTGAACTCGGCCTCCTGCGCGCTCGGCCGCCCGACGAGCAGATAACTGGAGAACCGCGCCGCGTCCAGCCCGACCGTCAGCAGCGCGACGTGGTGCGCCGGCCCTCCGACGTTGAGCCGTGCGATCACCCTGGCGATGCGCAGCGGGCTCGGCCTGTGCTGCGGGGGAGCTTTCATGAGGTCGTGAGCTTACGACCTCCTTGTCGCGCTCAGCCATCTATCCGCGGGAGTAACGTAGCGCTCGAGATGCGCGCGCTCGTCACGGGATGTGCAGGGTTCATCGGCTCGCACCTCAGCGAGTCGCTGCTGCAGGACGGGTGGGAGGTCGTCGGCGTCGACTGCTTCAACGACAACTACGGCCGCGACGCGAAGCTGCGCAACCTCGAGCAGGCACGTGACTGGGCGGGCTTCGAATTCGTCCCGGTGGACCTCAGCCGCGGAGCCGTCGCCGACCTCGTCGAGGACTGCGACACGATCTTCCACATGGCCGCCGAGCCCGGCGTGCGGGCGAGCTGGGGCCAGCGCTTCGACAACTACCTGCGAAATAACGTGCGCGCGACGCAGCACCTTCTCGAAGCCCTGCGTGGCGACGTCGACAAGCGTTTCGTGTACGCCTCGTCCTCGTCGATCTACGGTCAGGCGGAGACGCTGCCCACGCGCGAGGACGCGCGGCCCCAGCCGCACTCGCCCTACGGCGTCACGAAGCTCGCGGCCGAGCATCTCTGCGCCCTCTATCACGCCAACTACGGCGCGCAGACCACGAGCCTGCGCTACTTCACCGTCTACGGCCCGCGTCAGCGTCCCGACATGGCCTTTCACATCTTCTGCGCCGCGGCGCTGCGGGGGGAGCCCGTCGAGGTCTTCGGCGACGGCCGTCAGACGCGCGACTTCACGTTCGTCAGCGACGTCGTCGGCGCCACGCGGGCGGCCGCGACGGCCGCGCAGGCGCCGGGCCTGACCTTCAACATCGGCGGTGGCACGCGGGTCTCGGTGGCCGAGGCGATCGAGCTCATCGGGGGCTTCGCCGGCCGGCCGATCGAGGTCGCCCGGCTGCCCAGCCAGGCCAGGCGACGTGCGCGACACGGGGGCCGACACGACGCGGGCGCAGGCGCTGCTCGGCTTCGCGCCCGCGGTCGCGATCGAGGAGGGCCTTCGGCGCGAGTTCGAGTGGATGGCGCAGCAGCTGGAACGCGGCGACGCCCCTGCGGCCCGCGGTTCCGCCGCCTGAGCGGCTTGAAGTGAAACCGCGCCGCGCGCGGCCGGTCGTCGCTCAGTCGCCGTGCGCGGGCGCCAGGCTGGCCGCCCGGGCCGAGATCGCCGACTCGATGCGATCCATGCGCGTTTCCAGGGCCGCGATCGTGGCGATCCCGGCGATGACGACGCCCGCCGCGATCCACAGCAGGGCGACGCGTCCCATGCCCGCCGCCGACAGCGCGATGGCGCACAAGCTGAGCTGCACGGTGACGAGCGCCGCGGCCACGCGCTGCGGCGAACCGACCATGCTGAGCAGCCGGTGCGTCAGATGGTCTCGCCCGCCGGTCAGCAGCGTCACGCCGCGACGGCGGCGCGAGACCACGACGAGCGTCGTGTCGAGGATCACGAGCCCGACGAGCAACGCGGCGGCGAGCACCGCGCCGGCGCCGAGCTGGGAGACCGGCGGGGCGGCGATCGCCATCCCGGCCAGGATGAAGCCGATCGGCATGCTGCCTCCGTCGCCGAGGAAGATCTGCGCGGGCCTCGCGAGGTTGAATCGCAGGAACCCCATGCACGCGCCGACGAGACCGAACGCCAGCGCGGCCAGCGCGACGTTGTCGTCGATGAGCGCAAACGCGCCGATTCCCACCGACGCGGCCGCCGCGACGCTCGCAGCGGCGCCGTCGAGGTTGTCCATGAGGTTGAAGGCGTTGACGAGACCGAGCACCCAGAGGACGGTCAGCGCGAGATCCAGCCCCCCGAACGCGAACACGTTCCAGCCCAGGCCCCCGATCCAGAGCCCGAGGCCGGCGGCGACCGTGGCGCCGACGCGCAGCCAGGGCGACAGGTTGACGCGATCGTCGACCGTGCCCACCACCCACAGGGTCGCCGCTCCGAGCAGGAGCGGGAGGTAGTGCCCGCTGCCGTCCCCGAGCAACAGCGCGGCGATGATGAAGGCGAGCAGGACGGCGCTGCCGCCGAGGTACGGCGTCGGCCGGCCGTGCTTCTTGTAGCCGACGGGCTGGTCGAGGAATCCGGTGCGCCGCGCCACCTGGGCCGCGACCGGCACGCCGGCCAGCGCCAACGCCGAGCCGACGCCGAGCGCCAGCACGACGGCTTCTGCCGCGACCACTAGCAGCCTCGGTCGCCGCGTCTGGAAGAATGCGCCGGACGGCGCGCTCGGATGATGCGATACCTCACGAAACCTCCATGCCGTTTGGTGGTGCGCGTAGGCCTCCCCCGTCCCACACCGCCACCAGTTCTACCAGACGCGCAGGTGCGCGCAAGGCCCTCGCGCGAGTACGACCACCCCTGCGGTTATCCTGCTGCGCAAGCATCGACGTCGCAGGCGCAAGGGGTTGCGCGACGTTCCCGTACTCGATTGCGCCGCAAATCGGGCGTGCCAGGAGGATGGACCGACGTTGCGCAGACTGCGACATAGCCCCGGAGCCGCAAGGCTCAGCGAGACGCTGCGGGAGATCGCAAAGATCGTCGCGATCGTCGCGATCGCCGCCGCGATCGGGGTCGCGGCCGGCAAGGGCCTGTCGGCGCTGACCGGCGACGGCGAGGCAAGCGGCGTCGCGGCTGCGCC
>Ga0136633_1000747_pt1 | contig 24562 bp, 23 predicted proteins | sample AntDrymeUQ832206_2_FD_105494 | JGI IMG/M metagenome (GOLD analysis project Ga0136633, IMG submission 105494) | Polar desert sand microbial communities from Dry Valleys, Antarctica - metaG UQ83 (22.06) | ecosystem: Environmental > Terrestrial > Soil > Desert | place: Antarctica: Dry Valley...
AGGATGATGACCTTCGCGCCCGGAACCAGGCGGGCGATCTCGGGCTCCATCGCGGCGATCCGCTCGACTCCGATCTCCTTCGCCAGGACGCGTGCAGCGTCCTTGTCGGAGTCGTCGGTGAAGTAGACGGTGGAGGTCTCCTGGCGCTCGCCGGCTTCCGCGGTGCCGGCCACGGTCCAGCCCGAACCCGTGAGGTCGCGCCGGTACTCGGCCGATACGCCCGCAACCGCGGTGGCATTGAGCACTCCGATCGTCGCTGACTGCCGGATGGACGTGTCCTCCTCCGCGGCAGCCTCCGCCTCCGGGAGCTCCTCGTCACGCTCGTCGCGATAGGTCACCACGAACTCACCCTTGGCGACCGCCTCGTCGCTGACCTCGGCGGGCAGCATCTGAGCGATCAGCCCGCCGCGGGCCTCGACTCCCGCGGTGCCGAAGCGCCCGAAGTCGAGCGACGCCCGAGTCGCCGAAACGGGAGCCGATCCGAGCACCGCGTACCGGCCCTGGCCGGCCGGGACGACATGGACGGAGATCGTCTGTCCTGCGGTCATCCGCAACTGCACGTCGCTCGTGACGAACGTCCCGTCGCGGAAGACGTAGAGGGCCACGAGGTCTGACGGGCCGTCGAGCCCCTTCTCCGGGCAGGCGCCGATCGGGACCGCGTAGAACGTGTAGCCGGCGCTGCCGTCGTCGGCCTCCAGGCGGCGGGCCAGGCGCAGGTCGGGGTAGCGCCAGTCGCTGCGCACGCGGGCGGTGACGAGGTCGGGGAGCATTTCTTTCGGTTGGTCCGGCGGGTCGGCGATCGCCGGGAATACCTTCGGGAGGTCCGGGTGGATGGGGCAGTCGGCCGCGGGGTTGCTTGTCCCGTCAGGCAAGGTCGGGCCGGTGGTCGGCGCAGGGGTCGGCATCGTCGCGGGAATCTCGTCGCCGGCGCGATCGGAGGTGAGGGTGGCGATCCCGACGATCGCGACGGCGATCGCTGCGAGGGCGGCGGCATACGCGACGGCGGGACGCAGCCAGGAGCGGGAAGGGCGGCTGCGGGCACCCGCCGTGCGCGCGGCAGCGGCGGTAGCGAGCTGCGCCTCGAGGTCGCCGAAGAAGTCGTCGGTGCGCTTCATGAGATCTCCTCCTTCATGCCGGCGCGCAGGCGCGCCAGGCCGCGCGAGACGCGCTGGCGGACGGTGGCTTCCGAGAGGCTCGCGGCGACGGCGATCTCCGCGTAGTCGCGCTCCTCGAGGACACGGGCGTGGACGGCCTCGCGCTGGTCGGCCGGCAGCTCGTCCATCAGGTCGTGCAGGGCGCGCGCGGTGGCATCGGCGGTCGCCAGGGCCTCGACGCGCTCGAGCGCCTCGTCGGTCAGCAACAGCGGCTCCATTCCGAGCTTCCTGCGCGCCCGGTCCTCGACGTGGCCGCGCAGGGTCGCATGCGCGAGCAGGCGCCGGGCGATCCCGTACAGCCAGCCGACGGCGGGGCCCTTCGCCGGATCGAAGCGCCGGCAGCCGTCCAGCGCCGCGGCGAACGTCTCAGCAGTCAGGTCCGCCGCCACCTCGGGGTTGCGCGTGCGTCGCAGGAAGTACGCGGCCAGCGGCGCGGCGTGACGGCGGTAGAACACGGCGAACGCCTCCGGCTCATGGGGAGTGGACTGCAGGAGATCGTCGTCGGAGCGCTCCATGCTCTGCACTTAGTGTCGAGCCCCGAGCTTGTGACGGCAACTGCAGGTCGGGGTCACACACCTGCCTGCACACATGCAGATCGGGGTCACACACCTGCCTGCACGAAGGGGGGGCGAGAAACCGCGCGCTCAGGCCTACAAGAGCTGAGATGCCACGCAGACCGCGACAAGAGGAAGCCGGAGCGATCCACCACGTGACGGCTCGAGGAAACAATCGCCGCCAGCTGTTCCTCGACGACGCCGATCGCCGTTCGTTCCTGCGCGGCCTCACGCGAGTCGTGGAGACCTTCAACTGGCGCTGCCTCGCAATGTGCCTGATGGACAACCACTTCCATCTGCTGATCAAGACGCTCGAACCGAACCTCGGAGAAGGGATGAAGGATCTCAACCAGCCTCATGCGCAACGTTTCAACCGTCGGTACGGCAACGACGGTCATCTCTTCCAAGGCCGCTATTACTCGTCGCGGGTGCTGACGGACAGGTACCTGCTGGCGTGCGTTCGATATGTGGTGCAAAACCCGGTTCGTGCCGGTCTCTGCGAGTCTCCGGATCGCTGGGCGTGGAGCAGCCACAACATCACGATGAAGCGCGAGCAACATCGCCTGGTCGCCGTTGCCGAACTCCTCCGGATCTTCGATGAAGATCCGGAACGTGCCCGGGAGCGATATTCCGCATTCGTCCACGAGCGCCCTGATCCGGCGTCGGTGGTCCAACTCCGGGAAGCGCGCCTGATGGAGCGCTCGGCGCCTCGGCCTCTCCACGCACTGCTCGGGGCCGCTCCCACCGCTGATGACATCGCGGAGGCCTACTACGGGGATGGCTACGACATGAAATCGATCGCGCAGTCGATCGGCTGCGATGCGACCACCGTCGGCCGTCGCATCAAGGCCTGGCGTGTGCAGGCAGGTGTGTGACCCCAACCTGCGGTGCAGGCAGGTGTGTGACCCCTACGTGCAGGTGACGATCCGCTCGGCCTCGTCGGCCGCTCGGGCGACGAGGTCCGCCACCTCGCTCCGAGGTTGGCGCCAGGCACCGAGGACGTAGCCGGCGACGATGTCCGGGTCGGTCGAGTCCGGGCGGCCGACGCCGATGCGAACGCGGTGGAAGTCCGGAGACCCGAGCTCGCGCTTGAGGGACTTGAGGCCGTTGTGGCCGGCGAGCCCGCCGCCGAGCCGGGAGCGGATGTCGCCGAACACCAGGTCGATCTCGTCGTGCAGGACGAGCAGCCGATCGAGTTCGAGCTTGTAGACGCCGCGGGCCGGGCCGGCGGAGCGGCCGGACTCGTTCATGAAGGTCTGTGGCGTCAGGACGGCGACGCGCGGCCCGCCCGGGCCGGTCCGGCCCTCGGCCAGCTCGCCGGCGAACTTCTTCCTCGTTTTCCCGAGCCCCCAGCGGGAGATCAGCTCAGCGGCGACCAGGAAGCCGACGTTGTGGGGACTGTTCGCGTAGCGCGGGCCCGGGTTGCCCAGCCCCACCACCAGCCAGTCGACGGGAGCCGAGGCCCCGAAGAGCTTCAACTACTCGGCGGTGCCTTCGTCGGCGCCGGCGGCCGCTTCGGCCTCTTCGCCGGTGTCGCCGTCGGCCTGCGCCTCGGCCACCGCTCCGTCCTCGCCGACGACGCCGGTCTCCGCCTCGATCTCGTCCTCGGTGGGCTCGAGCGTCGGTGGGGTGATCGACGCGAGGATCGTCTCCGGGTCATCGAGGAACGTGACGCCGGCCGGGGCCGTGATGTCCGACAGGTGCAGCGTGTTGTTGATCTCCATCGCCGAGACGTCGTGCGTGATGGTTTCCGGCAGGTCGCCCGGCAGCGCCTCGACCATGACCTCGCGGATCTCCTGGGAGAGGACACCGCCCTCGGTGACTCCCGGGGACTCGTCAGCGCCGATGAGCTCGATGGTGACCGGCGCGTGGATCGCGACCTTCATGTCCACGCGCAGGAAGTCGGCGTGCATGATCTCGCCGCGCACGGGGTGGCGCTGGAGGGCCTTCACGAGCACGGGCTGCGTGTTGGAGTCGTAGCTCAGCTCGAGGATCGAGCCGGAGTGCGCGAGCGTGTTGCGCAGCGTCCGGCTGTCGACCTCGATCGACAGCGGCTCACCCTCGCCGCCGTAGATGACGGCGGGCACCCGGCCCTCCTTGCGCAGGCGGCGCGCGGTGCGTGACCCGTCGGGATCGCGGGTGGTCACATCGAGCTTCGGAGAGTCTGTACCGGCCATGAGCGGCGCCATGGTAGCGGACCCCTTCCCGAGCGGGTCCTGCAGCGCTACCTTGACATTCGTGACGCCCGATCAGGAGCTGACGCTGATCTTCGGCGCGCTCCACCTGATGGCCATCGGCCTCGGCGGAGTGCTCTTCTGGATGCTGCTCCGATCGGAGCCCGTGACGCCCTGGCAGCCGCCCGAGGACGAGGAATCCGACGGTGGTGGCGGCGGAGGCAACGACCGCCTGGGTGCAGGACCGAAGTCGCCCGCCCCGGGCGGCGTCCCGCTCCCCGACGCGGTGCCCGCACGCGTGCGCCTGCGCGCCCCTGGACGACTCGCTGACGCCTACCCGCCGCCCCAGCGCCGAGAGCGCCCGCACCGCGACCCGGTCCGCACACCCGAAAAGGTCTGAGCCGCGCCTACCGCGCCACGCAGTTGCAGGCGCCGCCGAGCGCCGGATTACTTGCGCGCGGGCACGGCGTACTGCTGCGTGGCCTTGAACGAGCGCTGGACGTCGTACCAGGCCGGCTTGCGCGAGCGGTCGTACGTCGCCAGGCCCTTCTGGTGGATCGGCGGGCTCGGGCGCGGGTTGCCACCCTCCCAGTTCGGCCGCACGCGGAACTCGTTGAGCGCCCAGTAGATCGACCCGCTCAGCCACGGCTTCGAGGCATGCACGCTGAGGTGGTAGTTGACGAAGTCCTGCTGGAAGCCGTAGGTGCCCTTCTCCTCGACCGGTCCCTCGCGATTGGCCTCCGCGCCGAATTCCGCCACGACGATCGCCTTGTCGGGGTAGCACTGGCGCACGGAATCCAGGTACCCCGACAGCGCCAGGCGATCGAAGATCTGCCCGCTCGGTCCGGGATACCAGCCGAAGTACTCGTTGACGCCGATGATGTCGAGCGGCGCGTACTCGGACTGGCAACCGGCCGACGGGTAGCCGGCGACGGCGAGCGAGATCGGCCGCGTGGGGTCCAGCTGGCGCGCGAGCGTGACCGCGCGCTTGATGTAGAAGCCCTGCACGGGCCCCGGACGGGCCGAGAGCTCGTTGCCGATCGACCACGTCGCCACGGACGGGTGGTTCTGGAAGGTCTCGATGTTGCGGCGCAGCTCCTTGGCCGCGAGCGCGCGCACGGTCGATTGCTTGAGGTACTTCGTCTTGTTCGAGTAGACCGGGATCTCGGACCAGATCAGCATCCCGATGCGGTCAGCCAGCTCGTGCAGATACGGATGCGGCGGGTAGTGCGTGCGCATGATCGTCGCGCCGATCTCCTTGGACTCGTTCACGAGCCACTCGCGCGTCGAGTTGTCGATCGCGAAGCCCTTCTCCTTCGAATCCTCGTGGTAGCCGACGCCGCGGAAGGAGACGACCGCGCCGTTGAGCAGCAGCCGCCCGTCCGAGGACACGCGCACGGACCGGATCCCGGATTTCAGGTCGTAGGCGGCGAGCCGCTTCTTGCCGGCGAAGACCCCGAGGTCCACCGAGTAGAGGTTCGGCGTGGCGGGCGTCCAGAGCCTCGGGTTCCTGACCTTGATCGTCGTCTCGAAGGACGTGATCCCGCGGGCGGGAACGGTCCGGGTCCCGAGCGAGAGCGAGCGGGTCCCGAAGCGACCCCCCACGCGCACCTTGCGCGCGGCACCGGAGACGTTGCGCAGCACGGTCCTCACCCGCACCGTGGCATCGCAGTTCCCGCACGGCAGGTCGGGGCGGACCACGACCTGCTTGAAGTCGATCGCGTCGATCTTGCGTAGGTAGACCTCGCGCTGGATGCCCGAGTAGTTCCACCAGCCGCCGGTCGGCGCGCCGAAGGAGTTCAGGCCCGACGGTGGGAAGTCGGTGGGGAAGCGGCGCGAATCCACCCGCACCACGAGCCGGTTGGTGCCGGTCCGCTTGAGACCCGGGAGCATGAACTCGAAGGGGATGTAGGCCCCTTTGTTTCCCCCGATCGGCCGGTCGTTGAGCCACACGCGGGTGCGGTAGTTGACCGACTCGAAGCGGACTGCCCAGGCCAGCGCGGCCTTGGCCGAGGGCAGCGAGAAGTCCTTGCGATACCAGCCGATCGAGCCCTGCATGGACGCGACCGAGTGATCGCCCACGTTCCAGACGTGCGGCACGGCCACCTTGTTCCAGCCCGTCGTGGAGACCTGGCGCATGAAGCGCTGCTTGATGCCCTGGTCGGGCTTGTCCTCGCGGAACAGCCACTCGCCTGCGAGCAGGTGCCGGCCGGCCGGGCCGTCGTTGTACAGGACCTTCGCCGACGGCTTGTAGGCCGCGCCGGCGCTGGGCGGCGCGGCGAAGACGCCCACGATCGAACACACGAACAGGATCAGCCCCAGGAACCGCATCGAAGTCATCTCAACACACCAAGTGGCGGCACGGACCGGTCCATCAGCACGATCCCACGCCCGCGATGGGTTCTCCGATGGCGATCAGGCGCACCCCCGCTCCGCTCAGCGGGCCTTCACGCTGGACGCGCACGCACTGGACCACCGGCCTGGTCTGCACGTCGGTGCGCCAGGCGACCCGCGCGAACGCCGTCGTGCGCAGCATCGCGACCTGGACCGAGGGCTCGAAGCGCAGGATCTCCACCTTGCCCGGCCGCGCCAGGCGCCCGGTCCGCGTCCGCGACTGCTCGACGCAGATCGGCACCTTGCGGCATTCGGGCAGCTTCGCCAGCACCCCGTCGGCGTTCCCGGCGGCCTGGGCGCGCAGCAGGTCCAGCACGTCGGCGCGCTCGTTGCCGGCGCCGGTGAACGCGCGCGTGAGCAGCAGGCTGAGACCCAGGAACAGGAACGTCCCGAAGACGATCGCGGTGACCTTCGTCCGGCGCTGCACGCCGCGGACGCTAGTGCCCTGAGTCAGAAATTCGCGGGCATCTGGCGGCGCCGTTATCGCGCCTGACGGCACCCGGCAAAACAGCCGTACTAGGCCGTGTCCTGAAACTCCTCGCCCGAGAGCTCGAGGAAGCGCTGGACGCTCTGCTCCTGGCGGTCGAGCACGTCGACCATCCGCCGGGCGTGCTCGGCGGCCAGCTCGAGGAAGTCCGCGATGCAGCGCTCAGGGTCATCGGGCAGCGGGTAGACGCGGGCGACGTCCTGCTGGGCACAGGCGATCCCCATCGGCGGCCGGCCCTCGCTGAGCGCGCGGGCGCTGCACACCGGCGCGATCACGATCTGCCGCTCGGGGGCCACCAGTGCGCCAGGAAGCAGGCGATGAGCGGGCAGCCGCACGCCGAGGTCGATCGAGCGGTCGATCTGGACGCGCGCGCCGGCGAGGTCCTCCAGCGGCTCACGCCAGATCTCCAGAACGGTGTCGGCGCCGATCAGCGCGTCGCGCAGCGCGGCGGCCTGCTCGGCGTACATGCGCTCGGCCTCCTCGCGGTCGCCCGCCTCGCCGAGGTCCAGGTCGCACGGCACCCGCAAGAGGTCGCCGGGAGCGACCGCGCTGCCGGCCCCGCGGTTGCCGCAGGTCACGTAGGTCTGGATCGTGCCGAGATCGCGGCGCCCGTGGAAGACGACGGTCACGTCACCCGTGACCGGGAGACCGGTCACCCGCAGCGCGACGGCCGCAGAAGCCCCCGGCTCGATCAGAGCCCGACGCAGCAGGTCATCCGCTTGGTGTTCGTCCATCGTGATCCTCCTTGGACGACTTAACGGCTGGAACGGCGAAAATGTGTACTGACTTCGCATGAAGTCATACCGCGCGCCGCGGATGGGTAGGTTCTGCGGCGTGAAGGCCATCGTCACCATCATCTACAAGCCGATCGGGATCGTCATGGGGATCCTGGCCGGACTCGTCTCCAGCCGGCTGTTCAAGGCCGCCTGGGCCAGGATCGACGAGGAGGACCCGCCGAAGGCCAACACCGAGTGGGCGAGCTGGGGCAAGCTGCTCACCGCCGCCGCGATCCAGGGCGTGATCTTCAAGGTCGTGCGGACGGTGGTCGACCGCCAGACGGCCAAGGGCTTCTACGGGCTGACCGGCTTCTGGCCGGGCGAACGCACGCCGGACCAGAAGTAGCTTCCGCCCCGCTCAGCCGCGCTTGCGGATCACGAAGCCGCGCTCGCCGAGGTCCCCGAGCGCGTCCTCGAAGCGCGCGAAGTCGCGCCCGGTGAGCAGATCGACCGGGCGACCGTGCTTCCCGCTCGTGCGCACCCAGCGCTGCAACACCGCCTCCCCGTGCTGCTCGGCGGGCTCGGCCAGCAGGTCGAGCAGGATCGGCAGCTCGGCGCGATGGTCGAGCGCGTCGGTGATGACGGCCAGCGGATCCTCGTCGAGCGTCGCGAGGATCTCGTCGTCGGTCAGGCCGAGCATGGCCTGCAGCTGTGCGGCGCGCGGGGTGCCGGACACGCTCAGAACAGCTGGTTCTCGCCGCCGAAGACCTCGGACACCGAGTCGTCGGTGAAGATCCGGCGGATCGAGTCCGTCAGCAGGTCCGCGCAGGAGAGCACCCGGACGTTGTCGGGGGAGCCTTCGCGCAGCGGGATCGTGTCCGTGACGACGATCTGCTCGAACGGCGCGCTGGCCAGGTTCTCCCACGCGCGCCCGGAGAACACGCCGTGCGTGGCGGCGGCGTAGACGCGGTTGGCGCCCTCGTCCATCACGGTCATGCCCGCAGCCTTGAGCGTTCCCGCCGTGTCGATCATGTCGTCGACGAGCAACGCCGTCTTGTCCTTGACGTTGCCGATCACGTACGCGATCTCGGCCACCTGCTGGGCCGGCCGCTCCTTGTTGAGGATCGCCAGCTCGGCGCCGACCTTCTCGGCGAACTTCTTGGCCAGCTTCACGCGCCCGGCGTCCGGCGAGACCACGACGAGGTCCTCCAGATGGAGGTCGCGGAAGTACTGCGTGAGCATGAACAGCGCCGTCATGTGGTCCAGCGGCTTCTGGAAGAAGCCCTGTACCTGGCCGGCGTGGAGGTCCATGGCGAGCACGCGGTCGGCGCCTGCCTCCTCGAGCATGCGCGCGACCAGGCGGGCGGTGATCGGCTCGCGCGGATTGGATTTCTTGTCCTGGCGCGAGTAGCCGTACCAGGGCGTGACGGCGATCACGCGGTGCGCCGAGGCGCCGACGGCGGCGTCGATCATCACCAGCAACTCCATCAGCGCGTCGTTGGCGGTGATCCCGGTCGACGGGTTGCCGCAGGTCGGCTGGATGATGAAGACGTCGGCGCCGCGGATGGACTCCTCGTAGCGGCAGTAGACCTCTCCGTTCGAGAAGGTCTTGAGGGTCACGCCTCCCAGGTCCACGCCCAGCTTGTGGGCGATCTTCGCGGCCAGTTCAGGGTTCGCGCGGCCCGCGAACACCATCAGGCGCTTGTTGTACTCGAGAGGGAGGGAGGTGTCCTCGTCGGCGTGCGGGTCGAGCGCGCTCAAGGGAGCGGCGAGTGTACGGGCGAGGGGCGACGGTGAGCGGATCGTCACCGCTCCTTGGGGGCTTTTCGCTCGGCGTAGCCCTCGATGTTCGTCTGGCGCTGGCGCGCGACGCCGAGCGCGCCGGGGGGCACGTCCTCGGTGATGACGCTGCCGGCTGCGGTGTAGGCGTCGTCGCCCACCGTCACGGGGGCGACGAGCGCGGTGTCGACGGAGATCCGGACGCGCTTGCCGATCGTCGTGCGGTGCTTCTCGCGGCCGTCGTAGTTGGCGGTGATCGTCCCGGCGCCGACGTTGGACTTCTCGCCGATGTCGGCGTCCCCGATGTAGGACAGGTGCGGGACCTTGGCCCCCTCCCCCAGCGTCGAGTTCTTGATCTCGACGAACGACCCCGCCTTCGCGCCGTTCTTGAGGTAGGCCTTGGGCCGCAGGTAGGCGAAGGGCCCGACGCTGCACCCGTCCGAGACGGCGGCCTCGACGAGCACGGAATGCAGGATCGTCACGCCGTCGCCGATCGCGGAGTCGGTGATCGTCGTGTTCGGCCCGATCGTCGAGCCGCCGCCGATCACGGTCAGGCCCCTGAGGGTCGTTCCGGGCTCGATCACCGTCTCCTCGCCGATCGAGATCCCCGCGTCGATGGACGTCGACGCCGGGTCCACGATCGTCACGCCCGCGCGCATGTGCTCCTCCTGGATGCGTTGCTGGGCGTGGATCCGAACGGCTGCGAGATCGACGCGGTCGTTGACGCCGAGGGTGATGCGGTGGTCGGTGACCAGGTGCGCGGCGACCGTGTGGCCGGCCTCGCGCAGGGCGGGGATGACGTCGGGCAGGTAGTACTCGGATTGCGCGTTGAACGGCGTGATCGAATCCAGCGCCTCGAGCAGCGCCGCGCCGTCGAAGCAGAAGATCCCCGTGTTGACCTCGCGGATCGCGAGCTCCTCTTCCGTCGCGTCGCTCGGCGTCTTGGCCTCGGCCACGCGCTCGACGGCCCCGTCCTCGTCGCGGATCACGCGCCCGTAGGCCCCCGGATCGGGCAGATCCATGGTCGCGATCGTGCCCTGCGCACCGCACGCGACGTGCCCGTCGACGAGCGCGGTGATCGCCTCGGGCGTGATCAGCGGGACGTCGCCGGCGAGGATCACGACCGGGGCGCCGGGATCGATGTGGTCGGCCGCGGCCTTCACGGCATCGCCCGTCCCCTTGGCCTCGAGCTGGATCGCGGTCACCACGCCCCGGGGCAGGACCGCGGCGATCAGCCCGCGCGGGTTGTCGACGACGACGACCTTGGCCGCGCCGGCGTCGACGGCGGCCTGGACGGGCCAGAGCACGAGCGGCCAGCCGCAGAGCGGGTGGAGGACCTTGGGGACCGAGGAGCGCATCCGCGTCCCTTCGCCCGCGGCGAGGATCACGACGGTTGGGGCGGGCATGGCCTGTGCAGGCTATTGACCGATAGCCTCGCGGGTCGTTGGGGAGTGGTGTAACTGGCCAGCACGGGAGGTTTTGGTCCTCCAAGAAGGGGTTCGAGCCCTCTCTCCCCAGTCGACTTGATTCAGGTTCGATTCCGTCCGGCATACGAACTAGTGTTCGTATCATGCCGAGGTACACCGAACACGACGCGCGGGAGGCGGTCGCCGGCTCCCGGTCGTACGCGGAGGCGCTGCGCCATCTCGGGCTGGCCCCTCGTGGCGGGAACCACAAGATCTTCCGCCGCTACGTGGATGAGGTGTGGCAGATCCCCACCGATCACTTCGATCCGCACCGGGTCCGCATAGAAGGCCTGCGCCGTGCTCAGAAGCTGACACCGCTCGAGGACGTACTGGTGCAGGGATCGAGCTATCAGCGACACAAGCTCAAGCAGCGCCTCTACGAAGCCGGCCTGAAGAACCCCGAATGCGAGCTCTGCGGGCAGGGGCCGATCTGGCGCGGCGAAGAGATGTCGCTGATCATCGACCACATCAACGGCGTCCACGACGACAACCGGATCGAGAACCTGCAGATCGTCTGCCCGAACTGCGCGGCCACGCTGCCCACCCACTGCGGCCGGCACAATCGCCGTCCGCCGATCGAGTTGGAGTGTCCGTGCTGCGGGGTGACGTTCTCCACCAGGCGGTCGTCGCAGCGCTACTGCAGCAGCGACTGCGGAAGTCGCGGCCGGAACCAGATGCTGGTCGGGATCCCTCATATGAGCCGGCGCAAGGTCGAGCGCCCTCCGTTTGGCCACTTGCTCGCCGACATCGAGGCGCTCGGATGGTCGGCCACCGGGCGCAAGTACGGCGTCTCGGACAACGCCGTGCGCAAGTGGGTGCGCTGGTTCGAGAACGAAATGGCACGAGCGACTCGCATTCGACTGGAGCTCGAGGAAGATGCCTGAGGTTGCGCTCATGTTGCGACGCGCCCGGGTGACACGGCCGTTCGTCGCCGTCGCTAGCCTCGCGATCAGATGCGGAGCCGGTCGATCGTCGGGGGAATGGTGGTGGCCGTGCTCGCAGCCGGCTCGCCTGCGGCTGCGCAGACCGGCAACGCAGACCCGATCATGCCGCTGGGCGAGGTCGAGCGAGACATGAAGTGCACGGGGTACTCCGTGTTCCGGGAGACCGCGATCGCGTCGTTCGATGTCCAGGTCATCGACATCGTCGGCGGGGGACAGGACGGCGCGCGGATCCTCGTCAGGCTCTCCGGTGAGGCCGTCGACGGCACCGGCGTCGGCCCCGGGTTCTCCGGCTCGCCGTTCTACTGCCCCGGGTCCGACGGCCGGATGAAGAACGCGGGCGCGATCTCGGAGACGATCGGGGAGTTCGGCGGCAAGACCGTGCTGGCCACGCCGACGGAGTCGATCGTCTCGAACCCGCCCGACGCACCCGGACCCAAGCAGCCGACCCCGCCGACCGCCCGCTCCGCGTCGCGCACCGGCACGGGACCCAACCAGGAGGTCAGGCGCCGCTTCCCCGGCGCCCGGCGCATGGCCACCCCGCTGACGATCGGCGGGCTCGACCAGCGCATCTTCGGCCTCGTCCGGCAGATCGCCGCCCGCCAGGGCCGCACGGTCCTGCAGGCTCCCCAGGTGCCTGCGCGCCAGAGCCAGGCCGCGCCGGGCAACCCCTTGCGCCCGGGCAGCGCGGTCAGCATCGGCTTGTCAAGTGGCGCCGTGTCGATCGGCGCCGTCGGGACCGTCGCCTACACCGACGCTGAGAAGGTCTGGTCCTTCGGGCATCCCTTCGACGGCGTCGGCCCGCGTGCGCTGATCCTCCAGGACGCCTACGTGGCGGCGATCATCTCCAACCCCAACGCGGGCGGCGAGGCCGGATCGACGTACAAGCTCGCCGGCGCGCTGAGCGATCTGGGCAGCGTCGGCAACGACGCCTTCTCCGCCGTCGTCGGACGGGTGGGCGGGCCGCCGCCGATCACGCCGGTGCGCATCTTCACCCGGGACCTCGATACCGGCGCCGATCAGTCGACCGAAGTCAAGGTCGCCGACGAGACCGACGCCGGCACCCCGATCGGCGTCTCGCCCCTGTCGATCGTCGGCCCGCTGGCGATCACCCAGGCGGGCACCGAGACGATGCGCTCCGCCCCGACGCGCGTGGCCGGGACCATGTGCGTGCAGATCACACTGCGCGAGCGCCCGAAACCGATCCGTGTCTGCAACCGGTACGTCTCGGACGGGACCTCGCCGGCACCCGGCGGCCTCGGCAACCTCGTCGCGCTGCGTGCCGGCAGCGACGTGGCGGAGATGCTCGCGTTGCTGGACGCCTACAGGCCGTCGAACCTGCACGTCACCGAACTCGCCGCGAGGCTGACGCTCGAGCGCGGCCAGCGCCAGGCGTTCATGCGCAAGATCCGCCTCCCGCGCCGCGTGCGGCCCGGGCAGGTCGTGCCCGTCAAGCTCGACGTGCAGGTCGTCCGCGGGCCCAAGCGCACGCTCACCTTCAAGGCGCGCATCCCGCGCTCGACCGGTCGCGGCCTGCGCTCGCTGACCTTCCGCGGTGAGGACCCCGACCTGGCCGACGACTTCGGTGGGCTGACGATCACCCTCGGAGGCGAGGACGAGGAGGAGGACACCACCGGCCCGCGCACCCTCAAGGAGCTGGTGCGCGAGATCCGCAAGGTCGAGCGCTACGACGGCATCCGGATCGGCAAGTCCGGCCTGCGCTTCTACAAGCACCCCGAGCTGCGCATCGGCGGCCGGGCCAGCACCGACGTCGACGTCCGCTAGGAGCCTCCTAGGACAACTCAGCGCCCGAGGGCGTCGAGCAACTGCTCAATGCGCACGAGGCCCAGGTAGACCCCGCGCTTGTCGCACGCGACGAGCGGGTGGAATCGCTCGAGTGCCGGACGTGCGGCGGCCCGGCGCGCGACCGCCTTCAGCGGCGTCGTGGAGGTGACGCGCATGACCGGCCGTTCGTAGACCTCCCCGCGCAGCAGCGCTGCGCGGTCGGCCAGGGCGAGCGGTCGCGACTGGCCGTCGATCAGCACGAGCACGTCGTTGCGCGGATGATCGAGGAAGGCATCGGCGACGTCCTCGAGGGGTGAGCCCCACAGCAGCGCGGGCTGGGCCTCGATCAGCGAGGCGACGGTGTCCTCGGGTTCCCCCTTCGGGCCGGCTTCGGCGACCACCTGCGCCGCCGCACGACCCAGCGGCGCCATCTCGAGCTGCGGGCCGCCGAACAGCGGTCCTTGGCCGAGCGGGACGCCGAGGCGCTGCAGTGCGTTGAGCTCGGCGGGGACGCTCACGCCGTCGGCGATCACCCAGGCGTCGATGCGCGATGCGAGGCCACCGAGCATCTCGACCACGGCGGCCTTGGCCAGGTCGCGATCGACGTCGGAGACGAAGCCGCCTCCGACGCGCACGAACTCCGGGCGCACGGCGAGGATCTGGCGCAGCGCGCCGTAGCCCGATCCGGTCTCGTCGACGGCGATCGTCGCGCCGGCCGCGCGGATGGGCTCGAGCTTGCGCGCGAGCGCGTGCGCCTGCTCACCCTGCCCGGCGTCGTGGACCGCGAGGACGATGCGGTCGAGCGGCCCGGCGGCCTGGAAGATCTCGTCGAGCGCGCCCGAGGTCACCGCAGGCCCGGACACCGTGATCATCAGGAACGCGTGTAGCGGGAGCGCGGCACGGGCCTCCAGCAGCTGTCCGAGCACCGCCGCCTCGACCTCGCCGGCGTGCGACTGATGGGCCTGGATCGACCACCCGCGGGGCGACAGGGCATCGCCACGGGCAAGCGACACCATGGCCTCGTAGCCCGCGACCGCGTTCTTCGAGACGTCGACCACGGGCGTGAAGGCCAGCGTCAGCTGGTCCTGCTGGGTCCGCAGCCGCTCGAGCAGGCCGCCGCGATCGAGCAGCGACACGACCTTCAGGTGGCCACCTGGCTGGTTCGGCTCGGGAGTTTTGGGGGGGTTGTCGGCGTGCACCGGTCTCGTCCTGTTCCCCATCCAACGCGGAAAGCAGGCCATCACTGCCGCTCGGGTTCAACGAATGTCGGAATACAGGCGCGCCAGCCGATCAGCCGGGACTCCGAGCATCCACAGGTACCTGATCAGCACCCACGATGCAACCGTCCGGGCGACGCCGGCGCGCTCCCAACGGCGCCCGGAGGTCGTCGCCGGGCCGGGCAGGCGCGCCGTCCTCCCCCGGCGCTCGAGTCGCCGCACGAACTCGTAGTCCTCCATGATCGGCAGGTCCCGGAACCCGCCGAGCTCGCGCCACGTGCCGGCCCGCACCCAGATCGTGGAATCGCCGTAATAGACGCCGAACGATCGCTGCACGGCGTAGTAGGCCGCCAGGTAGCGCGTGAAGACGCCGGCGCCCTCGAAGCGCAGCGCGAAGTTCCCGCCGGGACAGGCGGGCGCGCGCAGGGCGGCAGCGATCGCTCCGTGGGCTCCCATGGGCAGCCGGGAGTCAGCGTGCAGGAACAGCAGCACATCACCGCGCGCGGCCTGGGCACCGCTGTTGAGCTGGCGCGCACGGCCCCGGGGCGCCCGCCCGACCTGCGGCGCGAGCGGATGGCTGCGCGCGAGTTCGGGCGTGCCGTCGCGCGATCCGCCGTCGGCGATCAGGACCTCCCAGCGTCCGGGCAGCGAGGCGAGGTGATCGAGCAGCGCCTCGATGGTCGCGGCCTCGTCGAGCACCGGGACGATGACCGAAACCAGCGGGACCTCGTGGAGCCCGCTCACGGCTCCAGCGCCGCCCGCACCGCCACGGGTGTGAGTGGGTCGGCGAGGAAGGCGGCGGCGTCGACCGGCGTGTCGAGGTCGCGTTCCGTGCGCAGCAGGCCGATGTCGAGCTCGAGTTCGGCCGCGATCCGCAGGGTCTTGGCCAGCACGGTCGGCCCGCCCCAGTCCTGCGGAGCGAGCGCGAGCAGCTCGGCGCGGGGCTCGCGCAGAGCCAGCAGGTAGTAGCCGCCGTCGAGCGCCGGGCCGAACGAGGCGTCGGCGCCGGCGTCCATGTCGGCGAGGGCGGCCGCGGCGTGTGCGCGGCCCAGGCGCGGCATGTCAGTCCCGATCACCAGCAGCGGCCCGCCGAAGCGCGCAAACGCCTCCGTCACGCCCGCGGTGATCCGTTCCCCGAGAGAGCCCGCGGGCTGCGCAACGCAGGCAGGTGTGTGACCCCAACCTGCAGCGCCGTCGAGGGCGAGGAGCACGCGGCCGGGGCCGACGGCCTCGGCGGCCCAGGCCATCGCGACGTCGATCAGCACGGCCTGCAGGCGCGCACAGCCCTCGGGGCCGAGCAGCGGCTCCAGCCGCGTCTTGCACGCCCCGGCGACCGGCGCTCGCGCCATCACCAGCGCGGCGGCCATGACTAGTCGCCCTGATGAAAGCGGTAGACGATCCCGTTGGGCGCGACCGCGGCTTCGTCGATGAGCGGCAGCGCCGCACCCAGCACCCGGGCGAAGACCCCCGTCGAGGCGGCGATCAGCTCCAGCAGGCGCTCCACCGGCGTCGACTCGCCGGTGACGCCGTTGGCGTAGTCGGTCGCGTACCCGAGCAGCGCGAACGGCAGCTCGGCCTCGCCGCACAGCACGGTCTCCGGCCCGGCGGTCTGGGAGACCGCGGTCACGCCGGCCGCCATCAATCCCCGCAACTCGGCTTTGGTGTTGAAGCGCGGACCGTCGACGTGGCCGTAGCAACCGCCGTCGCGGATCGCCTGACCCGCGTCGCGCGCTCCTTCGAGGAGCGCGGCCCGCAGCACGGGCGAGAACGGGTCCTCGTAGATCCAGTGACCGCGCTCGACGTCGCCGGCGTGGTCGTAGAAGGTGCAGATGGAGCCGTCGGCGAGGCGGTTGGTGAGGAAGTGCAGGTCGTCGAAGCAGATCAGCGAGCCCAGCTCGACTCCCGGGTCGGCGGCCCCGCAAACCGTCACGGCGATCACCGCATCGCAGCCGATCTCCTTGAGCGCAGCGATGTTCGACCGGTGCTCCACATGGTTCGAGAGCCGGACGTGGGCATCGCCGTGGCGCGAGACGTGGGCGACGTCGACGCCGGAGAACGTCCCCCGTGTCACCTCGGTCGTGCCCCACTTCGTATGGACCGCCTCGAACTCGTCGGCCAGGAGGTCCGGCAACGCGTAGGTCCCGGACCCGGTGATGATCCCGATCAGCATGCGCGGAAACCTACGTCAGATCGCGCAGTGGAACGCTTCGGGCAGGGTGCCGTCGGCCTGGCGGAGCTCGAGGAAGCGCTGGACGATCCGCCGCTTTCCCTCGGCCAGCGTGGTCGTCCCGTGGGCGACCACGAAGTCCGGCGACGCGTCGCGGTCGCCGCCGACGGGATGCCAGTGCAACCCGTCGGCCGTGACGGTGAGCTCGGGGACCATGACGGCCTCGGAGACCTGCATCCCGTCGGTTTCCTCGGCGAAGCCGCGGGCGACCAGCGGGCGGACGGCGAATTCGGGCCCGGTCACGCCGTAGGCGCTCAGCAGCGTGCGCAGCGCCTCCACTTCCCCCCGGTTCTCCGGCGTCTCGGTCATCGCAACCCGCAGCGGCAGCCCGAGGTCGCGGGCGTGGGCGATGCCCTCGAGCGCACGGTCGAAGGACCCCGCGCCCCGCCAGGCGTCGTGGACCGCCGCCGAGGCACCGTCGAGCGAGGTCTGCAGGGTCAGTCCGGGGCGGCCGGCGAGCCGCTGGAGGTCGCGCGCCCGGCGGCCGCGCGTGAACAGCATCGCGTTGGTCAGGCAGACCGTCGGCAGGCGGTCGCTCGCGTATTCGAGCATCGCCACGATGTCGGCCTCCACGAACGGCTCACCGCCGGTGATGTAGATCTCACCGAAGCCCTCCGCGACCGCCTCGTCGACCAGTTCGACGAACCTCGAGAGGCCGATCCGGCGCTTGCGGGCCTGCGGTGACGAGGCGACCACGCAGTACCCGCACGCCAGGTTGCAGTCGAAGTTCGAGTAGACCCACAGCCGGGGCGGGAACAACGGGGAGCCGAACAGCTCGATCACGGGGAGCCCGTCGTCGGCGACTTCGGGCGCGTCGGCCCAGCCGGCGCCCTCGACGGCGAAGCCTTCGGGCAGCGAGGAGCGGTAGACCTGGTAGCGACCGCGCGAGCGCTCGGCGGGCGGGACGATCTCCAGGCACGTCGTCCACCAGCCGGTTTCCACGGTCTCCACGAACGGCTCGGGCAGACCGGCCTCCCGCATCGCGGCGGCTTGAGCGGCCCAGTCGTAGACCAACGGGACAAGCTCCGCCGAGACCGCCCCGTCGTGCAGGTCCACGATCGCGTACCAGGTCCCGGTGCGCCCGTCGTTGGCGGGCCGTCCGACCGCTCCCACGTTGACGACCAGCGTGTCCTCGCTGGTCCGCTGCCACGGTATCCCCGTGTGGGTGCAGAGCAGGACGTCCGCCCCTGAGGCGCGCACGCGCAGCGCGAGGTCCTCCTCGGCGAGCGACTCCCACATGAAGTCGTTGACCACGAGCGGGGAGCCGTGAACCATGTGGACGTCGACGCCTTCGACCTCCGACCGCAGTTCCAGCGGCAGCTCGGCCATCCACGCCGCGAAGTCCCGTGACGTGTTCGCCAGCGTGTAGTCGTACATGATCTGGGCGAACTCGTTGTCGCGCGGATCGGTGTAGCCGCAGCCGCAGTCGGGGTCCCCCCGGCCGATCGCCACGTCGTAATTGCCGGCGATGCACTCGACCCCGTGCTCGACCAGCAGCGGCCAGACCTCGTCGCACTCGGCCCCGAACCCGCCGAGGTCGCCGAGGCAGATCAGGCGGTTGGCACCACGCGCCCGGGCGTCGGCGATCCAGGCCCGCAGGGCGTGCGGGTTTGCGTAGACACCACCGCAGACGGCAAGCCGGACCATTCGCATCACGCTAACGGGACGTGGACGCGCGCGGATCACTGATCCGCTCGCAGACGCCCTTCGCAATGGTTACGGTGCAGTCAATGCCGCCCCGCGTCGCCATCCTCGGTGCCGGCCCCACGGGGCTGGAAGCCGCGCTCGCCGCCTCCGAACGGGGGCTGGCGTTCACCCTCTACGAGGCCTCCCCGAAGGTCGCCGGCCACGTCCGCGACTGGGGCCACGTGCACGTATTCACCCCCTGGGACATGAATGTGTCGCCGCGGGCGAGGGCGGTGCTCGGGGACTCGGCGCCCTCCGGGACCGAGACACCGACCGGCGACGAACTGGTGCAGCGTCTCTACGAGCCGCTGGCCGAGAGCGAACCGCTGCGCGCCAACCTCTCGCTGGCCACGCAGGTCCGGGCGGTCAGCCGCGACGGGCTGCTGAAGTCCGACGAGATCGGCACGGGCCGCCGCGCCGATCACCCGTTCCGGCTGCTGGTCGAGCGTGACGGCGAGGAGTCCGTCGAGCGAGCCGACGTCGTGATCGACTGCACCGGCACCTACGGCCACCCGAACTCCCTGGGCGACGGCGGCATCCCGGCTCCCGGGGAGCGCGCTGCTGCCGATCGCGGCCGCCTCGATTACCACCTGCCCCGTGAGCAGCGCCATCTGGCCAACCGCACGATCCTGCTCACCGGCTCGGGCCATTCGGCGCAGACCGCCGCCCGCGACTTGGCCGAACTCGCCCGTCATGCGCCCGACACGAAGGTCGTGTGGGCGGTCCGCGCGCCGGATCCGGACTTCGGCGTCGTCGACGACGATCCGCTGCCGGCGCGCGAATCGCTCAACCGCGCGGCGCTCGAGCTCGCCGGCCATGCGTCTCCGGCGATCGAGCTGCGCCGCGGACGGGTCACCGAAGCGATCCGCGCCCGTGGCGACCGCCTCTCGGTGATGCTGCGCAACGGCGCGCTCGAGGAGGTCGAAGTCGATCACGTGCTCGCGCTCAACGGCGGGGTCGGCGACTTCACGCTCTACCGCCAGCTGCAGGTGCACGAGTGTTACGCGACGGCCGGTCCGATGAAGCTCGCGGCGGCGCTGCTGGCGTCCAGCGGCGCGAGCTGTCTCGAGATCCCGGCCACGGGTCCTGAGACGCTCGTCAACCCCGAGCCCGGCTTCTTCATCCTCGGCGCCAAGTCCTACGGGCGCAACTCCCAGTTCCTGCTCTCGGTGGGCTGGAAGCAGGTCGACGACGTCTTTGGGAGCCTGCTCGCATGAGCCTTCTCGGCAAGCTGCGTGAGCTCGAGGTCGCCACCCGGCGCGAGCACCCGGACCTGACCGAGGCGATGGCCGAGCGCTGGGAGGCGTTGCCCGCCCACGTCAAGACGCCGTCGCAGATGCTCGGGCGGCGCACCAACGGCTGCGAGGGGACCCACGGCGTCTTCCCGCGCTGCAACCTGGCCTGCACCCCGTGCTACCACTCGAAGGACTCGATGCGCGTGCGCACCGACGGCGAGCACACGGTCTCCGAGGTCGACCGCCAGATGGAGTTCCTGCGCGAGCGCCGCGGCCCCGGTCAGTACGCCCAGCTGATCGGCGGCGAGGTCTCCCTGCTGGCGCCCGACGACCACGCGGCGTCGCTGCAGGCGATGCTCGACCATGGCCGCAAGCCGATGTCGATGACGCACGGGGACTTCGACTACGACTACCTCGAGCAGCTCGCGCTGGATCCGAGGACGGGGAAGCCGCGCTTCAAGCACCTCTCCTTCGCGGGCCACTTCGACTCGATGATGTTCGGCCGCCGCGGCATCAAGCGCGTGCACGACGAGGTCGAGCTGCACCCCTACCGACGCGCGTTCGTCGACATGTTCGAGCGCCTGAAGCGCGAGCATGGGGTCACCTACTACCTCGCCCACAACATGACCGTGACGCCGCGCAACATGGGCCAGGTGGCCCAGGTCATCCGCGACTGCCACGACATGGGCTTTCGCATGTTCTCCTTCCAGCCCGCCGCCTCGATCGGGAACACGAACCGCTGGAAGGACGACTACGACGAGGTCACGCAGGACCGGGTGTGGGCGCAGATCGAGGCCGGCGTCGGTGCACGGATCCCGTACAAGGTCGTGCAGATCGGCGACGAGCGCTGCAACCGCACCGGCTACGGCGCCTACATGGGCGACCGCTGGGTCCCGGTCCTCGACGACCTCGTGGCGCGCGACCACGTCGCCCGTGACCGCTTCGTGGAGACCTTCGGCGGGATGGACTTCGAGGCGCCGCTGCTGGCGGCACGGCTGGTGCGGGCGATCGCCTCCAAGCCGTCCGCGATCCCCGAAGCCGCCCGCTGGGCCGTCCGCTTCGCCCGCCGCGCCGGAGGCGTCCGAGCGCTCAAGGCCACCCCGCCGGTCGCGGTCACCTTCGTCATGCACTCGTTCATGGACGCCCGCCAGGTCCGCCCCGCCTGGGAGCTGCTCGAGCAAGGCGTGATGAGTGAGGACCCGGAGATCCGCGCGACGCAGGAGCGCCTGCAGTCGTGCTCCTACGCCATGTCGCACCCCGACGACGGGCGCCTCGTGCCCGCCTGCGCGCAGCACTCGGTGCTCGACCCGTTCGAGAACCTCAAGCTGATGGAGTTGCTGCCAATGAAAGAGCCCGCCGCAGCTCCGTGAGCGACGGGCGATCGTCGGGCCCTTCGCTCGCGTAGACCCACCGGATGACGCCGCCGGCGTCGACGACCACGTCGCCGCCGAGCTGCAGAGTGTCCTCCCCCGGGGCTTTCGGCCGCCGGCCGCGGGCGATCAGCGCGGCGTAGCGCGCCCACACCTTCGGGCTCAGCCACACGCGCGCGATCGACCCGCGGCCGAAGCCGAAGCCGGTGTAAAGCGCCCGATCGGGATCCGCGAAGTAGCAAAAGCCGGGCAGGCCGATCTCCTGCTCGTAGGCGTCGAGCAGGCCGGCCCCGGTGAACGAGACGACGGCGACCGCGACGTTGAGCTCAGCGACCTCCACGAGGTGCTCACGACACGGCAGTCACCCGAGATGGCGCAGGAACACCAGCAGCGCCACCTGGCCGCGAAGATCGGCGCGAAGCGGAGCGGGAAGCGGGTCACCGGGACCGAGCACGCGGGCAGGATGACACCGATGTCGTCTAACTGACCGCAATCCTTGGCGCGCTCGTGCGTTGACACTCCCATGAACCCGACCCGCGTGATTCCCCTCATCGCGGCCGCCGGGGTGTTCGCGACAGCGGCGCCCGCGTCCGCTTCCGAGCTCCTCAACAGCCGTGTCGCCGCCGATCGTGCGGCCAACGTCTCCTGCCTCGAGGACTCCCGCGGCGCCTCCGTGGTCCGCCGCGAGGTCACCGCCTCGGTCACCGGCCTGGTCCGCGCCTCGCTCAGCGGGGCCGCCGACTCGGACTGGGACGTCTCGATCTTCAACCGCGAGACCGGCAGGCGCATCGCCGGCTCGGCCAACTTCGGCTCGACCGAGCTCGCCGAGGGCGTCGTGCGCGCCGGGACGCCGCTGCTCGTCCAGGCCTGCCGCATGAAGGGCGACGCGAGCAGCGTCGACCTGCGTGTGCTCGACATCGCGCTCGACGAGCCCAAGGGCGCGTTCCTCAAGCTCGCCCGCGTCGAGCTCCCCCACCAGCACGCCCGCGACATCTTCGCGATGCTCGACCTCGACTCGACCGAGCACGGCAAGCCGAACGAGTTCATGGACGTGCTGCTGCACGGCCCGCAGGACATCGCCGCGCTCGAGCGCTCGAACCTCGGCTACAAGATCCTGGTCGACGATGTCGTGGCCGCCGATCGCGCTGCGATCGCCGCCTACGAGAAGGGCGCCGAAGCCGAGCCCGAGCCGCTCCCGTCGGGCCGCGTGACCTATCGCACCTACGAGGACTACGGGGCGGAGATGAAGCGCCTGGTCGACGAGAACCCGACGCTGGCCAAGCCGGTCACGATGCGCTACCCGTCGCTCGAGGGCCGTCCGATCCAGGGCATCGAGATCACCAAGGACGTCAACGGCGCCGACGGCAAGCCGGTGTTCTACATGACCGGCGTCCATCACGCCCGTGAGTGGCCGTCCGGCGAGATGTCCATGGAGTGGGCCTTCGAGGCGATCGTGAAGTACAAGGCCGAGGACCCGCGCATGCAGAAGCTGCTCGAGAACGTGCGCCTGGTGATCGTGCCGCTGATCAACCCGGACGGCTTCAACCTCTCGCGCGCCTCAACGGTCGACTCCCAGCAGCCGATCGTGGACCCGGCCTTCGCCTACAAGCGCAAGAACTGCCGCGTCAAGGACTTCGAGACCCCCAAGCCGGGCGAGTGCGGCCAGCAGTCCAACCGCTCCCTGGGCGTGGACCCGAACCGCAACTACGGCGGCGACTGGGGCGGGCCCGGCGCGGCGACCGACTTCGCCAACGACACCTACCGCGGTCCGACGCCGTTCTCGGAGCCGGAGACTCAGAACCTCAAGGACTTCATGTCCACGCGGCAGGTGCAGACGTTCATCACCAACCACACCTACTCGGACCTGATCCTGCGTCCCCCGGCGGCCGCCGAGGACAAGGACACGCCCGACGAGGCCGCCTACAAGGCGTTCTCGGACAACATGGCCAAGACGAACGGCTACGCATCGCTGAAGTCCTACGAGCTCTACGACACGTCGGGCTCGGCCGAGGGCTGGAGCTACTGGGCGACCGGCGGCTACGGCTTCACGTTCGAGATCGGCCGCGCGGGCAACGCCGGTGACCCGGTGAACGCCGGCGCGCTGGTCGGCGTCGGCTTCCATCCGGCCTACCCGGTGGTGATCGCCGAGTGGAACGGCAAGTACGGCGGCGGTGGCAACCGCGAGGCCTACTACATCGCCGGCGAGCACACCGCCGACGTCAAGAACCACTCGGTCATCGAAGGCTCCGGCCCGGCCGGCGCCACCGTGCGCCTGGCCAAGGAGTTCATCACCGTCACCAAGGGCGGCGACCCGCTCGACGAGAGCCCGATCCGCCGTGTCGACAACCTCAACACGACGACGACGATCCCGTCGACCGGCACGTTCAACTACCACATCAACCAGTCCACCCGCCCGCGCGCGGTGGAGCAGGGCACGACGGAGACCTGGACGCTGACCTGCGAGCAGGACGGCAAGGTCATCGGCAAGTCGCAGGTCTCGGTCCTGCGCGGTGAGAAGAAGGCGCTCGGCAACGTCTGCTCGGGCGGCGGCGGCAGCAGTAACACCGTGGCGCCCCCGGTGGGCACGGAGCAGCTCGGCCTGACCATCAAGGCCGGCAAGCTGTCCGTGAGAAAGCTCGCCAAGGGCGGCGTGACGGTCAGCGTCACCTGCTCGAAGGCGTGCGACCTCTCCGCCACGCTCGGCATCACCAAGAAGACCGCCAAGCAGCTGAAGCTCGGCAAGAAGGCGCTCGTCCTGGCCAAGGCCCGCAAGCCCGGGGCCTCGGGGACGACGACCCTCAGGTTCAAGGCGTCCAAGTCGGTCGCCAAGAAGCTGCGCAAGGTCAAGAAGCTGTCGGCCACGCTGCGGGTCACCGGCAAGTCCGGATCCGTCACGCGCACGGCGACGGCGGGCCTGCGCTTCACCAAGTAGTCGACGACGTCACCAGGGGTACAGGCGAAGGGCGGGCGGCGGACCCGCCCTTCGTCGTTTCAGTCGCTTCGGTTGGAAGGGACGCGCCCGCCGCCCGCGCCGCGCTCGCGCGCCGGACCGCCGGGGCCGGCGATGCCGAGCACACGCATGGCCTTGAGGCCGAGCGAGAGCCGCTCGCGGCCGTCGGTGGAGCCGACGTCGAGGCCGCACAGCTCGCGCACGCGCTCCAGGCGGTAGCGAACGGTGTGGCGGTGGGTGAAGAGCTTCCCGGCGGTGTTGGCGACGTTGCCGTCGGAGTCGAGGAAGGTCTCCAGCGTCGCCACCAGATCGGTCTCGTACTGATCGTCGTAGGCGACCAGCGGCGCGATCGTCTCGCCGTAAAAGCGCTGTAGCTCACGCGGGTCCTCGCTGACGGCGGGCAGCAGGAGCCGGTAGGCCCCGGTGG
>Ga0136633_1000749_pt1 | contig 24550 bp, 22 predicted proteins | sample AntDrymeUQ832206_2_FD_105494 | JGI IMG/M metagenome (GOLD analysis project Ga0136633, IMG submission 105494) | Polar desert sand microbial communities from Dry Valleys, Antarctica - metaG UQ83 (22.06) | ecosystem: Environmental > Terrestrial > Soil > Desert | place: Antarctica: Dry Valley...
AAGCGGTCAGCGCGGCCGGCAGGTCGCACACCTCAAGCTCGATCCCGACGCAGTTCAGTCGGGATCGAAAACTGGCTCCGTCCAGAAGGGCCAGGGGGCGGGGATGTCGTCGGGGACGGCGTCAGTGAAGACGGGCGGGCGCTTCTCCAGGAAGGACACCACGCCCTCTCGGGCGTCAGCGGACCGGCCCAGGTTGGCGATGGCGGGCGAGTCGACCCGGTGGGCGGCCATGGGGTGGGCCTCACCGAGCATGCGCCAGAGCATCTGCCTGGTCATGGCCACGGACACGGCGGACGTGTTGGTGGCGATCTCGCGGGCGATCTCGTAGGCGGCCGGCAGGAGCTCGTCGGGCGGGTGGACCGAGCGCACCAAGCCCCGATCGAGGGCCTCGGCGGCGTCGAACACGCGGCCGGTCATCGTCCACTCGAGGGCGGTGTTGATCCCCACCACACGGGGGAGGAACCACGACGAGCATGCCTCGGGCACGATGCCCCGACGCGCGAAGACGAACCCAAAGCGGGCCGACTCGCTGGCCAGCCGAATGTCCATCGGTAGCGTCATGGTGGCGCCGACCCCGACCGCGGCGCCGTTGATGGCGGCGATCACGGGCTTGGTGCAGGCGTAGAGACGCAGGGTGAGGAGGCCGCCTTCGTCCCGGTGCGTGCGCCGCGGCCCGCCCGAACCCGTGGCCGGGCTTCCCGCATCGATGTCGAAGGTGTCCCCGCCCGACGCCAGGTCGGCGCCGGCACAGAAGCCTCGTCCGCGTCCGGTGATCACCACCACGCGGATCTCAGGGTCGGCGTTCACCCGGTCGAGCACGTCGCAGAGCTCCCGTTGCATGGGCACCGTGAAGGCATTGAGGCGATCGGGACGATCGAGGGTCACGGTGAGGATCCGGTCGGCCAGATCGGTGGCGATGGTCGTGGGCTGCATGCCCGGATGCTGCCACGGCGGCGCCCGCGACCCCGTCCTGGCGCTAGACGTCGAGGAAGCGGCTGACCGCCACGGCGGAGCCGATGGCGCCGATCACCACGGCGACTACTACCACCAGCAGGTTCGTGAACACGAGGTTGGCGTCGGTGACCTCGAAGCCCTGGAAGATCGGTAGCACCTTGTCCTGCGACAGCTCGTCGATGAACGGGCGGATCACGAACGTCATGGACGCGACGGCCACGGCGGCGCCGAGCAGGGTCTGGATGATGCCCTCCACGATGAAAGGCACCCGGATGAACCAGTTCGTGGCACCGACGAGCTTCATCACCTCGATCTCACGCCGGCGAGCGAACATGGCCACCCGGATCGTGTTGAGGATGAGCATCAGCGCGGCGACGAGCAGCAGCACGGCGGCCAAGAGGAAGCGAACGCCGATCTTGTTGAAGGTCTCCTGGATCCGCTTCACCACCTCGAAGGCGAACACGACGTCGTAGACGCCCGCCTTGTCCTCGAACTGGCGGCCCAGCTCCTGGACGATGTCGGGATCCTGTACGCGGGGCGCGATCCGGAACGACGGCGGGAGGATCTCCGGGGTGACCGTCTCCACCAGCTGAGGAGAGTCACCGAAGAGGCGCTTGAACTCCTCGTAGGTGGCGTCCTGGTCGACGTAGGTGATCTCGCGCACGTCGGGGTTGGCCTCGAGGTCTCGACGGACGGAGTCCTGCTGCTCCTGCGTGGACCCGGGCTGTAGGTAGACGATGAACTCGATGCCGCCCTTGAAGCGGTCGTTGGCGTTGTTCACCCCCTGGTTCAGCATCATGGCGGAGCCGAACAGGGTGAGCGACACCACCACCGTCAGGATGGATGCCAGCGTCAGGGTGACGTTGCGGGTGAGGTTGGTCGCGGTCTCGCGGGCGACGTAGTCGAGCTTGATGGCCATGGGTCAGAGGTTGGTCACTCGTAGACGCCACGGCTCTGGTCGCGGATGATCGAGCCTCGATCGAGCTCGATCACGCGACGCCGCATGGTGTCGACGATGGAACGATCGTGGGTTGCCATGAGCACCGTGGTACCCGTGCGGTTGATGCGGTCGAGGAGACGCATGATGCCAACAGAGGTCGCCGGATCGAGGTTACCCGTGGGCTCGTCGGCCAACAGGATCAGCGGCCGGTTGACGAAGGCCCGAGCGATCGACACCCGCTGCTGCTCGCCGCCGGAGAGCTCGTTCGGGAAGTTCCCCACCTTCTTGGCCAGGCCGACCAGATCGAGGATCGCAGGCACCTGCGTCTTGATGACGTGGCGCGGACGCCCGATCACCTCGAGAGCGAAGGCCACGTTCTCATACACCGTCTTGTTGGTGAGGAGCTTGTAGTCCTGGAAGACAGAGCCGATGTTGCGGCGTAGGTAGGGCACCTTCCAGGAGCTGAGCGTGGCGATGTCCTTGCCGGCCACGAAGATGCGCCCTCGCTCCGGCGACTCTTCCTTGTTGACGAGACGCAGGAAGGTGGACTTACCCGATCCGGAGGCCCCCACGAGGAAGACGAACTCACCCTTGTCGATCTCGACGGTGGCATCGCTGAGGGCGGTGACATCGCCCTTGTAGACCTTGGAGACGTTCTCGAGCGTGATCATGAGCGTTGCGATTGTATTACGACGACGCGGTCGCCCGGCGCCACTGGAGAAAGGCCTCCATGAAGGGGTCGAGGTCGCCGTCGAGCACGCCCTGCACGTTGCCGGCCTCGTGCTCCGTGCGCAGGTCCTTCACCATCTGGTACGGCTGCATGACATAGCTGCGGATCTGGCTTCCGAAGCCCACCCGCTGCTGCTCACCCCGGATGCCGGCCAGCTCGTCCTCGCGGTTCTGCCGCTCGAGGTCGGCGAGCCGGACCTTGAGCATGGCCATGGCCCGGTCCCGGTTCTGGAACTGCGAGCGCTCCACCTGGCAGGACACGACGATGCCGGTGGGCAGGTGGGTGAGACGCACGGCCGAGGACGTCTTGTTGATGTGCTGGCCGCCGGCGCCTGACGCTCGGAACACGTCCATCTTGATGTCGTCCATGTCCACCTCCACCCTCACCTCGTCCTCGTGCAGCACGGGCACCACATCGAGGGCGGCGAAGGCGGTCTGGCGCTTGCCCTGGGCGTTGAACGGGCTCATGCGCACCAAGCGGTGAACACCCCGCTCGGCCTGCAGGTAGCCGTAGGCGTAGCGGCCCTTCACCAGGAACTCCACCGACGAGACACCGGCCTCGGAGCCGGGAGTCGATCCTTCCTCTTCCACCTCGAAACCCCGGCGCTCGGCCCAGCGCACGTACATGCGGTAGAGCATCTCGGCCCAGTCCTGGGCGTCGGCGCCTCCCTCCCCCGCCTGGATGGTGCACAGCGCATCGCGCTCGTCGTGCTCGCCGGAGAACATCGACCGCAGCTCGAGGGCGCTCAGCTCGGAGTCGAGCGAGGTGAGGATCGCATCGATCTCCGGCTCCTGGCTGGCGTCGTCCACCTCACGGGCGAGCTCGTGGAGGGTCTCGGCGTCCTCGATCTCACCGGTGAGGCGGTCGAAGTGCTCGAGGTCGTCCACGACCATGCTGAGCTCACCCGTGACCCGCTTGGCCACCTCCGAGTCGTCCCACAGGTCGGGGCGCGACGCCTCGGTCTCGAGCCGCGGGCGGCGGGCTCGTAGGTCCTCGATCTTCAGGTAGACGGATGCATCGGAGATGCGCTTGCGCGTCAGCTCGAGCGCGTCGGAGAAGTCGCGCACGGACCCGCCTCAGGCCTTGCCGTGGCAGAGCTTGAACTTCTTGCCGCTCCCACACGGGCACGGGGCGTTGCGGGGTGTCTTGTCCCACTCGGATTTCACCACGGGGGTCATCGCGGCGGGCTGGTCGGCCACCGCCGTCGGTGCAGAACCCGAACCACCCTCGGCGGCGAGGCTCCGAGCGGCCGCCGCCATGCCGCTTCCCGCGCCCGACTCGTCTGGGGCGGAGTACTGCAGGTTCTGCACGCGGGGCTCCTCGCCACCTACCGAGGGCACGGCGGCCGCGCCGTTGCCCGCCGGCGGGTTGAAGTCCGTGCCCACCGCAGGAGCCGGGCTAGACGTGGTCGGCTGCACCGTGACCTGCACGTGCATCACGTAGCGCACGAGGTCCTGGGCGATGCCCTTCATCATCATCCCGAACATGTCGTAACCCTCGCGCTGCCACTCGGTGAGCGGGTCCTTCTGGCCCATGGCCCGGAGGTTGATGCCCTCCTGCAGGTAGTCCATCTCGTAGAGGTGCTCACGCCATTTCGTGTCGATGATCTTGAGCATCACCTGACGTTCGACCTGGCGCATGACGTCTTCACCGAGCTCGCGCTCCCGCGTCTCGTAGTGGGTGGTGGCGTCGTCGACCAGCAGCTCGTAGAGGTCGTCGGTGCTCTTGACGTCGCCGAGCTGTGCCTTGGTGAGGGAGGACGGCCAGTAGGTGAGCACCTCGGTGTGGAGCCCGTCGAGGTCCCATTCTTCGTGGAAGTCGGCCACGCAGTAGGTGCCGACCAGCGTCTCCACCGCCTCGGGGAGGTGCTCCGTGAGGATCTTCTCGCGGAGGTCCGCTTCGTCGAGGATCTGGTCGCGCAGGGCGTAGATCACCTTGCGCTGGGCGTTCATGACCTCGTCGTACTTGAGGACGTTCTTGCGGATCTCGCCGTTCTTCTGCTCGACCGTGGTCTGCGCCCTCTCGATGGCCTTGGACACCATCTTCGCCTCGAGGGGGACGTCGTCGGGCAGGGCCTTGCCCATCACCCAGTTGATGGCCCCGGTGGCGAACAGGCGCATCAGGTCGTCCTCGAGGGACAGGTAGAAACGGCTCTCACCCGGGTCGCCCTGGCGACCGGCACGGCCACGAAGCTGGTTGTCGATCCGGCGCGAGTCGTGGCGCTCGGTGCCCAAGACGTAGAGCCCGCCGAGCTCGCGCACCTTGTCGCCTTCAGCTTTGGTGTCGCGCAGGTAGGTGGCCTCGAGGGCGGCCAGCTCGGCTCGACCTTCGTCGCTCTCGAGGTCGACCTCCTTGGCCCGCAGGTCGCGCTTGGCGAGGATCTCGGGGTTGCCGCCGAGCAGGATGTCGACGCCTCGCCCGGCCATGTTGGTGGCCACCGTCACACCTTGGAGCCGGCCGGCCTGGGCGACGATCTCCGCTTCTCGAGTGTGCTGCTTGGCGTTGAGCACCTCGTGGGTGATGCCTCGCTTGTCGAGCATCCGGGACAACTTCTCGGACTTCTCCACCGAGATGGTGCCAACGAGCACCGGCTGGCCAGCCTCGTAGCGCTGTGCGATGTCGTCGACCACGGCACCGAACTTGCCGTCCTCGGACTTGTAGATGAGGTCGCCCTCGTCGGCCCGGGCGGTGGGTTGGTTGGTGGGGACGGGGACGACCTGGAGGTCGTAGGTGTTGTTGAACTCGGCCGCCTCGGTGAGGGCGGTGCCGGTCATCCCGGAGAGCTTGTCGTACATGCGGAAGTAGTTCTGGAGGGTGATGGTGGCGAGGGTCTGGTTCTCCTCCTTGATCTTCACGCCCTCCTTGGCCTCCACGGCCTGGTGGAGGCCCTCGGACCAGCGCCGGCCCTCCAGGATGCGACCCGTGAACTCGTCGACGATCTTCACCTCGCCGTTGGAGATGATGTAGTCCTTGTCGCGCTTGAACAGCTCCTTGGCCCGCAGCGCGGCCTGGAGCTGGTGCACGAGGTTCTGGGCCACGCCGTCGTAGAGGTTGTCGATGCCGAGGGCCCGCTCGACCTTCTCGATGCCAGGCTCGGTGGGCGAGACCGTGCGCTTGGCCTCGTCGACGTCGTAGTCCTCCTCGGGACGCAGGCTCCGGACGATGGTGGCGAACTTGTAGTACAGCTGCGCGGCGTCGGCGACACGCCCGGAGATGATGAGCGGAGTCCGGGCCTCGTCGATGAGGATCGAATCAACCTCGTCGACGATGGCGTAGCTGTGCCCGCGCTGGGTCTGGCGGGCACGGGACATGGCCATGTTGTCTCGGAGGTAGTCGAAGCCGAACTCGTTGTTGGTGCCGTAGGTGATGTCGGCGGCGTACTGGGCACGCTTGTGGGTTGAGTCGTTCTCACCGGGGACGATGAGGCCCACGTCGAGGCCCAGCCAGCGGTGGAGGCGGCCCATCCACTCCGAGTCGCGGCGGGCCAGGTACTCGTTCACCGTGATGAGGTGCGTGCCCCGGCCGCCGAGCCCGTTCAGGTAGGCGGGCAAGGTGGACACGAGAGTTTTGCCCTCACCGGTCTTCATCTCGGCGATCCACCCGAAGTGCAGGGCTGATCCGCCGATCAGCTGCACGTCGTAGTGCCGTTGACCGAGCACCCGCCGGCTGGCCTCTCGCACGACGGCGTAGGCCTCGATGAGGATGTCATCAAGGTCTTCCCCGTTCTCGAGGCGCGTGCGGAACCCGGGGGTCTTGGCCTGAAGAGCGGCGTCGGACAGCGTCTCCATCTCGGGCTCGAGCGCGTTGATGTCCGGCACCAACGCCTGGAGGGCCTTCAGCTTCTTGCCTTCGCCGGAGCGGAGGATCTTGTCGAAGATGGTCATGCGGGGTCCGAGTGTACGGGTGTCGGGGTCCCTACCGGATGTCGAGGAGCTTCTCCCGCACGGCGTACACCACAGCTTCCATGCGCGAGTGCAGGTGGAGCTTCTCGAGGATGTTGCGAACGTGGTTCTTCACGGTGTTCTCGGAGATGAACAGCTCGCCGGCGATCTCCCGGTTGCTCATCCCCTGGGCCACCAGCTTGAGCACCTCGAGCTCTCGTTCGGTCAGGCGAGGCATCGGCGCAGCCTGGCGTTCGTCGGCCTTCTTGGCCAGGTTGGTGAACTCGCTCAGCAGCTTTGACGCCATCGACGGCGAGATGAGGCTCTGACCGCTCACCACAGTCCGAATGGCAGTAGCCACCTCCTCGATAGAGATCTCCTTGAGCAGGTAGCCGTTGGCGCCGGCCTTGATGGCGTCGTAGAGGTCCTCCTCCTCGTCGCTCACCGTCAGCATCAGGATCTTGGTGGTGGGAACGACCTCGGCGATGGCACGGGTTGCTTCGATCCCGCTCACCCGCGGCATGCGGACGTCCATGAGGACCACATCGGGAGCCAACTCCGTGGCCTTGCGGATGGCCTCGTCGCCGTCCTCGGCCTCGCCCACGACCTCGACGCCGTCTTCGGACTCCAGCACCATGACCAGCCCGCGCCGGAACAGCGCGTGGTCGTCGCAGATCATCACGCGGATAGCTTCTGGTGCGTCTACCTCTGCCTGGTCCGGGCCCTCGGCTTCGGCCATGTCTCTCCCTCAAGCGCCCGACCGCTCCGCAGTCGGGCGAGTCGGGTCAGGATAGCCCGGACCAGGCACTGCTCATGATCCTGCGTGCTCTCCCCGGCACCCAGGAGCACAGGCCTAGAGGTCGGCGAGGGCTGCGGCGTCGACGACGGGCTGAGCCTCGGGGTCGCCACGGCGAGCCTTGCGGGGAACGAGCTTGCTCTTCAACTTGTAGAGCTGGTGCTCGAGCTTCTCCACCGCCAGATCCACGGCCGCGAACCCATCGGCGGCGGCCGCCTTGCAGCGGACGTGGTGCCCATGGCCCTCGAGGCTCACCTCGCAGACCTCCTTCGCCGATATCCGTGGGTTGTGCTCTTCGGAGAAGTGCACCTCGGCGCGGTCCATTCCGCCCAGAAAACGACTGAGGCGGCCGATCTTGTCTTCGGCCGCCGCCCGTAGGGCAGGTGAAACGTCGGTGTGTCGGGCACTCACGGTGATCTCCAAGGGCATGCCTCCCGGGTCGCGTGGTGCCCTGAACGCTAGCGCCCGCTGGGCCTCGCTGCACGGGCCACCACCAGCCCGTGAACCTCGGGCACCCCGGCCGCGCGGAGCGCCACAGCCGCGGCGGTGAGCGTGGCGCCGGTGGTGGCGACATCGTCGATCACCAGCACCGGCAAGTGGCACTGGCGCCGGGCCTCGAAGTGCGGGTTGCGCTGGCGATCGCCGAGCGAACGACCGGCCTGCGCGGGCCCGGGCAGGCGACGCAGGAGCGGCGCGGCCCGCAGGCCTCTGCGACGAGCCACCGCATGCGCGAGCAGCTCGGCCTGGTCGAAGCCACGGGCTCGGCGCCGGCCAGAGCTGGTGGGGGCCCAGGTGAGGACCAGTCCGTCGATGTCGGGGACGAGCAAGGCGAGCTGGTCGGCCAGCACGGTGGTTCGGAAGCGCTCGCCACGGTTCTTCAGCGCCGTGACCACCTGGCGAGCTTCTGCGTCATAGCCCATCAACGAGCGGCAGGTGACCAGACCGGGCGGAGCTGGGAGCAACGGCGGAGGGCGCACGCCGGCACCGTAGGCACGGAGGTGTGACAACCGTGTCAACGCGATCCGCTCGCTCGGCGTCTGTTGGGGTGATGATGGCCTCCATGGCACCGGTGCTCGATGATGGCTTGAGCGGTCCCGCCACCCTCGATCTGACGTCGGTATACCGGGAGCACTACCGCTCGCTGGTGCGGCTGGCATCGTTGCTGGTCGACGACGTGGGTACGTGCGAGGAGCTCGTACAGGACGCCTTCATACGAGTGTGGCGACGCGGGCCGGTACTCCGCGCCGCTGACCGCCTGCCCGCGTACCTGCGCAGCGCCGTGCTGAACGGCGCCCGCTCCCATCTGCGTCGGTCGGCGACGGCGCGCCGCCACCTGCAACCGCTGCCCAACCTCGCCCAGGGGCAAGGGCCTCAACCCCTGGCCGGTGACGGTGACCGGATCCTGGCGGCGTTGCGCTCGCTTCCTGAGCGCCAGCGAGAGGTCCTGGCGCTCCGCTACTACCTCGACCTCTCCGAGATCGAGATCGCCACCACCCTCGGCATCTCGGCCGGTTCCGTAAAGACCCACGCCCACCGTGGCCTCGCCACCCTGGCCGATCGACTGGAGGACCTGCGATGACCCCGGAGGACCGCCTGCGCCAGGCCATCGAAGCCCGTACCTCCCAGGTCGAGCCTTCGGCCGACGCCCTGCAACGCATTGAGGAGAAGCTCATGGACGCTCAACACCAGGACAATCGCAATCGCCTGCTCATCGGACTCGGGTCCGCGGCCGCCATCGTGGCGTTGGTTCTAGGGGCCGTCGCCCTGACCGGGAACGACGACGAGCCGGTCGCCACCGATGGCACCACCAATGCCACCGAACAGACGACCACGACCGCGCCGACCACGATCACCTCGGCACCCACGACCTCGACGACGGCGTTCACCCCCACCGTCGACCCCGCCCTGCCGATCTTCCCGGATCCGAGCACCTCGCGGCGCTTCGACGACCCCGTCGCCGCCGCCACCGCCTTCATCACGGATCTCGTCGGGTTCTCGGCCCCTGTCGTCGGTGAGTTCGCCCAGGGTGACAGCCGGTCGGGGGAGGTCGAGGTCCGGGGCTTCGCCGAGGGGCAGCCGACGGTGGTCCTGGTGCGCCAGCTTGAGGACGACACGTGGTTCGTGATCGGCGCTACCACCGAGTCGATCCAGCTGGCCATCCCGGCCGCGGGCGACACCATCACCTCCCCCCAGGCCCTCACGGGCATGGCCTACGCCTTTGAGGGGACCGTCCACGTGCGCCTCTACGTCGATGGCGTCCAAGAGCCGATCGCCGAGACGTTCGTCACCGGTCGTGGCGACGGCGAGCTCGGCGACTTCCAGGGGGAGCTCGAGTTCACCAACGACATCAACGCCTCCCACGGCGTGCTCGTGCTGACCAGCGAGGGTGGCGAGGACGGCGCCCCCATCGCCGCCCAAGTGATCCGGGTCAGGTTTGTCAGGTCCTGATCGGACGCCGATGACCGCCGAACATGTGATCTGGCCCGGCTGAGAGGGGGTCAGGTCACACAGGCTCGGGATCTTGCGGGTCGAAACGCCGGGCGGGACTGGCATCCGGGAGCCGTAGCGTGCCGGGATGCTGCCGTTCCCGCCTGCCGACGAGCTCCGGCGGCGGATCCCTCGCCTGCTCGGGGGTCTGGTGCTGTTCGGCGTGGGGATCGCACTCATGGTGCGGGCCGACCTCGGCCTGGCGCCGTGGGACGTCCTCCACCAAGGCGTGGCCGAGCGCACCGGCATCGCCATCGGCAACGTCACCATCCTCACCGGCGTGCTGGTGCTGCTGCTCTGGGTCCCGATCCGCGAGCGTTGGGGGCTCGGCACCGTGCTGAACGTGGTGGTGATCGGCCTGGTCGTCGACGCCACCCTGGCGGTCCTCGCTGCACCGGAAGCCATGTGGCAGCGCATTTCGTTCCTCGCCGTGGGGATCTTCATGTTCGGGCCGGGCAGCGGGCTCTACATCGGAGCTGGGCTCGGCCCCGGGCCGAGAGACGGCCTCATGACCGGCCTGGCCCGTCGTGGACGCTCCGTGCGCATCGTTCGTACCGGCATCGAGCTCGCCGCGCTGGCCGTGGGCGCCGCCCTCGGCGGCTCGGTCGGCATCGGCACGGTCGCCTTCGCCGTGACGGTGGGTCCCAACGTCCACTGGCACCTTGACAAGATGACCATGCCCGCCGCCAGGCTGCGGCGGGCCACCGAGCCCGACGCCTTCCCACCCGGCCACGTCGAAGCGCTGTAGGACGCGCACCCACGCCCACGCCTTGCCGCGGACCCCAGAGAGTTGCACCCGGTGGGCCAAGGTCAACAGCGAGGGCGCGGCGAGGCGAAGCCGGGGCGGTCGGTGCCTCCACCCCTGGCCACGGTCGCCCGCTCCTGAGGTTGGGGGCATGGGTGGCCCTGTCAGGGCTCGTGGTGCCCCGAACCTCCGGGTCAGTCCAGGTTCGGGGCGCTGACCGTCGGCCTGCGATGGTGGGCGCCCCAAACCTGCTCGCAGGGCGGACCCGACGCTGGTGAGGGGCGGACCGGCCTCCCGCTGCCCTCGCCGCGCCCTTGACCGAACGCCACCGGCCAGCCCGCCCTCGCCAATGAGGCACACGGCGCTCCAGCGGCCCCGGCTCCCGCCAGCGAGGGCCGGCCGACGACCTAGTAGCGGTAGTTGTCGTGCTTGTAGGGGCCGTCGACGGGGATGCCGAGGTAGTCGGCCTGCTCCTTGGCGAGCGGGGTGAGCTTCACGCCGAGGGCGTCGAGGTGGAGCCGGGCCACGCGCTCGTCGAGGAGCTTGGGCAGCACGTAGACGCCGAGCGGGTACTGCTCAGTGCGGGTGAAGAGCTCGATCTGGGCGAGGACCTGGTTGGTGAAGCTCATCGACATCACGAAGCTCGGGTGGCCGGTGGCGTTGCCGAGGTTCAGCAGGCGCCCTTCGGACAGCATGATGATCGAGTGCCCGTCGGGGAAGACGAACTCGTGGACCTGTGGCTTGATCTCCACCTTGCGCACGTCGCTCATCCGGGCCAGGCCCGCGATGTCGATCTCGTTGTCGAAGTGCCCGATGTTGCCGACGATGGCGTTGTGCTTCATCTTCGCCATGTGCTCGGCGGTGATGATGCCCTTGTTGCCCGTTGTGGTGATGAAGATGTCGGCCCGGCCGACCACGGCGTCGAGGGTGTTGACCTCGAAGCCCTCCATCACGGCCTGGAGGGCGCAGATGGGGTCGATCTCGGTGACGATCACGCGGGCACCCTGCCCTCGGAGGGACTGGGCACAGCCCTTGCCAACCTCGCCGTAGCCGCAGATCACGGCCACCTTGCCGCCGAGCATCACGTCCACGGCTCGGTTGATGCCGTCGATGAGGCTGTGGCGGCAGCCGTAGAGGTTGTCGAACTTGGACTTGGTGACCGAGTCGTTGACGTTGATGGCCGGGAACAGCAGCTGGCCGGTCTCGAACATCTGGTAGAGCCGGTGTACGCCGGTGGTGGTCTCCTCGGTGACGCCCTTGATGGCTGCGGCGATCGTCGTCCAGCGGTTCGGGTCCTCGGCCAGGGAGCGCTTCAGCGTGTCGATGATGACGCCCCACTCCTCGGCGTCGTCGTCGGTGGCGTCGGGCACGACGCCCGCCTTCTCATATTCCACGCCCTTGTGCACGAGCAGCGTGGCGTCGCCGCCGTCGTCGAGGATCATGTTGGGGCCGCCGCCGTCGGGCCATGCGAGCACCTGCTCGGTGCACCACCAGTACTCCTCCAGCGTCTCGCCCTTCCAGGCGAACACGGGGACGCCCTTTGGCTCGGCGACGCTGCCCTCCGGCCCGACCGCGACGGCCGCCGCCGCGTGGTCCTGGGTGGAGAAGATGTTGCAGCTCACCCAGCGCACCTGCGCCCCGAGGGCGGTGAGCGTCTCGATGAGGACCGCCGTCTGGATCGTCATGTGGAGCGAGCCGGTGATGCGGGCCCCGGTGAGGGGCGCCGAGTCGGTGAACTCGGCTCGCAGGGCCATGAGGCCTGGCATCTCCACCTCGGCCAGCTCGATCTCCTTGCGGCCCCAGGGGGCGAGGGAGAGGTCGGCGACCTTGAAGTCCTGATCAGGGTTGTTCGTCATGTCATCCTCCGTGCGGGCGCGCCGAGTACGGCGCGCGGTTCGTGGTGTGCAGGAGGGCTGGCTGCAGCAGGCAGCACCCTGATCAGCCCGGCGGCCAGGCTAGTGGAGCTCAGCGGGCCAGTGCGGCTTTGAGATCGACCAGCGCCGGGATCGGACCGGGGTCAACGCCGGCCTCGGCCGCCATGTGCAGGCTCACGAAGTCGCCCTGGAGGACGAGGTCGAGGAGCTGGGCCAGCGCGCCGTCACCTTCCGCCTCGATGTCGAGGATGGCGTGGACTGCCTCGTCGATGAGGTCGTAGGTGAGCTCGAAGCGTCGGGCCACCTGCGGGTGCTCGAATGAGTGACGGAAGCGCACCACCGTCATGACCTGCCGGGTGATGTCGCCGTGCTGACCCCACCCGCAGATCTCGTTGTGGGCCATCTCGGGCACGGCCGCCCAGAAGGCAGGCGCCTTGGCGTTCTCGTTCACCTGGCACTTGAAGCGGTAGGCGGCCGCGGCTCCGACGGCGTCGCCGCCGTAGACGATAGGCATCGTCCGCCCGATCTCGCGGGCCAGACGCTGAGCGGGGCCGCCGTCCACGATGAGCTTGTCCCGGCGGCGCTTGAGCTGGTCTACGGCATCCGCGACGTACTGCGTGGCACCGGGGAACAACCCGACCCGCTCCAGCACCATGAGGGGCGGGATGCTCACCGAGCCGACTCCGGCCCGGGGCATCGGGCACTCGGGAAGCACGACATGGGGAGCGCCCCAGGAGCGGGCCAGGTTCCCGAGCTCACCACCGGTGGACAGCACCACCATGTGGGCACCGGCGACGGCGGCGGCCTGGGCGGCCTCCACCGTCTCCTCGGTGTTCCCCGAATAGGAGATGGCGAAGCAGAGCGTGCCTTCACCAACCGACGATGGCGCTTCGTAGCCCTTCACGACGGTGACCGGCACCGGCATGAACGGGCCGGCGATGGCGGCCAGGATGTCGCCGGCCACCCCGCTGCCCCCCATCCCGAGGACGACGACCTGCTCGATGTCGTCGTGGGCGGGCAGGCCCTCGACCTCCGCGCCGAGGGTGGCGGCCGCCGCCACCTGTTCGGGCAGGGCGGCCGCCAGGTCGAACATGCCGACCGAGTCGAGGAGACCAGACACCCGTCTCAGGCCTGGAACGTGGGGTTGATGCCTTGCGCGTCCGCCTTGGCCAGGAGGCGTTCGTGCTCGGTGTCGACGACCGTCTCGGCCTCGTCGATGAGCATGATCGGGATGTCGTCCTTGATGGAGTAGCGACGCTTCAGGCGGGGGTTGTAGAGCGCGTCCTCGTCCTCGAAGTAGAGGAGTGGCCCCTTGTCGTCGGGGCAGGCGAGGATCTCGAGCAGCTGGGGGTCGAGGGCCATGGGTGAGCTCCTTTGGTCAGGCGGCGTCGATGAGGGCTTGGACCTCGGCGACCTTGGTCGTACAGGTTGCCGCATCGGGCGCTTCGAGGTTGAGTCGGAGCAGGGGCTCCGTGTTGGAGGCTCGCAGGTTGAACCACCAGTCGCCGAGGTCGACGGTGAGGCCGTCAAGGCGATCCTGAGCCTCGGTGGGGTAGGCGGCGGCAACGTGTTCGATGACGGCCACCGGGTCGTCGACCTTGCTGTTGAGCTCCCCGGAGGCGGCGTAGCGGTCGAACGGGCGCCGCAGCTCGGACAGCGTCACCCCGGCCTTGCTGAGCTGCTCGAGCACCAGCAGGGCGGCGATGGAGCCAGAGTCGGCCCGGTAGTTGTCCCGGAAGTAGTAGTGGGCGGAATGCTCGCCCCCGAAGGCGGCGCCCGTGTCGGCCATGACAGCCTTGATGAAGCTGTGGCCCACCTTGGTGCGCACCGGGTTTCCGCCGAGCTCGCGGACGACCTCGGGGACCGCCTTGGAGCAGATGCAGTTGTAGAGGATGGTGGCGCCCGGGTTCTTCTCCAACACCCCAGCGGCCACGATGGCCGTGGTGGTGGAGCCCGACAGCGGCTGGCCGAGCTCGTCCACGAGGAACACGCGGTCGGCGTCGCCATCGAAGGCCAGACCCACATCGGCCCCCACCTCCAGCACCCGAGCCTGGAGGTCGCGCAGGTTCTCGAGCTGGATCGGATCGGCTGGGTGGTTCGGGAAGGTACCGTCCAGCTCGCCGTAGATGACCTCGAGGTCGATGGGCAGGCCGTCGAACACCGCGGGGACCACGAGTCCCCCCATGCCGTTGGCGGTGTCGGCGACCACCTTCAGGGGACGTAGGGCGGCGACGTCGACGAAGGACCGCACGTGCTGGGCGAAGGCACGGAGGAGGTCGAGCGACTCCCTACCTCCGGGCGGCCCTGGGTGCACCGGGACACCCTCGGCGGCCATCCGCTTGATCTCGACCAGCCCGGAGTCCTCGCCGATGGGCTTGGCCCCGGCCAGGCACAGCTTCATGCCGTTGTACTGCGCCGGGTTGTGGGAGGCGGTGAACATGGCGCCCGGGGCATCGAGCTTGCCGGCCGCGAAGTACACGAGGTCGGTGGAGGCCAAGCCGAGATCGACCACGTCGAGCCCCTGGGCCCGCACGCCCTCCATGAAGGCGGCCGACAGCTCGACGCCCGACGGCCGCATGTCCCGTCCGACCAATACCTTCTTGGCTCCACCCACCTGGGCAGAGGCAAACACCGCGAAGGCGCCACCGACCGCTCGGGCCACGTCGACGTCGAGCTGGTCGGGCGTGGTGCCCCGAATGTCATAGGCCTTGAAGATGGCGTCGAGGTCGGGCATCGGCCGGTCACCCTACCGGCGACGTCACCGCCGCCTCGGCGGGCAGCTCGTAGGCCCCCGTGGCCGACCAATGCCGGATGCGCCAGATGTCGCGCAGCACCCGCAACGTGTCCCGCACCAGCCGCACGGTCGAGCGCTCCCCCATCGCGAGGCGCACCGGTACCTCCGTGACGGAGAAGCCGTGCCGCTCGACCAGGTGCAGCACCTCCATGTCGAAGGCGAAGCGGTCGACGCGCCCGAGCCCGAACACGGTCTTGGCCACATCCGACCGGAACGCCTTGAGCCCGCACTGGGTGTCGTGGGGGTGGCTCAGCAGCACCCCCATGGCCAGCAGGTTGACGCCTCGGCTACCGAGGTCGCGCAGCACGCCGGGGCCCCGCACGTTGGTGGCGTCAGGATGGCGGCGGCTCCCCACCGCCACGTCCCATCCCGACTCGACCTCGGAGATCACCCGAAGGAGCTGGTCGGGCGAGTAGGCGAGGTCGGCGTCGGTGAAGGCGACGGCCCTCCCTCGGGCGACGGCCACCCCCGCTCGGATGGCGGCGCCCTTGCCCCGGTTGACCGGTAGCACCACCACCTGGTCTGCGCCGGCTGCGAGGGCGGCGTCCGCGGTGCCGTCGGACGAGCCGTCGTCCACCACCACCACCTCCAAGCCGCCTTCATCGACGATCTCCGCCAGCGCGATCCGGATGGAGGCGACGGTGGCGCCGATGCCCGCGGCTTCGTCGAGCGCAGGAACGATCACCGTGGCGCGCAGCAGGCCGGGGGCGGACGGGCGGGGGACCCGCTCGTGCAGTGTCCGCCGGACGGCGCTGAGGAGCACCGCTCGGTAGAGGACAAGCCGGACGCTGGCAGCGACCGCGAGGGCGACGAGCTTGGCGCCGAGCAGGGCCGAGGACGAGGAAAAGCCGTGGGCCGCGAACACGCCGCGCAGCACGGCGACGTCGACGAGGGCGGCCAGCGTCGCGATCAACACGAAGGCGTACGGCATGCGCACCCAGCGCACGAACGGATCGGACCGGAACGTCATCTTCCGGTGGAGCACGTAGGAGGGCACCGACGCCACCGCGATGGCGGTCAGGTCTGCCAGTACCAGGATCCATCCGGCCCACTGACGAAGCAGCAACAACAACCCGATGTCGACGGCCGTGGGCACCATGGCCACCAGCGCCAGGCGCCGCAGGCGCTCCCTCAACGCGCCAGGTGTCGAGGGCCGGGCGGGTCGGCTGGCGAGCTGACCGACGTCGGCCGCGACTCCACCGGGGTTCCCCGCCCGCGCACCGGTGGGCGTAGGGCAAGGAACATGGCCAGCGCGATGCCCAACGCGGTGAGGGCGTAGGCGATCCACTCGATGGGCTCACGCCCGTAGCTGAGTTCCACGTGCTCAGAGGTGGGCACGACGACCATCAGGTTCGGAGCCACGCGATAGGGACCCTCCGCGCCGCTGACTCGCCAGTTGGGGAAGTACGACGCCTTGACGAGCACCGGAGAACCGAGCTGGTCGACGTCGAAGGAGATGCGGTCTGTTTCAGCTTCGGTCCCGCTCACCTCGACGACGGCGACGGCCCGCTCCTCTGGCTGGGGGTCGTCGCTGTCGACGCGCTGCCACGAGTCGGGGCCCGAAGCGGCCAGCAGCACGTCTTGCCGGGCCAGGTCCTGGTACCAGGTGACGGCAGGGCCGGCGCACTTGTCCGCGGCGTCGGTGGTGCGGCAGATCCAGTCGTGCTGGGCGTCGTCCACGCCGTCGAGCACGGCGGGTTCGTTGACCAGCGGCCCCACCAGATCGGAGTCGGCCACCTGGAAGATCACCCATGGGCCCGAGGTAGTCAGCTCGGTGAGGTCGGGGTGGGCTCGAGCCGCGGTGGTGGCCTGCGCCGAGGTGCCCAGGTAGTAGCGCACGCCCATCAGCTGGAGGTGGCGCACCCCTTTGTCGATGTCGAAGGTGCCGTAGGGCAGGTCGCGCTGGGCCGCGCTGGGGGCAGCGCTCAGCTCCACCTGGGTGAGGAAGTGGAAGGGCGTGGTGGCCGACGCCTCGAAGAACAGGCCCTCCATCGAGCCGATGCAGCCATCCGTCCAGTGCGGCAGCAGCATGAGGGCCATCGGCGTGCCGTAGCGGTTGATCTCCTTCTCGTACTCCCAGAAGGATCGGCCGCACCCGTGCTCGGCGCCGACAGCCTCCATGGTGACCATCAGATCGCGGTACTCGGCGTAGGCGTCCTTGCCCTCGTAGCCCGTGTAGTTCCAGCGAGCCCACGAGCGGACGAAGCTCTGCTGGTTCACGCCGTTGTTAAGCCCCATCCACGAGTAGCTGCCGTCGGCCCGCTCGTTGCCAAGGGGCAGCGTTCGTAGCGGTAGGCCGACGAGGACAAGGGTCACCAGCAGACCCACTCCGGCCGTCACGGCCGGCCCCACCACGCTCGGTCGCTCCGGGTCGCGGGCGGCCAGCACAGCCAGCGTGCGGCCCACCTCGGCCACCCCGACCGCCGCCAGCAGGTAGAGGCACAGGTAGTAGAAGGGCAGCAGGCGGGCGTTCCACAGCCGCTGCTCGGGGAGGGCCACAAAGGCCACGCCCATCACCAGCGTGCAGCCGGCCAGGATGAGCCCGGTGCGCACCTTGAAGGCGATCGACAGCACCAGCCCCATGCAGGCGAGGGCGAGCACCCAGCGCATGTCGTTGGGCGAGTCGACGCTGCTGCGGGGGATGAGGTACTTCCAGTAGGTCTCACCGTCGAAGGAGAAGAGCGTCTGCGACCAGGAGCGGAACCCGTTCTCGGCGTTGGCGTACGGGAGCTTCTCCCAGCCCATGTCGTTGACGTAGTCCGCCTGGTAGACGAAGGGCAGCACCCAGAAGGCGCTGATGAGCCCACCCACCGGCAGCACCCCGGCCAGCCACTTCAGCGTGCGGAGGGCCGGCCGCCGCAAGAGGACGATCACCAACGTGCCGGCCAGCGCGAAGAAGGCCGGGATGAGGTGGCAGAGACCGGTGAGGGCCAGCAGCACCGCCGCGAGGGCGCGGTGCTGGCCGGTGCGCAGCCCGCGAATCACCACGCCCAGGTACAAGACCGCCAGCGACAGGCTGATGGAGAAGGCGAACTCGCCGGCAAGGGTGGACGCCACGTTCCCGCCGTAGATGGTGAAGTTTCGGTCGAACAGGAACAGCAGAGAGGCGACCGCCAGCAGGGCCGGCCCCGGGAAGGGCAGGTCGGCCAGTCGTCCGAACGCGTACGTGGCCAAGGGGAGGGACAGCAGCCCCAGGACCGTCACGAGCTTGAAGGCGGTGCCGTAGGGGAGCTCCACCCCTCCCACGGCCACGACGACCGCGGCGGCCACCAGCGCCCACCGCCTCCAACCGGACCCGACCCGCGTGCTGGCGAACACCAGCCCGGCGGCCGCCGCCAGCGGGAGAAGCATGGTCCAGCCCCCGAACAGGCCAACATCGAGGGCCACGATCAGCAGCGAGGGGACGACCATGTAGAACTGGTAGGCGGGGAAGCCGGCGTACCAGTCGGGCGTCCAGCCGGAGATCCGCCCCTCGGGCAGCAGGTGGTCGCGCAGGAAGGCCGGCCCCCACACGTGAGCACCCATGTCGCCGCCGGCCGGCACCGCGCTCGACAGCAGCTCGGCCGGGTGCAGGTTGGCGAAGACGAAGACGGCACAGGCGGCCACCACCACCCAGTCGACGGTGCGCTGCACGAAGCGCTCGCGCCCCTCCCGCACCGCCGGATCCTCCGGCGGCGGGCCATCGTCGCCCTCGTCGAGGTCGACCGTCCACCCCTCCCCTCCGGAGGTCGTGTCGCGCTCGACCGTGCCGATCGCGATGCGATCGCCGACGAGCGTGTCGCCTTCCGCCGTGGTGTCCTGTGCCATGTCGGCTGTCATCGTCGCATCCCGAGCGCCGCCCGTTCCGTCAGGCTGCCAGCAGGGCCACGACGGTCACCATGTTGAAGGCGACGTGGGCGGTGATGGCAGGGCCGAGCCGGCCCGCCCGATGGGCCAGCGTGCCGAACAGCGCTCCGGCCAGCACGAGCCCCGGCAGCTGCAGCAGCTGGAGGTGGCTGATGCCGAACACCAGCGCCGTCACGCCGATGCCCAGCGCCGGCGGCAGACCGCGCTTGACCAGGGCCTGCTGCATGAAGCCCCTGTAGAAGATCTCCTCGAACACAGGGGCCAGCACCCCCACGATGAGGACCAAGAGGAGCACGCCGACCACACCGTCGGCCCGGTCGCTGAGCGATCGGGCCGGGCCGTCGAGGTCCGCGGTCGTCTTGTCGAGGAGCTCCAGCAGCGGCCAGTAGACGAGGGCCAAACCAGGGAACTGCAGCAGCGCGCCGGCCAGGCCGCCGTGCCACACGTCCCGAGCTTTCACCCGTACGCCGAGATCGGCGACGAGCCCGTTGCCCTTGGTGCGGGTGACCACGTAGGGGACGAAGAAGAAAGCAACGGCCAGGCCCAGCTGCGCGATGGCGACGAGCGACAGCGGGAGCTGGTCGAAGTCGTCCCCGGAACGGCCCGCCACGGCGATCACGCCGATGCCCCACACGGCCGAGACGAGCTGCACGGCAAACCACCCGCCTACGACGTCGCCCAAGCCCCAGCGGCGCTCATCGGGCGGCACCTCGGGTGGCGCGGTGGCGGCCTCGGTCACCCGGGCAGGTTAGGTGTCAGCCTGGAGACGCCGGAAGTCAGGAGGCGATCGACTGGGGCAGGGCCGCGGGGTAGCGCACCCGCCGATCCTGGAGGGCCCAGCCCTGTGGCACCCGCATCCCGTCAGCGTGCTCGGGGCAGAGGTCGTAGCGCATGGGGTGGGCCTCGTCGTTGAGGCGCTCGACCCAAGCCGTGCGATGGGCGTAGTCGTAGGTGAGGGTGGCAGAGGCGCTGGTGTTGCATCCCGGCTTGGCGCAGGTGCGGGTACTCATGACGGCGACGCTACCCACCACATGCAGGGCGGCCAGGGACCCCGTTCCGGGAAGTTCTCACCGGCCTGGCTGGGGTTCGGCGCAACCGACCCGTATCCTGTTCGCATGAGCCCCGAGGGTCTGCCTCCCCCGCCGCCCCCTCCCCCGCGCGATCAGCGTGGGGCGGGTCGTGGCCTGATGGGGCAGGGCATGCCCAAGTGGGGTCTGTGGGCTCTTCTCGGCCTCACGCTCAGCATCGTGCTGCTCGGCCCGCTACTCGGCGGCACGGGCGACGCCGACAAGGTGGCGTACTCCAGCTTCATGGCCGACGTGCGCGAGGGCCACGTCAAGAGCGTCGAGATCGACAACACCAACGGCTCCATCTCCGGCCAGCTCGAAAAGGGAGGCGAGTTCCGTACCACCGGCCCGCTCGACGGCGGCATTCCCGACGCCGACCTCGCCGTGTTGCGCGAGCAGGGCGTGGAGGTCGACTACAAGACCCCCACCCCCGGCTTCCTCGTCAGCCTGCTGCCCTTCCTGATCCCGGTCGGCATCTTCGTGGCCTTCTTCTGGTTCATGCAGCGCCGAGCCCAGAGCCAGATGGGCGGGATCATGTCGATCGGCCGCTCCAAGGCCAAGACGTACTCCACTGAGCGTCCGGGCACCACGTTCGCGGATGTGGCCGGTTACGACGGCGTGAAGCAAGAGGTCACGGAGGTCATCGACTTCCTCAAGACGCCAGACCGCTTCGCAGAGATCGGCGCCCGCATCCCCAAGGGCATCCTGCTGGTGGGCCCTCCGGGCACCGGCAAGACGCTCATCGCCCGGGCGGTGGCCGGCGAGGCCGGCGTGCCGTTCCTGTCCGTCACCGGCTCAGACTTCATGGAGATGTTCGTGGGCGTGGGCGCCAGCCGCGTGCGCGACCTCTTCCAGAGCGCCCGCAAGATGGGCAAGGCCATCATCTTCGTGGACGAGCTCGACTCCATCGGCCGCAAGCGCGGCGCAGGCCTCGGCGGCGGGCATGACGAGCGGGAGCAGACGCTCAACCAGATGCTCTCCGAGATGGATGGCTTCGAGGCCACCGAAGGCATCGTGATGATCGCGGCCACCAACCGGCCCGACATCCTCGACCCCGCTCTCCTCCGCCCCGGTCGCTTCGACCGCCAGGTGGTCGTGCCACTGCCCGAGCTGAGCGAGCGGGAGCTGATCCTGCGGGTGCACTCCAAGTCCAAGCGCATGAACCCTGACGTCGACCTCGCGGTGGTGGCTCGCGGCTCGCCCGGCATGTCCGGCGCCGACCTGTCCAACCTGGTCAACGAGGCGGCCCTGTTTGCAGTGCGAGGCGGCGACGACGAGATCCATCAGCGCCACTTCGAGCTGGCCCGTGATCGCGTGCTGATGGGCGCCCGTCGCGAGTCGATGGCCCTCGCCGACCGCGAGAAGGAGGCCATCGCCTACCACGAGGCCGGCCACGCGGTGGCGGCCGCGGTGCTGCCCCAGGCCGACCCCGTGCACAAGGTCACCATCCTCCCGATGGGCATGGCCCTCGGCGTAACCCAGCAGCTCCCGATAGACGACCGCCACATCTACCGGCAGGACTACATCGAGGACAGCCTCGTCGTCCGCATGGGCGGCCGCATCGCAGAGGACCTCGTGTTCGGCGTGATCTCCACCGGGGCCAACAACGACCTCGTTGGCTCCACCGAGCTGGCGCGCAAGATGGTGCGCGAGTGGGGCATGTCCGACCGGGTCGGGCCGATGGCCTGGGGTTCGCAGGGCGCCGTGTTCCTCGGCGACGACCTCATGCACTCGCGCGACTACTCCGACGAGACGGCACGCGTCATCGACGAGGAGGTGGAGCGCATCCTGCGCGAGCAGGAAGAGCGCTGCCGGGTCACCCTCGCCGAGCACCGCAACGGCCTCGACCTCGTGGCCCGGGCGCTGCTCGAGCACGAGACGATCGACGGCTCCGAGGTCTACCGCCTGGTGGCACTCGGCCGTGAGGGTCGATCGGCCATCGAAGAGTTCGGTGAGTGGAGGGTCAGCGACGGCCGCGGCGAGGGCTCCGGAGCCTTCTCCGACGAAGCCGCCGTCCACGCCGCCTCCGACACCAAGCCCGAGTAGCTACCCGGCGGGTTCGCAGCCGCCGGGGGTGCTGCCGGGCTCGCGGGCCTCAGCCACGGCCGCCCACAGGTCGGTGGCCGTCACCGGGCCCAGGAAGCTGGCGGCCACCACGCCGTCGGCGTCGACCACCAGCGTCGTCGGGACTGCGTCGATCTCGTAGCGGTCGTGCAGGACGCGCTCAGCCTGGTGCTCGAGCTGCTGCACGGCCACCGACGGGCTCTCAAGGGGCTGGGCCCGCTCCCACACCCCCCGGCAGCTGTTACACGTGGCCGATGTGAACACGGCAACCAGCCACGGTGCCTCCGGGCGTGTGAAGTCGGCACGGTCGAGCTGGAGGGGCAGCCCGTAGCCGGTGCGTGCCGGCGCGTCGGGCCGCTGTCGGCGTTGGAGCAAGGCCGCCACGACGAGCGCTACCACGGCCAACCCGCTGGCGAGGACGATGCGCTCCACGCCGCCGAGCATGCCCTCCCACCGCGGCATCGGCCATCCCGCGCGGCCGATGCCAAGGAGATCGCAGCCGTCGTGCAGAATCTCCGCCCATGGGAGACTCCCCGATCGACGAAGGGCTCGACACCGACGACGAGGCGGGCGCCCCCGCACTGGTCACCCTCGGGCTGACGCCGGACATCGCGTCGCCGACGCCGGAGGAGCCAGCCGGTGAGCCCTCGGTTGCGGAGCGGCGCGGGTTCTTCAACCGGCTCCTCAACGAGCCGATGTGGGTGCTCGGGCTGGTCCTCTTCATGGACGAGGTGGACAAGAACGTGGTCCGGGGCATGATCACCCCGCTCAAGGAGGAGTTCGGCGTCGGTGACGTCGGCATCGGCGTCCTGCTGTCGCTGGCGCTGCTCTTCAACGGCCTCATCACGGTTCCGGCCGGCTATCTCGCTGACCGATGGAACCGAACCCAGGCCATCGGCAAGACGGTGGTGGGCTGGTCGGTGCTGACCGCCGGCGGGGCGGCTTCAGTGGGCTTCCCGATGCTGGTCGGCATGCGCTCCGCCCTCGGCTTCGGCCAGGCCATCACGGAACCGTCGGCGGCCAGCCTGATCGGCGACCACTACCCGCCCGACCAGCGCGGGAGAGCCTTCTCGATCCAGCAGGTGATGCTGCTGGCCGGCACCGGCGTGGGCGTCGGGCTCGGCGGGTTCATTGGCACCAACTGGGGTTGGCGCCCGGCCCTCGTGGTGGTGGCGCTGCCCGGCCTGCTGGTCGCCCTTCTCGTGCTGCGCATGCGAGAGCCCAAGCGCGGCACCGCCGACCTGATGGCAGCCATCGGCGCCGGCTCGGTGCAGCACGCCGACGACGACGACCACGTCGATCTCTTCGAGCAGGGCTTCCGACAGTTCCTGCGAGACATGGTGTCGGGGCTCCGGGCCGACATGCGAGTGATCCTCGAGATCCGCACGATGCGCTTCGCCCTGGCCGGCGTGGCGGCCCTGCTGTTCACGGTGACGGCTTTGGCGGCGTGGCTCCCGCAGTACTACGAACGCCACCTCCACATGGCCGAAGGTACGGGTGAGGCGCTGTTCACCGCCCTGATCCTCTTCGGAGGCATCCCCGGCGTGCTGATCGGCGGGCGCGTGGCCGACCGCTACGCCACCAAGATGCAGGGCGGCCGCCTGGCCCTGCCCGCCATCTTCATCGCCGCCGGCAACCTCTTCTTCACCGCCGCCTACCTGCTGCGCACCGACGTGTACTCGCGCGACCTCGTGGCCGTCGTCTTCGTGCTGCAGCTGTTCGGGATCTTCATCATGACGATGGCGATCCCCGGGCTGCGGGCTGGGCTCACCGATGCCATCCCGGCCCATCTCCGCGGCGCCGGCTTCGGAGCCTTCAACCTAGTGGCCGTGGTGTGCGGCCAAGCCGCGGCACCGTTCATCGTATCGATCATCTCGGGCTCCTTCGACGAGAACCTGCGAGTGGCGTTCCTTGCCTGCTCGCCGCTGCTCTTCCTCGGCGCCGCCATCCTCTTCCGGGCCCGCAAGTACCTCGACGAGGACATGAACAAGATCATGATGGCGGTGTTGCAGGCCCTCCAGGATGAGAAGGAACGGCACGAGGAAATGGTCGCTGACCAGGACAAACAGCCGACCTGAGCGCTGTCCGCCACTGACCGGCGTTGACCGCCAGATCCGCCCCTTTCTCGTTCCTTATGGCACGCCAATGGCACGACACTTGGCGCCAACAAGGACTGTGCAGCATCCATATCCACACACGACCTGGGCGACGCAATCGACGATGGCCGGCGCCGCTTCTGACCGGCAGCATCCATAACAAGGCGTTGATCACCGTCGCCTTGTAGAGTCAACCCATGACAGCAACCGGTGACCTCCGCGTCTCCTCCCGGGGGCAAATGAGCCTCCCGGCCGCCGCCCGCCGGCGATGGCACC
>Ga0136633_1000750_pt1 | contig 24529 bp, 20 predicted proteins | sample AntDrymeUQ832206_2_FD_105494 | JGI IMG/M metagenome (GOLD analysis project Ga0136633, IMG submission 105494) | Polar desert sand microbial communities from Dry Valleys, Antarctica - metaG UQ83 (22.06) | ecosystem: Environmental > Terrestrial > Soil > Desert | place: Antarctica: Dry Valley...
CCAGTCGTGCGTCGAGTTGCCGTAGGCGGGGATGCCGCCGGCGTCCTTCAGCATCCGCGCGTAGTGCAGGAGGTTCCACGTCATGAAGACGGTGTTGCGCGTCGTCCAGGCGTTCTCGGGCCCGCCGCTGCCCGGGTCGTTGTAGGAGTCGCCGGGGCCGGCCTCGCCGTTCCAGTACGCATCGGACTGCGGCGGGACGGTGACACCGATGTGCTGCAGCGCGTAGAGGACCTGCGCGGAGACGTGCTTGCCGCCGTCCTCGTTGCCGGTCGTCACCGCCCCGCCGACCTTGCCGTAGTAGGACCACTGGCCGGCCTCGTTGACCTCGCCGGAGTAGGCGTAGAGGCGCTCGATGACGACGCGTGTCTGCGAGCTCTGGTCGCCGAGCCAGATCGGCCCGACGATCAGGATGATGTCGGCGGGCTCGACGAGCTCGCGGTAGATCCGCGGGAAGTCGTCGCGCTCGTAGCCGTGCTCGGACATGTCCGGCCAGACCCCCGGCGGGATCACGTGGTCGACGATGCGGACCTCGTCGACCTGAGCGCCGACGCGCTCCAGGATGCCGCGCGAGATGCTCAGCAGCCCGTCGGTGTGGCTCGGCTCGGGCGAGCGCTTCAGCGTGGTGTTGAAGATCACGGCACGCAGGTCGGCGTAGCGGGCGGCCGCCGCGTCAGCCTGCTGGTCGATGAAGCTCTGGATCGAAGCGGGAATGGGCATGCGCCAGGGTCCCGCGCCGCGCATGTTCGTTACAGCACGAGCCGCATGTGGCCGCGCCGGCGGCCGACCGACGACGGCGTCACGAGCCTGCTGTGGGCTCAGCCCAGCGCCTCGTAGGCAATCCCCGTCAAACCAGCTCGCGAGCGCCAGCGCCGCGTCAGGCATCGACACTGTCGAGCGGCTCGCGCGCGATCGTGGTCCCGTCGCGCGACACGAGCTCGGTGCCGTCGACGTGAAGCTGCTTGACGTCGCCGAACGGCGCTGTCCCGAAGCCGCCGGGCAGCGTGCGCAGGCCGAAGCGGCCGGTCACCGCCTCGCGCGCGGGCTTGAGCACGTCAACCGCGACACGATGCAGTTCGGTTCGGTGGCGACGCACCCGGGTGGGAGTGCGGAGAGCATGGCGCCGGGTCGCGTGGAGCGCCGTGTTCGTCACACGAGCGGCGACGTGTAACGCCCGACCGCGCCGGCATACCGAGGGCCGATGGACGATCCGGGTTTCTCAGGCCTGCTGCTGGTGGTCGCCGCGGCGTTCCTCGCGCCGTTCGTGCTCGGCTTCTTTCCGCGTGTCCGTCTGCCGGCAGTCGTGCTCGAGATCGTCGCCGGGATCGTCATCGGACCGTCGGTGCTCGGCTGGGTGCAGATCGACGCGACGATCGAGGTGCTCGCCACGATCGGCCTCGTGTTCCTGCTCTTCCTCGCCGGACTGGAGATCGAGTTCGACCACCTCCGCGGACGCGTGCTGCGTGTCGCCGGCATCGGCTGGCTGGCCTCGGTCGCGCTCGCTCTCGTCGCGGGCCTCGCGCTGAGCGCGGGCGGGTTCGTGCAGACGCCGCTGCTCGTCGCGGTGATCCTCTCGGCGACGTCGCTCGGCGTGATCATCCCCGTGCTCAAGGACGCGGGCGAGATCGAGTCGCCGTTCGGTCAGCTCGTCGTCGCCGCCGGGTCGATCGCCGACTTCGGCGCGATCATCCTGCTCTCGGTGCTGTTCGCCGGCGAGGGCGGGACGGGCTCGACGCTCGTGCTGATCGGCAGCCTGTTCGCGCTCGCGTTCGCCGTGTTCGTCGCCGTGCGCGGGGCCGAGCGGTCGATGCGCATCCGCGACGACCTCCTGCGCCTGCAGGACACGACGGCCCAGATCCGCATTCGCGGCGCGATCGTGCTGCTGATCGCGTTCGCCGCGGTGGCCGAGCACCTCGGGCTCGAGGTGATCCTCGGCGCGTTCGCCGCCGGCGCCGTGCTCACGCTGCTGGACCGCGACGAGGCGATGACGCATCCGCTGTTTCGCCGCAAGCTCGAGGCGATCGGCTTCGGCGTCTTCATCCCTGTCTTCTTCGTGACGAGCGGCCTGCGGTTCGACCTCGACGCATTGCTCGACGATCCGTCGAACCTGGCCATGGTGCCCGTGTTCCTCGTCGCGCTCGCGGTGGTGCGCGGGCTGCCGGCGATCCTCTACCGCCCCGTCGTCGGCGCCGACCGGGCGCTCGTCGCGGGCCTCTTCCAGGCGACGTCGCTGCCGTTCATCGTGGCCGGCACGGCGATCGGCCGCTCGCTCGGGCTGATCGGCGGCGCCGAGAGCGCCGAGCTGATCGCGGCGGGGCTGCTGTCGGTACTGCTCTTTCCGCTGATCGGCAGCGTGTTGCTGCGCAAGGACGGACCGCGCGCACCCGCAGACCCTGATGCTGAGCGTCCGGGCGACGCCCCGGTGATCGCGACGTGAGCACCGCCACATATTCCAGGAGATCACATCTTCTGCCGACAGTCGATCCTGTCAACAGGCAGTCGCCCAAGAGCGCCCAATCGGCGAGACTGGCGGGCGTGCAGCCAGTCGGGATCCCCGCCGGACCACGGCCGGACGACGACGACGAGCAGGCGCTCGTCACTGCGCTGCAGCGTGGCGAGGAGGCCGCGTTCGCGGAACTCGTCGCCCGCTATGGCGCGTCGCTGCTGCGCCTGGCCCGCACGTTCGTACGCGACCGCGCCGTCGCCGAGGAGGTCGTGCAGGAGACCTGGCTGGCGGTGCTCAACGGGATCGACCGCTTCGAGGGCCGCTCGTCGCTGAAGACGTGGATCTTTCAGATCCTCAGCAACCGTGCCAAGACCCGCGCCGTGCGCGAACGCCGCAGCACGCCGTTCTCGGCCCTGGCCGGCGACGGCGCGGACGACGAGGCCGCCGTCGACGCCGACCGCTTCCGCGACGAGACGCACCGCTGGGCCGGCCACTGGGCCGCGGCTCCGGGCGACTGGAGCGCGCTGCCCGACGAGCGCCTGCTCGAGGGCGAGACGCTCGCCCAGGTGCAGGCCGCGATCGAGACGCTGCCGCCGCGCCAGGCCGAGGTGCTCGTGCTGCGCGATGTCGAGGGCTGGGAGCCCGAGGAGGTCTGCGCCGCGCTGGATATCAGCGACGGCAACCAGCGCATCCTGCTGCACCGCGCGCGCAGCAAGGTGCGCGCCGCGCTGGAGCGCTACCTCAGCGAAGGAGCGACGCCATGAGCCGCACCGACGTCGCTCATGTGACCTGCCGCGAGTTCGTCGAGATCCTGACCGACGACCTCGAGGGCGTTCTCGAGGCCGGCGAGGCCGCCGAGATCGAGCGCCACATCGTCATCTGCCGCGGCTGCTCGAACTACCTCGAGCAGATGCGCAGCACGATCGACCTACTCGGCCGGATCGCCGCCGACCAGCCCGGCGAGGCGCCGACCGGCGCGGCGCTGGCGATCTTCCGCGCCTGGAAGGCGGAGCGGTCGGCATGATCGCCTACAAGTTCCTGCGCGACGGGCGCGTCGGGCCGTTCTCGGGCGTCGCCTGGCCCGCGGAGGGGCAGTGGCTGCAGGCCGTCGGCGGCGACCGCGCCTGCAGCGCGCGCGTGCACGCCTGCCGCATCGCCGACCTGCCCGAGTGGCTGGACCACGAGCTGTGGCGCGTCGAGCTCGACGGCGACGTGCGGGTCGACTGCGGCAAGCTCGTCGCCGACCGCGGCCGGCTCGTCGATCGCGTCGCGGCCTGGGACGCAGAGCTCATGGCGGCCTTCGCCGAGGCCTGCGCACTGCGCGCCCGCGACGCCGCGCTCACGCTGCTGACCCCCGGCGCGGCGCACGACGCGCTCGCGGACTGCGCGACCGCGGAGCAGCTCGCCACGGCGGCGGCACAGATGGCCGCCGATGATCAGGTCGAGCCCGACGGGGCGCGTGCGTCCGGCTACGTGGGCGACGCCGCGCGCCATGTGCTCGGCGCGCGTGCGCAACCCGCCACCGCGCCGACGCATGCCGCGGTCAACGGCTTCATCGCCGCCCACGCGGCGGCCTTCGCAGAGGACGATCTCGACGCCGTAGCCCGCGAGCGCGCATGGCAGGCGGACTGGATCGTCCGCCACGCGCACCTGTAGCGGCCATCTCCTGAACTGCCGTCGGAGGTGGCGAGCGCGCGTCGGACGCAACGACCTTCGCGCGATCAACAAGCTACGCCCCCTCGCAGCCGAACGATTCGTCGCCGGCCTCGTGCTCTGCACCACGCGGCAGACCACCCCCCTTGGCAGCCGCCTCTGGGCCGTCCCAATCGAAGCACTCTGGACGGGACGCGAGACGACGTGAAGGTCAGGCGGACGCCCTCTGTCGATCAGGCATCGGCCTGCGACGCAAGTCTTCGAGCAGTCCATCGAGCACCAGTTCCTCCGGCACCTGGCAGTCGACGCGGGCCAGCGCCTGCGCAAGGGCGCCACTGACCGTACGGCGGCGGATCGTCAGCGGACGCAGGAGCGCGTGGCTGTCGCGTACTGCGCGGTCGTATGCTGCGACGTCGTAGCGCCACGGCACGACGTCCGCGTCTCGGACGAGCGCCTGATGAATCGCAAGGCCGTCCCAATCGAAATCGCCGTGGTGGCGCAATGCGGCACCGCTGGCCCGAAGCTGATCGAGCAGCGCCGACGCGGCGGCGCTTGGCCACCCGCCGGTGCAGACCAGTGGGCGACACGCGGTCCCGAGCGCACGTTGCGCAGCGCGAACGACAGTGGGGTTCTCGCAGACGAACACGTCCTGCGAGTGCCAGGCGATATCGGACTCCTCGAGTTGCGCAAAGGTCAGCACGACATGACTGCCGTGCAGTGTCGTGAGGGCGGCGCCGAGCGGCGTGTCCGGTACGGCACCGAGATTGATCGTCAGCACCGTCGAGGAGAGCGGATCGGTCTCCACGCCCCAGTCAAGCCAGAGCTCGCGGACGGATCGCCCGCCCGGCATTCCGTCGAGGCGGTCGAGCAGCCCGCGCGCGAGGCGCTCGACCTTCGCGTCGGGGTCGAGCATGTGTGCGTCGCCGGCGAACAGCCGTGCCGAGAGCACGGCGCGTTCGACGACCGGCTCGGCAGGAAGCACGTCGACGACGTCCAGCGCTTGCAGCCACGCGGGGACGTCGGCGAGCCGGATGGTGCTGGCAGCCAGCGCCTCGGCGAGCGCCGGGCGCGCCGCGACCGCGGGGTGCTCCCGGACACGCGAGCACTGGGCTGCGCGGTGATCGCGCTTGCCGGCACGCGCGACCGGTAGGTCGTGCGGCCTGCGTCCGGCGTAGCGCTCGTAGCCCTCGAGCGGGTCGATGCCCGAGTCCGCGACCGCGGCCTCGAAGCGCGAGAGCCGCTCCTTGAGATCGCGCCCGGAGAGGATCCGCCGCCGCCGCTCGCGCCACGGCAGCGCGTCGAGTGCGTCCGCCTCGGCCACCGAGATCTCAGACACGACGAACGTCCCGTCCCGGAAGTAGCCGACCCGCTCGCGTGCGTGCAGGGCCGCCGACCAGACGCGTGCGAGCGCGGGAGCGCCGGGAGCGGGAGTGCTCACCCGACGAGGAGCTCGGCCTGTTCGAGCTCGCGCAGCACGTCGCCGTTCCAGCGGAAGGCGACCGTGTGTACGCCGGGCTCGTCGTTGTCTCGGTGCAGCTGGTAGATCGCGAGCGCCGGGACGGTGACGTAGGTGCCCCACAGCTCATGCGACGTCATGACAAGGTCGAGGCCGAAGTCGACGGTCGCGCCGAGCACGCGGCCGCGCGTGTCGTCGTCGATGCCCGACAGCGCCTCGTCGAGGTAGATCATCCGCGGCGCCGGCGTGTCGTCGTAGAGCGCCGCAGCAGCCGCGAAGAGCGGGAGGTGGATGAGGACCGCCTGCTCGCCACCCGACCCGACGGCATGGCGCTTGCGGGTCAGGCGCTCGCGTGTCCCACCCTGCTCCTGTAAGAGGTCGAAGACGTGCCAGGCGCGATAGTCGAACGCCGTCGTGAGCGTGTCGACCATCGCCTCCGCGCCGGCTTCGGCCCCACCACCCGGCGCGGCGCTGCGTGCGGCTTCGATCCGAGCGCGGAAGAACTCGACGAGCCGGTCGCGCTCGGCGAGCCCGGCACTGGCGATCGAGCGACGCAGGAGGTCGACGGTCGGGCGCAGGCCCTCGTCGTCGTGCACGCGCCAGTCGAGCTGGATGACCTTGCCGCTCGCGGTCGCGCAGCGACGCAGGATGGTGTTCATCCGCGCCACGCGGTCGTGGACTCCGCGTATCCGAACCCGCAGGTGATCGGCGAGCTCCTCGACGAGCGTGGCCCCGAAGACGCGCCGTTCCTCGGCGGTCAGCAGCCGCTCGCGCTCGGCGAGGTCGAGCTCGAGGCCCCGTAGCACCTCGTCGAGCGTGCGGTCGGCCGGTCCCTCCGTGACGCGAACCACGAGCACGCCATCGTGCGCCTCCGTGTAGACGCCGAGATCTGCCTCCGCGAGTTCTTGGCCGAGGTCCATGACCGCCCGCGACACGCGCTGGGCCAGCTCGCCGGACGGCGTGCGCACCCGTGTGACGTGGTCGGGCAGCCCGCGTGCGACCTCGAGCGCGCGCGTCAGCGGCCACTCGCTCGCATCGGCCACGTCTTCGGGCGCAGCGGCGCCGAGTGCGGCGACGACGAGCCCGCCGCGCGCCAGCCCGCGCACCTCGCGGAGCGCCGTTTCGCGCGTCGCGCGCGTCGCGTCGCGCACCGACTCGGCATCACGCGCGTCACGCGCGGCGTCACGCGCCGCGTCGTGGAGCTTCGCCAGCGCTCCGGCGCCGTCGCGCTGCGCGCCATGAAGGGTCGTGAGTGCCTGCGTCACCTCCGCGTGGCGCCGCCGAAGCGCCGCTCCCTCCTCGCCGAGCGTAGCCTCGCGCGCAGCGTGCTCGGCCCCCAGGCGCGCCGCCTGCTCCTCGGCGGCGAGCGCGTCACGCTCGCGGACGCCGGCCCGGTTCGCGAGCACGGTCTGGCGCTCGCGCTGGCCGGCCAGCGTCTCACGGGCGAGCGCGAGCGCGTCGAGCTCGCGGGCCACGCCGGGGACGGCACCCGCGAGCTCCGAGCACGCCTCGCGCCGTACGACCAACGCGTCGTCGTCGAGCTCGGGTGAGAGCCCGTGCGCGACCGCGTGCTCGCGCTGGTCGGCTTGCGCGGCGAGCAGCACACCGGCGTGTCGCGTGGCTTCGGCTTCCGCCTGCTCGTGCTCGGTGGTGGCCCGCCCCTCCACGGCAACTGCCACGCCGAGGCTGCGCAGCGCAGCGTCGAGCGCCGCAGCCGAGGGAAACGCCGCGAGGTCGGCGTCGAGTGCCGCGGACCGCGCGGCCAGGCGGGCAAGCGATGCATCGATCTCGGCCTGCCCGGCGGCGACCGCGTCAAGCGCGTCGCGGACCTCGGCCAGCCTGCGGGCGCGACGGGCGGCGCGCGCGGCGGCGCCGAGGTGCTCCGCCTGGTCCTTGGCGGCGCGGCCGTGCACGGGTCCGAGGACGAACGAGCCGTCCGCGCCGATCGCCGCAGACGCACCCGTGCCGGCGGCCGTCGGCCCGTAGGCGACGGTCGCGAGCGCCCGATCGATCAGCGCGGCGTCGAGCGCGCCGTCAGGATCGGCGGACAGCACGGTGGCGAGCGTCGGACCCTGCGCGGCGGGCGCGGAGGGGCGCAGCAGCGTGTCGAGTGTGCCCGGATCGAGCAGCGTGCCGTCGGGTGTGAGCCAGGCGTCGAGCAGGCCTGCCGCGTGCAGCGCGGCCTCGATGCTCGCCCGCTCGCTCGCGCCCACCTCCGGACGCAGGTCCACCGCCTGCCACAGCGGCGCGCCCGGCCGGCCGAGGCGCGGACTTCGCGCCCACGGCGGTGCCCCCGGCGGCTCGTCGTGATCGTCCTCGAGGCGCCGTGCCTCGTCCTCGAGCGCGACTCGCTCAGCCTCGTGCGCGGCGAGCGATCCCTCCAGTGACGCTCGCTCCCCCGCGAGCCTTGCGCGCACAAGCCCGGCCGCTGGTGCGAGCAGCGGCTGAAGGTCCCCGGCCGCCGCCGCAGCGTCCTGGAGCGCGGCGACCTGCCCAGGATCGAGCACGAGCTCGCGCAGCGCGCCACCCCACGTCGCGACCGCGTCAGCCCGCTCCTCGCGCGCTCGCTGCACCTGCGCCTCGCACTCCTGGCGCAGTTGCCGCGCCGCCGCGAGGCGCTCGGAGGCGGTGTCCAGCGTGGCGCGCGCTCGCGCAGACGCGGCGTCGGCGCTTCGGACTGCGCGCCGGAGCTCGCCTTGGCGCACGAGCACGGCGCGTGTTCCATGCGCGAGATCGCGCAGGGCGTCGCGCCAGGCGACCGGCGCGAAGCCGGACGCAAGCTGGTCGCGCAACGCCGTCACCCGCGCTGCAAGGCCGCTCGCGCGGGCGACGGCGTCGACATCGTCGAGACGCTCGCCTGCTCCCGCCGCGGCCTCCTCGAGAGCGGCCGTCGCGGTGACGAGCTCCACCTCGGCCGCGACGAGCTCGGTGGCTGCTTCGATGGCAGCCCCGCGATGAACGGCCGCGGTTGCGCGCTCGGCCTGGACCGACCGTCCGAGCTGGGCGACCTCGGCGACCGACGCCCATGCGGCCGAGGTGACGAGCGCGCGCTCCTCGCCCTCCAACGTCGTCAGCTGCACCTGGCGCGTCGCCTGCTCGTCGGCCAGCAGGGCTTCCTCGTCGCGCAGACCCTCGGCCCGCGCGGTCGCCTCCCGCAAAGCCTCGGCTGCGGCCCGCGCCGCCGCATCGGCTGAACGCAGCGCCTGTCCTCGCTCGCGCACGAGCGCCTGCGCGTATGCGCGGTACGTCCGGTCGTGGAAGGAGCGCAGCCGCGTGCGGTTCGCCCGGATGCGCGCGAGCCCGGCCTCGAGCGCCTCGAGCTGCTCGAGCCCTGAGGCCAGGCGGCGCAGCAGAGCATCGTCGACGGCGGGCAGGCCGGACGCCAGCATCGCTGCGACGCCCGCCGGATCCAGGCTCTTGGACAGGTGCGGACGTCGCAGCTGGCGCATGAGCTCGAGCATCACGCGGTACTCGTCGGCCGTCGCGAAGCCGAAGACCCGCTCGCGCAGCCGCTCGCGGTATTCCGAGGCCGTCCCGAGCAGCTCGCCGTCGTCGCCCAGCGCCGCGACGAGATCGGCGCGCGAGCACGGCTCGCGGTCGTCGCGGACGAGACGGACGTCCTCGCCCACGCGGCGGTCAGCCAGGATCCAGTACCAGCGCGTCACCCCCGGGCGATCGCGCCAGGCCTTCATGCCGATGCCGGCCGTGATGCGCTCGATCCCGCCGCGCCCGTCGGCTCGCTCGAACTCGATCCACACGTAGCCGACGCGGGTGTCCTGCTCCACGCAGCCGACGAGGTTCCATTTCATCTCCTTGGCCGTGCCGGCGAACGGGTCCAGCCGCGCGGGTGAGATGTCGCCGTCGAGGCAGAACGGGAACAGGAGCTCGAGGACCTTCGTCTTCCCGGAGGTGTTGTGACCGCGCAGCAGCAGACGCCCGTCAGCGAACTCGAAGGTCTGGTCGGCGTACTCGTAGAGGTTGACGATTCCGGCGCGGGCCGGGACAAAGCGCGACGTGCTCATGACATCTCCTCCGAAGCGCGGCGCAGCTCGGGATCGCGGAAGCGGTGCGCGAGCGGCCGAAGTCGCAGCGCGCCGGACGGATCGGCGGCGACGAGATCGAGCGCGACGAGCGTCGCCACGGCGTCAGCGGCCAGCGCGGTGACGACCGCCGGGTCCTGCGGATCACGCTGCCAGTGCGCGCGGTGCTCGGCCACGAGGCCGCGCACGAGCGCGACGACCCGCTCGCCCCCGACCGCGCCGCCTGCCGCCGGCGCAACTCGGGCCTCGCGGTGCAGCGCGTCACAGAGCAGCAGCGCCGCCTGCTTGGCGGTCGCGCGCGTCGGGAACGGTAGGTCCGTCAACGCGCGATCGTCGGTCACGAGGGCGGTCCCCTCCGCGCGACGCTCGACGTCCAGGCCGGTCGCGTTCGCGACCGCGTCCTCGATTCTCGCGCGCTGGCCGAGGAAGTACGTCCGGGCCCCGTCGTCGAGCTCGTCGAGCAGGAGCGCAGGGTCCTCGACCAGGCGCCGTGCGAGCTCGTGCGCGAGTGAGCGCCGAGCACCCTCGACCGTCGGGGCGTAGCCCTCCGCGAAGGCGTCGATCGCCTGCGCCGTGTCGGCCGCGAGCGCCTGAGCGGGGTCGCGCAGCAGGGCGGCGAGGCGCCGGCGGTCGACCGTCAGCAGCGCCTCGTCCTCGCCGGCGTCGAGGCTGCGGTAACTCGCCTTCGATCCCGCCGTGTGCTCGAGGACGCCCCACGCGACGAGCAGCTCGAGCGCGTCGGCGAACGCGAGTCGCTCGGCGCGCGCCTCGAAGTCGACGCGGATCGGCGGGTCGCACTCAGCCGCCGCTGCCGCCGTGCCGCGCGCGAGCTCGGCGAGCGCCGTCTGCGCCCCACCGCGTTCGAGTGCCGCGAGGATGCAGAGGAGCAGCACGGCGCCGCGGTCTGAGAGGCACGGCCATTCGTCGCGCGGGCGCTTGCGCCCGGACACGCTCGCCGGCGGGACACGCAGCGGGCGTGAGGCCGAGCGCTCGGTGGGGGCGCCGACGAGGCGGGCCGCGGTGGGGCCGACGATCAGCCGGTAGCCGAAGACGTCGGTCGCCATGCGAGCGAGCTCGGGCTCGTGGCGGCGGACAAGCGCGAACTCTTCGTCGTCGGCCCCCACGAACGGCGCGGCGAGCAGCGCCCGGAACGCGGTCCTGCGTTGCTGCTGGGCGTCGAGCTCGCGGATGTTCATCGCTGGCGCACCTCGAGCCGGTAGTCGGGCGTGTCGAGCCGTCCGTGCGGGACCCTGAGCATGGTCCGCGCCCCGTTCGCCGGCGCGACGAGCACGATCTCGGCGCGGCCGTCGCTGGAGCTCGCCTGCCGTCGCCCACCGACCGCCGGCGTTTCGTACGCGCGCGAGAGCCAGCCGAGCAGGTGCGTGAAGCTGCCCGGGTCGAGCTCGTCGAGAGCCGACAGCGTCAGCGGGCTGCGCTCGGCGAAGCGCCGCAGGACAGCCTCAAGCTCGGTTCGCTCCGCGTGGCGCCGCTGCATCATGCGGGCATGTCCGCCCGCCAGCTCGAGAAGGCGCGCTGAGCGGCCGCGGCCGGGCATCGGCACGCCGGGGCGACGCAGATGGGCGACGACCGGCGCCGGCGGCGCGACGGCCCACGGCGTCCGGCCAGGTGCCGCGATGTCCTCAAGGTCGCGTTCCGGGACGCCGACGTGGCGCGGCTGCAGCAGTCCGAACGCGCGGCGCACGACCTCGACGGCCGTGCCGGCCGGCGCGTTCTGCGCGAGTCCGGCGAGGTGCAGCAGGACGGTTGCGCGGTCGACGCGATCGGTGCGGCGGGCGATCAGTCGCTCCGCGATGTCGAGTAGCGCGCGAATCGCCTCGACGACGTTCTCGTCGAGCGTTCGCCACGGAGAGCCCGCGGCGCGGTCGTCGCCAACGAACCACATCCGCAGACCGGCCCACTGACCTGCGAGCTCCTCGCCGCGACGCGCGCGCTGTGCGGATGCGAGTGCGCCTCCCGGCAGCTCCACGAACTCCTCGGCGGCGACGATGAGCTCGACCAGGCGCTCTGCCGACGCTGCCCGCTCGGTGCGTTCGATCGCGGCGAGCACCTCGTGCGTCCATCGCCGGCGGTCTCGCCGGAAGACCTCAAGATGCTCGACGATCGAACCTTTCGAGCGTTCGAAGGACTCCTCATCGACGCGTTCCGAGCGCCGGATGAGCGCGCTGAGCGACGACATGAACGTCAGCGCGCCGGCGTGCAGCGCCTCGAGCTCGGCGAGCGCGCGCTCCAGGTCGGCGCGCAGCCGCAACCCGTCGGGGGCCACGTTCTCGAGCTCTGCGGCGAGCCGGTCCAGTGCCGCGCGGATCGCCGGGATCCGCTGTCCGTCGAGCACGGCGTGCTCGCGACCGAGCCCGTCGAGCCGCGCGAGCAGCTCTTCGGTGAGGCGACCGGCGGGCGTGACGTCGAACGTGAAGCGGTTGCGCCGCCACTCCTGCGCGGAAGCAGCGAGGCTCGCGTCGTGCTCCTGCTCGATCGCACCCCACACGACCAGCTGCGCGAGGCGGTCCTCGAGCAGGGCCGGATCCATCCGTGTGCCGTACCGCGCAGCAAGCCGCTCCGCGACCTGCGACGGTCGTAAGCGCAGCCCGAAGGCCTGGTGCTCGAGGAACAGCACGCGCATGATCCTCCGGTAGGACTCCGCCTCCTCGGCGCTTGCGTACCGCAGCACCGGGTGACGGCGCAGCGGCTCGGCGCCCGTCCGCACGGCCTTCTCCGCGGGGGGAGGCGCAACGCGTAGCGCCGCGCTCAAGCTGGGCGACAGATCAATTGCCATCGCGGTCGGCGACCTCGGTACGCAGAGCTACGACGAGTCCGGACGAAGCGATCGAGCCGAGCGCCTGGATGGTCGGCGCCTCACGCTCGAGCCGTGCAGCAATGCGCGTGACGTCCTCGGCGAGCGCGAACGGCTCGGCGCCGCGGGCCAGCCTGCAGCCGCCGAGCGCATGCAACTCCGCGCGCAGGGCGGGACCGACCCGCACGACGTCGAGCCCCGCCCTGTGCCGGCGGCGCTCGACCGACGGCACGCGACCGTCGCGCCGAGCCACCTCGACGACCCTCCCAAGGCACTCGAGCGCGGCTGCGTCGTCGGCTCCCGCCGGCTGGGCGGCGAGTGCCTCGTTGCTCGCGTCGAGGGCCAGCACCGGGTCGCGCAGGACGCGCAAGGCGACGACGAGCACCAGCGTCCGTCGGTCGTCGGAGGAGTCGAGCACGCACTCGGACATGGCGACATCGTCCGCGCTGGACCGGACGAACCGGCGGGGAGCGCAGAAAGCGCTGCAAACGGGGGTGCGTCGGCGAGGCAAGGCCGGGGCGTGCTGCGCGACGGCCGTCTGAGAGGATGCGCCGATGCCATGCTTCTGCGGCTGCGACCGCAAGGTCAGTTTCGGGATGCGGTCGCTGAACAAGCGCGGGGGGATCATCCGCGGCGACGCACGGACCGCCAGGGCAGCGCGCGACCAGGGCATGAAGTCGCCGAACGCCGAGGCGTTCATCTCCGACGCGGAGGCGGTGCTCGCCGCCTTGGCCGATGCGGTCCATGCGGGAGTCGATCCAGGACCCGAGCTCGAGGCGCAGAGCCGTGACTTCATGGCCGTTTCACGGCAGTTCGGCGAAGCAGCGCTGGGGGCCGCGATCGCGCGATCCGGGCTTTCGGGCGATGAGGCATTCTCGCTGCTGGCGAACGGGAGCTGGGATCCCTTCGCCGACGCGGTGCTGGCCTGAGCGATTCGGCTCGTCAGCGAATGGTGACGACCGGGATCCAGAACCTGTCCGCGATCGCGCGGTGGGTCACGTCGCATGTCAACGCCGGACGAGCCCCGCGCGACCCGCGGTGCTGAACCGCCGGCGGCGGGCCCGTGGCCCGGTCGTTTCCGGTCCCCCCGCACGGGTACCCACAGCGCCATGACACAGCGGGAGACGGTCGCGGTCATCGGCGCGCACACCAGCCGAGGGGCAGCGCGTCCGTGAGCGAGCACGACGAGCACGCCACCCGCCCAAGCTCCTTCGAGCGCGCCCGTCGCCTCCCGCTCGTGGGCCGCGCTCTTGACTGGGGCATGGGCTCCGCCGCGGCATCGTCGACCACTCGCAACGCCGGATCGCGCGTCGCGGGCCTGAAGGTGACCGAGTCGATCTGCCCGTACTGCGCCGTCGGCTGCTCGCAGCTCGTCTACACGCGCGGGGACGAGCTCGTCGACATCGAGGGCAACCCGAACTCGCCGATCAACCAGGGAACGCTGTGTCCGAAGGGCGCGGCGTCACGTCAGCTGATCCGCCAGCCCGGGCGCCTGACGAAGGTCCGCTACCGCCGGCCCGGCGGCACGGAGTGGGAGGAGCTCGAACTCGACCAGGCGATGGACATGATCGCCGAGCGGGTCATCGCCGCCCGCGAGAACGGCTGGCAGGACGTCGACCGCCAGGGCCGGCGGGTGGATCGCACGCTCGCGTTCGCGCACCTGGGCGGAGCGACGCTCGACAACGAGGAGAACTACCTCATCAAGAAGCTCTTCACGGCGATGGGCGCGATCCAGATCGAGAACCAGGCGCGCATATGACACTCCTCCACGGTGCCCGGTCTGGGTGCCTCGTTCGGGCGCGGCGGCGCCACCGACTTCCTGCAGGCGCTCCAGCACGCTGACTGCATCCTGATCGAGGGCTCGAGCATGGCCGAGGCGCACCCGGTCGGGTTTCGCTGGGTCATGAAGGCCAAGGAGCGCGGTGCGAAGATCATCCACGTCGATCCGCGCTTCGGGCGCACGAGCCAGCTCGCGGACCTGCACGTCCCGATCCGGGCGGGCACCGACATCGCCTTCCTCGGTGGCCTGATCCGCCACGTCATCGAGACGGAGGCGTACTTTCGCGAGTACGTCGTGGCATACACGAACGCGTCGACGATCCTGCGCGACGACTTCGAGGACACCGAGGACCTCGGCGGCGTGTTCTCGGGCTTTGATCCCGACACGGCCCGCTACGACCAGACGACGTGGGGCTACGCCGAAGGCGCGCCGCGCGACGACACCCTGCAGCACCCGCGCTGCGTCTTTGCGGTCCTGCGCCGCCACTTCGCCCGCTACACCCCCGAGATGGTGCAGCGCGTCTGCGGCATCTCGCCGCAGGACTTCCAGGAGGTCGCCGACGCGCTCGTGCACAACTCCGGCCGCGAGCGCACGACGACCCTCTGCTACGCCGTCGGCTGGACGCAGCACACCGCGGGCGTCCAGGTCATCCGCGCCGGATCGATCCTGCAGCTGCTGCTCGGGAACATCGGTCGCCCGGGCGGCGGGATCATGGCGCTGCGAGGCCACGCCTCGATCCAGGGCTCGACGGACATCCCGACGCTGTTCGACATCCTGCCGGGCTACATCAGCATGCCGCACGCGTGCGAGGGCGGCCTGTCGCTGCGCGATCACATCGACGCGCACGGCAAGCAGCGCGGCTGGTGGTCGCACTTCGACACCTACCTCGTGTCGCTGCTGAAGGCGTGGTTCGGCGACGCGGCGACGGCGGACAACGACTTCGGCTTCGGACACCTGCCGAAGCTCACCGGCACCCACGCGCACTTCTCGACGATGCTGCGTGCGATCGACGGCGGCGTCGACGGCCTCTTCGTGATGGGCCAGAACCCGGCCGTCGGATCGCAGCACGCGGGGTTGCAGCGGCGCGCGCTCGCGAGCCTGAAATGGCTCGTCGTGCGCGACCTCGCGGAGATCGAGACGGCGACGTTCTGGAAGGACGGCCCCGAGATCGAGTCGGGCGAGCTGCGCACGCAGGACATCGCGACGGAGGTGTTTCTCATGCCGGCCGCCGCGCACGTCGAGAAGGAGGGCACGTTCACGAACACGCAGCGGCTGCTGCAATGGCGCGACAAGGCGCTCGAGCCGCCGGGCGACGCGCGCTCGGAGCTGTGGTTCATGCACCACCTCGCCAAGCGCGTGCGCGCGCACTACGCCGCCTCGGCGAACGAGCGCGACTGGCCGATTCGCAACCTCACCTGGGACTACCCAGAGCACGGCGACACCCGCGAGCCCGACGCCGAGGCCGTCGCGCGCGAGATCAACGGCTACGACGTCATGAGCGGCGCGCCCCTGCCGGACTTCACGGCCCTGCGCAACGACGGCTCGACGGCGTGCGGCTGCTGGATCTACAGCGGCTACTTCAAGGACGGCGTCAACCAGGCGCGCCGGCGCGAGCCCGGCGACCTCTCCGCACCGGGCGGCTGGGTCTCGCCCGAGTGGGGCTGGGCCTGGCCGCTGAACCGCCGGATCCTCTACAACCGCGCCTCCGCGGACCCCGAGGGCCGCCCGTGGTCAGAGCGCAAGCGCTACGTCTGGTGGGACGAGCAGCAGAGCCGCTGGACGGGCTACGACGTCCCCGACTTCCCGGTCGACAAGCGCCCCGGCTACGAGGCGCCGCGCGACGCGCTCGCGATGGACGCGATCTCCGGCGACGACCCGTTCATCATGATGCCCGACGGGCGCGGCCGGCTGTTCGCGCCGGCGGGCCTGGTCGACGGGCCACTGCCGACGCACTACGAGCCGTTCGAATCGCCCGTCGACAACCTCATCCACCCCGACTTCCACATGAATCCCGGGGCGATGAAATGGCAGCGCCCGGAGAACCCCTACCACGCGACCGGCGACCCGCGCTATCCGATCGTCGTGACGACCTTCCGGCTGACCGAGCACCACACCGCCGGCGCGATGAGCCGCAACCTGCCGTGGCTCGCCGAGCTGCAGCCCGAGATGTTCGCCGAGCTCGATCCCGCGCTCGCCGCCGACCGCGGCATCGAGGACGGCGGCTGGATGGTCGTCGAGACCGCGCGCGGGGAGATCGAGGCGCGCGCGAAGGTCACGCCGCGGATCCGGCCGCTGAAGATCGACGGACGCGTCGTGCATCAGATCTGCCTGCCCTGGCACTGGGGGTTCACCGGCGAGGTCCGCGGCGACATCACCAACGATCTCGGCGCGCTGTCGGGCGAGCCGAACGTCGGCATCCAGGAGTCCAAGGCGTTCTCCTGCAACGTCCGCGCCGGCCGGCGCACGCGGCCGAGCACCGCGAGGCTCGCCGGCGCCCGCCTGGACCGGCCCGTGCGGCCCGACGAGGACGACCCACCCGCCGAGTATGAGTCGGAGATCACGTGACGACGCGCGCCAGCCCGTCCGAGATCGCGATCCAGGCAGCTGGCGCGGAGCGCATGGGCTTCTTCACGGACACGACCGTCTGCATCGGCTGCAAAGCCTGTGAGGTCGCGTGCAAGCAGTGGAACGACCTGCCGGCCGACGGGGCCACGTTCGACAAGGGGGGCTCCTACGACCACACCGGGTCGCTCAGCGCCTCGACGTGGCGCCATGTTCGCTTCATCGAGATCGCCGAGGCGACGCCGCAGGCGCGCGAGGACGCCGCGCGCCGACTCGAGGCCGGCGACGGCGGGCGCGTCCCGGACATCCCGGCGGCGTGGGGCGGGGCCCGCGGCGGTGGCGACACGCCGAACGGCGGCGCGACCGGCGACCTCGACCTCGTCGCGCTCGCGTCCGAGCGCTCCGAGGCCGTCGACGTCGCCGCCGCGGTCGCCGCGATGGACGACTGGATCTTCATGTCCGACGTCTGCAAGCACTGCACGAACGCCGGCTGTCTCGACGCCTGCCCGACCGGCGCGCTGATCCGCACGGAGTTCGAGACCGTCGTGCTGCAGGCCGACGTCTGCAACGGCTGTGGCTACTGCATCCCGGCGTGCCCGTTCGGCGTCGTCGCGCGCGACCCTGACGACGGTCGCGCCGCGAAATGCACCCTCTGCTACGACCGCCTTCAGGACGGCCTCGAGCCGGCATGCGCGAAGTCCTGCCCGACGGACTCGATCCAGTTCGGTCCCTATGACGAGCTCGTCGGGCTCGCCGCGCGGCGCGTCGGCATGCTGCACTCGCGCGGCATGCGGGACGCCTACCTCTACGGCGCCGGCGACGACCCCGACCAGCAGCTCGCCGGCGGCCTGGGCGCGTTCTTCCTGCTGACGCGGCCGCCCGAGCGCTACGGGCTGCCGGCGCACGCCGACTCGCCGGTCCAGGAGAACCTCGTCCCCGCGACGATCGCCGCCTACGGCGCGGCGCTGCTGGCCGCGGCGGGTGCGGCGGCGGCGTTTCTCGCCGCGACGCGCCGGCCGCCGGGGCGCGTGACGAGCGGTGCGCGGGCCAGGCGCCGGGCGATCCGGAGCTGGCGGCGGTGAGCGAGCGCGACGAGAGCACGCCGGCCCTTGGCACCCACGGCGGCCCGGGCGACTGGCAGCGCGCGCAGCCGGGAGCCCGCGTCGCGCTGCAGCGCGAGCACTGGGAGGACGCGGCGTGGTCGTTTCTCTACGGGGACGACACCGGCTACGCCGGGTCCGCGCCGGCGGACATGGAGGCCGTCGCGCGAGCCAACCGCCGGATGCGCGGCGGCGAGCTCGGGCCGGTCCAGGGACCGGTCATCAACGCGCCGGTGTGGACGTGGGAGATTCCGCTGTACTTCTGGCTCGGCGGGGTGGCGACGGGCTCGTGGTTCGCATCGGTCGGGTGCGATCTTGCGGGCGACCATCGCTCCGCGGCGATCGCGCGCAAGGTCGCGCTGGCCGCGGTCGCGCCCTCGCCGTTGCTGTTGATCGCCGACCTCGGCCGCCCGGGGCGCTTTCTGAACATGCTGCGGATCTTCAAGCCGCGCTCGCCGATGAACCTCGGCGCCTGGGCGCTCGTCGGCTTCAGCGGCCTCGCCGCGGCCGCGGTCGGCGCCGACGTGCTCGGCCGCCCGCGTGCCGCGCGCGCGATCGGCGGCGCGAACGTCCTCGTCGGGAGCTACCTCGGCTCCTACACGGGCGTGTTGCTGGCGACGACGGCGGTCCCGCTGTGGGCGCGCAGCCGCCTGACTCTGGGTCCGATCTTCGTCTGCACGGCGGCGGCGAGCGGCGCTGCGGTGACGCGGCTGGCGCTGGTCGGAGCAGGACTCCCGGCGGGCCACCCGACGCGCGTCGCGCTCGGCAACATCGAGACGGGGGCGATGACGTGCGAGCTGATCCTCTCCACGCTCAACGAGCGGCGGCTGGGCCGCGCCGGACTGAGCCTCGAGCACGGCACGCCCGGGCGGCTTTTTCGGGCGGGAAGGTGGGCCGCGCGGATCGGCCTCGGCTTGGAGCTGCTGCGCAAGCCGCTCGGCCCGCGCGCGCACGAGGTCGCCAGCATCTGCCACCTCGCCGCCGGGCTCGCGTTTCGCTACGCCTGGGTGGGCGCCGGCCAGATCTCGGCGCGCGACCACGAGGCCGTCGCGCGGATGGCGCGCGCGGCGGTCACCGCCGGCGACGAGCTGACCGGCGGGCCGCGGGGACGACGGCTGCGCTCCACCGTGCGCGTGCCACGCAGAGACGCAGGCACGTCCGCGGCGCGGTACCCCGAGCTCGTGCGGCAGGCGAGCCTGCTCGTCGAGCGGGTGCTCGGCGCGGCCGACGCGATGCCGGGGCGCAGCGGCACCGGCGGGCGGACGGGCTCGGCATGAGCATCGGCGCTTGACTCGTCGCGCCGCGGGCGAGGGTGATCGCGCTATGTGACTTGTAGGTATTTCCTGAAGCGTGCGCCGCTGAGCGGGGCACCCTCGCCGGCGGCCGGGTCCGCTGGGTGAGCCGCGATCACGGGGCGGGCTCGAACTTCAGCGCCGCGCCGCTGGTGACCTCGACGCCATCCGCGCCGAAGTCCGCACGCGACAGTTCGGCCACCAGGCGCGCGCTCTCGTTCGTCGCGTCGAGCACCGGTGTGCCGGCACCCGTGAGCTTCACGGAGACCCACCGTCCCGTCAGCGGCCTGCCGCGAGAACTGAGCTGGACGTGCAGGATCCCGCTGGCGCTCAGAGCACCGCCCGTGCCGAAGTTGTGGTGTCCGGCGAAGTTCCCGAGCGAGTAGGCGATCAGGCGGCCACGGTGGGTCTCGAGGCCGCGGATCACGTGCGGGCCCGAGCCGAGGACGATGTCGGCGCCGCCGTCGATCACCGCGTGGGCGAACCCGCGGGCGTAGCCACGGTCTTCGCCGAACTCGGTCTCGACGCCCTCCGGCGTGTGCGTCCTGTCCGCGCCCTCGCCGCCCGCGTGCATGATCACGATGACGATGTCCGCGTCGTGTGCAGCCCGGTTGACGAGCGACCGCGCGGCCGGGATGTCGGTCAGCGACGTCGCCCACCTGTAGGGCGCGAAGCCGATGACCGCCACCCGGTTTCCCCGGACGTTGACCCTCGTCACGGCTGCAGGTCTGCCGACGTGCCGGATGTGCACGCGGTCCAGGGCCCTGATCGTCTGGCGCTGGCCGTCGGGCCCGTAGTCGAACGCGTGGTTGTTGGCGAGGTTCATCATGTCGAAGCCGGCGTCGCGGAGCGCGGCGGCATTCTCCGGGGGCGCTTGAAACGCGAAGCAGTGCTCGCTTGCGGTCGCGCCGCACTTCGACTCGCCGCCGACCGAGAACGTGCCCTCGAGATTGCCGATCGTCAGGTCGGCGCGGCGAAGCGTCGGTGCGACCGACGCGAACACGTTGCGTGCCGAGTTCGGCGGCAGCCCGTACCGCGAGCCCAGGACCGTGTCGCCCACCCAGTTGATCGTGATCGCGCGTCCGGAGCGCGACGCCGGTGGTGGTGGTCTGGCTTCGCTTGCAGGCGCGGGACGGTCTGCGCTGTCCGCGCGCGCGCTGTTGCGCGTCTCACCACCGCCGTCGGAGACGAACGTCGGCAGCTGCAGCGTCGTGGCGAGCAGGGTGAGACCGACGCCGAGCAGGAACCCCAGCAACCCGGACGGAGCATGGGCACGCGGCTCATGCTGCCCGACGCCCTCGCGACGATGATGCTGCGTCGCCATGGAGAAAACCGTATAGGTGACATCGGCGGACCTTTGAATTGCCGCTCCCCGCCGCCGCGCCAACCTGCTTCCCGGGCCGAGCGCGGGCCCCCAGACCCGCTATACAGCACAGGGAGTCCGACGCAGTCGAGCAGGGGGTCATGATGCTGGCAGGCAGGATGGGACGTAGAAACGCCACGGCCGCGGTCGCGCTGGCCGGCGCCGCATTCGCCGCCGCCGCGCTGACGGGAGGCGGCCTGCTCGCGCAGGGCGCGTCGACAGGCAAGCGGACGGCGCGCGCCACGCTCGTCAATGCCACGGGCGACAGCGTCGGCGCCGTGCGCTTCGAGCGCCGCGGCAAGAGCCGCGCGCTGCGCGTCACCGTCAGCGTTCGCAAGCTGTCGCCGGGCTTCCACGGCTTCCATGTCCACACGGTCGGCAAGTGCGAGGGCCCGACGTTCATGACCGCCGGTCCGCACTTCAACCCGGCCGCGGCCGCCCACGGCGATCACGCCGGCGACATGCCGCCGCTGCTCGTCACCCGCGGCGGCAAGGCGGAGGCGCGCTTCACGACTGACCGCTTCACGCTCGCGCAACTGCGCGCCGCCGACGGCAGCGCGGTGATGGTGCACGCGATGCGAGACAACCAGGCGAACATCCCGAAGGATCGCTACGACCCGGACCCGGACGCAATGACGCTCGAGACGGGCGATTCGGGGGCTCGCATCGCCTGTGGGCCCGTGCGCTGACGGTCGCCGGGCCTGCTGGCGGGCGACGTCAGTCCGGCGCTGAGCGAATGCTCCAGCGCGCGCCGTCGTCGGTCGACCGCTTGATCGTTCCGTCGTGCAGAGCAGCCAGCAGCTCGCGCCCGCGGCCCTCGTCCAACGCGGCCGGCTGACCGCCGATCGACCCGCCGGCCCGCCACGGGCCGCGCGGCCCGGAACCGCGCCAGACGCGGCCGTCGCCGCCGACGAGGAATACGCCGGCGGCGTTCCACGTCAGCAGCCCGGCCGCGGGAGCGGCGACCGCGCTCCACGAGCGCCCACCGTCGCGCGAGCGGTGCACGCGCCGCTCGCCCGAGGCGACGAGGCTGCGCGGATCGCCTGGGTCGATCGCAAGCGCGATGAGCGGCTCGGGCGCCTCGAGGCGCTCCCACCGCCGGCCACCGTTCGTGCTACGCAGAAACCGCGGCGTACGGGACCTGAAGTCCGAGCCGTAGCCGTAGATGTGCCGCCCGCCCGCTTCGAGGACGTGGAAGTCGACGTCGCCCAGCAGCGACACCGGTCTCCACGAGCGGCCTGCGTCGCGCGACTCGATCAGCCCGAGGAACGGCGGGAGCTTCTCCTGCAGGTCCGGGTGCCCGGAGCCGAGGAAGCGGCCGGGGCCGACGACCGCGAAGCCCATCGTGTCCTGGTAGCGGCCACCGACGCGTTGCGCGCGCGAGGCACCGGGCGCGACGCGGAACAGGCCGGTGTGTGTTGCGACGAACAGCGCCCCGTCGGCCGGATCGACGCCGAGCCCGTGGACGTGGATCGGCCCGGGGTCGCCGCTCGCCGACGCGGCCGGCTCGCCGGAGCCCGCCCGCGCGCCGCCGCCGCAACCTGCGAACGCCGCCAGCACGAGCAGCAATAGGCCGGCTCGCGCTTGACGCGGCCGGCCTCGGGCAGGGTTGGCGAAGGACACCGCCTCATTCTGCCACCACGGTCGTCTTGTGAGTCTCGATCGCGCCGAGGAGCGCTCGCCGCTGACGGAGCTTGCGGGGGCGATCACGACAGCCGCGATTCGCTCCGGCGAGGTGACGCAGTTCGCGCCCACCGGGCCGCTCTTCGGCCCCGCGTGCACGGGCGCAATGGCGGGTCCGTTTCCGTGCAGCCCCGTCGCGCTCGAGCCGAACGATGTCCCGCGACGCGACTTGCAGGCCAGGCGCTGGGCCAGGTGGTGAAAAAGCACGTTCAGCACCCCGAGGACACGGGTTACCCGACCGCGACCCCGAACAGAGGAGCGGACCAGATGATCCTTCGCATCGACCGCCTGCAGACCGAGATGCCGCCGCCGTCGGACCCCGATCCCGCGGGCGCGGCTCGGGTCCAGGAGCTGATGGGCGGCCGCTTCGGCGAGATGTCGACGTTCATGAACTACACGTTCCAGTCGTTCAACTTCCGCGACCGGCGGGGCGCGCGGCCGTTCTATGACCTCATCGCGAACATCGCCGCCGAGGAGTTCGGCCACATCGAGCTCGTGACGACCGGTCAAGAAGGCCGCGAAGAAGGCCAAGCGCAAGGTCACCTGAGCCGTTTTGAGGGAGCCGTCCTGTGCTGGGGTCACGACGTGACCCCGGGGCAGGACGGCGCCCCCCGCCTACGGCAGCACGCGCGGCACGGGCTGGACCTTCGCGCTGCGGCCCACGACCGCGACGGTGCGCCGGTAGGACGCGCGCAGCGTCGCGCGATCGGCGAGCCCGCGCCGGAGTGCGTCGCCGACCGGCAGCACGACGTAGTCCGAGCGGCGCACCCACGTCGGCACGTAGCGCACGCCTGCGACCTTCGACCGCGCGCCGTCGACCTCGATGTCGAGCAGCGCGATCAGGCCGTCCTGGCTGGCGGCCGGGCTCGACTGGTTCGACAGCAGGTTGCCCTCGCCGAAGACGACGAGCTTGCCGTTGACGCTGCGAATCGGCTGCACGACGTGCACGTGCTGGCCGACGACCGCGGTGATGTCGCGCGACCGCGTCAGCGCGCTCGCGAGGTTCTTCTGAAACGCGCTCGGCGTGTGCTGGTACTCGGCGCCCCAGTGGACGTTGACGATCACGACCTGCGCGCCGCGCCGGCGCGCCCGGCGCGCGTCGGCGAGGATCCGCGAGGCGCGGGCGATGTTGACCGACCACGCAAACGGCAGCGGGATGCCGTTGGTCATCTCCGTGTAGGCCATGTACGCGACGCGCACGCCCTTGACGGTCATCACCAGCGTGCGGTTTCGCGCGGCGGCGGACGTGAACGAGCCGGTGTGGCGGATGCCGTGGGCCTTCAGCGTGCGCGCGCTCGCCGCGATCGCCCGCTGGCCGCCGTCGACGGAGTGATTGGAAGCCGTGCTGCAGGCGTCCCAGCCGGTGGCCTTGATCGCCGGCGCCAGGCCACGCGGCGTGTTGAACGACGGGTATCCCTGTGGCGGGCCGGGTCCCATCGGCGCCTCCAGGTGACACAGCGCGAGGTCGGCGGACTGCACGTAGCGCTTGACCAGGCGCAGCATCGGGCGAAACTCGTAGCGCCGGCCGCCGCCGAGCGCCTTGGCGCGGTTGTAGATCGGCGAGTGGATCAGCAGGTCGCCGTTGACCTCGACGCTGAGCCGGACGGGCTTGGCGGGAGCGGGCGTGGGCTTCGGCGTGGGCGCCGGCGCGGCGGGTGGCACGGGCGGCGCCGGCGGCGCGGCAGCCACCGCGGTCGCGGTCGGCGCGAGGCCCAGCGCGAGCACCGCGCCGGCGACGCCCGCAACCGTGTGGCGGCGCGGCTTCGCGCGCATCAGCCGCCGGCCTGGTGGCGGGCCTCGGCGAGGATCGCGCGCTTGATCGTGCGGCCCATCAGCAGCCCGCCCGCCGAGTTGGTGTGGATCGTGTCGCAGGTCAGGCCGCGGCGGTCCGAGGCCTTCGCCCAGTGCGCCAGGACGACGTCGCGGCGGCCCCTGGCGATCCGCTTGAGGCGGGCGTTGACGTACGGGAAGTACCACGAGTACTGGCGCAGCTCGCCGACCGAGCGCGGAGGTACCGTCGAAGGTCGCGGCTCGCGCAGCGTGACCCACACGATCTGCTTGGCGCCAAGGCGCTTGAGCGTGGCGATGAGCTTCAGCGCCTCGGCGTCGAAGCGCGACGACCAAGCGGCCGTACTTGCGGCGGTTGCGCTCCCACAGCGAGTTGTAGCCGATCCCGACGACGACCGTGGACGACACCCGCTTGCCCGCCGCGCGCAGCTCGCTCTCGGCGGCGCGGATCATCCAGGCGGGCCGTCCGCGCTTGGCGACGTGCCAGCACGGCATCACCTTTTTGATGGCGGGGTAGGCGCTCAGCAGCACCGAGTCGACGAGCAGCGTCACCTGGC
>Ga0136633_1000751_pt1 | contig 24510 bp, 25 predicted proteins | sample AntDrymeUQ832206_2_FD_105494 | JGI IMG/M metagenome (GOLD analysis project Ga0136633, IMG submission 105494) | Polar desert sand microbial communities from Dry Valleys, Antarctica - metaG UQ83 (22.06) | ecosystem: Environmental > Terrestrial > Soil > Desert | place: Antarctica: Dry Valley...
CGGCTGCGTGCCGGCTGCGTGCCGGCTGCGTGGGACGAACAACGGCGGCATTGAGGGAATGGGTTTTCTGCCTGGGCGGTCGGTCCCCGGTCGTCGGTTGAGGCGCGGTTTCGCAGCAGGCGGGGGCTCCGTTCGCGGGCTTGCTGCGTTACCGCCCCCTGAGGGAGGGTTTCGCAGCAGAAGCTTCCGGGCGGCGCACAATTGCTGCGTTACCGCCCCAACAACGCAGCAATCGCACGCTCGTGGCAGCGAGTTGCTGCGCTGTTGTGGCTATGAGCGGCCTAACGCAGCACGACCGCTGGATACCATCGAGATTGCTGCGTTGTTGGGGTTCCCCGCCAGCGGCGAAACACGATCCCCACCCGGCTGCCGTTTCCGGGCACCGCCCGCACCGGCACAGCGCCCGAGCGGAGCGCGCCCGCTCTGGCGTATCGGCCCGAGCGGAGCGCCCCGGCCACGACCTCAGGCGTACCCCAGCAACCCCCGCCCCGCCTTGCGTCCCAGCGCGCCGTCGGCCACCAAATCGCGCAGGCGCTGCGGGACCTCGACCCCGATCGAGTCCCCGATCGCCACGGCGACATCGAGCCCGACGAAGTCCAGCAGCGCGAGCGGGCCCATCGGGTGGCCCGCGCCGAGCGTCATGCAGCGGTCGACGTCTTCAGGCCCGAGACCGGTGCGCTCCATCAGGGCCACCGCCTCGAAGAGCAACGGGAAGAGCAGGCGGTTGACCACGAAGCCAGGCGTGTCGGGGACCTCGACGGCGGTCTTCCCGAGCGCCTCGCAGAGCGCCCGGGTCCGGGCCCGGGTGTCCGCGGTGGCTCCGTCGGGGAAGGCGACCTCCACGAGCTCCATCTTCGTGACGGGGTTGAACACGTGTAGCGCGGCGAAGCGCTCAGGACGGCCGGCCTGAGTGGCCAGGTCGGTGACCGACAGGGAGGACGTCGTGGTCGCGAGGATCGTCTCGGGCCCGAGCGTCAGCGACTCGTAGAGCGCACGCTTGGCGGCCGGGTCCTCGACGACGGCCTCGACGACGAAGGTCGCGTCGGCGATCTCGCCGGGCTCGATCGTGACCTGGATGACGCCCGTCACGTCGGGCAGCTTCGACGTCAGCTTGGCCGTGTGGGTGAGGGCGCGCTCGGCGCTGTGTGCCGAGCGCGCGAGCAACCAGACCTCCCCACCGCGTGCGGCGACGGTGGCGGCGAGACCGCACGCGATGGCGCCGCTCCCGGCGATGGCAACCCGTTCCGGAGTCATTGACTGACTCGCCAGTCAACTACAATCGGCGCCCCTTTGCTCCCCCGAAACGGAGGCCTTCAGATGCGTCAGAACCCCGGTCGTGAGGTCGTCATCGTCGACGCCGTCCGAACCCCAATCGGGCGCGGCCATGCGGAGAAGGGCTACTACAAGGACACACATCCCAACGAGCTGCTCGGGAAGTGCTACTCCGAGGTGCTCGAGCGTGCGGGCGTCGATCCCTCCGAGGTCGAAGACGTCATCGCGGGGTGCGTGCAGCAGTACGGCGAGCAGATGTTCAACGTCGGGCGCAACGCGTGGCTGCAGGCCGGGCTGCCGATCGAGACGCCGGCGACGACGATCGACCGCCAGTGCGGCTCGGCCCAGCAGGCGGTCAACTTCGCCGCGGCGCTGATCGCCTCCGGCGTCCACGACGTCGCGATCGGCTCGGGCGTCGAGCACATGGGCCACGTCCCGATGGGCGTCGGCTTCAAGTGGGTCGACGAGGTCGGCTCGCCGTGGCCGCCCGAGATGCTCGAGAAGTACAACCTGATCCCGCAGGGCCTGTCGGCGGAGATGATCGCCGACCAGTGGGAGATCCCGCGCTCCGAGCTCGACGAGCTGGCCGTGCGTTCGCACCGGCTGGCCCAGCAGGCGACCGAGGAGGGGCGCTTCGAGCGCGAGACGGTCCCGTTCCAGGTCAACGGGGACACTTACGTCGCCGACCAGGGGATCCGCCCCGGCACGACACTGGAGACGCTGTCGGCGCTGAAGCCGGCGTTCAAGCCCGACGGCAAGATCACCGCAGGCAACGCGTCGCAGATCTCCGACGGCGCGGCCGCGATCCTGCTGATGAGCCGCGACAAGGCCGACGAGCTCGGCGTGACACCGCGGGCGCGCATCGTCGACCAGACGACCGTCGGCGTGGACCCGGTGATCATGCTCACGGGCCCGATCCCGGCCACCCAGAAGCTGCTCGAGCGCAACAAGATGACGATGGACGACATCGACCTCGTGGAGATCAACGAGGCTTTCGCGCCGGTCGTTGCCGCCTGGCAGCGCGAGCTGCAGCCCGACATGGACCGCGTCAACGTCAACGGCGGCGCAATGGCGCTCGGGCACCCGCTCGGCTCCACCGGTGCCCGCCTGCTCACGACGCTGCTGCACGAGCTCGAGCGCTCCGACAAGGAGATCGGCCTCGTCACGATGTGCTGCGGCGGCGGGCTGGGCACTGGCACGCTGATCCAGCGCATCTGATCTGGGCGGGCGCACGCGGGGTGCGCCCGGATGGGTGCCTATTGACTTCGATCAGGACTCTGGACGCAGCTCGTAGCTGAGCCGGACCCAGGGAGCGTCCTCGAGCGCCCGATGCAGCGCCGCCTTCGTGGGCTGGGGGTGCTCGAGGATGCGGCCCGCGGCCGTCACCGTCAGTTCGGGCCCGCCGAAGGGCCACGGGTCGACGTGAAGCGTGGTGCCGTCGCGGCGGACCCGGAGCTCGACCGGGTCCGCGTCCCTTCGCGTCGGGGCGGGGACCGACTCGGGGTCCCAGTCCATGAAACAGCTCAGCGAGAGGAAGTCGACGGCCCAGACGACCTGCTGGTTGTGGGCCGCGTTGGCGGGGTCTTCGGCGAGTCGAGCGATCAGATCGGATTGGAAGGCCTCGCGCTCGGCGACGAAGCGAGCGACGGCCGCCGAGTCCTCCGGGTCGGGTTCGAGCGAGTCGTCGTCGTCGTAGAGCGCGTGGCCGTGCATCGAGCACAACAGCGCCGCGTAGGGGGACTGGGTCAGGAGCCGGCGCGGCGCTCGGCTCCACAAGTCGAGGTGCGTCGCCAGCGGCATGTCCATGAACGAGCACGGGCCGCCGGTGTCGGGGTCGAGATCCGGCGCGAGGTCGTATTCGGCCATGCCGACGTCGTGCTGCTCGGCGCCGAGGCAGACCTCGTCGAAGGGCTCCGGCCGGGCGAAGCGCTCGTTGCCCCAGTCGCGCAGGAGCTGCCCGGAGATCCAGGCGTGCGAGGCCTGCCCGACGCACAGCAGTCCGGTGGGGTGGGGACGCACGATCATGGCTCGTGACGGACCTAGCCAGGGGTCGTCACTCGTACACTTCTCTTGACGCCGTCCGACTCAGGAGCCGAGCCCTTGTCCGATCCGTTCAGCACCACTTCCTACGGCCGCCCGTACGCGGAGGCCCGTGCCATCTCGACCGGTCAGTTGTTGGGCCAGGTCATGTTTCTCGTGGCGATCGCCATCGGCTTCGCCGCCGCGGGCACGTTCCTCGGGCGTGATCTCGCGAGCGGCACGGCGCGGATCATCTCGTTCGCCGGCCTCGGCATGCTGCTCGTCTCCGCCTTCGGCGGGGAGCGTTTTCGCGTCGGTCCGTTCGCCATGGGCTGGCTGTTCGCGACCGCACTGGCCATCGGCATCGGGCTCGGGCCGGTCATCGGCTACTTCGCCGAAGTCCAGTCGTCCGCGCTGAGCCAGGCCGCCCTTGGCACCGCCGCCACGGTCGGCGCCGCCGGCTCGCTCGGCTGGCTGCTCTCGAAGGACCTCGCGCGCTGGATGCGCCCCCTCTCGCTGATCGTCTTCGCGGCCTGCGCCGGGACGATCGTCTGGACCCTGGTCGCGGGCGAGATCAGCCCGATCGTGTCCTTCATCATCTACGCGCTGTCGGCGCTGCTGATCGTGGTGGATTTCAACTACCTGCGCAAGCACGGCACCGAGCGCGACACCGTCTGGCTGGCCACCGGGATCTTCGTGTCGATCGTCAACATCTTCATGTCGCTGCTGAACATCTTCAGCAGCGACTGATGCGGGGGAAACGGCGCCGCCAGAGCCCGCGAATGTCCGTTTCAGGGCACTAGGCTGATCGGCCCACCATCACTTCCCGGTCCTTTCGCGAGTCCGGGGGTATGGGGGTACGACGCCCTCGAGTTGGGCAGACTCCTTGATCAGAATGACGGACGCCACCGACACGCCGCAGATCCCGGAAAAGCCAGAGGATGGCTCGGGAGAGGCCCTGCCCGAGAGCGCGGTGGGAGAGGCGGCCGCGGCTGAGCCGGAGCCCGCTGCGCCCGAGGCCGAAGAGGCGCCGGTCGTCGCCGCGCCCGAGGCCGAGGAGGCGCCGGTCGCCGCGCCCGAGGCCGAAGCTGTTGGCGCTCCTGAGGCCGCCGAACCGGAGGCCGCTGCCCCGGCGGAACCGGAGGCCTCGCCGCAGGTCGCTGCGCCCGAGGCCGAGGCGGTTGCTGCCGAGGTCGTGACTCCGGCGGCCGACGAGACGGCGCCGGTCGCTCCGGAAGCTGCAGAAGCTGCGCCCGCTGAGCCGGAAGCCTCGCCGCAGGCTGCTGAGCCGGATGCCTCGCCGCAGGTCGAAGCCCCCGAGGCCGCTGCGCCTGAGGCCGGTGCCGCTGCGCCCGCTCCCGACCCGCGTGCGCGCGGGCCTCGCGATCCCAGTCGCAGCGGCCCCCGCAAGCCGCGCGAGCGCGAGCCGCTTCCGTGGCCCGAGCTCCGCGCGGCCGCGACGTCGATCGGCATCGACACGGACATCGAGGATCTGAAGGAGCTGTTCCGGCTGCTTCCGGGTGAAGTGCGCGAGGAGACGGTCGAGGGCGTCCGGACGTATCGCAAGGGCGCGCGCCGGCCGGTGTCCACGCACGCCGGCAAGTCGCTCGCGCGGGCGATCCACACGGCCCGCCGCGCCCGTCGCCGCCCGGACTCCGATGAGGAAGTCTCCGCCGCGATCGCCCAGGCGCTGGCCGCGGAGATCATCGCGTCGCTCGACGTCGAGCGGGCGGCTCTCGTGATCCTGCCCAAGCGCGACCTGCTCGAGCGCCAGGCGCGCGACGCCCGCCGCAAGCAGCGCGACGATGACGACAAGTCGCGCGACGAGCGCCGCCGCCGCGCCCGCGACGAGAACGCCACGGGCGGCACGGGCAACTACTCCGGCACCTATTCCGGCGCGAAGATCCGCGGCATCGAGCAGCTCCAGAAGCTGCTGCTCACTCCCGACGACAACTCCTAGTCACGCCGCCGTCGGGCGCCGGCCGAAGCGCCCAGGGTTCGCGTGCTATCGCCTCCGGAACTAGACCGCGCGGCCGGCTTCGAGCCGCGCGACGAGCTCGTCGAGCTTTAGCTCCTCGAGCCCCGCGCCGACCGCCTCGAGTTCCGCTGCGCAGTATTCGACGAGCTCGCGGCCCTCGCGGCAGAGGTCCAGCGTCTCGCGAAGACCGGCCTCGCCGGAATCCAGGCGACGGATGATCTCCTCGATCCGGCCGCAGGCGACCTCGTAGGTTCGTTCGGGAGCGGCAGCCGACGCGGAGGCGCGCGGCTCCTCGCCGAGCGGCTCCGAGGGAAGAAGGGCATCGGTCATCGCGCGAGCAGATTAGAGGCTGTCGAGGACCACCGGACGAGCCATCGAGACCCGCTGGCAATCATTGGCTCCTACGGCGGCCCCCGGCATCCCCGGCCGCATCCGAGGGGGGGCAACCCGACTCACCCGGCCGTCGCAGGACCGTGAGTCATCTTCACTCCACCAGGAGGGGGTCAATGCGGCACGATTCGACGAAGCGACCGCCCGCGTCACCTTCACCCCCCGCACCCACCACCGGCAGCGACAGGACGCCACCCCTACCGCGCGACCGTTCCAGCCCGCATCGCCGTTCTCCGCGTCCGGGAGGACAACTCCGGGCGCCGGGTCGGTCCTACCGCGACGCCGCCTCGTTCGATGCGCTCTCCACGGGCCGCGCCCGGACGACCCCGTCCGCGAAGCGGACGTCGAGCGTCGCGGCCGCACGGCCTGCGGCGGCTGAGCTGACCGGTTCGCCGTCGGGGCCCTCGACGAGGGCGTAGCCGCGCTCGAGCGTGCGCTGGGGGTCGTGGGCCGTGAGCGCGAGCTCGAGCCGCTCCAGCGTGGCTCGCCGGCGGGCGCCCGCGGCCGACGCGGATCGCGTCAATGTCGCGGCGTCGGTCGACGCGCGCGAGGACCCTCGCTCGATCGCCACACGGGTGGCGCCGGCCTTGCGCGCCACGACGACCGCCCGGGTGGCCGTGGCGGCTTCACGGTCGGCCAGCCCGCGGCCTGCGCTGGCGCGCAACTCGCGCAGCTGCTGATGGAGGCGCACGCGGTGACGTGCGACATGCTCGGACGGCGCGCGCGAGTAGGCGGCGAGCGTGCGGGCCCGCGAGAGGACGGCCGAGCGCGACTGGGCCTCCAGCCGCCGGCCGACCGCCAGCAGCTGCGAGCGGGCTTCTCCGCAGTGGACCGGCACCGCGCCCTCGGCGGCGTGCGTCGGAGTCGAGCAGCAGACGGCGGCGACGTCGTCGATCAGCGTCGCATCCGTGTGGTGGCCGACCGATGCGATCACGGGCACGCGGAGCAGCGCGACGGTTCGGCACAGGGTCTCGTCGCAGAACGCGAACAGGTCCGCCAGCGATCCACCACCGCGCGCGACGATCACGACCTCGACCTGCGGGCACGCGGCGAGGTCCTGCAGCGCGCGGGTGATCCGTGGCGCCGCGTGGCGGTCCTGGACCGGGGCGAAGGCCCACACGACGGTCCCCGCCCAGCCGCGCCGGCGCAGGCCGGCCAGCACGTCGTCGCGCGCCTTGCCGCCCTCACCGGTGACGACGCCGATCGTCCGCGGCAGCGACGGCCGCGCGAGCTGCTTCTGCGGCTCGAAGAGCCCTTCGGAGGCCAGCCGGCGGCGCAGTTGCGCGAGTTGGGCCAGCAGGTCTCCCTCACCAGCGATGCGCACGCCGGTGACCGCGAACGAGAACGACGGCGAGGAGGTTCGCGATCCCGGGTAATAGTCGCAACCGCCGGCCACGACGACCTGGGCGCCTTCCTCCAGCGCGCCGAGGTCGAGCGCGTCGAACTCCTTGCGCCACATCGAACACGGCAGCGCGCCGGTGGCATCGCGCAGCTCGAAGTACACCTTCGCGCCAGTCCCACCCTTGAAGCCCACGACTTCGCCGAAGACCTGGACGCGCGTGAACCCGCGCAGGCGCTCCTTGAGCGCGGCGGCGTACTGGCCGACCGCGAACGGGCCGCTCAGCGAGCTGCCGGGGATGCCGTCCGGACGGGCGTCAGGGTCGATCGACATCGCCCGCCGAGCGTAAAGGAGGCGGCGGCGCGCACGCCGGCCGCAAATCGGGACGGCTCAGCGGGTGGCGCGGCGGCCGCCGACGAACTGCGTGAGCCCCGCCACGCGGCGCCGCACGGGCGAGAACCCGCGCTCGGACAGCGCGTCGACGATCTCCTCGCGCTCGAACATGTGCATCCCCATGCGCCCGCCGAGGAAGCCCTCCCAGGCGCGGGCGGCCGGAGTGCGTGTGCGACAGGACGTGAGGATCGCGATCCGGCCTCCCGGGGTGAGCACGCGGGCCATCTCGTCGAGCGCCACGAACGGGTGCTCGAACAGGTGCAGCGCGGCGAAGCAGCAGACGGCATCGAAGGAGGCGTCGCGGAACGGCATCGCGGTGGCGCTGGCCCGCACGTACCCCACGTTGCCGCCGTCACGCCGGCGCGCCGCCGGCGTGTCGGCGACCGCGCGGCGCAGCATCGAGGGGGAGGCATCGAGGCCCACGACCAGGCCGGCCGGGCCGACCAGACGCGAGAACTCGCGCACGAAGTTGCCGGGACCGCAGGCCACGTCCAGGACTCCGTCGCCGTGTCCCAGGCCGAGCAACAGCCGGGCGATCCGCTTCTCGTCGCCCATCCCCGGTCCCAGGGGCCCCTTTGCCGCACGCCCAAGCGCCGGGCGCCAGTAGCGCTCGTAGACCGCCGGGACCGCCGACGTGAGCATCAGCCGCTGGGCGGGTCCGGTGACCGGCGCGGACTCGACGTCTCCCCCGAGCAGGTCGAGCCAGCCATCCACGACGGGAGCCGCCGGCGGACGACGCGCGGGGTCCAGCAGCGCGACCGAGCGCGCGAGGCCGCCCGGAAGCGAGACGGTGCTCAGGAGCCCTTGAAGGGGCGCGCCACCACGCCCGCGGGCTTGATGGTCGGCGCGTCCGGGTCGAGGGAGGCCAGCGAGCGCATGCCGTCCTGCTCGGGCTCGCCGCGAATCTCGCCGGTGAATGCGAGTCGCTCCAGACGTGCGATTTCCTGCTCGCCCAGCACGCGCGCGGGATCGGTGGGCGCGAGCGTGGCGATCAGGCGGCGGATGCGGTTGCGCACCTGCAGCGCGAAGTGGGGTGTGGACGCGCCCATGAGCTCGCGCACGGTCTCCTCGGTGACCGGGCGGTCGTGACGTAGACGGTCTGGGTTCTCGGCTTCGGCCATGGGAGGGGTCAGCGGCTCACGGGCTGGATCTCCAGCAGTGCGTCGATACGGGCCTGAACCGTAACCGAGATCGCGTCCTCGTCGCCGATCAGCCAGCCGTGGTTGTAGACGCCGCGCACGGGGTCCTTGTCGTAGCCGGGCTGGATGTCGAGCAGGAAGGACTCCAGCGGGGCCGGCAGCGACGCGGCGTCCTGCACGAGCAGCAGCGGCCCGTAGGAGCCCGAAGCCGAGAGCGGGGCGGCGGCCGCGGCGTCCGCGGTGCGCTCGGCCGACGCGAAGACGACGCCGTGGCCGGGATCCACCACGTTCCAGCCGAAGGATCCATCGGCGAAGCGTGCGAACGCGACGGCGTTGCGCACGGGATCGGCACCCGAGATGCGCCGGACCGCTCCCAGCTTGGCCAGTTGGTCCACGACGGAATCCGCGATCGCCTCCTTCGGGCCGATCACGAAGATGCGCGGCTGCTCGCGCGTCTCCAGCGCCTGACGCGTTGCTGCGGGAAGCGAATCGCGCTTGGCCCACAGGACCGGGATGCCGTCCTTGGCCGCGAGTGCCGCCGCGGGCATGGCGAAGCCGGGCTGGTCGGCCGCGGCGATCAGCACGGCCGCGCTGGGCTTGCCCGTGGCCGCGGTCTGCAGCCGGTCGATGGCGGCCGCCAGGGTGGCGTAGTCGGTCCCGGCGACGGTGGTCGTCTTGAGGCCCTTCGGGGTGGGGACGCGGGCGCCGATCCGGATGATCTGCGCGTCGGCGGCCCGGTCGGCTCCTGTCGGCTCGAGCTGCTCAAGCGCCTGCTCGGAGGCCGGAGGCAGCTCGCCGTCCTCGCTGAACAGGATCGGGGCGCGGATGGGGCGGCTCATCAGCTGCGTCGCCGAGATGGCCGCGCGCCAGTCGCCGACGTCGACCAGCACGACCGCGCCGGGGCGCGACGCGCGCGTCTGGGCCGGGAAGACCGCACGGGCGACGCCGGCAGCGTCGGCGATGGGATCGCCACCGCCGACTCGCGTCGTGTTCTTGGTCGCGAAGGCCGGGAAGCCGAGCGCACGGGCGGCGTCCTCGGCGGCCGCGGGGCGGCCGAGCACGGGAGGCGACTTCGTCGCACCCTGGTCGGTCGGAGCCTGCTTGTCGCCACCGCCGCAGCCGGTCAGCGACGCGATGACGCCCAGGATCAGCAGTGGTCGGCGCACGCGCCCGGACGCTAGCGACCCCGCTCGTGCGGGTCCGCACGATGTTGCACCCTTTCTTGCAGCACTGCTAGCCTGCGGCCCGCATACGCCGAGTCCCTGACGGGAGGTCAGGGAACGGGGGACCCAAGGTGTTGGGGCGAACCGCGTCGAATACGTCCGACGCAGACCGCAGGCTCTTTCAGCGGTAGCCCGTCAGCTAACCCCGCAGGCCGACGAAAGAGAGTTTTCCCGTGCGGGCCCATGCCCTGCTGATGTCGATGTTGGTCCTTCTGTGCGCGCCCGCCGTGGCAAACGCGCAGTCCGAGGCCGGCAGCTCACAGTCCGACCAGACCCAATCGGACCCGGGGACCGCAGGCGGCTCCGAGTTCGGCACCGACCCGGCGGCCCCGCCGCGGGTGATCGTCCCGGGCGACGAAGCCGTGCTGATGGACGACGGCTTCGCGGCTGCTCCGGCCGACGCGCCCGTCGAGGTCCAGAACGCGATCTTCGCGGCCAACGAACTCCAGGACAAGCCGTACCGCTACGGCGGTGGCCACGCCAGGGTCAAGGACACGGGCTACGACTGCTCGGGCACGATTTCGTACGCGCTGATCGCCGGCAAGTTCCAGAAGGCTCCGCTCGATTCCGGCAGCTACATGCGCTGGGGTGCTGCGGGCTCCGGCACCTGGATCACCGTCTACACGAACCCCGGTCACGCCTACGTCGTGATCGCCGGGCTCCGCCTGGACACGAGCTCGGCGGGTGACCGCGCGCGTCGCGGCCGTGGCCCGCGCTGGCGTGCCTCGGGTCGTCCCACGCGCGGCTTCAAGCGCCGCCACCCGGTCGGCTTCTAAGCCTGGATTCAGGCTACGCGCCGTCCGTCCCGCGATCGGCCTCAGCCGGTCGCGCGGACGAGCTTCTAGTCCTTCCCGCTCTCGCGCTCGTCGACGATCTCCTCGCGTTCGGCGAGGCGGTTGCGCCGGCGAGTCTGGGCCTCGCGCTCGCGGCGCTCGCCGATCTCGTCTTCCAGGAGCAGCGGCGGGATCTCGCAGGGCCGGCCGTCATCGTCGAGGGCGACCATCGTCAAATACGCCGTGTTGGTGTGGCGGGCCGGCTCGCCGGTGATCGGTTTCTCGGCGGTCACGCGCACGCCGACTTCCATCGACGAGCGCCAGACGGCGTTCACCGACGCCTGGAAGGTCACGAGCTCGCCGACGTTGATCGGCACGTTGAAGGTCATGCGGTCGACCGCCGCGGTCACGACCCGGCGGCGCGAGTACTTCATCGACGCCAGGCCGGCGGCTTCGTCGCAGAGCTTCATCACCGTCCCGCCGTGGACCATCCCGGCGGAGTTGGTGTCCGACACGCCCATCCAGTGGACGAGCACGGCGTGTGAATCGGAGGCCGGGCGGGGATCCATGTCTCAGTACGCTTGCCGTTCCACTCTTCGATTGTTTCTAGGAGGACTTCTTGGCCGGTCTCGGCGGACGATTTTCCACGGTCATCAAGGCCAAGGTCCACAAGCTGCTCGACCGCGCCGAAGATCCGGCCGAGGTTCTCGAGTACTCCTACCAGAAGCAGCAGGAGCTTCTCCAGAACGTCAAGAAGGGGATCGCGGACGTCGTCACGTCCAAGAAGCGCCTGCAGCTGCAGGCGACCAAGCTCGAGCAGCAGGTCGTCAAGCTCGACGGGCAGGCGCGCCAGGCGCTCGCGGCGGGCGACGAGGAGCTCGCGCGGACCGCGCTCGAGCGCAAGCAATTCGCTCAGAACGAGCTGCGCACGCTCGACCAGCAGGTCGCCGAGCTCGAGGCCCAGCAGGCCGGGCTGATCGACAAGGAGCGCAAGCTGCGCACCAAGATCGAGCAGTTCCGGACCAAGAAGGAGGTCATCAAGGCCCAGTACTCGGCTGCGGAGGCCCAGGTCAAGATCTCCGAAGCGGCGACGGGCGTCGGTGAGGAGATGGCCGACGTCGGCCTGGCGATGCAGCGGGCGGTCGACAAGACCGAGAACATGCGCGCCCGCGCCGGGGCGATGGAGGAGCTCGAGGCCTCCGGCGCCTTCGACGACGCACTGTCGCTGGGCTCCGGCGGCGACGACATCGACAAGCGCCTCGCCGAGCTGACCACGGGCAGCGAGGTCGACGACGAGCTGGCCCGGATGAAGGGTGAGCTCGGCAAGGCTCCCGCCCCGGCGGGCGCGCTCGAGCCCGGACCGCCCGACGCCAGTCCCGTCCCCGAGACCTCCGAGGGAGAGAAGTCGTGATCGTCCGCATCATGAGCGAGGGGCAATACCGGCTGGCGGACGAGTCCCGAGACCGGTTGAACGAGCTCGACAACGCGGCCGTCGCCGCCGTGGAGGCCGGGGACGAAGACGCCTGGCGCGAGCGCTTCGACGCCCTGCTGGACGCCGTGCGCGCCGAAGGGGAGCCGCTCGGCGACGAGGAGCTGCTCGAATCCGACGTCATCCTGCCGCCCGCCGACGCCACCTACGCCGAAACCTCGCAGGACTTCACCGGCGAGGGGCTGATCCCGGACTGATCAGACCGGGGCGCCCCAGAGGGGGAACCAGCGGGAGAGGTCGGCCTCGAGGGGGAGTTCCCGGGCGAGGATCGCTTGCAGTCGCAGCTCGCGTTCGGAGTCGCGCGCCTCGCCGCCCACGGGCACGAAGGGGTACCAGGACCCGCGCTTGACGTTGTAGACGAAGTGAACGGGCTTGCCGGCTGCGTCCTTGAAGGCGAACAGCGCGCACAGGACGCGGTCCCCGTAGCCGCCGGCGGAGAGCTCGGAGTTCACGGTGTTGACCGAGACCGCGAGGTCGTCGAGGTCGGGGTCGCTCAACACGATCCAGCGGTAGCCGTAGGAGTCGTCCTTGCGGTCGACGGTCGTGCCCGTCTCGGTCGCCGCGGAGCGCACGAGCTCCTCCATGTCGGCGGCCACCGTGGCGAAGTCGGCGGCCGACAGCGGCTGGAAGACGATCGCCGCCTTGCCGGCGGTACGGATGTCGTGCGCGGTCTCCAGCGTCACCCCGGCGGTGGTGATGGCGAACAGCCGGTCCGGCGAGGGCGCACGCAGGGCTTTCTTGCCCCGGAAGACGTCGAGGAAGCCCATCCCGTCAGCGGCCCGACTGCAGCTGCGCCTCGAGGCGGCCGAGGGCGGCGATGCGGGCCTCCATCGGCGGGTGTGTCGAGAACAGCCCGGTGAGCTTGCCCTTGGCGCCGGGGGGGAAGATGTAGAAGGCCGCCAGCTGATCGGCCGCGCGCAGGTCGCGCTGGGGGATCAGGTCCATGCGGCCCGAGATCTTGACGAGCGCCGACGCCAGCGCGCTCGGCCGTCCGGTCACGACCGCCGCACCCCGGTCGGCGGCGAACTCGCGGTAGCGCGAGAGCGCGCGCATCAGGACGAACGAGATGGCGTAGACGCCGAGTGCGGCCAGGATGACGGGCAGGAACCCGCCATCGTCATCGTCGTCCCCACCGCCCATACCGCCTCCGAAGAAGAAGCCGAACTGCACGATGAACGCGGCGATCGTGGCGAAGAACGAAGCGACCGTCATGACCAGGACGTCGCGGTTGGCCACGTGGGCGAGCTCGTGCGCCATCACGCCTTCGAGCTCGGCCGGCTCGAGCAGCTCCATGATTCCCGTGGTCGCGCAGACCGTCGCGCTCTTGGGCGAGCGTCCGAGCGCGAAGGCGTTGGGCATCGCCGTGTAGGCGACGGCGACCTTCGGCTTGGGCAGGTCGGCCTGCACGCACAGGCGGTCGATCATCGCGTGCAGCTCTGGGGCCTCGGCGGGGGTGACGATCTGCGCACCCATCGCGCGCAGGGCCAGCTTGTCCGACGTGAAGAGCTGCATCAGCGCAAGGCCGCCGGCGATCACGGCCACGACCGGGCCGCTGACGCCCGACGACAGCAGCACTACGACGAAGGCGACGTAGACGGCGCCGAGGGCGAACATCACGAACGCCATCCGCGCCTGCAGGCCCGTGTCGCGTCCGAAGGTCTGGAGCTTGCGCATGCGTGCAGTCTAGCTAACGAATCGTAAGTGTTGGATCAAGGTGCCGCTCGCTGGTACCCTCTGGTTCGCCGAATCTTCGATTTGCGGGCATTTCGTGTCCGTGGGCCGGGGAACGGGGGACCCATTGAGCAGTTCTGGGGCGAGTCACGGCCAGTACCGGCCGTGTAGCGCACACCGCGCGAGCCCGTCAGCTAACCCCGTAGGCCTCACCGCAATGCTCGAGATGACGATGCCCATGCACTTTTCCCTGCATCCTGCAGGAAACATTGCACCGGTCGTCCCCATAGAGGGGCGCGCTTAGCATGCCCGGCCGCATGCGCCTCCGGCTTTCCATCGCGGCGGTGACGCTCCCGCTCGTCCTCTGGGCGGCCCTGCCGATGGTTTCGGAAGGGCAGACGGGTCGCGCCGCCAAGCTGCAATCCAAGATCTCCAAGAAGCGTTCGCAGGTCGGACAGACCAGGCGCCGCGAGCGGGTCCTGTCCGGGGAGGTCGCCGGCTGGTCGCGCCGGATCCAGCGCATCCAGGGCGATATCACGGTGCTCCAGCGCAAGCAGGTCCGGATCCAGTCCGAACTCGACGCCAAGCGCGCCGAGCTCGCGCGCATCCAGGAGAAGCTGCGCCAGGAGCGCGTCCGGCTCACCCGCCTGCGGTCCCGGCTGGCCGAGGGGCGGATCGCGCTCGCCGGCCGGCTCGTGGAGCTCTACAAGGCCGACGAGCCCGACATGGTCTCGGTGGTGCTCGAATCCGAGGGCTTCGCGGATCTGCTCGAGCGCAGCGAGTTCCTCCAGCGCGTCTCCCATCAGGACGCCCGCATCATCGACCGGGTCAAGGAGGCCAAGGTCGACGCGACGCGCACGGCCAAGACCCTCGACCGCCTCGAGCGCCGCAGCCAGCGCGTGGCCGCCGCCGTGCTCGACCGCCGCAACGAGGTCGCTGCCGTTCGCGGCACGCTGACCGACCGTCGCGACCAGTTCGCCTCGGCGCGCACGAAGAAGCAGGTCGTGCTGGGCAAGACCCGCGACCACCGCCAAGAGCTCGAGGGCGATCTGGCATCGCTGGTGGCCGAGAACGCGCGGATCGCCGCCGCGCTGCAGAAGGTGGCGTCCGGCAATGGCTTCAACCCGGGAGTGGCCGGGCCGATCCGAGCCGGGAGCGGTCAATTCATCTGGCCGGTCAACGGCCCCCTGACCTCGCCCTTCGGCCCCCGCTGGGGACGACTGCACGCGGGCGTCGACATCTCCGCCCCCGAGGGGACGCCGATCCGGGCCGCCGGCGCGGGCGAGGTCGTCCTGCTCGGCTGGACGGGCGGGTACGGCAACTACACCTGCGTGAGCCACGGCGGCGCCATCTCCACCTGCTACGCCCACCAGTCGCGCTACGGCACCAGCATGGGCGCCTCCGTCTCCCAGGGACAGGTCATCGGCTACGTCGGCAACACGGGGAACTCGTTCGGCGCCCACCTGCACTTCGAGGTCCGCATCAACGGCTCGCCGGTCAACCCGGCGGGTTACCTGTAGGCCCGACGAGCTCCGCTCGGGCGCGGGTCGGCCGCCGTTTGCTCCGCTGCGCACCCGATCCACGCCCGAGCGCCGAGCAAGCGCATAACCTCCAGCGCGATGCAGCCAGAGATCGACCTGCTCGGGCTTCCGATCAAGACCTTCGGGCTCTTCTTCGGCTTGTGCTTCATCGCGTCCGGCCTGGTCGTCGCGCGGCGGCTGAAGGAGCTCGGCAAGCCGCCCGACTGGTCGTACGAGCTGATCTTCGCCGCGCTGATCGGCGGCGTGGTCGGAAGCCGCCTGTGGTGGGCCGCCGAGCACCTCGACGAGGTCCGCGACGACGTGGTCGGATCCCTGTTCGGTGGCTCGGGGCTGACCTGGTACGGCGGGTTGCTCGGCGGCGCTCTGGCGGTCTGCCTGTACGCGAAGCGGCGCGGGCTCCTCGGAGTCGGGTTGGTCGACCTGTGCACCCCGGGCCTGGCCATCGGGTATGCCGTCGGGCGCATCGGCTGCCAGTTCTCCGGCGACGGCGACTATGGGCAGCCGTGGGACGGGCCGTGGGCGATGGCGTTCCCGGACGGGGTCGTCCCGACGGACGCCGAGGTTCACCCGACGCCGATCTACGAGACCCTGGCCATGGGGTTGATCGCGCTCGTGCTGTGGCAGTGGCGCGATCGCTTCGCGCCCGGCCGGCTGTTCGCGCTCTACCTGCTGCTCGCGGGTCTCGAGCGCCTGCTGGTGGAGTTCATCCGCCGCAACGACCCCGTCGCGGTCGGGCTGACCGTCGCGCAGCTGGTCTCGGTGGGGATGATGGCCGCCGGGGCGGTGTGGTTCATGCGCACCCGCGGCACGGCCGCGCCGGTGCCCGCCTAATGAACTAGGAGGACGCCGCCGCGAACGCGCGATGGATGAAGCGCAGCGACTCGCCCTGCAATTCCTCGTCGTGCTGGATCGAGCGGTGGTGGCCGCCCGGGAGGACGATCAGCCGCTTGAACTCGGCCGCGGAACGGCGGTGCAGTTCACGCGAATGCGCGGCTGGGATGCGCTCGTCGCCCTCGGCGTGGAGCAGCAGCAGGGGGACCGCCGATGCCGCCACGATCGCCTCGAGATCCGTGGCGGCGAGCAGTGGCTCGAGCGCCGCGCGGTCGGCCGGGAAGTCCAGATCGCCGGTGCGCAGGCCGCGCAGCAGGTGCTCGGAACCGGCCGGGCAGACCGCGACCACGGCGGCGGCGCCGACGCTTGCGGCCGCGGCGATCGCCACGAAGCCGCCCATGCTCGATCCGCGCAGGGCGATCGGCCCGCCGGGCAGCAGCCGCGCCGCCACGGAGACGTCGTCGAGCGCGCGAGCGTCGAGGACCCCAGGCGATGCTCCGTGGCCGCGCATGTCGAAGCAGACGGCGGCGAGGCCGGCGCTGCGGGCCGCCCGGGCCATGTCGTGGTGGTTCTCCTTGCGTGACCCCGCGCCATGCAGCACCACGACGCCACCTCCGGGCGCGCGGTCCTCGGGCAGCCAGAGCGAATAGGCAAGCCCGTCGGAGACGCCCATCTCGGCGGGCCCGGCGGGCGTGGGGAGGCGCATAGGGTCTCCACTATGCCGGGCCGTCGGCGGCCGTTCCCCGCCGATCGCCATACTTCGCCGCCGCCGTGACCCTCCCCGCTCCCTCCGTCTATCCGCTGGATTCCGCCGTCGTCGACGGCCGGCTGTCGATCGGCGGCTGTGATGCGATCGAGCTCGCCGAGCAGTTCGGGACGCCGGCCTACGTCATCGCCGAGGACGACCTGCGCCGGCGCGCCCGCGCGTTCAAGGAGGCGCTGGCCGCCGCGCATGACGGCCCCGGCCACGTCGTCTTCGCCTCCAAGGCCTTCCCGTGCACCGCGGTCCTGGAGATCTTCGCCGAGGAGGGCCTGTGGGTCGACTGCGCCTCCGGCGGCGAGCTGCACATGGCGCTGCGGGCCGGCTTTGACCCCGAGCGGATCGTCCTGCACGGCAACGCCAAGAGCGAGGCAGAGCTGCGGGCCGCCGTCGACGCCGGCGTCGGCACGATCGTCCTCGACGGGGAGGACCCCGAGCGCCTCGAGCGGATCGTCCCCGAAGGCGTCAGGCAGCGCTGCCTGGTCCGCGTGACGCCCGGCGTGAACGCCGACACCCACGAGGCGATCATGACGGGCCACGCCGACTCGAAGTTCGGCTACGCGCCTCCCACCGCCGCGGCCGTCGCCCACCGCGAGTGGGAGAAGCTGAACATCCAGGGCCTGCACATCCACATCGGATCGCAGCTCTTCGACCTGTCTCCGTTCCGGGCGGCGCTGGCCACGCTGGCCGGTCTCGGCGACTTCCCGGTCTACGACTTCGGCGGCGGCATGGCCGTCGCCTACACGCGCCACGACCTGCCCCCGTCGCCGGCCGATTGGGTGGCGAAGCTGGTCGAGATCGCCCACGAGCTGCTGGGCCGCGAGCGCGTGCTGATCATCGAGCCGGGCCGTGCACTGGTCGCCAACGCCGGCGTGACGCTCTACCGCGTCGAGGACGTCAAGCGCATCGGCGGCTCTGAGCACCGCGGGATCGACATGGTCGCGGTGGACGGAGGCATGTCCGACAACCTGCGCCCGCTGCTTTACGGCGCGGTCTACGAGGCGGCGATCGCCGACCGGATGGAGGCGCCCACCACGACCTGGACGGTCGTGGGCAAGCACTGCGAGTCCGGCGACGTGCTGATCCGCGGTGCGGCGCTCGCCGACCCCGTCGTCGGCGACGTGCTCGTGACCCCGGTGACCGGCGCCTACGGTCACGCGATGGCCAACAACTACAACGGGATCCCGCGGCCGCCGGTGATCTTCTGCCAGGACGGCCGGGCGCGCGAGGTCGTGCGCCGCGAGACTTACGAGGACCTGCATGACCGAGACTGCTAAGCCGTACCGGATCGGACTGCTCGGCCACGGGACGGTCGGCGCCGCCTTCGAGACCCTGCTGGCCGAGCGCGCCGACGCGATCGTCCCGATCACCGGCCTGCGCCCGGAGATCTCCGGCGTCCTCACGCGCTCGCGCGGCCACTACCCGGACATCCTCGCCGGCTCGGACATGATCGTCGAGCTGATCGGCGGCATCGACCCCGCGCGCGAGCACGTGCTGGCGGCCATGCAGGCGGGCAAGCACGTCGTGACCGCCAACAAGCAGTTGCTCGCCCAGTGCGGGGAGGAGCTCTGGGCGGCCGCTCGCGAGCACGGAGTTCAACTGCGTTTCGAGGGATCCGTTGCCGGTGTGGTTCCTGCGATCCGCGTGATCAGCGAGTCGCTGGCCGGCTCGCACGTGGAGCGCATCCACGGGATCGTCAACGGGACGACGAACTACATCCTCTCCGAGATGGCCCGCTCGGGGCTGTCCTACGAGGAGGCGCTGGCCGGCGCGCAGCGGCTCGGCTACGCCGAAGCCGACCCGCACGAGGACGTCTCCGGCAAGGACGCCGCGGCGAAGATGGCGATCCTCGCGCGGCTGGCCTTCGACACCCCGGTCTCGCTCGACCAGGTCCGCTACGAGGGCATCGAGCAGATCACCGCCGACGACATCGACTACGCGCGCGAGCTCGGTCTCGGCTTGAAGCTGATCGGGACGGCCGAGCGCGTCAACGGCGGCCTGTCGGTCCGCGTGCACCCGGTCTTCCTCTACGGCGGGCATCCGCTGGCGTCGATCCACGGGCCCTTCAACGCGGTCACGATCGAGTCGCCGGCGATCACGGAGATCACCCTGAGCGGGCCCGGTGCCGGCGGTCCGCAGACCGCGACGGCGGTGCTCGGGGACGTCGTCAGCGCGATGATCCCGCCGGCGTCGGTGCCGGAGACCACGCAGCGCCTGGAGATGGTCGAGGACGTCGTGTCGGCGTTCTACATCCGGCTCGAGGTCGCTGACCGTCCGGGCGTCCTGGCCCAGGTCGCCGAGGTCTTCGGCCTCCAGGGGCTCTCGATCCGCTCGCTGGTCCAGCACGGCCTCGGCGACGACGCGCGCATGGTGATGACGATCCACCCCGCGCTGGAATCGAAGGTCTCCGCCGCGCTGCAGCTGATCGGCCGCCAGGACTTCCTGCGCTCGACTCCGAGAGCCATCCGCGTCATCGATGAGCAGTTCTCCTGAGCCGATGCCCGGGCTGATCGAGCGCTACCGCGAGCACCTGCCCTTCGAGGCCGGCGACCCCGTCGTCTCGCTCGGGGAGGGCTCGACGCCGCACGTGCTGGCCGAGCGCGTCTCCGAGCGCGTCGGCGCGGAGGTGTGGCTGAAGATCGAGGGCGCCAACCCGACCGGCTCGTTCAAGGACCGCGGGATGACCTGCGCGGTGTCGGCGGCGGTGCGCGAGGGAGCCGAAGCCATCATCTGCGCCTCGACCGGCAACACGGCGGCGAGCGCGGCGGCCTACGCGGCTCGCGCGGGCCTGACCGGTGCCGTGATCGTCCCCGACGGGAAGATCGCGACCGGCAAGCTCGCCCAGGCGCTGATGCACGGGGCGCGGGTGATCGCCCTGCGCGGCAACTTCGACCAGGCGCTAGAGCTCGTGCGCGAGCTGTGCAAGCGCCATCCGATCGGGCTCGTGAACTCCGTCAACCCGTTCCGGCTGGAGGGCCAGAAGACGGCGTCCTTCGAGCTCGCGGAGGAATTCGGCGACCTCGACGCGCTGTGCATCCCGGTGGGGAACGCCGGCAACATCACGGCCTACTGGAAGGGCTTCGTGGAATACGACCCCGCCCACCCGGTGCGTCCCCGCATGCTCGGCTTCCAGGCCGAGGGCGCCGCGCCGTTCGTCCACGGCGCGCGCGTGGAGAACCCCGAGACGATCGCCTCGGCGATCCGGATCGGCAACCCGGCCCGCTGGGAGGAGGCGCTGGACGCCATGACCTCGTCCGGGGGCGCGATCCGCGCGGTCAGCGACGAGGAGATCTTGGACGCCTACCGGTTCCTGGCCTCGGTGGAGGGCGTCTTCTGCGAGCCGGCGTCGGCGTCCGGCGTCGCGGGGCTGCTCAAGTACGGCGCCGACGGGGCCTCGCGCGTGGCCTGCGTGCTGACCGGCCACGGCTTGAAGGACCCGCAGACGGCGCTCTCGCAGGCGAGCGGCGTTGTCGGGTGCGAGCCGGAGATCGACGCGGTGGAGCGGGCGGTCCTGGCGTGAACCGGCGGCGGCTGGTCCGCGTGCCGGCCTCGACGGCGAATCTCGGTCCGGGCTTCGACGCGCTGGCCGCTGCGCTGGCGCTGCACGTGGAAGTCGAGGTGGTCGAGACGGGCCACTTCCGCGTGGTCACCGACCTGCAGATCGCCCCCGATCGCCGCAACCTCTGCGTGCGCGGCTTCGAGCGCCTGCACGCGCCCGACCGCTTCGAGTTCCGCATCACGTCGAACGTCCCGCTCGCCGGCGGGCTGGGGACGAGCGCCGCGGCCTACGTGGCCGGGTTGATGGCGGCGGATTCGATGTTCGAGCTCGACGCCGACCTGCTCCCGATCGCGAGCGGACTCGAAGGCCATCCGGACAACGTCGCGGCCGCGCTGCTGGGCGGCTTCGTCGTCTGTGCCGACGGGCAGGCGGCGCGACTGGCGGTGCCCGAGGGCCTCGAAGCCGTGCTGGTCGTCCCCGAGCATGCGGTGCGCACACGAGCGGCACGGGCCGCGCTGCCGGCGTCGGTCCCGCTCGCCGACGCCGCGTTCAACGTCGGCCACGCATCGACGCTCGTCCTCGGGCTCGCGACCGGCGACTTCTCCCTCATCTCGCGCGGTCTCGCCGATCGCCTGCATCAGCCCTACCGCGCGTCGCTGTATCCGCGCTCGGCCGAACTGGTCGAGCAGGCCGTGTCGCTCGGCGCGCTCGGGGCGACGATCTCCGGAGCCGGGCCGACGGTCCTGGTCTGGACGACGTTCGAATCGACCGGCGCCGTGAAGGCCCGTCTGACCGAGCGCGCGTCGGGCTGGGCGCACGTCATGCGGGTGCCCTTCGAGACGCGAGGGGCAGAAGTCCGCAACCTGTGATTTGAACGCTCCCGTTCCCGGGTACGATCAGATCCGGTCACGGGCTACTGGGAGGCTTTGATGCGTATTCGGGGGATGTCCGCCGTGCTGGTCGCGGCGCTGGCGGTCGGCTTGGCGGGGATTGCCGAGGCACGGCCGAGGACGACGCTGTCGCAGACGATCGTCGATGCCGACGGCGACAACCGGCTCGAGCCCGGGCCCGGGGAACGCCACGTCGTGCGGCAGGACCTCGGCACGAAGACCGCGCTGGCGAAGCCGTCGCCGCTGCTGTTCTTCGGGCAGCTCACCGATACGCACGTGGTCGACGAGGAATCGCCGTTGCGCGTCGAGTTCACCGACAAGTACGGCCTGATCTTCACCTCGGCCTACCGGCCGCAGGAGGGCCTCTCGGCGCACGTGGCCAACGAGATGGTCGCCCAGATGCGCAACACGACGAGTCCGGTCAGCGGCCGGCCGATCGAGTTGGTGATGACCACCGGCGACAACACCGACAACTCGCAATGCAACGAGACGCGCTGGATGATCGACGTGCTCGACGGTGACACGACCGTGAACCCGGATTCCGGCGTCCACGGTGACGCCGCGTTCACGCGCGAGGACCTGTGCCTGCAGCCGGCGAGCCCGCCCGCGGCACCGCCGCTGTCGACCTGTGACACCGAGGCCGACGGTCTCTACGACGGCGTCCGCGGCGGCGGCGAGTACTACGAGCCAGACCGCTCACCGAACCCGGGCGCCGATTCCGAGGACGGCCCCGGCTATTCGCCCGAGCAGTCCGAGAACGAGCGCGAGGCCGGGCGCCGGACCGCGGTGCGCGACTTCCCGGGGCTGTTCGAGCGCATGAACGAACCGTTCCGGGCGACCGGATTCCGCGACGTACCGTGGTTCGGCATCTTCGGCAACCACGACGGCCTGATCCAGGGCAACCAGCCGCGCAACCCGGTGTTCGAGTCGCTCGCGGTCTCGTGCACGAAAGTGACGGGCATCCCCTCTGGTGACCTCGAGTCGGCCCGCTCCCAGGACGACCTCGAGCGTGCGTTCGCATCGGTGCTCGCCGGGATGCAGCAGGCCGCCAAGACCGGCGATCCCGGCCTGACGACGGTGGTGCCGCCCGACCCGCGCCGCCGTCCGCTGCGCAAGAGCGAGTACATCGCCGAGCATTTCAACACCTCGGGCCTTCCGGCCGGGCACGGCTTCACTCCCGCGAACGTCGCGAGCGGGCAGGGCAACTACGCGTTCGCGCCGAAGCCGGGCCTGCGCTTCATCGTGCTCGACACGATCTCCGAACACGGGCTCGAGGAGGGCAACCTCGACGACGCTCAGTTCCGCTGGCTGCACCGCGAGTTGCTCGCCGCCGATCAGGCGAAGGAACTGGCGGTGATCTTCGCTCACCACTCGCTGGGCACGATGGGCCAGCCGCCGGCCAGCCCCTTTGCCCCGGGGGACACGGGCGGAGACCTCAGCCCGGTCGTGCATTTCGGTGAGGGCCCGCGCAACAGCGGTGTCGTGCTCCCGTGTGCGATCAGCGACCCGCTGCTCGAGCCGACGCCTGACGAGACGCTTCGCTGCCTGCTGCTGCGCCATCGCTCCGTGGTCGGGTTCGTCAACGGCCACGAGCACGCCAACCGGGTCACCGCCTACGAGCGGCGCCCCGGGACCGGGCCGGCCGAGGGTGGCTTCTGGGAGCTCAACACGGCTTCGCACATCGACTGGCCGCAGCAGTCGCGCGTGCTCGACCTCGTCGACAACCACGACGGCACGATCTCGATCGTCTCGACGATCCTCGACCACGCCGCGCCGCCGAACCCCGGCGGGGCACCGGCGCCGGCCGGCGGTCAGGGGCAGTCGCCGGATGGCGTCAAGCGGCTCGCCTCGATCTCCCGCGAGCTCTCGCACAATGATCCGCACGGGTCGACGGGCGAGGACGGCGGCGATGCCCGCGGCTCGCTGGGCGACCGCAACGTGGAGCTGGTGGTGCGCGACCCGCGCTGAGCCCCAATCCACCGATTCTCGCCGCGAATCAAACGCCGTAAGGTGCCCGCCGACTCATCCACGATGATCGGTGGATTGAAGCTGAGCGGACGACGTCCCGGCCTGGCCCGTTCCCGTGCCCGAGGGCGGGGGGCGGGGGCGGGCCGTGGCCCTACGCCCTGATGAAGACCGGTGTCCCGAGCGGCACGCGGCGCATCAGGATCCGCAGGTCGGCTCCGCGGGCGCGCAGGCAGCCCAGCGAGACGGGCTTGCCGACGCTGGCCTCCACCGGCGTGCCGTGGATGGCGAGGCGGTCTCCACCGATCCAGCCGGGCACGAGCTTGGTCTGGTGGCCGGTGAGCGCGACGGCGCAGCAGCCGTAGGGCGAGGCCGGGTTCGTGATGGTGATCTTGTCCGTGACGCCGAAGCTCCCGAGCGGCGTCTCGTTGCCCGGACGCCCGATCGCCACGCGCATCGTGTGGACCACGTCGTCCTTGACGCGCAACTCGAGGCGGCGGGCGCTGCGGTCCACGTGGATGGAGAAGTTCGTCGAATCGAGCGTGACGCGATGCTCGGGGATCCAGGCGCTGCGGCCGTTGGGCATGACGGGCGTGTGGACGCGCAGCCAGCCGTCCTTGCGCGCGGTCACCGCGAGGGTGTGCCGGCTTCCGAACTCGGTTTCCTGGCCGACGAGCCGGATCTTGCGGCCGTTGGGCGTGCGCCGCATCCAGGTGCGGGAGATGACTTCGGCCGTCAGATGGCGACCGCTGAGGGAAGCGGGATCGTCCTGAGTGGCCTGTGCTTGCGATCGCGGCTTCGGAACGGGCGTCGTCGGCACCTCGGCCCGGTCCTGTGCTGCCGCGGTGCCACAGCCGGCGAACAGCAGGCTGGTCAGGAGGAGGGAGCGGACGCGCACGGTGGTCCCTAAGGGTACGCGCGGTCGGCACTCAGAGGTCGGTTACGTGGGGCGGGATCGGGATGGCGGGGCGCAGGAGCGGATCCGGGACTGGGGTGCCGACCGTCGTCGCGAGTGGGACGACGCCGGCCCAGACATCCAGGGCGTGGTCCTCCTCGTCATCGACCGGGGGGCCCGTGCGCAGCTTCGCCGACGCCTCGTCGATGGAAAGCGTGAGGACCGACGTCCCCTTGAGCTCCTTCCGATTCGGCCGGCGGATGTGCTCCCAGCGGCCCGGGACCATGCGCTCCGTGAACGCCTCGAGCGCGGCCTGCTTCTCGTCCGGGGACTCGACGAGCGTCGCCGTCCCGAGCAGCAGCACGGAGCGGTAGTTGACCGAATGATGGAAGGCGGAGCGCGCGAGCACGAGGCCGTCGATCAACGTGGCGGTCAGGCAGACC
>Ga0136633_1000752_pt1 | contig 24488 bp, 23 predicted proteins | sample AntDrymeUQ832206_2_FD_105494 | JGI IMG/M metagenome (GOLD analysis project Ga0136633, IMG submission 105494) | Polar desert sand microbial communities from Dry Valleys, Antarctica - metaG UQ83 (22.06) | ecosystem: Environmental > Terrestrial > Soil > Desert | place: Antarctica: Dry Valley...
CATTCGTCCGGGTAGCGGCCGTGAAGGCGCTTGTGCGCGCGCTCGTAGACGCTGCGCGTGCCCGGCGCCGGGTGGCGCTCACCGAACGCCAGCAGGCGTAGCCGGACCGTCCGGTCCGCGTCGGCGCGCAGCGCGAGGACGAACCCGAACGGCGCGTCTGAAGGCTCGACGTCGAGTGGGACGTACACCTTCGCGCAGCCCGACAGTCGCGTGCCGTCGCTGCCCTCGGTATCGCAAGCCCGCACGACAACGCGTGCGCCAGAGCGATCCATCTGGCGTCTCGCAACCGTCGCCGCAGTGTGGGCGCGTGAGCCTGCGTCAAAGCGGTCGACTTCCTCCGTCCAGATGTCGTCGTCGAAGGCGAGGCGATCGCCCGCGACGCCGGCACCGGCCACGCCTCAGCCTTCGCCGTCGGCGGGCAGCAGGTCGAGTTGGCTGTCGATCTCCTCTTGCGTGGCAGGCCGGGTTCCATGCCGGCGGTCGAGCTCGTCGGCGAACACAGTGATCGCCGCCTCGAGCGTGACACCGCCGTGCTTGTCGGAGATGACGTCGTACTTGCGCCCCTCGATCTCGACGAGGTCGCCGATCGTCACGTCGAGCTTCTTGGCGGTGACTGACATCGCCTCCAATGATACGCCTCCCGCCGGGCGGCCCGCTCGAATCAGGGACAGCGGATTCGGCGTCAGGCGTCGAAGGCCAGCTGGCCACGGGGACGGTCGTGATCGCCGGCTGTCTCGCTGGCACCGCGTCCTCGCAGTCCCTGCCGGGCGGCCTCGCCTCGCCCGACATCGAGTTCGTCGGGAACATCCCCGACCAGGCCGGGACCCTCGGCGGCCGGGTCCGCGACGGCTACTTCTACGTGACGACGGCCCGCGGCGTCACCATCTACGACATCTCGGAGCCCGCGAGCCCGCGCAGGACGGGCGGCCTGACCTGGCCCAAGCCCGGCGACCCGTACAGCCCGGAGGAGGACCCCGACACCAACGGGCGGATTCTCTTGGTCGAGAACCTGCAGACCCTCTACGTCATCGACGTGCGCGACAAGTCCGCCCCGCGCGTCATGGGCACGCTCGACGGGATCGGCCAGCACACCCTGACCTGCGTGCTGGATTGCACCTGGGCCTTCGGGTCCGAGGGGGCGATCGGTCGACTTGCGCGATCCCGAGCATCCGCGCCTGGCCGGCGACTGGCATGAGCCGCACTCGATCACGTGGCCGCACGACCTCACCGAGGTGACCCCCGGAATCCTGCTCACATCGTCCCTCCCGATGCTGCTGCTCGACGTTAGGGCCGATCCAACCCGGCCCAAGCTGCTCGCGATGGGCGACCACGGCGACGCGCGGAACATCCACGGGGTCGCCTGGCCGCACGCGATGCAGGACACGTTCTTCCTGGCCGGGGGCAAGGCGCCGGGCCCGGCCTGCGACATCACGTCCGACGCGACATTCATGACCTGGGACGCCCGCAGCTGGCGTCAGGACGGGAAGTTCCGGCTGATCGACGACTTCCGTGTGACCCGCGGCACCGCCACCGACGGACGGGCGCCCGCGACGACATGGTGCGCGCACTGGTTCGACGTCCACCCGCGCTACCGCCAGGGCGGCGTCGTGGCGATGGCGTGGTACGAGCACGGCACGCGCCTGCTCCTGGTCGACCCGACGGGGCAGATCGAGGAGATCGGCTGGTTCCTGGGCTATGGCGGCTCAGCCGCGGGCGCCTATTGGGCCAGCAACGACGTGCTCTACGTCGCCGACTTCAACCGAGGCCTCGACGTCCTTCGCTGGAAGGGCGCCGTGCCCGCCCCGGGGCCCACCGATGCCCGCCCGACGCAGCCCGCGGGTGCTGAGGGCCCGGCGCCCTCAGGCCGGCCCCGCTCACAGCGCGTGCGGGATCTGCTGGCATTGCCACAGAGCGGGCGCTGCCTGCGACGGGGGCGCCTGCCCGTGCGTCCACGTGCCCCGCACGGCCGGAAGATCACCCGGGTCACCGTCAGGGTGGCGGGCCGGCCGATGGTCAGCGTGGAGAGGCTCCGCGTGTCCCGGACGGTCGTCCTGAAGGGGCTGCGCCGGGTCCCCACGCGAGTGAGGATCAGCGTCTGGATGGCCGGCGGCGAGCGGCTCGACGCGACGGCTCGCTACCGCCGCTGCTGACGGACGGTGGTTCCAGTGGGATGCGGGAGTCACGCGTCACGCGGCAGGCGAGTACATCTTGCCTGCGCGATTCGATGACACCGATCTCCCGGGATTACGGCCGAGTATCGGCTCCCTAGATCTGCGGGAAACCGCGCCGGCAACGCTCGTCGACTTCATCGCTCGGAAGCTCAGCGATGCCACCGGTTCGCCAGGTGAGTGACGTGCGTGGCCACCTCCACCGCTACTGGTTCCAGTGATGAGGGTCACGTGCTGCCGAACATGGGAGATCCGAGCGTCGAGGCGTCTGGTTCCCGCGCTCTTGAACGGTTATACGCGCGATCCCCCTTTACCCAGCGAGAGCGGGATCGTGCGCAGCCTTCGCCCACGGCAGTCGCTTCACCGCCCCGCGCAGCTCGTGCGCCGTGACGCGCGTGTAGCGCTGGGTGGAGTCGAGGTGCTTGTGCCCGAGCAGCTCTTGGATCTGGCGCAGGTTCGCGGCGTGCAGCAGCTCGGACGCGAAGACGTGGCGGAGCGTGTGCGGCGTGATCCGCTTCCGCGTGTTCACGCCGGCGGCGCGCGCGTAGCGCAGGAACGTCTGCGTGAGGATCCCCTGCGACAGCCGCCGACCCTGGACGCCGACGAACAGCGCGCGGTCGTCGAGCGGGAGTCGCGTGTCGAGGTACTCGAGGAACAGCGGTACGAGTCCGGGATGGATCGGCACGACGCGCTGGCGGCCGCCCTTCGCGACGCGCACGCGGATCAGCCGGCGGTCGAGGTCGACGTCGTCCCAGTCGAGGCCGAGCAGCTCGGACCGGCGCAGGCCGGCGTAGGCGAACAGCGCCAAGGAACACGCTCGCGCGCGCGGGTGGCGCCGCTTATGGGCGCGCCACGGTGACCGGGTCGCCGTCCTTCTCCTGCCAGCGGATCTCGGTGTCGGTTACCGTCAGCGTGCGGCGCTTGTAGCCCCCCTTGCGCCTCGTGACGCGCCGCGCGTCCGCCAGCCCGCTCGGGGTGGGCGCCATGAAGTGGACCTCGACCTCGCCGCCGTCGCGGTCCCCCAACATGAATGCGACGGCGCCGTCGGTGCCGATGTCGAGGTCGAGCGGGGCGATCGCACGGGAGTCGCTCGGGATCGTGCCCGTGCGCAGCGACTCCTGCGTGGTGGCGAAGGTGAGGACCTTGTCGGGATCCCGCTCGCGGTCGCCCCAGCGCACGAGCGCGCCGCGGCCGTTGCGCAGGCCGACGAACCAGTGCGGGAACGGGGTGTCCTTGGCCTGCGTGAGCAGGCTCAACGGGCCGGCGCCGTCGGGACGGCAGGCGTAGAGCGTGCGCGTGCGATTCGCGACGGAGAGCACCTCGAAGATCCGCACGCCGTCGGTCTCGTCGAGCGTCGTGCCGACCGTGCAGCCGACGGCCGTCTCTCCGCCGAGGGGCACGCTGCGGGCGCCCTTCTCGGTCTTCCAGCCGATCGTGTCGCCGGCCACCGCCAGCGATCCGGGCTCGAGCTTGCCGCGGTAAGTCGCGACGAGTTGGGGCGGGCCGAGCGCGAAGGGATTGGTTCCGGACGGCGGCGCCACGAGGATGCCGGCATCGATCTGGCCGTTCGGCGTGTCGTAGGCCGCGACGAGATCGCCGCCGGGGGCGGGCGCGACGCCGTTGAGCTCCCGTGCCACCGCGACCGAGCGGACGGCCCCGGTGTCGGCCGCGGCCACGCCCGCGATGCCCTCCCCAGCGAACGCCAGGCGTCCGCTCACCTCGGCTGACACGGTCAGGGCCGGGCGCAGCGGCCATGACCGGGTGCGCTCGACGGTCAGCGGCTGCGGCGAGGCGGCGGCCGGCCCGCACCAGTGCAGCGCACCGCGGTTGCGCGCCTGGTCGAGGGCCTCGAAGATCCGCACGGCGCCAATGCCGAGCTTGCTCCGGCCGGCCGCGCAGGTCAGCGGCTCCCCGGAGAGTGGGACGCTGCGCGCGCCGCTCTCGTCGCGCCAGGTGACCGCGCTGGGCCCGAGGCGGACGCTGCGCCTGACGTAGCGGCCGCGCACGAACGCGAGCCCGCGGGCGGCTCCCAGCCGGCCGCGCCGGCCGGCGCGGTGGAGGCTGACCACCGCGTCATCTTCGGCCTCCCGCGATATCACCGCGGTCGTCCCGTCCTGGGCCACGGCGAGGTCGAGGACCTCGAGCTCCGCCTCGGGCAGGAACGGCCGCGCGAGCGCGCTGCGGCCGGTCCGCGTGTCGAACCAGCCCAGCTCGTTCGCGTAGCCGCCGCCCTCGCCCGAGGTCACGTCGAGGAACGGTACGACGGTCCCGACGCGCTTCAGCAGCGAGAAGCTCCCGTACGTCGGGTCGGAGTAGACGAGGAGCTTCGCCCGTCCCGTCCGGCGGCGGCAGCCGAAGACCGCCTCCTCGCGCTCCACGTAGAAGATGCGCGCGCCGCCTTTGGCGTAGAGCGTCTTGCCGGCGGTGCAGCGCGGGGCGGCGGTTGCCGGCGGCGCCGCCATGAGGGCGGCCGCGGCGGCGAGGGCTGGCACGAGACGGCTCCGCACGCCCTCATTCTCGCCGTAAGCACCGCTCCGGTCAAACTCGGGCGACCGCTCGCGCCACCGGAAGGGGATGGTCACGCCAAGGGCGGTCGACGCCTTCCGGTCGATCGGCTGGGGCAGCGGAGTCCGCCGGTTTCGCCCCGCGGATGTTGAGACGGTGCGAGCGGAGATGTTCAGCGGCTTCGCGCCGCTGACCGAGGACGACGGCGTGGCCGCGGTCCTCCATGGACCGAGGACGCTGGACCGAGCGTCGCGGTGGACCGTCGCGGCGAGATCGTGATCGCCGTTGGTGATCATCCTCGGCATGCCAACGGGCAACAGCTACTCGACGCAGAGCAGTTTCAGCTCCTGCGGCCGTTCGAAATCACGCGTGAGATTCGCGGTCCAGATTTGGTCGCCCCGCGGTCACGGCTGCGAATCGTTCCCGGGAAGCTCTCGGGTGCGCCGCACGTGCACCGCACGCGTATCGAAACCGAGGCTCTTGCCGCGCTCGCGCGCCGAGGAATGACGAGCGAGCGCATCGTGCTGCTTTACCCGGCGATAGACGAGGCCGACGTGACGGACGCCCTCGACCTCGAGCGCCAGCTCCAGCCGGACCTCCTCCTCGCCGCCTGACGGCGCCCGGATGCCGCGTCATTTCGCGCTCGACCAGAACTTTCCCGAGCCGATCGTCGACGGGCTTGCTGACTGGCTTGCGCAGGACGCGGAGCTCGTGCCGATCCGTCGGATCGACGATCGGATGGCGACGCTCGACGACCGGCAGGTGCTGCTGGCCCTTCATGCCGGCGAGGCGGATTGGAGCTCGGCGCCGGCGACGTACGTGTAGCGGCTGACCGTTGATAGGTCGGCGTGGCCGAGGTACTCGGCGACGAGGCGGGCGTCGCCCGTCGCCTGGCGCAGCCAGGTCGCGGCGGTGTGGCGCATCGCGTGTGCGCGGTGACGTGCTTGTCGAGCTCCGCCCGCCTCGCGGCGCGGCGGACGATGTCGGCCAGGATCGCCGGCTGCAGCCGACCACCCTCGAGCCCGCTGAACACGTGTGCCTCCGGCGCGGGATCCCGGCTGGCGCGCTGCGCGGCCAGCTCGTGCGCGAGTTGCGGCGCCAGGGGCTGGCGGCGCGGCTTGTCGCCCTTGCCATGGCGAACGAGCAGGGTCGGCCGGGTGGCGTCGAGGTCGATGTCTCGCCACTGCAGCGCAGTCAGCTCGGAGCGCCGCACGCCGGTGGTGACGAGAGCGAGCAGCACGAGCCGGTCGCGCTCGCCCAGCCCGCGGCGGCGCGAGCACGGATTCGACGCCGCCGCAAGCAGCCGCGCGACACCACTCACCGGACGCTGAATCCGCGGCGATCGGACGTGCCGTAGTCGAGCTTGACGAACCGTGCCTGTCCGTTCTAGCGTGCCTGCACGCCCCCTTCCGCCCGAGCTGCAGCAGGCCGATCTCCACGCGCTTCACCGCGCCGTCGACTGCGAACTGGAAGCGCGTCGATCTCACGTAGTAGCCGGGGTCGACGTCGACGTCGACGTGCTGTTCTCGGCCCCCGATGCCCTCGGCGATGGCCTCGCCGTGGACGCCGCTGGCGTCGGAGCGGTGGAGGGTCAGCCAGAGGCCCTCGGTCGTCGAGTTGGTTGCCTTGACTGCACCTGCAGCGTGCCGCGATCGGTCACGTTCACGAGCATGTCGTCGCAGTCGTTCTGCCCGTGGTCGCATTTCCGGTGCCAGACCACGCGATCGACGGCGCCTGCGCGCTCAGCGTCGCGGTGTGCTCGGGCGCGGAGAGCGCGACGGCCGCCGCAACGATTCCGCGGGCGACCTACTTCTTGGCGCGGGACTTGGCGCGCTTCGCCGTCGAGGTCGCGCGGGTCTTCGCGCCGCGGCGGGCGCTGGCGCTCCGCTCGGCGGCCTTCTTGCGTCGCGTCGCGGCGCCCTTGCGCGCAGCGGCACGTCGCTTCGCCGGCCCGCCCTTGGCGCGATCCTCGAGCTCCTCGACAAGTGCGCGCAGGTTGCCCAGCACGTCAGCACTCGCCCGACTGGCGAGCGACGCAGGCTGTGACAGGCGCTTCGCGGTGCTCTTGCGCAGCCCGTGTGCTCGCAGCGTCTTGAACAGGGTCTTGTCGGGGGTCTTCGCCATCGGGTCCTCCGTGATCGGTGGGTTCAGGACCTACCCGCTCGGCGGCGTGCGTACCCGCGGGAGCGGAGTCGGGGAGCGCACCTCCTCGGTGGACCAGGACCCGGCGCCTCGGCACTCGTGTTTTCACCGATCGACGGCGCGCTTGCCAAGTTCGAGTGCCATGGTGCGTGACCGGCATGGGCATCGCAATCGAGGAGGAGCACGCATGAGCATCCCCACGGAACTGGTCGGGTCGCTGCCGCGGCCGATGAAGTTGCAGGACGGCTACGCCGACTACGACGAGGGCAAGATCACCTGGGATCAGCTCAAGGAGATGCAGGACGAGGCCGCCGCGGATTCGATCAAGCGCCTCGAGGGCACCGGTGAGCCGATCGTCACTGACGGTGAGCAGCGGGAATCGAGCTTCGCGACCTACCCGATCACGGACACGCTCGCAGGCACCGGTCTGGCCGACAACCTGGCCGGCGACGGCCAGTTCTTCGCGATCTTCGACGACGGCCACCACCGTCAGCTGCCGCGCCTGACCGGCGGCCCGTTCCGCTACAAGACCTTCGCCTCGGAGTTCGTCGAGAAGAACAAGGCGATCGCCTCCCACGACGTCAAGCAGGCCGTCATCGCGCCGTCGATGCTGATGCTGCTCTACCCGCTCGAGGAGGAGCTCGAGGGCTACTCCCGCGACGAGTTCCTCGCCGACCTCTGCGATGAGGTCGAGAAGGACATCCGCCAGTGCTTCGACGCGGGGGCCGTGCGCGTCTCGATCGACTTCACCGAGGGCCGCCTCGCGAACAAGAACGACTCGCGCAACCCGTGGACCAACAAGGACATGCTCGACGATTTCATCGAGCTCAACAACCGCGTGATCGACCGCTTCTCGCCGGAGGAGCGCAAGAACATCGGCATCCACACCTGCCCGGGTGGGGACTGCGACTCCGTCCACTCCAAGGATGTCCCCTACGAGAAGCTGCTGAGCAAGATGTTCGCGCTCAACGCGGGCTACTTCCTGATCCAGTGCTCGAGCGAGGACGATCGGGAGAACGTCTACGAGCTCTGCGGAAAGTACTCCCGCGAAGACGCGAACGGCGTGCCGCAGGTCTGCTTCATCGGCGTCATCAATCCGCTCGACCCACGAGTGGAGACGGCCGAGGAGGTCCGCGATCAGCTCGTCGCGGCCGCCAAGCACATCCCGGTGGAGCGTCTGGGCGCGACCGACGACTGCGGCTTCTCGCCGTTCAGCCGCGACGTCAAGCCCCAGCACGGCTCGCCGGATTTCGCACGCGACATCGCGATGCAGAAGATCGCCGCTCGCCTCGAGGGCGCTCGGCTGGCGTCGCAGGAGCTGGGCGTCGGCGAGAAGGCCTCGGTCTGAGCCGTCCGATCGAGTGGCCGTCCGGCAGCGTGCCGGGCGGCCGCCCGCTCAGCGGCGCTTGACCTTGTAGCTAGCCGTCGAGCTCTCAGAAGGCGAGGTCTTCGTCGTCCCGCGTGGCGTCGAGCACTGCCCGAAGGCCGACGAGGAGGCCCACGTGCTGCTGATCGAGCCGCGGGGGACGGTCAACACGGGCGACGCGGGCGGGCCGCTGACGGCGCCGGAGGATCTGCTGTAGGGGGCCCGGCGGCCGTTGACGACGACCCTCAGCGCGTACCGATCGCCGGTCTGCTCGTTGTAGGCGAAGAGATGGTGTGCTGCGCCGATGGAAGCGTGGTGCCGGATGTCAAGCGATGTTGCAGAGTTGATTCAAACGCGGTTCCGCGGAACCGCCTCAATTCTGTATTTGTGACGAGAGGATTGGGAACGCCGCTCCGCTCGCGGGTGTATACCCGCCAGATGCGACCGATCCGCGTGAGTCTCGCCGTCGTCGTCGGCCTCGCCCTGATGGCCGCCCCCGCCACCCCCAAGGGAGGCGTTCGCGCGATCGCTGACGGCCCGGTTCGCCTCGACACGGCCTCGGGGGAGAAGCTGCGGGTGACGTGGAAGCTCGTCGATGCCGAAGGACACCCGTTCAGCGCCTCCGGGATCTATCTGCAGGTCTCGCGCTGCGGTCGCAAGCCTCTGCTGGTCTCGGCGCGCGAGCTCAGCCACGGCCGCTTCACCGCGCGGTTCACGGTGCCCCGGGGCGGCATCCGCAAGCTCATGGTCGGCCTCGAGGGCTGGCGGACCTTCAAGGGTCGTACCGAGCGAGCTGACGCGATCTTCAACTTCGTCCCGGCATTGGGCCGCCGTTGCGGCTGAGACGGACGTCTCGGCGCTGGAATGCCGTGCACTCGACTGGGCCCGCGCTCGCCGCATGACGATCCGCCCATGGGAAGCGCGCGATCAGGAGCACGTCCAATCCCTCCTGAAGCTCCTGTCGCGAGACGCTCTGGTCACCAGCGACGATGCGCCGACGTACGTCGCCGAGAGAGACGACCGAGTCGTCGAGATGGTCACGCTCTGCGTCTTCAGGACGCTGACCGGTCCGAAGGCGTTCCTGGATCACCTCGTCGTCGCCCACGATCTGAGGCGACGAGGCATCGGCGGGCGCTGGTCCAATACGCCATCGAACAGGCGCGAGCTGCGGGCGCCTCCCGCATCGACCTGACCGCCGGCACCGAGAAGCAAGCTGGGCAGGCGCTCTACCGATCGCTCGGCTTCCAGGCGCGCGACACCGAGAACTTCCGCCTCAGCCTGGCCGACCCGACGGCCCCGGAAGGGCGCTACCAGTAGCGCCCTACGGTCCGACCTCCACGAACTGCTCCCAGGTGCCGCGGTCATAGAACGGGAGCTTCGGCGATGCCGCGGCGCCCTGGGCGCCCACCTCGTACATCCGGCGCGGTTCGCGCCAGCGGGCGATCTCCGCGGAGCCGAACTTCTTCTCGAGCGCCGCGAACGTGGCCTCGCCGGCGGCTTGCCACTCCTTGTAGGCGAGCGTCCTCAAGGCGTAGGCCTCGCCGTTGGAGATGTCGAACTCGTGCGACTTGCCCGGGTTGCCGGCGACGTCCTTCATCGCGTCGAGGTCCGAGGACAGCTTCTTGAGCGCCACGAGCTCGAGCTGGTCCTTGAGCTCCTCCCAGATGGCGACGCCGGGGTCGACCGTGTTCTGGCCATCGACGCGGTTGTAGGAGCCGTCCCAGCGGCGGACCGCCTCGATGACCTCCTTCGCCCGGCCGGTGCTGGCGCCCGACGCCTTGCGCAGCCGGACTTCGGCGAGCGGGCGCTGCTGCGCGGTCGTGCCGACGTGGGAGATCAGGACCTTCGCGCCGGCGTAGGACGGCTTCTTGGCGAACGCCCGAACCGTCCGCTGCAGGAACTGCCCGCGGTGGAACGCGCCGCTCAGCCGCTCGGTGGCTTCGGAGTCGCCGGACGTCCAGCCCTGGGCGGGGAGGTTGTTCCAGTTGGCCAGCCAGCCCTGCTTGGGATTGATCACGCGCGGCGTCGCCTTCTGGTCGCGCAATCCGCGCCACTCGGCTTCGCCGGTGCCCGGGTAGGGGAGCCGCTCGTCATAGCGCCAGGGGCGCAGCTGGTGCAGGCCGGGGTGCCAGTAGCCGATGTTGCCCTGGGAATCGGCGGCCATCACGTTCTCGTTCCAGGTCACCTCGTTCATGGCCCGGTCGACGTCTTGGACGGTCTTGGCCTCGCTGAGTGCCGTCAGACCCACCAGCGTCTCGAGCTCGCGCCCCCAGATCGTGTACTTGCGGGCGTAGGCGGTCTTCGTCGCGCGGACCTGCACCGGGCCGTGCAGCGTGCGGCAGATGCGCTCGGTCTTCGATCCGCTCTCGGGCGGCTTTCCTCCGGTGAGATCAGTCGGAGGCGACTGGAACTTGAACACCTCGTCGCGGCACTCCATCGGCTTCTCGGAGCCTTTGAAGACGTACTTCTCGGGGCCCGCCAGCTTCTCGGCGTAGAGGTCGTCCTCGTCGTGCAGGCCGGACGTGAAGCCCCAGGCGACGTCGGCATTGTGGCCGATCGCGACGAGTGGGATGCCGGCGGCGCTCACCCCGCGGGCGTCGAAGCCCGGGTGGTGGATCTCGAACTCGACGAACAGCTCCGGGATCGAGTAGCCGAGCTGGGGCCCGTTGAAGAGCACGGCGCGGTTGCCCGGTTCGCGAACGGCGAACATGTAGGACCCGCCGACGCGGCCGGGAAGGCCGACCGCGACGCTCGAGCGGGCGCCGGCCAGCGCCGGTGCGCTCGGCAGGTCCCAGTCCTTCGAGGCGTCGATCGTGCGCTTGACGGCGGCGGTCTCGTGCCGGCGCTTACGGCCGGGCTGGGACGGGAACTTCGCCTCCGAAGGCGGGATCGTGTAGGTCTCGCGCGCCTGGCGGATCGGCAGCAGGGCGTCGAGCCCCTTCAACCCGGCGCCGCGCAGGAGCTTCAGGTTGCTGAGCTCGTTGCCGTCGCCGCTGGGCACGGTGCGCGCGAGGAAGACGCCGATCGCGCCCTGCTCCCACGCTTCGAACTCGCGCAGCGGCACGTTGAGGGCGGTGAACTCGCCCGGGACGTCCTCCGGGTGCGAGCGCAGGTAGGCGATGTAGGCGTTGACGCCCTCGCGGTAGGCCTGTGCGCGCGCTTTCAGATTGGGCGTCCACTTGGCCATCTGCGCCTCGATCTCGGGACGCGTGTAGTAGTCGCGGCGGGCGATCAGGTCGTCGTCGAGATACGTCGAGCCGAGGATCTCGGCGAGCCGTCCGGTGGTCGCGCGGCGGAAGAGCTCGAGCTGGAACAGGCGGTCCTCGGAGACCGCGTAGCCGACGCCCCACCAGGCATCCTCGAGCGATCCGGCGCGGATGTTCGGGACCCCGTAGGCGTCGCGCGTGATCGTCACGCCCGCCTTGGGCTCGGTCTTCGTGCCCGGCTGGTCGAACGTGTGTTGTTTGTAGTTGAAGGAGGTGAACAGGCCGGTCTGGTCGTTCAAGTGCGGTGACCCGGTCCCCTCGGTCACTCCGGTCAACGAGACGAATCCGCTCTGGCCGGGCGGCAGGACATCTTCGGCGTTGAGGATCTTCGCGGACGCGTGAGGAGTGAGGGCGAGCGCGATCAGCGCTGCGGCGATGGGAAGGCGCACAGTCGCGAACCTAGCGGTGGAGGGTTGTGGGCGGGTTGTGTCCGTCGGGCACGCTTGATTTCGCCGGTGGTCATGCGAACATGTGTTCGACATGATCGCCTGTCTGCAGCTGCCCCGATTCGAGCTCACGGTCGCCGTCGGGTCTCACGCCGAGCCGTTGACGGGGCCGGTCGCCCTGGCGCCGGAAGCGGGCCGCGAGCCGGTCGTCGGCGTTCCTTCGGCTGCCGCGGAGGCCTCCGGCGTGCGGCACGGCATGCGATTGGGGGAGGCGCTGGCCCGCTGCCCGACGCTGCGAATGGTCGCGCCGGATCCGGCCGGAGTCGCCGATGCGCACGACCTGATGCTCGCTCGGTTGGAGGCGATCGGCGCGGCCGTGGAGAGCGGGGGGCCGGGGGTGGTCTGCTTCGACGCGCACGCGCTACGTCACTTGCACGGACCCGTGGAGCGGGTGATGGAGGCGGCGCGCAAGGCGGTACGGACACCGGCGCGCGCGGGGGCGGGACCGTCACGCTTCGTCGCACTGGCCGCAGCGTCACGGGCGCGGGCGCGCCGGACGGAGTTCGTGCCGGGAAGCCCGCGGGCCTTCCTGGCGCCGTTGCCGGTGTCGCTGCTGGCCCTGCGCGCGGGGGCGGGGCCGCAGACGCGGACGGGTCCCGACGCCGCCGCGCCCACGCTGGCCGCGCTGCCCGAGTCGCTGGAGCGCTTCGGGATCCGCACGCTGGGTGAGCTGGCGAAGCTGCCGCGCGCGTCGATGGCCGACCGCTTCGGTCCCGCGGGTCTCCTGGCCCTGGACCTGGCCAAGGGCCGCGACACGCGCCTGCGCCCGCGCGATCCGATGGAGACGCTGGAGGAGCGCCTGGAGCTGCCGGAGTCCGCGTCCGGGCAGCAGCTCGAGCACGCGCTGGGTCTGCTGATCGACCGCCTGCTGGCCCGTAGCGAGCGCCGCGGGCGCCCGCTGCGCGCCGTCGTCCTCTCGGCCGTGCTCGTCGAAGGCGGCACGTGGCGCGAGCGGATGGTCTTCCGCGAGCCGGTGAGCGATCCCCAGCGCATGCGGCTCGTGCTCGTGCCGAAGCTGGGGACGCTGCCCGCTCCGGCGGACGTCCTGCGCGTGCGTGCGGAGGGCTTCGGGCCGGCGGGCGGCGCGCAGGGGGAACTCAGCTCGGCCGCCTTCGGGGCCGACGGCGCAGCGGGCGCGCGCTCGGCCCGCCTGCGCGAGGCGATCCGTCAGACCCGCGCCGCAGCCGGGCCTGAGGCGGCGTTGCGCATCCTCTGCGTGGATCCTGATTCGCGCGTGCCCGAGCGCCGGCTCGTGCTCGCGCCGTGGGACGCGTGACGGGTCCGCGCCGTTTGGGGGGTCCGGTGCCCTCGCGCGTGCAGGCGGGCGCGGGCGGTCGTCCGCGGTCGGTCGACGGGCGTGACGTGGAGGCGGTACGCGAGTCCTGGCTGATCGATGACCGCTGGTGGACCGAGGAGCCCGTTCGGCGCCGCTACTGGGAGGTCGTCACCACCGACGGCCGCGACCTCGTCGTCTTCCGCGACCTCGAGGGCGGCGCGTGGCAGCGCCAGCGCGCGTAGCTTTCCGCGGCATGAACTTCCGTGAAGAGCTGCACGTCGTCCCCGGGGCCCCCGTCGACCTGGCCGGCCGCGACCCGTCGGCCAAGCCCGGCGTCCCCGGCGACAAGGCCAAGACCAAGACGGCGCTCGACGAGATGGGCGAAGAGCTCGCCTCGCTGCAGGACCGCCTGTACGCCGAGGGCACCGTCGAGGGCAATACGCGCCGGATCCTGCTCGTGCTGCAGGGCATGGACACCTCCGGCAAGGGCGGCGTGATCAAGCACGTCGCCGGGCAGGTGGACCCGCTCGGGCTCGAGATCGCCTCGTTCAAGAAGCCGACCAAAGAAGAGCTCTCCCACGACTTCCTCTGGCGCATCCGCAAGCGCATCCCCGCCCACGGCCACATCGGGATCTTCGACCGCTCCCACTACGAGGACGTCCTCATCGTGCGGGTCCGCGAGCTCGTGGAGCGCTCGATCTGGGAGCCCCGCTACGACGAGATCAACGAGTTCGAGCGCGAGCTGACCGAAGACGGCGTGACGCTGATCAAGTGCTTCCTGCACATCACCTACGACACGCAGCGCGAGCGGCTGCTCGCCCGTCTCGACGACCCGGCCAAGCGCTGGAAGTTCAACGAGGGCGACATCGACGAGCGCCGGCGCTGGGACGACTACCAGGCGGCCTACCAGGACGCCCTGCGCCGCTGCTCGACCGAGCATGCCCCCTGGTACGTCGTTCCGTCGGACGCCAAGTGGGCGCGCAACTGGGTCGTCGGGAACCTCCTGCTCGAGACGTTGCGAGAGATGGATCCGCAGTACCCCGATCGCCCGGACCTCGATGACGCGGACCTCAAGGCGAAGCTGGCTCCGCCGAACTGATGGCCGTTCCGGCGGGCTACCGGGAGCGGCTGCGGATCGAGGGGGCGGTGCTCGCGGCGTGCGCCGTGCTGGCGACCGTCGCCGTGCTGGTCGCCGGCGGCGATGAGGCGACCGAACGCCCGTGGAGCACGGTCATCCAGCTCGTCGTGGTGGCCCTGGGCATGGGGTTCGTGGGGGTGCGGGCCGTGCGCGGCTGGGTTCGCTCGGCTCGGGCGGTCTCGGTTGACGAGGCCGGGACGGGAGAGCCGACGCCGCTGTGGCACATCGTCGCGATCGTGGTGGTGCTGACGGCGCTGCTGGCGTGGCGCTCGTGGGACGGGGCCCTGCATCTGTCGCTGGGGTGCGTGGTCGTGGGGGTGTTTCAGGCGGTCGTGTTCGCGCGCGTGGTGGCGGAAGAGGAGGTCCGGTCGGGGCGGGTCTTCGTGCGGTTGCGCGGATCGTCGCTTCGCTCGACCGTGGTGGGGTTCGTGGCCGGGACCGAACGGCCGCAATGAGCAACAGTGTGGGAACGCCGTCACCCCATCCGGGCCCGCATCCTGCCCGGCCGGATCGCCGTCGCGTCAGAACTTCGCCAGTTTCACGAACAGCGCCACGAACGCGACGAGCAGGCCGGCGATCAGGATCAGGACGGGCGACGCTGCCGAATCGGCCGTCGTGAGGTAAAGGCTCGAGGGAGGGAACGGCTTGCTCGAGCGTCGTCCGCTGAACTCGTGCGCGCCGGTAGTCGCGACGGTGAAGCTCATCGCCGTCACCGCGCGGTTGCCGCCCTCCGGGCTCCCGGTGGTACACGATCCCTTGCGGACGAGCTCGGCCGGCTTGCGATCGGCTCGAGCGATCAGGCGCGGCCGCGCCAGGGCCGTGCTGTCGGCAATCGCCGCTTGGTCGCAGCCCCTGGATGACGTGGGAATGCCCTTGGCCCACAGCTCGTATTCGCCTGCTTCCAACTCGACAACGGCACGCCCCGGGAGCTCGATCCGACTGCCGTCGACCTCGGTGCCGGAGACCAGGGTGAAGACGCCGAACCCCGCGACGGCGAGGCCCGCGAGCGAGACGAGCATGAGTACACGGCCGACGAGTTTCTTGGCGGGACTGCGGGTGTCGTAGGTCACCGCGCGACGCTATAGGGCGGCGGGTCGGGCGTGGCAAAATCTTGACGACGGCCACTGATCCGCAGGCGCGTGCGGCTCACTGCCTTCGCTGCGTCACGAGCGCCCGCACGAGCATCGCCACGCTCAATCCGCTCCCGGCGAGCAGCAGCGCGTCCCCGCTGCGGCGGTGTCCGGCGGTTCCGAGCACGAGGCCGCCGACACGCAGGGTGGTGGTGGTACGGGCGGCGTGCAGGAGGTCGTCCGGCGGGGCCTCGGCGCGACCGAAGTAGACGGCCAGCGCGAACGAGAAGCCGGCGGCCAGGCGGCCGAGCTCGGCGGCGCCGACGCGGCCGCTCAGCTGGTCGTTGACGATCGCACCCCGGAGCGCGGCCGCTGCGAAGCAGGCATCGACGAGGCCCTCGAGGTCGCGGCCGGCCCGGGTGGGGGAGGTCGCGCGCGCGATCGGGCCGTCGAGCGTGTCGGTGAGGGCGGCGAGCCCCACCAGCAGTGGCGTCGGGCGCTCGAGCGCGGGGGGGACCATCCAGGCACGCACGAGCGTCAGGGCGTCGGCTGCGCTCATGTTGCGCGGCTCGCCGTCCTCGGTCTCGAACATCCCGAGGTGCCAGTCGAGCATCAGCGCGGTGGCGGCCCACCAGCGGATCGCGTAGCGGGGGGATCGCAGCGCGTAGGCGACGCAGCCAAGCGCGATCCACGCGTACGCGCGCCGCGCGAGCTCCGGGCGCTCGCGGCGGATCCGGGCGCTGCGCTTGGTCGACTCGATCAGGAACCGTGCGACTCCGGGCGGGGAGAACTTCCGTGCCAGCAGCGCCTGCAGCTGTGCGCGTGTCCAGATCTCGCCTTCGGTCTTCGCGCGCGCCTCGTCCATGCGCGGCAGTCTGGCGTCTTTCCGTCTCCCGTGCGTGCGAACATGTGTTCGATCGCATGTACGTCGAGCTCCATTGTCACTCCGCCTTCTCGTTCCTGGACGGTGCCTCGCTGCCGGATGAACTGGCCGCGGCCGCGCACGCCCTGGGCCACGACGCCCTCGCGCTGACCGACCACAACTCGCTGTCGGGGTCGATGGAGCTCACGCAGGCCGCCGGGGCGCTTGGCCTGAAAGCCATCCACGGGGCGGAGATCGACCTGCAGTGCGGGCGCCACATCACGCTGCTGGTGCAGGACGCCACCGGCTGGCGCAATCTGTCGCGTCTGCTCACGCGCGCACATGCGGGCACGCGGCCGGACGCTTCGCGTAGGAGCCTCGTTGCGCCCTCGGTCTCGCTGGAAGCCGTGCTCGCCCATTCGGACGGCTTGTTGTGCCTCAGCGGCTGCGCTCGCCAAGGCGTGCGTGATGAGCCCACGCTGCGCCGGCTGATGGACGGCTTCGGGGCCGAGCGGTTGCGGGTGGAGCTCCAGCGGCCGTTTCTGCGCCACGACCGCACGTTGAATCGCGGCCTGGCGTCGCTGGCCCGGCGGCTCGGGTTACGCACGGTGGCGACGGGGAACGTCCACGCGCACTCGCGTGAGCGGGCGTTTTTGCAGGACGCGTTCGTGGCGATCCGCGAGCACTCGACGCTGGACGCCTCGGAGCCGCTGCGCCGCGGCAACCACGCGCACGTGCTCGCGACGCCGGAGGCGATGGCGGCGCGCTTCGAGGACCATCCGGAGGCGGTGGTGGAGTCGCGGGCGGTGGCGGACATGCTGGCGTTCGACTTGACCCATGACCTCGGCTATCGCTACCCGGGCGCCGAGGACCCGCAGGCCGATCGCAAGCTCGCCGAGGTCTGCTGGGCGAGCTTCGATGCGCGCTACCCGCACGGGCATCCGCGACGGTCGGAGGCGCTCGGCCGGCTCGAAGAAGAGCTGCGGGTGATCGGCGTGCTCGGCCTCGCGGGCTTCTTCCTGCTGCATCGCGACATGCTCGAGCTCGCGCGCGAAATCGCGGTCGAGGTGCGCGGCCCGTCGCTGGCTCGCGCGCTGCTGCCCCCGGGCCGCGGCCGCGGGTCCTCGGTGTCTTCGATCGTCTGCTATCTCACCGGCCTCTCGCACATCGATCCGGTCGAGAACGAGCTCTTCCTCGGGCGCTTCCTCAACGACGAGATCACCGCACTGCCGGACATCGACCTGGACTTCGCGCGCGACATCCGGGAGGTCCTGATCCCGCGCGTGCACGAGCGCTACGGCAACGAGAACTCGGCGCTGGTCGCCGCGTTCCCGACGTTCAAGTCACGCGGGGCGATTCGCGAGCTCGGCAAGGCGCTCGGCCTGCCGCCGGGGGAGATCGAGCGCATTGCGCGCGTCGCGGAGCCGTGGGCGGCGGCCGTCGACGAGGACATCGAAGCCGCGCTCGGCCTGCGCGGCCAGGACGAACTGTCTCCGACCGCAGCGCCGGCCGACGACGGCGGCCCGTCGCCGTCCGGGCCGCCGCCGTGGACGCCGGAAGCGGGGCGTGCGGCACTGGCGACGATTGCCGCCGCCGCCGCGAACGCGCCCGAGGCGGGGCGTGCAGCGCTCGCGACGATCGCCGCCGCGGCGAACGCACCCGAGGCGTTCGTCGCGCGTGACATGCACGACGCTTATGGAGATGCGCGGAGCATGGACTACCGCCCGGCCGCGCCGGACCCGCCGCCGGAGCCGGGTGGCCGCCTGCAGGGACGCTGGTCGTGGCTCGCGAAGCTGTCGCACGAGGCCTACGGGCTCCCGCGCCACCTCTCCCAGCACTCGGGCGGGATGGTCGTCTCCACCCGCCCGCTCGTGGACTGCGTCCCGCTCGTGCCGGCGGCGATGGAGGGTCGCCAGCTCTGCCAGTGGGACAAGGACTCGTGCGCGGACGCGGGCTTCCTCAAGATCGACCTGCTCGGGCTGGGGATGCTGTCGGCGGTCGAGCGCTGCGTGGAGGAGATCGCGCGCACGCGCAGCGAGTGCATCGACCTCAGCCGGATCCCGTTCGACGACAAGGACACTTACACGGCGATCCAGACCGCGGACACGATGGGCGTCTTCCAGATCGAGTCGCGCGCGCAGATGCAGTCCCTGCTGCGCACGAAGCCCGAGAACCTCGACGACATCACGATCCAGGTGGCGATCGTGCGCCCGGGGCCGATCGTCGGCGGCGCGGTCAACCCGTACATCGATCGCAAGCAGCGCCTGCGCGAGAACCCGGACTTCCAGGTCCCCTACGACCACCCGTCGCTGGAGGCCGTGCTGGGGGACACGCTCGGCACGATCATCTTCCAGGACCAGGTGCTGGAGGTCTCGATCGCCTTCGCGGGCTTCACGCCGGGGGAGGCCGAGGGGCTGCGCCGGGCGATGAGCCGCAAACGCTCGGCGGCGGCGATCGAGGCCTACCACGAGCGCTTCATCGAAGGGGCGGCGCGCACCCACGGGGCGCCCCGGGAAGTGGCCGAGAAGGTCTTCTCGATGGTCGCGGGCTTCTCGGGCTTCGGCTTCCCCAAGGCCCACGGCGCCGCGTTCGGCCTGCTGGCCTACCAGTCGACCTGGCTGCGCGTGCACTACAAGCCGGAATTCACGTGCGCCCTGCTCAACGAGCAGCCGATGGGCTTCTACCCCGCCGACACGCTGCTCCACGAGGCCCAGCGAACCGGCGTCGGGGTTCGCCCGCCGGACGTCAACGCCTCCCAGGTGGCGTGCCACGTGGAGGTGGCTGCTGCGGAGGGTGAGGCATCGCCCGAGTTGGCGATCCGGCTCGGCCTGGCCTATCTCAACGGCGCCCGCTCGGCCGAAGTCGCGGCGATCGTGGCCGAGCGCGAGACGAACGGGCCATACGCGTCGCTGGAGGATCTCGCCTCACGGGCCGGCGCTGGGCGACCGTCGCTGGAGGTGCTGGCGTGGAGCGGGGCCTGCGACGGTCTCCTGGGCTCGGGCGCGGCGACCCCGCAGACCCGCCGGACCGCCCTGTGGCAACTCGGGATCTCGGCGCCTGCGAAGGGGATTGCGGGTGCCGGGACCCAACTGGCGCTGGCGCTCGAACTGCCCCAGGCGCCGGAGCTCAAGCCGCTGGAGGCCTGGGAGCGGATGGTGGCCGACTACGCCTCCACCGGCGTGACGATGGGCCCGCACCCGATGGCGCTTCTGCGCGGTGATCTCGATCGTGCCGTCTCCTCGCATGACCTCGAGACGCTTCCGCACGGGACCGACGTGCGCATCGGTGGTCTCGTCGTGGCCCGCCAGCGCCCGGCGACGGCGCACGGGATCGTGTTCATGCTGCTCGAAGATGAGTGCGGCACGATCAACCTGATCGTGCCGCCACCGGTCTACGACCGCTGCCGGCTGATCGTGCGCGGGGAGCCGCTGATCTTCGCCGAGGGACGGTTGGAGAAGAACCCGAAGGCGATGGGCGCGATCAATATCCTCGTCAGCGACCTGCGTCCGCTCGAGCCTTCTGTCGGGCTTCCAGCCGACGTCATCGCGCTGCCCACGCCCAACGTGGGCCGCCGCGCTCCGGGCTACGACGAGCAGGCAGACGCGCCGCATCCGCTCGTGGCGGCGGCAGGAGGGGTGCCCGAGGCGGCCACGGGAGGTGGCCGCGACTTCCGGGCCGTGGCCCCGGCGGCGCAGTCCTTCGCACAGGGGCGGCGGCGGTGAGGCCGCCCCGTTCGGTCGGTGGGATAAGGTTCCGGCGCGCATGGCCACGCTGATCTTCGTTCTCTTCTGGGCTTCGGTCGCCGTCGGGCTGGTCTTCATCGGTCTCAGTGGCGGGCCCAAGGGCGCGCGCGAGCGCCTGCAGGGTCAGTCGAAGACCGGACGCACGGTCGCCATCACCGCGTTCGTGCTGGCGCTGCTCGCCTTCGGCATCGGGATCCCGGCTGCGGTCGTGGGGGCCGTGAACGAGCGCGAGGCGATCCCGTCGAGCAACGTTGCGTCGCTGACGTCGCAGGAGCAGCGCGGGCGCCGGGTGTTCGCCCAGCAGTGCGTCCTCTGCCACACGCTCAAGGCCTCGGGGTCGAACGCGAAGGTCGGTCCCAATCTGGATGTCCTGCGGCCACCGAAGGCGCTGGTCCTCGACGCCGTCGACATGGGTCGCGCTCGCGGCCAGGGCGCGATGGCGGCCGATCTCGTCGAGGGCGAGGATGCGGAGGCCGTGGCCGCCTACGTGTCCAAGGCCGTCGGCTCGAACAAGAAGAAGTAGCCGCAAACACCGGCTTCGCGGGCCGTCGCAACGCCGGTTGCGCGCTACAAGCCGCTGCTACGATTCCGCTCCAGTAGGAACCGCTGAGTTCCCGGTAAGGACCGGGAAGCGGGGGACCCAAGATGTTTGGGGCGAGTCGTGACCACCTGGGCGTCCGAGCCCGGTGCGATCGTAGCGCTGCTCTTCTGCGCGAGCCCGACAGCTAACCCCGTAAGCCAGACGAAGAGGACCCGCACGATGCACGACATCGACGCTGATTCGCCGGCGTTTTACGATCACGAGTACGAGACGGTTCCCCAGCGCAGTCGCCAGGCGCCGGACTGGGGAGGCGACGACGTGTTCGCCCAGCACCCCCGGCGGCGCTTCTCCCGGCCTGACCGGCCGCACATGCGTGTGCACCCCCTCGGCACCGTGCCGGTCTCCCACGAGGTGCCCATCGAACCTGCGCCGAGCCCTCGTCGCGACCCGCACGCCGATCACTTCGAGCGCGCCGCCAACGGTCGCCGAACCGTCGTCGTGACCGGCCGCCCGAGTGACCCGGTGGCCCTGCTTGCCGCCGTCACGGACCGTCGCCGACCGTCCCCGACGATGGCCGACCGCATCGGCGGCCGGCCCGATCGCATCGCTGCCTGGGCGTGCGGCCTCGGCCTCACGCTCATCCTCGTCGCGGTCACCACCGCCGACGCCGCCGTCATCTAGCCGACGGGGCCGACGAATCGGCCCAGAGGTCTTGGTTCGTCTGGTTCGCGTCAGCTTCCGCACGCCCAGGTGCGCGGAACCCTTGCGCGCGCACATAATCCGCCGTACACTCACTTTCCGTAAGTCGTTCTCGCCAAAGTGAGCCCTCCCCATGGACACGAAGATGAGCCGGTTCAAGATCCACGACGAGGAGTCCGCGCCCGCCGGGTCACTGCCGCTCCTCAAGGCCGCCGTCTCGACGGCCGGCCAGCTGCCGAATTTCCTCGGCGTCATCGCGGCGTCTCCCGCGGTGTTGCGCGGGTATGCGCGTTTCCGCAACGAGCTTCGCCAAGGCGTCCTGCCGCCGGCGACGGTCGAGCGGATCTCGCTGGCGGTCGCGTCGCTGCACCGCTCTGAGCCAGGCCTCACGTTGCATGCGCGCACGGCCCGCAGCAAGGGGATCACGCTCGACGAGGTCGCGCGTGCCCGCCGCTGGACGAGCAGCGAATCCAAGGAGGCGGCGCTGCTGGCGTGGCTGAAGGCGACCGCGACCAACACCGCGACGGCGCCGAGGCACCTGCACGAGGCCGCCGTGGAAGCCGGGTGGACCGACGGTGAACTGCTCGAGGCGATCGCCGTGATGACGCTCGAGACCTTCACCGCCCTCGTCAACGTCGCCGGCGAGGTCCCGGTGGACGGATCGACCGAGGAAACACGGCAGCTGCGCGCGGTAGCCTGACGGCGATGGCTCTCGAGGGGTCCCGACGCCGCGTCGCCGTTGCCACGGCGGCTCCGCCCGCCGGGCGGCGGACCATCCTGCCGAAGGCCGACCCCGACGAGGTCGAGTGCTGCCCGGCGCTGCACGAAGCGGTCGAGCTGATCGGCAAGCGGTGGACCGGCGCGATCGTGTTCGTGTTGCTGCAGGCCGGCACGATGCGCTTCAGCCAGATCGGGAGCGCGGTGCCCGATCTCAGCGACCGGCTGCTGTCGGAGCGCATGAAGGAGCTCGAATCCCGCGGCCTGGTCATCCGGCGTGTCCACCAAGAGGCCCCGGTCCGGGTCGAATACGAGCTGACGGCGATGGGCGCCGCGCTGGCGCCGATCATGGTCGGCCTGCAGGACTGGGCCCGGTACTGGCTGTAGGGCGCCGGTAGCCTGCGGCCCAGTGGACCGCTCCGCCTCCGATCGACCCCAGACCGCCGAAGACGTGAAGGCGCTCGTCTCCGAGCGCGGCGTTCGCTTCATCCGGCTCTGGTTCACGGACATCCTCGGCCGTCTGAAGTCCTTCTCGATCAACGCGAGCGACCTCGACGACGCCTTCGAGGGCGGAATGGGCTTCGACGGCTCTTCGATCACCGGGTTCAACCCGATCGAGGAGTCCGACATGATCGCGATGCCGGACCCCACGACTTTCGCGATCCTGCCCTGGCGGGTGGGTGCCGACGGATCCCCCGGCGGCCTCGTCGCACGGATGTTCGCCGACATTCAGACGCCCGAGCGCGCGCCCTACGAGGGCGACCCCCGCCACGTCCTGCGGCGCGCGGTCCAGCGTGCGAGAGACCTCGGTTTCGACGACTTCTTCGTCGGCCCGGAACTCGAGTACTACCTGTTTGAGGACGCGCATTCGACGGTCCCGCTCGACGCGGGCGGGTACTTCGACCTCACGACGCTCGACGCGGGCTCCGACGTGCGCCGTGACACCGTGCTCGCGCTCGAGCAGCTCGGCATCGAAGTCGAATACTCCCACCACGAGGGTGGCCCGAGCCAGCACGAGATCGACATCCGCTACCGCGACGCGGAGCGGATGGCCGATGACTGCATGACCTACCGCATCACCGTCAAGGAGTGCGCGATGGCCTACGGCCATCACGCGACGTTCATGCCCAAGCCGCTGTTCGGCCACAACGGGTCGGGCATGCACACGCACCAGTCCCTGTTCAAGGACGGCCGCAACGCGTTCTTCGACGAGAACGACCGGTACTTCCTGAGCCCGGTCGGCAAGGCGTTCATCGCCGGCCAGCTGCGCCACGCGCGCGAGATCTGCTCGATCTTCGCCCAATGGGTGAACTCCTACAAGCGCCTGGTGCCGGGTTTTGAGGCGCCGGTCTACGTCGCCTGGAGCCGTCGCAACCGCTCAGCGCTCGTGCGCGTCCCGCTCTACCACCCGGGCAAGGAGGCGACCACGCGTGCCGAGCTGCGCTGCCCCGATCCTGCCTGCAATCCATACCTCACCTTCGCGGCGCTGCTGCACGCCGGCCTCGAGGGCATCGAGCAGGGCTACGAGCTGCCCGATCCGATGGAGAAGAACCTCTACCACCTGTCCCCGCAGGAGCGACTGCGCCTCGGTGTCGAGCAGCTCCCGGCGACGCTCGGGGAGGCGATCGAGCTGACCGCGGAATCCGAGCTCGCGCTGCGCTGCCTGGGCGAGCACGTCTTCGACCGCTTCGTCGAGATCAAGCGCTCGGAGTGGGAGGACTACCGCGCCCAGGTCACGCCCTGGGAGCTCGACCGGTACCTCGGGATCCTCTGACAGCAGGTTCGGTCACCGCGTCCTCGTGCTCCTCGGCACTCTGAAGCGAGGACGGCCACCAGACCTTGGGGCCGATGTCGAGCACCAGCGCGGGCACGAGCACCGAGCGCACGAGGAACGTGTCGAGCAGCACGCCGAAGGCGACGACGAACCCGATCTCGGTCAGGAAGACCAGCGGCAGGACGCCGAGCGCGCCGAAGGTTCCGGCGAGCACGAGTCCGGCCGACGTGATCACCGCGCCGGTGACCGCGAGGCCGCGCACCATCCCGTGCCGGGTGCCCCACTTCTGGGTCTCCTCCCGCACGCGGGCCATCAGGAAGATGTTGTAGTCGATGCCCAGCGCCACCAGGAAGATGAAGGCGAACAAGGGCAGTGACGGGTCGATGCCCGGGAAGCCGAAGATCACGTCGAAGACGACGATGCCGACGCCCAGCGACGCGGCGAAGGACAGAATCACGGTCCCCATCAACAGCAGCGGTGCGGTCACCGAGCGCAGCAGCCCGATCAGGATCAACAGCACGACGACGATCGCCACGGGTGGGATCACCTTGGTGTCGCGTGTCGCCGCGACGCGTACGTCGCGCTCGATCGCCGACGCGCCGCCCACGAGGACCTCGTCGCCACCGGCCTGCTTGACCGCGGTCCGGATGCCAGGAATCAGGTCGTAGGCCGCCGCGGAGTAGGGGTCGGGCTCCAGCGTCGCGTTCAGCAGCACGCCCCCGTCGCCGCGCAGCGCTTCGCGCGCGTCGGCGACCCCGGGGACGCCCTTGACCGC
>Ga0136633_1000753_pt1 | contig 24469 bp, 20 predicted proteins | sample AntDrymeUQ832206_2_FD_105494 | JGI IMG/M metagenome (GOLD analysis project Ga0136633, IMG submission 105494) | Polar desert sand microbial communities from Dry Valleys, Antarctica - metaG UQ83 (22.06) | ecosystem: Environmental > Terrestrial > Soil > Desert | place: Antarctica: Dry Valley...
CTCGCCGGCTCCGTGTCGCCGGCGGTCGCAAAGGATGCGGCCCGGGGACTGCGGTGAGCCGGGACGAGGACCCGGACGCCCCGCCGATCCAGGCCCGCGGCCTCGTCAAGCGCTACGGGCGCATCACCGCGGTCGACCACGTCGACCTGACCGTCAGCCGCGGCGACGTCTACGGCTACCTCGGGCCCAACGGCGCGGGCAAGACGACGTCGCTGCGGATGCTGCTCGGGCTGATCCGTCCCGACGAGGGCTCGGCGCGGCTGTTCGGCCGCGACCCGCTCGTCGAGGGCGCCCGCGCGCTCGACGGCGTCGCGGGCTTCGTCGAGGCGCCGCGCTTCTATCCCTACCTCAGCGGTCGCACGAACCTCGAGCTCGTCGCCGCGCTCGACGGCGACGGCGCCGCGGGCCGCATCGACGACGCGCTGGACACCGTCGACCTCGCCGGCCGCGCGCGCGACAAGGTCGGCGGCTACTCGCACGGGATGCGCCAGCGTCTGGGCATCGCCGGCGCGCTGCTGCGCGATCCGCGGATGCTGCTGCTCGACGAGCCGGCGACGGGCCTGGACCCGGCCGGCATGCGCGACATGCGCCTGCTCATCCACCGCCTCGCCGCGCAGGGCATGACGGTTCTGCTGTCCTCCCACCTCATGAGCGAGGTCGAGGACCTCTGCAACCGCGTCGCGATCGTCAGCCACGGTCGGGTCCGCTACGAGGGCTCGCTGCACGAACTCATGCAGACGACCGCCGGCCGCTACGAGCTGCGCACGACCGACGACGTGCGCGCCGCGGAGATCGCCGTCCGCCAGCCCGGCATCGGCGCCGTGACGGCGGATGAGCGCGGGCTCGGCTTCCACGCCGACGCGCGGGTGGTGCCGGCGCTGTCGCTCGCGCTCGCGCAGGCGGGGGTCGGCATCGGCGCGCTTGTGCCCCGGACGGCCACGCTCGAGGAGCTGTTCTTCCGCATGACGGAGGACGCGACGTCGCCGGACGCGCCCGCCGTGGCGGCCGACGCGGCTGAGGATGGGCCGGACCCCGGCGAGCCGCGCGCGGACCAGTCGCCGGCCGAGGTGCGCGCATGAGCGCCGGCGCCGCCGCCGCGCCGGGCGTGCGCCGCACGCCGCGACGGCGCCCGGGCGTGGGAACCGTCTACGTCTGGGAGCTGCGCAAGCTGCGCGCGCAGAAGCGCACGTACCTCGGCCTCGGCGCGGCGATGCTCGTACCGCTGATCTTCATCACGGCGCTGCTCACCGGCGGCGGCGGGCCCGACGAGGTGCCGTTCGGGCGCTTCGTCCGCGAGACTGGCCTGGCGATCCCGCTCGTCGGGCTGTTCTTCAGCTCGCTGTGGCTGTTTCCCCTCGTCACGTCGCTCGTCGCGGGCGACATCGTCTCCTCGGAGGACAACCACGGCACGCTCAAGACGATCCTCACGCGCTCGACGGAGCGCTGGCAGATCTTCGCCGGCAAGCTGCTCGCCGCGCTGAGCTACGCGTTCGTCGCGCTCGCGCTGTTTGTCGGCATCGGGCTCGTCGTCGGGGGGCTGCTGTGGGGCTTTGACCCGCTGACGACGCTGTCGGGCACGACGGTCGGCGCGGGACGGGGGATGGCGCTACTCGGCGCGGCGTCGCTGGCGTACTTCGTCCCGATGATCGCGATCGCCGCGATCGCGCTGCTGCTGTCGACGGTCACCCACAACTCGGCGGCGGCGGTGGTCGGGACGCTGATCTTCTCGTTCATCATGCAGATCCTGGCGGTCATCAACGCGCTGGACTGGCTGGCGCCGTACCTGCTCAGCACGCAGTTCGACGCTTGGCAGGGCCTCCTGCGCGACCCCGTCGACTGGGCGCCGATCGTGCGCGCTTCCTGGGTGTCGGCTGCCTATGCGATTCCGGCGCTGGGCTGGGCGTTCATCGCGTTCGTGCGCCGCGACGTCGCCGGCGGCTGAGTCCACGCCGGATCGGGCGTCGGGACACGTACTCAGCGCCACACGCGTCAAGTGCGGGCGGTCGCGGCGGGTGCGTATGGCACCTGGGTCCCGTCTACGGGGACCGACGTGCCACCCGGGGACGCAGACGACCGGGGCCCGAAATGTGCCGGGCCCCGATCATCGCGTGCGTGTGCGGTCGGCCCCGCGTCACCTGGCGGCCCTGAGCGTCACCACCTTCGTGGCGACCCGCGTCTTGGCGCCGGGCGGGGTGAAGGTCACCCGGACGACCACCGCAGGCTGCCCGCGGCCTTCAGCGCCCTGCGGCCGGAGGCGCCGAGGTTGACCTTCAGCATCGCCCTGCCGGCGAGCTTCTTGGACTTCGGCGGGACGGACTAGGGTCTGCGGCGTGTCCGCAGATGTCGACGCGATCCTGCGCCCGTGGTTCGACGCGATCATGCAGGAGGCTTCGCGTCCCGCGCTCTTCGATGCGCACACGCATGTCGGTCAGAACGATCCCGACGGCTTTCGCCAGACGCCGCAGGAGCTGCTCGACGGCCTGGAGGCGGTCGGCGCTCGCGCGCTCGTCTTCGCGATGCACGAGCCCGACGGCTACAGCGCTGCCAACGACGGGGTGCTCGCGCAGGTTGCCGCGTCCGGCGGCAGGCTCCACGCGCTCTGCCGCGTCCAGCCACGCAGCCCCGGCGCGCTGGAGGAGGCACGGCGATGCATGGCCCTGGGCGCCGCGGGCATCAAGCTGCACCCGCGCGCCGAGCAGTTCGGCATGGAGGAGCCCGCGGTGCGCGACCTCATGGCGCTCGCCCACGAGCGCCGGGCGATCGTGCTGATGCACGCCGGCCGCGGCATCCCGGCGCTTGGAGCGAACACGCTGTCCTACTCCGCCGAGTTTCCACACGCGCGGATGATCCTCGCCCACTGCGCGATCTCCGACCTCGCCTGGCTGGCGCGCAGGCTTCCGCAGCACCCCAACGTCTACGTCGACACGTCGTGGTGGCACCCGTCGGACATCCTCGCGCTGTTCTGCCTCGCGCCGCCGGGCCAGATCCTGTGGGCCAGCGACTCGCCCTACGGCCGGCCGCTTCCGAGCGCGATCAACGCGCTGCGCTGCGCGCTGGAGGCGAACTTGAGCGCCGACCAGATCGCGGGCGTCTTCGGCGGACAGATCGAGCGGCTGGCCGGCGGCCGCGACACGCTCGAGCTCGGCCCGCCGCCCGGCCCGCCCGGGCCCCTGGACCCGCTGCTCGAGCGCGTCATGGCGCACCTCACGACGGCGATGGGCCGCGCCTTCGCAGGCGGGCCGCTGGACGAGTCGCTCGGCCTCGCGCGCCTCGCGGCCGGCGTCGGCGACGATCATCCGGACGCGGAGCTCTTTGCGGCGATCCTGTGGCTGCTCGACCTCTTCGACGAGCATCTCGCGCCTCCGAGGCCCGGTAGCCGCTTCCCTGACGCTGCACGCTTCGTGGTGGCGGCGCTCGTGCTGTGCCGCACGCCCCGGGCCGCGCTGCCGCCCGGCATCTCCGGCCAGGGCCACGGCGCAGGCCACGAGCACGCCGAGCAGGGCACGACGCCGGACTGACGAAGCCCGGCCGGCGCCTGCGTCGGCCGCCATTGCGCGGGCGCGACTCGACCGGATGTCGAACGGCTTGGGACCAGCGGGCCAATGACAGCTCCCCGGTGTACCCATACCTTCGACCGGTAGTGACCGGTCACCGACAATTCGTGCTGCGCACGGTCGAGGAGCGCGGCGTGAAGTTCATCCGCCTGTGGTTCATCGACGTGCTCGGCCTGCTCAAGAGCGTCTCGATCCCCGTCTCCGAACTCGAATCGGCGCTGGAGGAGGGCATCGGGCTCGACGGCTCCTCGCTGGAGGGCGCCTCGCGCCTACGCGAGCACGACGTCATCGCGCATCCCGACCCACGCACCTTCCAGGTGCTGCCGTGGCGCCCGGACTCGCTCGTCGCGCGGATGTTCTGCGACGTGCGCCAGCCCGACGGCGAGCCGTTCGGCGGCGACTCGCGCCAGGCGCTGTCGCGCGTGCTCGACCAGGCCGCGGCGCTCGGCTACACGATGCAGGTCGGCTGCGAGGTCGAGTTCTTCATCTTCGCGCCGCTGGGGTCAAACGGCGCCAAGCCGCAGACGCTCGACGACGGCGCCTACTTCGACCTCACGCCGCTGGACGTCGGCTCGGACTTTCGCCGGCGCACGATCGACTATCTCGAGCAGATGGGCATCCCCGTCAAGGCCTCCCACCACGAGGTCGCCCCGTCCCAGCACGAGATCCAGCTCGCGCACGACGACGCGCTGTCGATGGCCGACGCGCTGACGACCTTTCGCATCGCCGTCAAGGAGGCCGCGCACGAGCTCGGCGCCTACGCGACGTTCATGCCCAAGCCGCTGGAGGACCATCCGGGCTCGGGCATGCATCTGCACATCTCGCTCTTCGAGGGCGAGCGCAACGCCTTTCATGACCCGGACGTCGACGTGCCGCTGTCGCCGACGGGCCGCGCGTTTCTCGCCGGGGTGCTCGCGCACGCGTGTGAGCTGACCGCCGTCACGAACCAGTGGATCAACTCCTACCGGCGCCTGGCGACCGGCTTCGAGGCGCCCGAGACCGTGAGCTGGACCAGGCGCGGCGCCGCGGCGCTCGTGCGCGTCCCCTCGCGCCGCCCGGGGCGGGCGTCGGGTGCGCGCTTTGAGCTGCGCTCGCCCGATCCGGCGTGCAATCCGTATCTCGTACTGTCGCTGCTGCTCGCCGCGGGCCTGCGCGGCATCGAGCGCGGCTACGAGCTGCAGGCCGAGAGCGTCGAGGACGCGGCTACGGGCATCCGGCTGCCGCTGGACCTGCGCGAGGCCACCGACCTCCTCGATGCCTCCGAGCTTGCGCGCGAGACGCTCGGCGACCGCCTCGTCGACGCGTACGTCGCCAACAAGCGCCGCGAGACCGACGACGAGCGCCGCACCGTGACCGAGTTCGACCGCTCCCGCTACCTGCGCCTGCTGTGAGCGACGCCTGGATCTACGGCGGGGCGGGCGGCGAGGCGACGTCGCGGCTGCTGGCGGAGCTTGGCTTCAGCCCGCATCGCGTGGCGGCCAACGGCACGCTGCGCCCGCCCGACGGCGACAGCAAGGCCCCGGCGCTCGCGGTGATCCTCGCCTCCGGCCTGCAGCAGCCGTCGTGCGCGGAGCTGTGCGCGCGCCTGGCGGCCGACGACGACCTCGGCGAGGTGCCGGTGCTCGTCTCGCTGAGCTCGGGCGCGCTCGCCGACGGCATCGGCGTCTCCGACGGCCACGAGCTGCTGATCGAGCCATTCACCGCCGGCGAGCTGCGGGCGCGGATCGTCCGCGCGCGGCGCGCCGTCAACGGCATCGACCACGACGACATGGTGCGCGTCGGGTCGCTGGAGATGAACCTCGCCACCTACCAGGTCGCGATCGACGGACGGCCTGTGGACTTCACGTACATGGAGTACGAGCTGCTGAAGTTCCTCGTCACCCACCCGCGGCGGGTGTTCTCGCGCGAGGCGCTGCTCAACCGCGTCTGGGGCTACGACTACTACGGCGGCGCGCGGACGGTCGACGTCCACGTCCGGCGGGTGCGGGCGAAGCTCGGCTCGGAGAACGCGTCGAGGATCAAGACCGTGCGCAGCGTCGGCTATCGCTGGGAGGGCACATGACCTTGCAAGCAGGTTTGCCAGAGGATCCGCTGCCGCACTCGCAACCGGCCGAAGGTGGCGCGAGCATCGCGCCGACGCTGCCAGAGCGCCGCGGGCGCTCCGGCTACGCCGGCTTTCGCGCGGTCATCAAGGCCGTCGGCACGGGTCCGCGCGGCAGCCGCGCGCTGACGTTCGAGGAGGCGCAGATGGCGACCGCCGCGCTGCTGGCGGGCGAGGTCAGCCCCGTGCAGGCGGGAGCGTTCCTCGTCGCGATGCGCATCAAGGGCGAGGCGCCGTCCGAGCTCGCCGGCATGACGCGGGCGCTGCGCGACGCCGCCGGCTGCGTCGCGGCCGGCCCGCCGGCGGTCCGCGGACCCGTCGTGGCCTGCGCCGGCGCCTACGACGGGATGGTCGACGCGCCGCACCTGTCGCTCGCCGCCGCCGTGCTGGCGGCGGCCGCCGGCGCGCACATCGTCGTGCACTGCGGCTCGACGCTCGGGCCCAAGCGCGGCACGACGCCCGCCGACGTGCTCGCCGCCCTTGGCGGCCCGGCCCGCCCACAGCCGGCCGAGTCGAAGGCCATGCTCGAGCGCAGCGGCGTCGCGCTCGTGCATGCCGGCACGGCGATCCCGGGCTGGGAGGCGCTCGCGAGCGTGCGCGACGAGATCGGTCTGCGCGGGCCGCTGCACAGCGCGGAGAAGCTCGTCGACCACCTCGGCGCGACGCGCTTCGTCGTCGGCCATACGCACAGCTCCTACCGCGAGCGCCTGCAGGGCGCGCTGACGCTGCTCGGGGCCGAGCGCGTCATCACCGTGCGCGGGATGGAGGGCGCCGACATCCTGCGCACCGGCCGCCCGTCGGCCTCCGACACGCTCGGCCCGATCGAGCTGCCCGAGTCCCCCGGCAGCCTGCTGCGCGGCGACGCCGACCCGGGGCTCACGGCGGCGCTGACCCGCGCGATCGCCGGCGGCGACGAGCACGGCGTCGCGGCTCAAACGGCGACGCTGAGCGCTGCCGTGCGCCTCTACGTCGCGGGCGGGTGCGCGAGCGTCAGCTCCGGCGCGGCGCTTGTCGGCGCGGCGATCGCGGACGGGCGCGCAAGCGCGACGCTCGACGCGCTGCTGGCCGCCTGAGCCGCGCCGAGGCGGGGACGCACCGCGAATCTCGCTGCTGGGCGCTGACTGACCTGCCGCCACGGCGGGTATCCGGGTTGGCGTGAACCGTGCGGGAGTCATCGGGGCGGGCATCGTGGCGACGATCGTGCTGCTGTTCGTCGTCGCGGTCGTCATCGTCGATGCCACACGGGAGGAGAAGGTCGCCGACGGCGTGCGGATCGGCACGCTCGACGCCGGCGGCCTGGACCGCGACGCGGCCCGCGCGCTCGTGCAGCGCCGCCTCGCCGGCGCGGTGGCCCAACCGGTGACCGCGAAGTATGAGGGGCAGCGCTTCGTCCTGCGCCCGCAGGACGCGGCCGTGCGCCTCGATGTCGACTCGACCGTCGATGCCGCCCTGCGCCGTGGCCGCGCGGGCGACCCGTTCAGCCGCGTCCTCGGCGGCGGTGGCTCCGGCGGCGCCGTCACTCCGCGCGTCGCCTACTCGCGCGGCGCGCTGGCGAGCTTCGTCGCGCGCACAGCCAAACGCCTGAACCGCGACGCCCGCGACGCCGACATCGACTGGCGCGACGGCAAGCTCATCCGCACGCGCGCCGAGACGGGCATCGCGGTGCAGCGGCCGCAGCTCTCGAGGGCGCTGGCGCGAGCGATCGTCAGCCCCGCGGCCGAGCAGCGCAAGGTGAAGGTGCCGGTGCGCGTCACCGAACGCCCGGACCGCGGCCTGCAGGACTTTGTCAAGCGCTACCCGACCGTGCTGGCGGTCGATCGCGACGCGAAGGTCCTGCGCCTCTACAAGAACCTCAAGCTCGCCAAGCGCTACAAGATCGCGGTCGGCGAGGCCGGCACCGAGACGGCGGCCGGCCGCTACAAGATCGCCGAAAAGGACGTCGACCCGCCATGGCACGCGCCGAACAAGGCGTGGGCAGGCGAGCTCGCCGGGCAGACGATCCCGCCCGGCGATTCGCGCAACCCGCTCAAGGCGCGCTGGATGGGCTTCCATGACGGCCAGGGCATCCACGGCACCGACGACGTCGCCTCGCTGGGCAGCGCGGCGTCGCACGGCTGCATCCGCATGGCCGTGCCCGACGTCAAGAAGCTGTTCCGCGAGGTCGAGGTCGGAACCCCGCTGTTCCTGCAGTAGGCGCTACCGTGGCGTCATGGCCGTCTCGATCCACGAGGCCCGCGCGGCGGTCCTCGAGCACGTCGCCGTGCTCGGCTCGGAGGAGGTCGGCCTCGACGACGCGCTCGGCCGCGCGCTGGCGGACGATGCCACGGCGCCCAACCACGTCCCGCCGTTCGATGCGTCCGCGATGGACGGCTACGCCATCGTCGCCGCCGACACGGCGTCCGCAACGGCCCGGCTGGAGCTCATCGGCGAGTCCAAGGCCGGCAGCGCCGCGGGGGTCGTCGTGACCGTCGGCAGCGCCGTGCGGATCTCGACCGGTGCGCCGGTGCCCGAGGGCGCCGACGCGATCGTGCAACAGGAGCTGACGACGCTCGACGACGACGCGACGCACGTCGTCGTCGACGGCGCGATCCGCCGGGGCCTGCACGTGCGCCCGGCCGGCGAGGACATCCGCGCCGGGGAGCTCGTCATCCACGCCGGCTCGCTGCTGGGCCCGGCCGAGCTCGGCGTCCTCGCGTCGCTGAACATCCCGCGCCCGTGCGTCGTGCGCCGGCCGCGCGTCGCGCTGGCCGGCACCGGGGACGAGCTGACGGACCCGGGCAAGCCACTGCCACCGGGCGGGATCCGCGACTCCAACGGGCCGGCGCTCGGCGGCGCCGTGCATCGCGCCGGCGGCGAGCTCACGACCCGCGTGCGCGTCGGCGACGACCTCGACGCGACCGTCGCCGTGCTGCGCGCCGCGCTACGCGACGTCGACATGCTGATCACGACCGGCGGCGTCTCGGTCGGACCGCACGACCACGTGCGCCCGGCGCTGGCGCAGCTGGGCTTTCGCGAGGTCTTCGCGGGCGTGAAGCTCAAGCCGGGGCGCCCGACCACCTTCGCCGTCAACGACGAGGGCGTGCTCGTCTTCGCGCTGCCGGGCAACCCGGTCTCGGCGCTGATGGCCTTTCGGCTGTTCGTCGTGCCCGCGCTGGACGCGATGCTCGGCCGCGAGCGCGTCGTGCACCCGACGATGGCGACGGCCGACGAGGAGCTGCCGGGTGCCCGCGGGCGCACGACGATCGTGCGCTGCCGCTCGTCGCTGCAGGACGACGGCTGGCACGTGCGCCCGACGCGCTCGCAGGACTCCCACATCCTGACCTCGATGCTCGGCATCGATGCGCTCGCGCTCGTGCCCGGCGACCGCGATGCGATCGCCGCGGGCGAGCCCGTCGAGATCGAGTTCGTCGGTTAGCGGGCGCCCAGGTCCTTGCGGCCATCGGGTCCGCGGAGACCCGCGACGGATGGGCGCGAGACGTCCGCGGCGCGCCGGCCGCTAGCTGCTCCAGACACCTTGTGCGGGGCGGTACGCTGGTTCCCACGGCGGTGATGTCCTTCGGTCACACCGGTGGGGTCAGCGCCTGTTGCAGCATCTGCGGCAGTCCGCGCTCTCTGGCAAGGAGCATCGGACCCCTCAACACTCACGTTGTCGAGAGGAGCGTGCCCGCCGTGCTTCAGAGCATTCAACCGCCGCACATCGCGGCTTTTCGCGTCGATGTGCACCCCGAGCGAGAGCTCGTGCGCGTGGCGCCGGCAGGTGAGCTCGACCTTTCGACGGCCCCCAAGCTCGAACTGCAACTGCACGAGCTTCGCGACAGCGGCTTTCGGCGCATCGTCCTGGACCTGCGCAGGCTGACGTTCATGGACTCGTCGGGGGTCGCGCTGATCCTGCGCGAGGACCGGCTGGCGAGCGCCGGCGACCACGCTTTCTCGCTGATCGCCGGCCCGCCCCCGATCCAGCGCGTCCTCAGCATCTGCGGCGTGCTCGACCGGCTCCCCTTCGAGGGCTCCCGGATCGGCGCGAGCGCGACGCGCCGCTAGAGCACCCGCCGTCGTCAGCGCGCGGCGAACCCGACCGCGCTGCGCACGATGACGCGCGCGACCGTCACGAGGTCGCCGACCTCGACGCGTTCGTCGGCCGCATGCGCGAGCCGGATGCTGCTGGGCCCGAACATGACAGTCGGGATGCCGCGGTCGCAGTACTGGCGCATGTCGGCGCCGTAGCCGACGCCGGCCAGCGCCGGCGGCGCGCCGAGCTCGGCGCCGGCGGCGCCCCGCACGAGCGTCACCCAGGGGTCGTCGAGGGCGGTCTCGCCGGGTCCGAACTGGCCGCCGCTCCAGGCGATCTCGACGGGCGGCCCGCCGTCGCCGGCCGCCGCGGCGACCGCGCGCTCGAGTCCCGCGCGCGCGTCCTGCAGGCGCATGCCGACGGGTACGCCGAGACGGCCCTCGAAGACGAGCTCCTCCGGAACCTGGCTGGACCAGCGGCCGGCCCGCAGCTGGCCGACGAGCAGGGGATAGGGCAGCGGGTCGCCGGCAAGCAACGGGTGGCGCGGCAGCGCGTTGAGCGCGCGCTCGTGCTCGTGCAGGGCGGCGTGGATCGGCATGTAGCGGTCGATCGCCGAGACCCCCTCCAGGCGCTGGGCCGCGTGCGCCGTCCTGCCGCGCACGATTCCGGTGAACGTCAGCGCGCCGCCGTGCGCGCAGACGATCCGCAGCTCGGTCGGCTCGGGGATCAGGCACGCCGCGTAGCGGGCATCGCGGCGCAGCTCGGCGAACGTCCCGAGCCCGCCGTCCTCCTCGGACGCGACGGCGTGCAACACGACGTCGCCCGGCAGCCGTTCGCCGCCCGCGCGCAGCGCGGCGAGCGCGTGCAGCGCGGCGATCACCCCGCCCTTCATGTCGACCGACCCGCGACCGTGTACGACGCCGCCGTCGATGTCCCCCGACCACGGGTCGCGCTGCCACGTCTCAGTGCCGGGGGCACGACGTCGATGTGGCCGTTGAGGCACAGCCGCGCGGCAGCCGGGTCGCTTCCGGGCAGCGTCACGATCGCGGCCACGAGCTCGCTGCGGGATGACTCCTCGCCGGGGTGGCCGGGCGCGGCGCGCAGTGCCTCGAGGTCGTACTCGATGAGTTGCGCGCGCAGGCTGTGCTCGTGCGCCATCGCGACGACCTCGGCGGCGGCTGCGCGCTCGGCGCCGGTGACGCTCGGCACGCGCACGAGGCGGCTCAGGTCACGCGCGATCGCCGCCGCGTCGACGAGGTGTACGGCCGCGCTCATCCAGCCAGTTTGAGGACTCTCGGCGCTAGGTGTTCGAGGCGCGCGAAATTCGCGTCCTGGCGTTGCCTGCGCGGCCCCGGGGGAGTAGCGTCGTCCGACGACGATGCGGCCGGATTCTCGGTGGCGCTCGCCCGCTCCCGCTCGGTTCGCATCCGTCGCCACATGGCTCGCAGACGACGCAGAACAGGGGACGCACATGCCAGTGAACAGCTTGGGGACCACCCGCCTTCGCCAATCGAGCGCGCCTGGGGCTGCGGCCACGGCGCCGGCGGCGGCGCCTGCATCCGCACCTCCCGCGCACGCCGGCGCGGTCGGGCACGGCGCAATCCGGCTGCGCGGCGGCCATTCGCAGACGTCGGCTCCCGCGCCGGCGTCCGCTCCCTCCGCGCCGCCCGCACAGGCCTCGGGCGACGCCGTCGGGCACGGGAGGATCCGGCTGCGCGGGTAGGCACGCGGCCGCCGCCGCGCGCCGGCGGCGGCCTGGCAGTGGCGTCCGGACCCGCTGCCTGCGCCCGGCTCGGCAGGCCTCGGCGGGGCGCCCGCCGGGGGCTCTCACCCCGCCCGAAGTTCCCATGACCCGGTGCTAAGCTCGGACATGCGTGCCGCGGGTGCCGCAAGGTGCGTGTTCTGTCGTTCTCGACCCCGCCCAGGCGGGGTCTTCTCGTCCGCCCACACGCCTAGGATGCACAAATGGAGATTGAGATCGGTCGCGGGAAGAAGGCTCGCCGCGCATATGGATTCGACGACATCGCAATCGTGCCCTCGCGGCGCACGCGCGACCCCGACGACGTGGACATCTCATGGAAGCTGGGCGACTATCGCTTCGAGCTGCCGCTGCTGGCATCCGCGATGGACGGCGTCGTCTCGCCGACGACGGCGGGCATCATCGGCAAGCTCGGCGGCCTCGCGGTCCTGAATCTCGAGGGCATCTTCACCCGCTACGAGGACGCCGAGGAGCAGCTTGAGCGCATCGCGCACCTGCCCAAGGACAGCGCCACGCGCGAGATGCAGGCGATCTATCAGCGGCCGGTCGATCCCGAGCTGATCGCGCAGCGCATCCGCGAGATCAAGGACCAGGGCGTCGTCGTCGCCGGCTCGCTGACGCCGCAGCGCGTCCGCGCGCACTACGAGCTCGCGCTCGAGGCGGGCCTCGACATCCTCGTCATCCAGGGCACCGTCGTCTCCGCCGAGCACGTCTCAAACGACGAGGCGCGCCCGCCGCTGAACCTCAAGGAGTTCATCCGCGAGGTGCCGCTGCCGGTGATTGTCGGCGGCTGCGCGAGCTACCACACGGCGCTGCACCTCATGCGCACAGGCGCGGCCGGCGTGCTCGTCGGCGTCGGCCCCGGCGCCGCCTGCACGACGCGCGGCGTGCTCGGCATCGGCGTCCCGCAGGCGACGGCGATCGCCGATGTCGCGGGCGCCCGCTCGCAGCACATGCTCGAGACGGGCGAGTACTGCCAGGTGATCGCCGACGGCGGCATGCGCAACGGCGGCGACGTCTCCAAGGCGATCGCCTGCGGCGCCGACGCGGTCATGGTCGGATCACCGCTGGCGCGCGCGTACGAGGCGCCCGGCCGCGGCTTTCATTGGGGCATGGCCACGTTCCACCCCACGCTGCCGCGCGGTGCGCGCGTACGGACGGTGCAGAACGGCACGATGGAGGAGATCGTCACCGGCCCCGCGCACCAGAACGACGGCACCTTCAACCTCATGGGCGGCCTGCGCACGTCGATGGCCACCTGCGGCTACAAGGACATCGCCGAGTTCAATCGCGCGGAGCTCATGATCGCCCCGGCGCTGCAGACCGAGGGCAAGCAGCTGCAGACCGCACAGGGCGTCGGCATGGGCGCGCGCGGATCCGGGGCGACGGTGTCCGAGTCCGCGAACGGCAACGGCGTCCACAAGGAGCCGGCCCTTTCGGATGAGTGACGGGGGGATCGTCACCGCGGCGAGCGCGGCGACCGAGCTCGTCGAGGAGAACGTCCTCGAGATCACCGCGCCGCGCCGCGTCGACGAGGTCGTCGTGCTCGACTATGGCGGCCAGTACTCGCAGCTGATTGCGCGCCGCGTGCGCGAGCTCGGCGTCTTCAGCGAGCTGCTGCCCCATCACGTCGGCGCCGAGGAGGTCCGTAAGCGCAAGCCCAAGGGCCTGATCCTGTCCGGCGGCCCGGCGTCGGTGTACGCCGACGGCGCGCCACGGCTGGAGCGCGAGCTGCTCGAGCTCGGCATTCCGGTGCTGGGCATCTGCTACGGCATGCAGCTCATCGCCGCCGAGCTCGGGGGCAAGGTCGAGGGCGCGGAGATCGGCGAGTTCGGCCGCTCCGAGCTCACCGTCCGCGAGCCCGGACGCCTGTTCGCGGACCTGCCCGAGCAGCAGACGTGCTGGATGTCCCACCGCGACACGGTCTACGCGCCGCCGCCCGGCTTCACGGCGCTGGCGTCGTCGACGGGCTCGCCGGTGGCGGCGCTCGAGTCCGTCGACCGCGGGATCTACGGCATCCAGTTTCATCCCGAGGTCGTCCACACGCCCTACGGGCAGACGATCCTCGAGCGCTTCCTCGGGGAGATCTGCGAGGCCGACCGCTCGTGGTCGCCCGAGAGCATCGTCTCCGAGCAGCTCGCCGCGATCCGCGCCCAGGTCGGCGACGGCAAGGTCGTCTGCGGCCTGTCCGGCGGCGTCGACTCGAGCGTCGCGGCGCTGCTCGTGCACCGCGCGATCGGCGACCAGTTGACGTGCGTCTTCGTCGACCACGGCCTGATGCGAAAGAACGAGGGCGAGCAGGTCGTCGCCGCGTTTCGCGATCACTTCAAGGTGCCGCTCGTCGCCGTCGACGCCGAGGAGCGCTTTCTCGCGCGGCTCGCGGGCGTCAGCGACCCCGAAACCAAGCGCAAGGCGATCGGCCGCGAGTTCATCCGCGTCTTCGAGGAGGAGGCGGCGAAGCTCGGCGACGCGAAGTTCCTCGTCCAGGGCACGCTGTACTCCGACGTCATCGAGTCCGGTGGCGGCACGGGCGCGTCGACGATCAAGTCCCATCACAACGTCGGCGGCCTGCCCGACGACCTGCAGTTTGAGCTCGTCGAGCCGCTGCGCTCGCTGTTCAAGGACGAGGTCCGCGCCGTCGGCGCCGAGCTCGGGCTGCCCGAGCGCCTCGTCTGGCGCCAGCCGTTTCCGGGTCCCGGCCTGGCGATCCGCATCGTCGGCGGTGAGGCGACGAAGGCGCGCCTGGACCTGCTGCGCGAATGCGACTACATCCTGCAGGACGAGATCCGCAAGGCCGGCCTGTACCGCGACCTGTGGCAGTCCTTCTGCGTGCTGCCGGACGTGCGCACGGTGGGCGTGCAGGGCGACGAGCGCACCTACGGCTCGGTCGTGGTCCTGCGCGCGGTCACCTCCGACGACGCGATGACGGCCGACTGGGCGCGCCTGCCCTACGACTTGCTCGAGCAGATCGCCTCGCGCATGATCAACGAGCTGCGCGACATCAACCGCGTCGTGCTGGACATCACGTCCAAGCCGCCCGGCACGATCGAGTGGGAGTAGCCGCGGCGTAGGATCCGGGCGTGGCCGGCGAGCGCGTCCTGACGCAGCGCGAGCTCAACCGCGCGCTGCTCGCGCGCCAGGGTTGCTGGCGCCCGCGGGCGGCTCGATTGGGCAGACGCTGGCGGCGATCGGCGGCCTGCAGGCGCAGTACGCGCCGTCGATGTACGTCGGCCTGTGGTCGCGCATGGCCGAACTCGAGCGCGACGCGCTGACGCGGGCGCTGGGGCGGCGCAGCGTCGTGCAGGCGACGCGCATGCGCATCACGATTCACGCGGTCGCCGCGCGGGACTACTGGCCGTTCGCGCTCGCGACGCGCCGGGCGCGGCGCGACCACTGGCTGCGCGTCACGCGCGGTGCCACCGAGCCGGCGCAGATGCAGGAGCTCGGCGCGCCGCGGCTGTGCGCGCAGCGCCTCCGCGTGCGCCGCATCGCCACGTCCGCTGCCACTTCGCAACCTCGGCCCGCGCCGAAACGAAGATCGGGTGCGCTGGGCGCACCCTTTTGCGCTTCAGATTCCCGCCGCGGCCGGTCCCGGTCGGTGGTAGCGTCGCGCGATGGCCTCGCAGGGACCACGCCGGCGGCCGGTCGCGCTCGCCGCGGCGGGGCTGGCGGCGCTCGCGCTCGTCGTGACCTTCGTGCTCGTGGCGACGTCCGGGTCGCCGGAAGGCGGCGATGCTCCGGCCGCGAAGGTCGTCAAAAAGGCGTCCTTCGACTCCGCGGCCCCGGTCACGGCGCCGGCGCACTGGCTGCCGCCGGAGGACTGGGTCTACAACCACTGGCTGCCCTACGACGAGGGTCGCCTCTACGCGCTGCTCGGCGTCACGCGCGGCGCCATCTGGCGCCACCTGCGCGACGACCGCCACAACATCGCGGGGCTCGCCGCGCGGCACGGCTGGCGCGACCCCGCCAAGCTCGCCGCCGCGCTCGTCTCACCACGAGCCGCCGACGTGCCGGCGAGGACGTTCGCGACGCTGCGCTCGCGGGCGCTGCGCACGATCACGCAGGGCCACCTTTCACAGCACCTCCTGTTTCACTCCCTGCACCAGTTCGCGATCCCCAGCGAGGCGCCGAAGATCTTCGGCGTCACCGATGCCGCCTTCCGCGAGCTGCGTCGCGGCGAGCAGAGCCCGCTCGAGATCGGCCGCCTGCACGGGCGCTCGCCGTCGCGCGTCGAATCGCTGTCGGCCGCGGTGCTGCGCGAGCGCGTGCGCTTCGGCATCGCCGGCGGCGTGATGACCGCGCGCCAGGGGCGTCTGCTGCTGCGCCGCCAGATCAGTCAGCTTCCGCGCTGGCTCGCGCAGGTGCGCTACAACGGCCCGCCGCCGACGCATCTCGGGGCGCTGACGCGCAAGCCACGCGACTTCGCCGCGAACCCCGCGCTGTCGGACGACGGCCTGCGCGTCGTGTTCGAGGCTTACGAGCAGAAGCTCCCGCGGGCGCTGCAGCGCGGCGAGATCAGCGTTCGCGAGGGATCGCTCGCCGGCGGCGCGACGCGCCACATCTCGTCGAACCCCAACCGGCGCACGCCGCGCTCGGCCTACAACCCGACGGTCTCCGGCGACGGGCGCCGCGTCGCGTTCGAGTCCGCCGAAGGCAACCTCAACTTCGCCAAGCGCTACGGGCAGATTCACGTCTTCGTCAAGGACACGCCGACCGGCCGCACGCGCAAGATGCCGCTGCCGGCGGCGCGCGCGGGCGTCTCGCGCTCGGAGTACAACCCGGTGCTCGCCGCCGGCGGGCGTCACATCGCCTATCAGGCGCAGCGACGCGGTGGCCAGAGCGCGGTCTACGTCACCGACCTGCGCAGCGGCCGGGCGACGCTCGCCAGCCGCTCGGCCGGCTCAGCCGCGGGCGCCGACCGCGGCGTCTATGACCCCGCGATCTCCGGCGACGGCTCGAAGGTCGCGTTCACGACGGCGGCGACGAACCTCGGCGCGGGCGACCTGCGCGGCCGCACGCAGGTCTTCGTCCGCGACCTCAAGGCGAACACGACGACGCTCGTCAGCCGCGCGAGCGGCCGCCGCGGCGCGATCGCCGGCGACTACTCCGCCGACCCGGCGATCTCGCGCGACGGGCGCTACGTCGCGTTCGCCTCGACCGCCGGCAACCTCGCCGCCCGCGCGCGCGAGGGCCAGTCGCGGATCTACGTGCGCGACCTGCGCACGGGCCGCACCCGCGCCGTCAGCGGCTCCGGCGGCTTCGCGCTCGAGCCCGCGATCAGCGCGGACGGGCGCGTCGTCGCCTACGCGTCGATCGCCCGCGACCGCTCGCTGGTGCTCGTCCGCGATCTGCGCCGCGGCGGCCCGCCGAGCCCGGTCTCGCGAGCGAGCGGCGGGCGGGGCGCGCTCGCCGACGGAACCTCCTCCGACGCGGCGATCTCCGCGGACGGCCGGCGCGTGGCGTTCACGTCGTCGGCGACGAACCTCTCGCCCGCCAAGCGCGACGACCGCCGCGGCGTCTTCGTGCGCGACCTGCGCGCCCGCACCACGACCCTCGTCAGCGCACCGGCGGCCAACGCCCCGCCGAGCGCCGCCGCCGCGCCGCCCGCCGGCCCCGTGGCGTCGCCGGGCACCGTCTCGGCCTCGACGGCCGGAAGACCCGGGCGGGCGCAGAGCGTCTCGATCTTCGACAACGCATTCCACCGGGGCGAGGACCGCCCGACGGTGCGCCTGCGCTCTGGCGGCGTGCTGACGTGGCGCTTCGCCTCCCAGCAGTCCCACCAGGTGACGGTCCGCTCGGGACCGCAGACCCTGATCTCGCCGCCCCAGGCCGCCGGCGCCTTCTCGGCCCGGCTGCAGGAGCCCGGCCGCTACGAGTTCGTCTGCGCGATTCACGCGCCCGGCATGAGGATGACCGCCGTGGTCGAGTAGCGCGGGGTCGCGCGCCGCCGTGGCCACGGCCGCGCAAACCCGGCGGGCGGCGCAGGCCCCGCGCCAACCGTCGATCGCCGGCAGCCCTCGGGCGATATGCGCCCCATAGCTGCCAGCGCACAGTTCAACGATCAGCGCGATGTCTACGGCGCCGGGCGCTCGACCATCGCGCTGCCGCCGCCGCGCCGCACGGGCTCGGCGGCCGCCAGCACGCGGCCGTCGCCGAGGAACTCGATGCCGGTGGCGGCGCCGATCTCGGAGGCTGGCGCGAAGACGTGGCCACGAGCCTGCAGCGCGGCCGCCTCCGGCGTCGTCAGAAACACGGGCTCGGCTTGGGTCGTGGCGGTGTTGCGCTGTGACGTGCGCGGTCCGGCGATCGCCTGCGGCAGCGACATCCCGAAGTCGATGCGGTCGGTCAGCAGCCCGAGAACGGTCGTGATGATCGTCGATCCGCCGGGCGTGCCGAGCGTCAGCCACGGACGGCCGGCCCGCAGCACGATCGTCGGGCTCATCGAGCTGCGCGGCCGCTTGCCGGGCTCGACGCGGTTGGGGTGCGTCAGCGAGTCGAAGTTGAAGTCCGTCAGCTCGTTGTTGAGCAGAAAGCCGTAGCCGGGCACGATGAGTCCCGCGCCGCCCGTCGACTCGATCGTGAACGTGTAGGAGACGACGTTGCCGGCCCGGTCGGAGGTCGAGATGTGCGTCGTCGAGCCGTGGCGCTTGGCCGTCGCCGAGGCCTTGCCGCGCTCCTTGCCCTTGCGGCCGTCGTCGAACGGGTACGGATCGCCGGGCGCGACGGGGCTCGTCGCCGCGCGCTCGCCGATCAGCGCGCGCCGCGTGGCCGCGAAGCCGTCCGACAACAGCCCGGTCAGCGGGACGTCGAAGGAGTCCGGATCGGCGACGAACGCACCACGATCGGCGAAGGCGAAGCGCGACGCCTCGAGGCGGCGATGCATCGCGGCCTCGCGCGGCAGCGACCCGAGCGGATAGCCCTCGAGGATGTTCAGCGCCTCGCCGACGGTCGAGCCGCCGCTGGAGGGCGGGGCCATGCCGAGGACGTCGAGGCCGCGATAGGCGGTGCGCGTCGGCTCGCGCCGCTCGGCGTCGTACTTCTTCAGGTCGCGCTCGGCCATGACGCCGGGCCGCCAGGTGTGGTTTGACGCCGCGCTCACCGGCGGCCGGCGCACCGTCTCGACGATCGCGTCAGCGACGTCGCCGCGGTAGAAGGCCTTCGGGCCGCGCTGCGCGATCTGCGTCAGCGTCCGCGCGAGGTCGGGGTTGCGCAGGACGCTGCCGACGTCGCGCGGCGTGCCGTCGGGATCGAGGAACAGCGCCGCCGTCGCGGGCGCGTCGTCGAAGAAGTCGAGGTTCTCCTGGGTCTGCGCGGCGAACGTCGCGTCGACGACGAAGCCCTCGCGCGCGATGCGGATCGCCGGTGCGAGCGCCTTGGCGAGCGAGAACGTGCCCTCGCGCTTGAGCGCGTCGGCCCAGCCCTCGACGGTGCCCGGGACGCCGACGGAGAGGCCGCTGTAGCGGGCGGCCGCGAAGGGCAGCGGCGCGCCGTTCTCCATGAACGAGGCCGGGCCCATCGCGGCGGGCGCGGTCTCGCGATGGTCGATCGTCGTCGCGCGCCGCTTGCGCGCGTCGTAGGAGAGCATGAAGCCGCCGCCGCCGATGCCGCACGAGAACGGCTCGGTCACGCCGAGCACCGCCGCCGCCGTGACGGCCGCGTCGACCGCGTTGCCGCCGCGCCGCAGCGCGTCCACGGCGGCGCTCGTCGCGAGCCGGTCGACCGTCGCGGCCGCGCCGCCGGTCCCCGTGGAGGTCGCAGGACCGGTCTGAGTCTGCGCTGACGCCGAGGGCGCCAGCGCCAGCGTGATCGTGATGGCGAGCAGGGGGAACAGCGGGCGAGAGGGCACGGGCTTCCAGTTCCCCGAATGCCGCCGCGCCATGCCCTGCGCGGTCCTGCCGCGACCACCGCGTGTCGAACGCCGCCGCGTCACGCCTGCGCGGTCTCGCGCCGGCGACTACGTCTCGAGCGTCGCTGCGACCGTGATCTCGATGTTGCCCTTCAGCGCGCCGGAGATCGGGCAGCCCTCGCCGGCGGCGCCGGCCGCCGCCTCGAATGCCGCCTGGTCGACGCCGGGCACGCGCCCGCTCACGACGATGTGCGACGACTTCACGCCCTCGCCGGGGACGAACGCGACCGCCGCCGTCGCCTCCAGCCGCTCCGGCGGCGTGCCGGCCTCGCTGAGCTCGTGCGACAGCGCCATGCAGTAACACGCGGCGTGCGCCGCAGCGAGCAGCTCCTCGGGGCTGGTCTTGCCGGCCGAGCGCGCGGTGCGCGAGCTCCATGTCACGTCGACGGGATCGAACGCGCCGCTGCTCGGCGTCGCCACCCCGGATCCATGGGGGAGGTCGCCCTCCCAGACCGTCGTCGCCGAGCTCTCAGCAGCCATCGCCCCTCCTCGTGGACATCACCAGCCGCCGACCCTAGACCGTCTGGCGCCACCCGGTATCGCGGCGCGCCGAGCGTTTCACGGGCGACGTTCGCGAGAACCCCACCAATCGTGAAGGTCGACGCCGTCTTCGAGGAGCGCTACTGGTATCCCGACGACGGCTCGATCGTCTGGCTCAGCGGCTGGGTGCTCGTGGGCGACGACGATCGCTTTCTCGCGCGCGACGCCCCCGAGCTCGCCCAACGCGGGCTGATCGTCACCGCTGTCGCGGGTGCCGCCGCCCACCACGCCGGCGTGCTGCGCTCCGACGCGGCGCAGCCCGGAAAGCCGCTCGAGCTGCGCCGCGACGCAGCCAACGAGCACGACCCGAACGCGATCGCCGTGCATGTCGCCGGCGGCGGCCGGCTCGGCTGGGTGCCGCGCGCGGTCGCCGCCGAGCTCGCACCCCAGCTCGACGCCGGGACGCCGTGGACGGCGCTGGCGCTGCGCGACTCGCGCCCCTCGCCGCGCGACCCGCGCGCGGGCCTGACGATGCTGCTCGGCCGCGGCGAGCCGATCGACCTGCGCGAGCGCCCCCGCAGCGGCCCGCGGCCGTCTGGATAGTCGGTTCCACGACCGGCCCCGGCCGCGGAATCGACCATCTGCGGCTCAGCCCCGCTCGGGCCGGCGGCTCAGCCCGGCTCGGGTTGCGGCGTCGCGGGCACGCGAACGCCGCGCACGAGCAGCCACGTCAGCCACAGCGCCAGCGCAAACAACGGCAGGCCCATCGCGGTGCGCGCGACGCCCAGCGCGACGACCGCCCCCGCGAGGTACAGCGGCAGCTGAACGAGCAGACGCGCGAGGAACATCCCCGCGAACAACCACGTCGCGCGGCGAAAGGCCCGCATGCGCAGCGGGTCGCTGCGCCAGGCGCTGTCCTCGCCGTCGAGCTTCGTGACGACGATGCCGATCAGCGGCCAGCGCACGGCGATCGAGATCAGCAGCGCCGACGCGTAGGCGGCGTTGAGCAGCAGCCCCGGCAGAAAGAAGTTCTCGGCCTTGCCGCTCTTGGCGGCGATAAAGGCCGCGAAGCCGACCCCGAAGAGCCCCGTCAGCGCGTGGCGCGGCGACTCGCGGCGCACGAGTCGTGCGATCGTCAGCGCGAGGGCGAGCCCGACGGCGACGATCGCCGCAGTGTTCGTGTTCGAGCCCGACGCGGTGTATGCGACGACGAAGGCGACCGCGGGCAGCGCCGTCTCGGCCATCCCCAGCGGTCCGCCGACGGCGTCGGCGATCGAGGTCGGCGGCGGCCGCTCGGCTTCTGCGTGGTCTGCCATCCCACGATGATGGCGCACGCGGCCGTCGGGCCGAGTCAGACGTCGCCCGACCGGCGCCGGCGCAGCGCGCCCGGGCCCAGCAGCACGGCGCCGACGACGAGAAACGGGACGAGGTTGAGCAGGTGCAGGACGAGCGCGTAGGAGAGCGCCTGCGCCTCCGGGATGGCGAACGCCTTCAGCGCGAGGATCGTCGCGGCCTCGAAGACCCCGATCGCCGCCGGCGAGGACGGCAGGACGAGCCCCATGTTGATCGTCACCGTGACCAGCAGCCCGGCGACGAACGGCAGGTCCAGCGAGAACGCCTGCATCAGGATCCAGTACGAGGCGCTCAGCACGACCCACGAGACGATCGTCAGCGCCAGCGACTGCAGTGCGACGCGCGGGCTACGGATCGCGACCAGCCCACGCGTGGCGTTGATCGCCGCCAGCTCGACGCGCTCGGCGAAACCGTCGCGGCGGATGCGCCGCAGGGGGGAGAGCAGCCAGTGGATCGCGCGCTCGTCGTAGCGCACGAGCACGAACACGAGCGCCCCGATCGCGACCACGACGAGGACCGCGAAGATCGCCGCGGCGCGCAGCCACGTGATCGTCGGCAGCCACGGGTAGGCCGCAAACAGGATGATCAGCAGTGCGAGCACGTCGAAGACGCGCTCGGCGACGACCGTGCCGAGCGTCTGCGCCCGCGGCGTGCCCGTCCGGCGGTGCAGCGAGATCACGCGCGCCGCCTCGCCCGCACGCGCGGGCAGGATGTTGTTGAAGAAGTAGCCCACCAGCAGCGCGCGCGTGACCTCGCGCAGCGACGGGCGCTGCTGGGCGCCAAACAGCGTCCACCACCGCAGCCCGCGCAGCCACACCCCGGCGGCGAAGACGAACGACGACGGCACGAGCCACCAGAGGTTGCTGTCGGCAAGCGCGTCGCCGGTGTCCTCGAGCGCGACGCCGCGCAGCGCGTAGACCACCGCGAGCACGGTCACGACGAGGCCGACGGCCAGCAGCAGTGGCCGGCCGGAGCGCCGCGCGGTCACCGCCGTCGCAGCCGGACCTGGACGAGCACCGCGACGGCCTTGAAGCCGTCGCGCCATGTGATGTTCTTGCCCTCGGCGTAGGTACGCCCGTAGTAGGCGATCGGCATCTCGTAGATGCGCAGGTGGCGCCGGCAGACCTCGCCCGTGATCTCCGGCTCGATCGCGAAGTCGTCCTGGGTCAGGCGCAACGACCGCAGGACGTCGGAGCGAAACGCCTTGTACCCGGTCTCCATGTCGCTGAGCGTCGTGTTGTAGAGCACGCCGGTGAGCAGTGACAGGAAGCGGTTACCGAGCAGGTGCCAGAAGAGGTAGGCGCGCTGCGGCGCGCCGCCGCTGAGGCGCGAGCCGTAGACGACGTCGGCGACGCCGCGTTCGATCGGCGCGATGAGCCTCACGACGTCGACGGGGTCGTACTCCATGTCGGCGTCCTGGATGACCGCGATCTCCTTCGTCATCTGCGTCGCCGCCAGGCGCACCGCGGATCCCTTGCCGCGGTTGGGCTGGCTCATGAGCTGCACGTCGGGATGCGTGGCCGCGAACGCCGCGACGATCGCCGCCGTGTCGTCGGTGGAGCCGTCGTCGACGACGATGACCTCGTGGTCCAGCCCGAGCCCGTCGATGCGCTCGAGCACCTCGAGGATCGTGGCCGCCTCGTTGTAGGCCGGAATGAGAAAGGAGACGCCGATCGCGCCATTGTGCTGCACCGGGTCCTGCGGGCGAGGCGTGGAGTACATTCGGCGCCGATGGCCCCGGCGCTCGAGGACCGCAGGATCGCGGTGCGGCTCGGTGCCGCGGTCGCGCTGTTGCTGCTGCTCGTGGGCCAGGCGCAGGTGACCGTGCTCGACGGCAGCTCGATGCTCGCCGTCGCGCAGTCGATCGTCCACCACGGGTCGCTGGCGGTGCCGCAGCATCTCGGCGTGCCGGGCGACAGCGGCCTGTACTACTCGAAGTACGGCCTGCTGCTGCCGCTGCTGTCGGTCGTGCCCGTGGCGGTCGTGCAGCCGATCGGCGTGGTGACGGGGCGCGTCGAGCTGCTCGAGGCAGCGGCTGCGGCGTCGCTCATGCCGCTGATCACGGGCGCTCTCGCTGCCGCGCTGTTCGGGCTCGGGCGGCGTCTCGGCGCGCCGCGGCCTGCCGCCGTGCTCGTCGGGGCGGGCACCGTGCTCGGCACGTACCTGCTGCCCTACGGCCGCGACTTCTTCAGCGAGCCGCTCGTCGCGCTCGGGCTCGTCGTGATGATCGAACGGGCGCTGGCAGGGCGCGAGGCGCAGGCCGGAGCGGCGCTGGCCTTCGCGGTGCTCGCGCGCCCGCAGTCGGCCGCGTTCGTGCCGCTGCTGTTCGCGTTTCTCGCCCTGCGCGACGGCGGTGCCCGTCCGGCCGCGACGGCGATCGCCCGCACGCTGGTGCCGCTCGCGGTCGCGGCGGCGATCACGATCGCCTACAACCTCATCCGCTTCGGCGACCCGCTGCAGTTCGGCTACGAGCCGCCGGTCGACCCGGGGTTCACGACGCCACTGCTGGAGGGCGCGGGCGGGCTGCTGCTGTCGCCGGAGAAGTCGATCGTCCTGTTCGCACCGGCGATCGTGCTCGTGCCGTTCGCGCTCGTTGCGCTGTGGCGCCGCGAGCGCGCCGTGCCCGCGCTGCTGGTCGCGCTGTTCGCGGCGGCCTTCGTGCTCGCCGCGACGTGGCACTCGTGGATGGGCGGCTGGAGCTGGGGCCCGCGGCTCGTGATCCCCGGCGTCGCCGTCGTGCTCGTCGGACTCGGGCCGTGGATCGGCGAGCACGCGAAGCGCCTTCGCCTCGCCGCGGTGCTGTTCGCGCTGGGGTTCGCGCTGTCGTTCTCCGCCGTGCTCGCGCCGGCGGGCGTCCAGCTGCTCGATCGCGCGCCCGGCAGCGACGGGCCGCAGATCGTGCGCCAGGTCACCGAGTTGCCGGGGCTGACGCGACGCTCGATCGACGCGGCCGGCGATTCGGGCGCGCGCGACGCCGACTACCGGCGCTTTCTCGCGCTCTGGCAGGCGGGCATCGTGCGCCAGATCGGGGCCGCCGGCTGGCTGGCGGCGGTGCTCGGCACGGCCGCCGGGCTGGCCCTGCTCGTGTGGGTCGCGCGGCCGCTGCTGGCGGTTCTGCGCGGCGGCTGACAGTCGCGTCGCAGCGCGCCGCGCGCCTGGCGCGTCAAGCCGCACGCCAGGTTTACCGAACGACCGCTATCTTTCCCGAACTCGGCGGCGACTAAAGCAGGGAGAGGAACACATGGCGCGCCCCATCATCCTCGGCGTCGTCGGCGATTCGGCGACGGGCAAGACGACCATCACGAAG
>Ga0136633_1000754_pt1 | contig 24418 bp, 19 predicted proteins | sample AntDrymeUQ832206_2_FD_105494 | JGI IMG/M metagenome (GOLD analysis project Ga0136633, IMG submission 105494) | Polar desert sand microbial communities from Dry Valleys, Antarctica - metaG UQ83 (22.06) | ecosystem: Environmental > Terrestrial > Soil > Desert | place: Antarctica: Dry Valley...
CCATGGCCACCAGGATCGACTTCGCGGTCGCGTCCGGTCCGAAGTCGTAGGTCGAGGGGAACAGATAGCCCTCTGGGTTGCCTTCCGCGTAGTCGGGCAGCCCGAGCCCCGCAGGATTGCTGAGGATCTGTTCGAACTGGGCTCGGCCGAAGTCGGTGTTCTTCACGAGAACGTCGACGATGTCGACGACCCGGAGGCCCTCGGGGACGGTGACGGTGTCACTCAGGATGTTCTCCGGGTCGAGCAGGATGTCGAGCGCGTCGGCCGCGGCCATCTCCTTCTTGAACGCGTAGAAGCCGACCTGGATCCCTGAGGAGTCCGCGTCGGCGTTGGCGGCGTTGATGAAGGCCTGCACCGAGGCGACGACGCCTTCGTCCTTCAGGCCGCGCCCCATCTCGGCGATGCTGTCGCCGGACTCGACCTGGAAGGTGAGGTTCCCCTTGCCCGGGCCGGGATAGTCGGCCGGGTCGGCGAACTGATCGCGCACGAACTCGACGCCCTTGGTGACGCCGAAGTAGAACCCGCCGACCAGGACGGCGAGCGCCACCAGGACAGCGATGCAGCCGGGGACACTCCGGCCCTTCTTCCGCCGTCCGCCCTCACTCGTGGGCCGCTCCTCGACGGGGGCGGCCGGCTCGTCGTAGTCGCTCATTTTCGGCCCCCCCGGTCACAGCAGGACGAAGTGAGCATGTGGATCGGGTGAATCATGCATCTCCCTCGACGGGCTCGCCCGGGGGCGCACCCGTGGCGCGTTCGCTGTCCAGTGCGTGTTGCAGGATCATCACGGCCGCAGCCATGTCCACGACGGCCCGCCGCTGTTGACCCTTCTTGCCCCGGTCGCGCAGCATAGCCTCCGCCGACACGGTGGTCAGGCGCTCATCGACGAGTCGGACCGGCACCGGCGCTATCCGTGCGGCGAGGCGAACCGCGAAGTGGCGGACCTTCTCCGCCGCCGGCCCCTCACCGCCCGAGAGCGAGCGGGGCAGCCCGACCACGACCTCGACAGCCTCCTGCTCCGCGACGAGTGCCGCGATCCGCTTGAGATCGCCCTGGCCGCGACGCACCGTCTCGACCGGGGTCGCCAAGAACCCGGTCGGGTCGCTGCGGGCGACCCCGATCCGGGCATCGCCGGGGTCGAGTCCGAGCCGTACGCCGAACCGCATCAGCCGTCGCTCTTCACGACCCGACCACGCGGCCGACCTCGGTCGCCACCAGCGCCAGCGCCTCGTCGATGCCCGACGTGTCGCTGCCGCCGCCCTGGGCGACGTCGTCCTTGCCGCCGCCGCGACCGCCCACCAGCGGGCCGAGGGCGCCGACCAGTGCGTTGGCGCTGAGGCCGCGTTCGCGGGCCGCGTCGTTGACGGCCGCGACCACCGCCACCTTGCCGTCTCCGTCGCCGATCACGACGACCACACCGGGTTCACCGCCCGGGAGCCGGCCGCGGACGTCCAGCGCCAGCTGCCGCACGTCACCGCCTCCGGCGCCTGGCGCGCGGTGGGCGACGACCTTGACCGGACCAACCTGCTGCGCGGCTGCGGCGAGGTCGGCGCCGGCGTTCAGCAGCTGGCCGACCCGGACCTTCTCGATCTCCTTCTCGGCGGCTCGCAGCTTCTCGACGATGTCGTTGACGCGCTCGGGCAGCTGCTCGGGGCGCACCTTCAGCGCCTCGGACAACTGCGCCACCAAGACGTGCTCACGGGCCAGGAACCGGTAGGCGTCGCCGCCGACCAGCGCCTCGACCCGGCGTACGCCGGAGCCGATGGAGGACTCGCCGAGCAGCTTGATGACACCCAGCTGGCCGGAACGGCCGGCGTGGGTGCCGCCGCACAGCTCACGTGCCCAGTCGCCGACGGAGATGACCCGCACCTCGTCGCCGTACTTCTCACCGAACAGGGCCATCGCGCCGGACTTCACGGCCTGGTCCTGGGTCATCGTCTCGGCGTGGACCGCGAGATCGGCCAGGACCAGGTCGTTGACCCGCGCCTCGACGTCCTCCATGACCGAGACCGGAACCGATCCGGTGGCGGAGAAGTCGAAGCGGAACCGTCCGGGCGAGTTCTCCGACCCCGCCTGGGTCGCGGTGTCGCCGAGCGCCTCGCGGAAGGCCTTGTGCACCATGTGGGTCGCGGTGTGGGAGCGCGAGATGGAGCGGCGCCGCTCGACGTCGACCAGGGCCTGGGCCCCGACGCCGAGACTGACCTCGCCGGAGAGCACCGTCGCCTGGTGGACGATCAGGCCGGTGATCGGCGACTGCACGTCGCGTACCTCCAGCCGAGCGCCGTTGGCGAGCTCGATGACGCCCTGGTCGGCGAGCTGGCCGCCACCCTCGGCGTAGAAGGGGGTGCGGTCGAGGACCAGCTCGATGTCGTCGCCCTCGCGTGCGGACTCGACGACGCCGCCGCTGGTCACGATGCCGCGCACCGACGCCTCGGTGACGATCTCGGAGTAGCCGGTGAACTCGACGCCACGGCCGAGGGTGTCGGCGACGGCCCGGTAGGCCGAGGCGTCGCGGTGCTGGCCCTTCTTGGAGCGCGCGTCGGCCTTGGCGCGGTCACGCTGCTCGGCCATCAACCGCCGGAAGCCGTCCTCGTCGACGGAGAGTCCCTGCTCGGAGGCCATCTCGAGGGTGAGGTCGATCGGGAAGCCGTAGGTGTCGTGCAGCGCGAACGCCTTGGATCCGGACAGCTGCTGCCCGCCACCCTGCTTCACCTCGGTGGTGGCGAGGTCGAAGATGGCGGTACCGGCCCGCAGCGTCTGGCGGAACGCGTCCTCCTCGCCGTACGCGATCGTCGAGATCCGCTCCCAGTCACGGTGGAGCTCGGTGTAGGTCTCCCCCATCTTGTCGCGGGAGACCGGCATCAGCTCGGGGAGCGCCCGGTCCTCGAACCCGAGCAGCCGCATCGAGCGGACCGCGCGGCGCAGCAGCCGGCGCAGCACGTAGCCACGCCCCTCGTTGCCGGGGGTGACGCCGTCGCTGATGAGCATCATCGACGAGCGGATGTGGTCGGCAACGATGCGGAACAGCACGTCGTCGCGCCGTCCTGAGTCCGTGTCATCGCCGTAGCGGTGACCGGAGAGCTCCATCGCTCTCTCGATCACGGGGAACATGACGTCGATCTCGTACATGTTCTGCTTGTCCTGGAGCAGGAAGGCGACCCGCTCGAGACCCATGCCGGTGTCGATGTTCTTCTGAGGCAGCGAGCCGGCGATGTCGAAGTCCTCCTTGGACCGCACCGCGGACAGCTCGTCCTGCATGAAGACCAGGTTCCAGAACTCCAGGTAGCGGTCCTCCGCGGAGAAGTCGCCGTCGGCGCCGTAGTCGGGCCCGCGGTCGATCAGGATCTCCGAGCACGGGCCGCCGGGCCCGGGAACACCCATCGACCAGTAGTTCTCGGCCTTCCCGAGCCGCACGATCCGGTCGTCGGGCAGGCCGGTGACCTTTCGCCACAGCGCGACGGCCTCGGCGTCGTCGTCATAGACGGTCGGCCAGAGCTTGTCCTCGGCGAACCCGAAGCCGCCGTCGGCGATCGACTTCGTGACCAGGTCCCAGCCGAGCTCGATCGCGCCTTCCTTGAAGTAGTCGCCGAAGGAGAAGTTGCCGCACATCTCGAAGAAGGTGCCGTGCCGCGTGGTCTTGCCGACCTCCTCGATGTCCGGGGTGCGGACGCACTTCTGGACGCTCACGGCGCGGTCGTAGGGAGGCGTCTCCTGGCCGAGGAAGAAGGGCTTGAAGGGCACCATCCCGGCGTTGACGAACAACAGGTTGGGGTCGTCGGCCAGCAATGATGCCGACGGCACGGGCGTGTGCCCAGCCCGCTCGAAGTGGGCCACGAACCGGCGGCGGATCTCCGCGGTGTCCATCAGGTGGGGCCTTCCTTGCTGTGCTGGGGGGTGGACAGCTCTGCTCGTCCATGAGGCAGTACGCCGAACCGCTCGCGCAACTCGGTTTCCCGCTCGACGGTTCCTTGGGCGACCTCGTCGCGGAACAGCCGGGCGCCCAGGGTGAGGGCTTCGACGCGATCCCGCAGACCGTCGACGGTGAAGGTCTCTGCCGCTCGCCGGCCACGGACCATGCCGTACACGCCCGCGCCTGCGCCCGCCACGAACCACAGTGTTCGACTCATGGGGCCCACCTCATGCGGTGTCCCGCAGGTCGTCGTCGGTCAGCTCGTCGCGGCGGCGTGCCTGCCAATCGCGATAGGCCTCCCGCTGCTCGGCACGGCGCTGCTTGCGCGCCCGCTTGACCTCGCGCTTCATCTCGAAGCGGATCCGGTTGCGGGACTCGGCCGACATGGCCCGTCGTACTCCGTGACCCAGCGAACCCAGCCGGATCACGCTCTCCCGCAGCAGCAGGTCGGCGAACACGGCACGCTCGACGTGTGCCGGCGCCGCGTCGTCGGGCTCGGGCTCACCGAGGCCGGTGATCCGGTACTCGTGGAGGTCGGTGCGCTCCGGCGGGGTCGGCGTACGCCGTTCCTGCTCGAGCCGGTCGAGTCGCTCCCGCAGCGCCATCGACGCCTCACGCGCGCTCGCGATCTCGCGTGACGTGCGGGCCCGGAGCCGCGCGAGCGCGACCAGCAGCCCGAGGGCCACCACCGCCAGGCCCGCGAGGGCGAGCCACTGCCATGTCATGGTGTCCGACCCTATCGCCGCGCTGTGACCGGCATCGCGGAGGTTGCAGCCGGAGCCAAGAAATCCTGCTTGAAGGCAACCAGGACCAGGGTGCGTACGTCCATCATGGTGTGACGCTCTCAAGGAGATCTGCCATGCCTGCTCGCCCCCGCCGCCGTCGGCTCCACATCCTGCTCACGGTGACCCTTCTGGGGTCGCTCGGTCTCGGCCTGGCGCCGGCCAGCGTGGGCGCGAGTCCCGCGCCGGCTGACCCGCGGGCGGACTCGCCGACCACTGACACCACCGGACGTTGGCAGGTGACCCGGACCGGGCCCGAGACCTACCAGGTCAGCTGGCGCTCGCCCCGGCGGCTGCCGGTCACCTCCGACCGGGCCACGATCGTCGCGGACGGCGTCGCCCTCGGCGTACCGCTGCTGCGCGCGGACGGCCGGACCGTGGTGACCACGGTCGTCGCGCCGGAGCCACCCGACCCCGCGGACCTCGACGTCCTCCTGTCCGGCGACCGGCTCGACCACCCGGGGGTCGACGGGACCGCCGCGGCCACCGACGCGGCGGACCTCCCGCGCACGCCGCGGCTGGCCGACGACCCGGCCGAGCCCGGACCCCACGCCGTGGTGAGCAGCGACTACGAGCTCGACGGCGTGAAGCTGCCACGGATGCGGCAACCGATCGAGATGGTCGGCCATGTGGTCGAGCCCGCCGCCGGCGCGAACACCGGTCCGCGGCCGCTGGTGGTACTTCTCCACGGCCGCCACTCCTACTGCTATGACCCGACCGGCGAAGGCGGGGACAGTTGGGACTGGCCCTGCCAGTCACCCATGGCCGAGATCCCCAGCCATCTCGGCTACGACTACATCCAGCAGGTGCTCGCGTCGCAGGGTTACGCCACGGTGTCGATCCGGGTCAACGGCATCAACGCCCAGGACTTCCGGCTCGCCGACGGCGGTGCCGATGCCCGGGCCCAAATCGTGCAGCGTCACCTCGACCACTGGACGACCATCGCCGACGAGCACGACGTCGACCTGTCTCGCGTCGTGCTGGTCGGGCACAGCCGCGGCGGCGAAGGCGTCAACCGCGCCTCGATCCAGATCCCGCTGGATGCTCCCTACCGGGTGGTGGGCCAGGTGCTGCTCGCGCCGACCGACTTCGGCACCCAGACCGCGCCGTACGTCCCGACCGTGACCGTACTTCCCTACTGCGACGGCGACGTCTCCGACCTCCAGGGCCAGCGCTTCACCGACAGTGCCCGCGACCTGACCGGCGACGACACCTCGCTGAAGAGCTCGGTGATGGTGCTCGGCGCCAACCACAACTTCTTCAACACCGAGTGGACCCCCGGCATCGCTGCGGCCCCTGCCTGGGACGACTGGTTCAGTCGTCGCGGAGTCTGCGGCTCGAAGTCACCGACCCGGCTGAGCGCCGCGGACCAGCGTGCGGTCGGAGTTGCCTACGTCGCCGGTGCGGTGCGACTGTTCGCCGGCGACGACCAGGAGTTCCTCCCGCTGTTCGACGGGTCGGTCGTCCACCCGGCATCGATCGGCGCCGCTGACGTCCGCTCCCACGCGATCGGCGGCGGACGCGTGCTGCGCCGGCCGGCCATCGACAGCGGACTCTCGCTCGCCTCCGGCGCCGAGACCTCGTTCTGCCAGGGGATCCTCAAGTCCGGCTCGATCGCGGCCTGTGGCCGCGAGGACGACCTGTGGGGCCAGGTGCCTCACTGGTACGCCGCCGGCGAGTTCGCTCCGGCCAGGCGGGCGCTCGAGATGGCGTGGACCGAGACCGGTGGATCCGGCGGTCTGGTCTTCGACCAACCGCTGGACCTCTCCACCGACCGGCTGGAGCTGCGCACCATCGTCGACCCGGAGCTGGGCGACGTCCGGATCCGGCTGCGGCTGACTGACGCCAGCGGCGCCTCGGAGGACATCACCCCCGAGGGCGACGGGATCGTCCGCGCGCTGCCGGTCGACCGGCATGTCGGCAAGCGCTGGGCGCAGGCCGTGATCGCGGATCCGGGCGCGGCCGAGGGCATCGACCTGACGCAGGTGGTCCGGCTCGACGTGATCGGGGACAGCTCGGACGGCCGACTGTGGGTGCTCGACGTGGCCGCCGCTCCGGACGTGCTGGCGTCTGTGCCGGAGCGCCGACTGCCTCTGGTGAGCCTCGGCTCCCTCCGCGTCTCCGAGGGCGACGCGCGAGGCACCTCCACGGCGCGGCTACCGTTCACGATCACCGGCCAGGTGACCCGTCCGGCGCAGCTCGTGGTCGGCGTCGTGGACCAGACCCAACGGCGAGGACTGACCCGGCTCCGGCTCGACCTCGCCCCCGGCCAGACCGAGGGCTCGATCCGCTACGAGTACCGCGGCAACACCGTTGCTGACTACCCCCGTCGCCTGACGAGCTACGCGGCGTTCGCCGTGAACAACGTGATGACCGACCGGTACGACGGCCAGGTGCAGCTGATCGACGACGACCCGGTGCCCCGGATGCGGGTGCGCACCGCCCGACGGGTGCGGGAGGGGTCGGCCGTCCGGGTCCGCATCGAGCTGACCCAGGAGACCGGCTACGAGTCCTGGTTCGGCGTACAGGTGGTGCGGGGCGACGGCACCGGACGTCGGCTGAGCGTCAGTGACGTCCCGAAGCGGTGGATCGAGAAGCACTACGGCCTCTCCGAGGATCCCGACCTCCCCCTCCACCGCGCGGGCATCGGTCTCTACGACAGCCTGCCACCCGGCGTGCCCACGGCCGTCGTCACGATCCCGATCCGTGACGACGCGGCCCGCGAGGGTGTGGAGCGCTTGACCCTGAAGACGATGTGGGGCCGTCAGCGGGTGGTGCGCACGATCCGCATCATCGACTGAGCGAGCAGCCTCAGGAGTAGCGGTGGCTCTTGGCCGCGTGCCCGTGTTCGCGGGTGCAGGTGCGCCCGTTCATCGATCGATGGCCGCACGACTCGTCCGCCGGATCTGAACTCGGGGCCAGACTCGGGGCCGGACTCGGGGCTGGCGGGCGCGACTGGGCCGCTACCGGTGGGGCGGTCGGAGCGGGGCTTCCCGTCGAGGCGGCCGCGCGCTGTGCGGCGCGAGCCATCGCCTGCTCGTGACCAGCTTCGCGCATCGCGCGCAGGGCATCCATCTTGCTCATCGGCAGTTCACCCGGCTGACTCTAGGTGGGAGGTCCGACAGGCGCCGGTAGGCGCGCGTGACGTCGTGCTCAGTCCCCGCGGATCAGCTTGCGGATCTTGGCCCACCGTTCGGCGACAGCGGCCTCGGCACCGAGCGTGGTCGGCAGGTAGTACGCCGCGTCCGCGACCACGTCCGGGGCGTACTGCTGCTCGGCGACGCCGTACGGCGCGTCGTGGCTGTAGACGTAGCCCTGGCCGTGACCGAGCTGCCCGGCCCCTCCGTAGTGGGCATCTCGCAGGTGGGGCGGGACGTTGCCGATCTTGCCTGCCTGCACGTCGGCCTGGGCGGCGCCGATCGCGGTCGTGACCGCATTCGACTTCGGAGCCACCGCGAGCGCGATCACCGCCTGCGCGAGGTTGAGCCGGGCCTCGGGCATCCCGATCAGCTGCACCGCTTGCGCCGCGGCCACCGCCGTGGTGAGCGCCGTCGGGTCGGCCAGGCCGATGTCCTCGCTGGCCAAGATCACCAGTCGCCGGGCCACGAAGCGCGGATCCTCCCCCGCCTCGAACATCCGGGCCAGGTAGTGGAGCGCGGCGTCGGCGTCGGAGCCGCGGATCGACTTGATGAAGGCGCTGATGACGTCGTAGTGCTGGTCGCCCTGCCTGTCGTAGCGGACCGCGGCCTGGTCGACCGCGGCCTCCGCGGACTCAAGGTCGATGGTCTGCCCGCCCCTGGCGGTCGCGGCACGAGCGGCCGCCTCGAGGTAGGTGAGCGAGCGGCGAGCGTCGCCGCCGGACAGCCGCACCAGGTGCTCACGGGCATCCTCGGCGAGCTCGTACTCCCCCGCCAGCCCGCGCTCGTCGACCAGGGCGCGCTCCATCACGTCGCGCACGTCGTCGTCGGTGAGCGGCTGGAGCCGCAGCAGCAGGCTGCGCGACAGCAACGGGGAGATCACCGAGAAGAACGGGTTCTCGGTCGTCGCGGCGACCAACGTCACCCACCGGTTCTCGACACCGGGCAGCAGCGCGTCCTGCTGCGCCTTGCTGAAGCGGTGCACCTCGTCGACGAACAGCACCGTCTCGCGGCCACCGCCGCTGAGCTCGGCCCGCGCGCCGTCGATCGCTGCGCGGACGTCCTTGACGCCCGCAGAGACGGCCGAGACCTCCACGAACCTGCGATCGGTCTGCTGGCTGACGATGGCCGCGATGGTCGTCTTCCCGGTGCCGGGCGGTCCCCACAGCATCAGCGACGTCGCCTGGTCACCTTCGATCAGCTGTCGCAGCGGCGAGCCGGGCGCGCGCAGCTGCGCCTGTCCCACCAGCTCGTCGAGTGTCCGGGGCCGCATCCGCACCGGCAACGGTGCCGACGCGTGGGTGTTGACCCCCAGCGATCCCTTCCCCGGCCTGGAGCCGCCCGGGAGGTCGAACAGGCCGCTGTCGTCGGTCACTCGGCCGTCGATTCCTTCGGCTCCGGCTGCTTCTCGGGCTGCTTCTCGGGCTGGTTCTCGGGCTGCTTCTCGGGTCGGGCGTCCACGCCGGCCTCCTTGCGCTGTTGCGCAGTGATCGGCGCCGGCGCCGCGGTGAGCGGGTCGAACCCGCCGCCTGACTTCGGGAACGCGATCACGTCGCGGATCGAGTCGGTGCCGGAGAGGATCGCGCAGATCCGGTCCATGCCGACCGCGATGCCACCGTGCGGCGGTGCGCCGTACTTGAGCGCGTCGAGCAGGAAGCCGAACTTCTCCTGCGCCTCCTCCGCCCCGATGCCCATCACGTCGAAGACCCGCTTCTGCACGTCGTCGCGGTGGATACGGATCGACCCTCCGCCGAGCTCGCTGCCGTTGCAGACGATGTCGTAGGCGTAGGCCAGGGCCGACCCGGGGTCGGTGTCGAAGGTGTCGAGGAACTCCGGCTTCGGGCTGGTGAAGGCGTGGTGGACGGCCGTCCAGGAGCCACCGCCCACGGCGACGTCGCCGCTCGCGACCGCCTCGGAGCTGGGCTCGAAGAGGGGCGCGTCGACCACCCAGGTGAAGGCGTACGCCGACTCGTCGATCAGGCCACAACGGCGGCCGATCTCCAGCCGGGCCGCGCCGAGCAGCGCCCGGCTCGACTTCGTGGTGCCGGCGCCGAAGAAGATGCAGTCGCCGGGGCTGGCCCCGACGTGGGCGGCGATGCCGGCCCGCTCCTCGTCGCTGAGGTTCTTCGCGACCGGACCGCCCAGCTCGCCGTCCTCCTGCACCAGGACATAGGCCAGGCCGCGGGCGCCGCGCTGCTTGGCCCACTCCTGCCAGGCGTCGAGCTGCTTGCGTGGCTGCGAAGCGCCACCGGGCATGACCACCGCTCCGACGTACTCGGCCTGGAAGACCCGGAACGGGGTGTCGGTGAAGTAGTCGGTGCACTCGACGAGCTCGAGACCCATGCGCAGGTCGGGCTTGTCGGAGCCATACCTCCGCATCGCCTCGGCGTAGGTCATCCGCGGCATCGGCAGCGTGAGCTCGACTCCGATCAACTTCCACATCTCGGCGAGGACGTTCTCCATCAGCGCGATGACGTCGTCCTCCTCGACGAAGCTCATCTCGATGTCGAGCTGGGTGAACTCGGGCTGCCGGTCGGCGCGGAAGTCCTCGTCGCGGTAGCAGCGCGCGATCTGGTAGTAGCGCTCCATACCGGCGACCATCAGCAGCTGCTTGAACAGCTGGGGGCTCTGCGGCAGCGCGTACCAGCTGCCGGGGTGCAGCCGGGCCGGCACCACGAAGTCACGGGCGCCCTCAGGCGTCGACCGGGTCAGCGTCGGTGTTTCGATCTCGACGAAGTCGTGTCGGTCGAGGACATCGCGGGCCGCCTTGTTGACCTTGCTGCGCAGGCGAATCGCGGCCGCGGGGCCCGGACGGCGCAGGTCGAGGTAGCGGTGCTTGAGTCGCGCCTCCTCGCCGACGTCGACGTGCTCGTCGATCGGGAACGGCAGAGGCGCGCTCGCGGCGAGCACCTCCACGTCGGTCGCGACGACCTCGATGGCACCGGTGGCGAGATTGGGGTTCTCGTTGCCAGCCTTGCGGGCGACGATCTCACCGGTGATCTTGAGGCAGAACTCGGAACGAAGGTCCCCGGCGACCTCAGGGTCACGCACCACGACCTGGACGACGCCGCTGGCCTCGCGCAGATCCAGGAACGCCACTCCCCCGTGGTCGCGGCGGCGGGCGACCCACCCTGCGAGGGTGACGGTCTCTCCGACGTTCGCGGCGGTCAGGGTGCCGGCGTCGTGGGTGCGGATCACTGCTGCTCCTTGATGAGGATCTGTGGGTGGAGGTCTACGTCCGGGGGGGTCCACGTGTCGGGGTCCGCAGTCGCCTGTTCACCGCTGCGGATGTCCTTGACCTCGTGCCCGTCATCGGTCAGGAACCAGACGTACGGGATGCCGCGACGTTCCGCAAACCGGATCTGCTTGCCGAACTTCTGCGGACTGGCCGCCACCTCGCAGGGGACACCGTTGGCCCGCAGGCGTTGCGCGACGTCGGTGCTGGCGGGTCGCGACTCCTCGTCGGTCACGGCCACGAGCACGGCGCTCGGCACCGATCGGCTGCCGACGAGGACGCCGTCGGCCAGCAGCGGCAGGAGGGTGCGTGAGACGCCGAAGGAAACCCCGACCCCCGGATAGGTCGTCTTGCCGTCGTCGGCGAGTGCGTCGTAACGGCCACCGCCGCCGACCGACTTCAGCCGCTCGTACCCGGTCATGTAGATCTCGACGACGGTGCCGGTGTAGTAGTCGAGGCCGCGCGCGATGCGCAGGTTGGCCTCGACGCCGACCCGCTCACCGCCGGCGCCGGAACAGCCCTCGACGACGGCGGCCAGTTCGGCCAGCCCGGTCTCGAGCAACTCGTCCTCGACGCCCAGGGCGCGCACCCGCTCGACGAACGAGGTGTCGGCGACCCGGATCGTGGCCAGGTCGAGGCAGCGCTGCGCCTGCTCGGGCGTCGCGCCGACGCGCTCGATGAGCTGTCGGGCGACCTGGTCGGCGGGCAGCTTGTCGAGCTTGTCGATGACCCGGATCGCCTCGGTGACGTCGGCGATGCCCAGCCCGCGGTAGAAGCCCTGGATCAGCTTGCGGTTGTTGAACTGGAAGGAGACGGGCGGGATCGGCAGCGCGGCGAGCGCCTCGACCATGACCCGCATCACCTCGACGTCGTGGTGGAAGCCGAGCTCTCCCTGACCGACGATGTCGACGTCGGCCTGGGTGAACTGGCGGTAGCGGCCCTCCTGGGGGCGTTCGCCGCGCCAGGCCGGTTGGATCTGGAACCGACGGAACGGGAACTGCAGGTGTCCGGAGTTCTCCAGGACGTACCGGGCGAACGGCACCGTCAGGTCGAAGTGCATCCCGAGGCCGGTGTCGTCCGCGGCGTCCTCCGCCTGCAGCCGGCGGAGCACGTAGATCTCCTTGTCGATCTCGCCGCCCTTGGCCAGCCGGTCCAGCGGCTCGACCACCCGGGTCTCGATGTTGGCGAACCCGTGGAGTTCGAACGTGCGTGAGAGGGAGGCGATGACGGAGCGCTCGATCGCGCGCTGCGCGGGCAACAGCTCGGGGAACCCGCTGAGCGGGGTGGGCTTGCTCATGGTCAGAGGTCCTGCAGGAACGGGTTGCTGTGGCGCTCCTGGCCGATCGAGGTCTGCTCGCCATGACCGGGCAGCACCACGATGTCGTCGGCCAGCGTCAGCACCTTGTCGCGCAGGCTGCGAAGCATCGTCGGGTGGTCGCCTCCCGGCAGGTCGGTACGACCGATCGACCCGGCGAACAGCAGGTCTCCGGCGAACATCACCTCGGACACGTCGTCGCGGCCGTACGGCGACCGGAAGGTGACCGACCCCTCGGTGTGGCCCGGGGTGTGGTCGACGACGAACTGCAGCCCGGCCAGCTCGAGCACCTGCTGGTCCTTCAGCTCCTGGACGTCGTCGGGTTCGGCCCACTCATAGTTTCCACCCAGCAGCATCTGGGTCGTCTCGGGCGACATGCCGGCCATCGGATCAGTCAGCAGGTGGCGGTCGCTGGGGTGGATCCAGGCGGTGGCGTCGTACGTGCCGGCGACCGGGGCCACGCACCACATGTGGTCGACATGGCCGTGGGTCACGAGCACGGCGACCGGCTTCAGGCGGTGGTCGCGGACCATCTCGGCGACACCGTCGGCGGCGTCCTTGCCGGGGTCGATGATGACGCACTCGCTGCCGGAGTCGAGGGCCGCGACGTAGCAGTTGGTACCCCACGGGCCCGCGGGAAATCCGGCGATGAACACCCCCGCACACTATCGAGGGGGCAGCCCCGGCCGTGCAGCGGCGTCGGGCCCGTGACCTAGCATGGCCCCGTGACTAGCGATGAGTGGGGACGGGTCGCCGAGGATGGCACCGTCTTCGTGAGGACCGCAGACGGCGAACGCACTGTCGGCCAGTACCCAGAAGGCACACCCGAGCAGGCGCTCGAGTTCTACACGAAGCGATACGACGCGCTAGCCCTCGAGGTCCAGCTTCTCGAACAGCGCGTCAACGCCGCCGTGTTGTCTCCCGACGAGGCCGCCACGGCGATCAAGGGGGTGCGCGCCCAGGTCGTGGAGGCCAACGCCGTGGGAGACCTCGCGTCTCTGGCGGGGCGGCTCGACTCGCTGTCACCCGTGCTCGCCACGCAGCGCAAGGCGCGCAAGGAGGAGCGGGCCAAGAAGGCGGCCGAGTCCAAGACCGCCAAGGAGGCCCTCGTCGCACAGGCCGAGAAGCTCGGCGACAGCAACGACTGGCGCAACGGCGCCAACAGGTTGCGAGAGCTGCTCGACGAGTGGAAGGCCCTGCCTCGCATCGACCGGGCATCGGACGACGCCCTGTGGCGACGCTTCTCCACCGCCCGCACCAACTACACCCGCCGCCGCAAGTCCCACTTCGCCGAGCAGCACGAGCAGCGTGAGGGCGCCAAGGGGATCAAGGAGCGGCTGGCCAAGGAGGCAGAGGCGCTCGCCTCGTCCACCGAGTGGGGTCCCACGTCGGGGGCGTTCCGCGAGCTGATGCGGCAGTGGAAGGCCGCCGGCCCGGCCCCACGCGACGTCGAGGAGAAGTTGTGGCAGCGCTTCCGCGGCGCCCAGGACACGTTCTTCGGCGCCCGCGACACCGCGCAGGCCGAGCAGGACAAGGAGTTCGCCGCGAACGCCGAGGTCAAGGAGGCGTTGCTGGTCGAGGCCGAGGCGCTCGAGCCGGCCAAGGGCCTCGATGCTGCCAAGAAGGCCGTCCGCGACATCGCGGACCGCTGGGAGGCCGCCGGCAAGGTTCCGCGCGACAAGATGAAGGACCTCGAAGGCCGGATGCGGGCGGCCGAGGAGAAGATCCGTGCCGTCGAGGACGACCAGTGGCGTCGTACGGACCCCGAGAAGACCGCCCGGGCAGACGACATGGTCACCAAGCTCGAGACCGCGATCGCCGAGATCCAGAGCGACCTCGACGCAGCGCGCGCCGCCGGGAACGAGAAAGCGGCCAAGGACCTCGAGGACAACCTCGCCTCCCGCCAGTCGTTCCTCGACATGGCGAAGCAAGCCTCGGCCGACTACTCCGGCTGACCCCCCACTGGTTGAATCGCCACATAATTGGGTTGAGTTGCCACATATGTGGGTTCAGTCGCCAAATATATGGGTCGAGTGCCAGGTACGGCGGTCGCCGTGATCAGCGCGGCTCCCCTCGACCGATATTTTCTGGCGACCCGACCGGATTTTCTGGCGACTCGACCCGAATACCTGGCGACTCAACTGGTCAGGAGGTCACGCGGTAGGCGTCGAAGACGCCGGGGACGGCTCGGACCGCGCGCAGCACGTTGTCGAGGTGCTTCGACTCTGCCATCTCGAAGGTGAACCGGCTCTTGGCCACCCGGTCGCGACTCGTGGAGAGACTGGCGCTGAGGATGTTCACGTGTGCGTCCGAGAGCGCCATGGTGATGTCGGAGAGCAGCCGCGCCCGGTCCAGCGCCTCGACCTGGATGTTCACCAGGAACATCGACTGACCGGTGGGTGCCCACTCGACCTCCTGCAGCCGTTCGGGCTGGCTCAGCAGGCTCCCGGCGTTGGTGCAGTCCTTGCGGTGGACCGACACTCCCCCGCCCTTGGTGACGAAGCCGAGGACGTCGTCCCCCGGCACCGGGGTGCAGCACTTCGCGAGCTTGACCCAGACCTCGGGGGCGCCCTTGACGATGGCCCCGGTGTCGCCGCCGCTGGGTGCTCGAGACCGGCTGCGCCCGGTGATCGTGACGGCCTCGGAGAGATCCTCGGCGGCGCCCTCGTTGCCGCCGTGGAGGTCGATGACCCGGCGTACGACGGCCTGCGCACTGAGGTGGCTCTCGCCGACCGCTGCGTAGAGGGCGGAGACGTCGGCGACCTTGAAGTGGACAGCGACGATCGTGAGCGTCTCGTGGGACAACAGCCGCTGGAGTGGCAGCCCCTCCTTGCGCATCAGCTTGACGATCTGGTCCTTGCCGTTCTCGATCGCCTCCTCGCGCCGCTCCTTGGTGAACCACTGGCGGATCTTGTTGCGAGCCCGGGGCGACTTCACGAACGTCAGCCAGTCGCGCGACGGCCCGGCATTGGGCGACTTGGACGTGAAGACCTCGACCACGTCGCTGTTCTCGAGGGTGGACTCCAGCGGCACGAGCCGGCCGTTCACCCGGGCCCCGATCGTGTGGTGTCCGACCTCGGTGTGTACGGCGTACGCGAAGTCGACCGGGGTGGCGCCGGTGGGCAGCGCGACCACGTCACCGCGAGGTGTGAAGACGTAGACCTCGGCGCGGTTGATCTCGAACCGCAGGGACTCCAGGAACTCACCCGGGTCCTCGACGTCGCTCTGCCAGTCGAGCAGCTGACGCATCCAGGCCATGTCGTCACCGTCGCCGAGCCGATCGGTGTCGACCCCGGTGCGGCCGTCCTCCTTGTACTTCCAGTGAGCCGCGACGCCGTACTCGGCTCGACGGTGCTGGCCGAAGGTCCGGATCTGCAGCTCGACGGGCTTGCCGGCGGGCCCGATGACCGTGGTGTGCAGAGACTGGTACATGTTGAACTTCGGCATCGCGAGGTAGTCCTTGAACCGGCCCAGGACCGGATTCCAGCGCGAGTGCAGGATGCCGAGCGCGGAGTAGCAGTCGCGGTCGGTGTCGACCAGGATCCGCACGCCGACCAGGTCGTAGATGTCGGAGAACTCGCGCCCGCCGACGATCATCTTCTGGTAGATCGAGTAGTAGTGCTTCGGTCGGCCGGTGACCTTCGCCTTGATCTTGGCTTCCTTGAGGTCCGTCTCGACCTGAGCGACGACCTGACCGAGGAACTGCCCGCGCGACGGAGCGCGCTCGGCGACGAGCCGCACGATCTCGTCGTAGATCTTCGGGTGGAGCGTGGCGAACGCGAGGTCCTCCAACTCCCACTTGATGGTGTTCATGCCGAGCCGGTGGGCCAGCGGCGCGTAGATGTCGAGCGTCTCCCGCGCGGTCCGCTCCTGCGAATCGCGCCTGACGTAACGCAGCGTGCGCATGTTGTGGAGCCGGTCGGCGAGCTTGATGACCAGAACCCGGATGTCGCGCGACATCGCGACGATCATCTTGCGGATGGTCTCGGCCTGCGCCGAGTCGCCGTACTTGACCTTGTCGAGCTTGGTCACGCCGTCGACGAGGAGCGCAACCTCCTCACCGAAGTCCTTGGTGAGCGCATCGAGGGTGTACGGCGTGTCCTCGACCGTGTCGTGGAGCAGTGCGGCGACCAGCGTCGGCTCGGTCATGCCCATGTCGGCGAGGATCGTGGTGACGGCCAGCGGGTGGGTGATGTAGGGGTCGCCGCTCTTGCGCATCTGCGTGCCGTGCTGCTGTTCGGCGATGATGTAGGCGCGCTCGAGCAGCGCCAGGTCTGCCTTCGGGTGGTTGGCACGGACCGCACGGAACAGATGCTCGAGGACCGGGTTCAGGGGCTGGCTCTTGGTGCCCATCCGAGCCAACCGGGTGCGCATGCTGCGGGCCGAGGGGGCCGGCTCGATCGCCGTCGTGCTCTCCTCTTCCGCCATGGTTTCCAGTCTACGGTCCGGGCCGGACGGTCACACGGTCGTGAGGCTGGCGATCGTCAGGTCGCCGGCCTTGTCGCGACCATTGAGGGAGCTGAGCTCCATCAGCACGGTCACCGCGTGGGCGACTCCTCCACAGCGCTCGACCAGCGCCCGGGTCGCCGCGACCGTGCCACCGGTGGCGAGCACGTCGTCGACCAACAGCACCCGCTCCCCCGGAGCGATCGCGTCCTGGTGCAGCTCGAGGGTTGCCTCGCCGTACTCCAACGAGTAGGAGACGGCGTGGGTCTCCCGCGGCAGCTTCCCGGCCTTGCGGACCGGAACGAACCCACAGCCGAGGGCCAGCGCCACCGGAGCGGCGAGGATGAAACCGCGCGCCTCCATGCCGACGACCTTGTCCACCACGACCGCGCCGCTGTCGTCGCGACCGGCCGCCGCCAGCGCCTCGATCACGGCCGTGAACCCGTCATGATCGGCCAGTAGCGGGCTGATGTCCTTGAAGACCACACCGGGCTCGGGAAAGTCACGGACGTCCACGACCAACCGACCCAGGGCCTCGCGCGCCGTTGCAGCGACGTCGGTCACTTCCGGCCCCGCTTGGCGCGTGGCTTGCGCGACGGCTGGTTGCGACCTGACGCGCGACTCGGGGCGACCGGGCTGTGCGCGGAAGGCGCCACCCGGCCCTTGCCGACCGCGCCCGCACGGGTGGGGCTCGAGTCAGCCGACGCGGCCGCGTCGTCCGCTGCCGAGGCCGCGGGCCGCTCGGCTCCCGCAGCCGTCGCGATCCGGGACGCGGCTACAGCGTGGTACGGGTCGGCCTTCGCCCGTTGCCGTGCCTTGGCCCGGCGCTCGGCTTGCTGGACCTCGGTCTCGCCCGACTTCATGTGCGCCAGCAGGGGCGTCGCGATGAAGACGGAGGAGTAGAGACCGGCCGCCATGCCGACGAACAGCGCGAGGGCCAGGTCCTTCAGGTTGCCGGAGCCGAGCTGCACCGCGCCGACATAGAGGATCGCCCCGACCGGCAGGAGCGCCACGATGGAGGTGTTGATCGAGCGGACCAGGGTCTGGTTGACGGCCAGGTTGGCGGCGTCGGCGTACCCCATCTTCATGTCGCGCAGGCTCGTGGTGTTCTCGCGCACCTTGTCGAACACCACCACGGTGTCGTAGAGCGAGAAGCCCAGGATCGTGAGCAGACCGGTCACGGTCGCGGGGGTGACCTCGAAACCGGACAGCGCGTAGACGCCGATGGTGATGACCACGTCGTGAGCGAGCGCCACGATCGCCGCCACCGACATCTTCCACTCACGGAAGTAGGCCCAGATGAAGAGCAGGACGAGGACCAGGAAGACCACCAGGCCGGTGAACGACCGCTTGGCGATCTCCTCACCCCAGCTCGCGCCGAGCTCGGTCTGGGACAGGTTGTCGGCGGTCGCTCCGGTCGTCTCGAGGATGGCGTCGGCGATCACCTGGCTCTCGTCGCCCGAGAGCGGCTCGGTCTGGATGAGGATCTGTTCCTCACCCGAGGTCGTGACGACCGGCGAGGACGCGTTCTCGATTCCGGTCCTGGCGACGGCCGCGCGGACCTCGTCTGCGATGTCCTGGCGGTCCTGGCCTGCGGGAACGGTCACCTTGTACTCGGCGCCGCCGGTGAACTCGATGCCGTAGTTGATCCCCTTGGACGTGAGGCCGAGCACACAGATGACGATGATGACGCCCGACATGGCGTACCAGAGCCAACGGCGGCCGATGAAGTCGATCGACTTCTTGCCGGTGTAGAGCTCGTTGCCGAGCTTGGAGAAGCGTCCCATCAGGCGGTCCCTCCTGCCGGGCTGCGCAGCGTGATCGAGTCGACCCCGAGCGCCTCCGCGCTGAGGCCCGAGAGTCGGTGACCGCGGTTGAAGAACGGATACTTCGCCAGCCACGACACCATCGGGTGGGTGAACCAGAAGAACACCACGAGGTCGATCAGGGTCGAGAGGCCGAGGGCGAATGCGAAGCCCTTCACGACGCCGGCGGCGAAGATGTAGAGCACCACCGCCGCGAGCAGCGACACCGTGTCGGCGGCGACGCAGGTGTTCCGGGCCCGTGCCCAGCCCGCCTCGACCGCGACCGGCATCGACTTGCCGTCGCGCATCTCGTCGCGTATTCGTTCGAAGTAGACGATGAACGAGTCGGCGGTGATGCCCACGGCCACGATCAGCCCGGCGATTCCGGGCAGCGACAGCGTGAAGTTCGCTGTCTTGCTGAGGAGCAGGACCATGGCGTACGTCGACCCCGCTGCCACGACGAGCGAGGCGAGCACCACCAGGCCGAGGCCTCGGTAGTAGAGGAGGCAGTAGATCATCACGAGCAGCAGCCCGGCGCCGCCCGCGAGCAGGCCCGCGGAGAGCTGGTTGCCGGCCAACGACGGCCCGACGGTCTCCACCTGCGGGTCCGCGTCGAAGGCGATCGGCAGCGCACCGAACTTCAGGCTGGTGGCGAGGCTGCTCGCGGAAGCCTCCGTGAAGTTGCCGCTGATCTGGGCCCGGCCGTTGGTGATCACGCCATCCATGGTCGGAGCCGACAGCACTTGACCGTCGAGGACGATCGCGAATTGCTTCTCGGTGCCGTAGAGCGAACGCGAGATGGTGCTGAAGACGTCGGTGCCGGCGCCGTCGAAGTCGAGGCTGACGACCCACTCGACCTGCTGCTGCGGGATGCCGGCGTCGGCCGAGGACAGCTGTGTGCCCTCGATCATGGCCACGGAGAGGAGGTACTTGACCCCGTCGTCATCACAGGTGACCAGCGGCTTGTCGGGGTCGTCCTCGACCAGAGCGGTCTCGCCCGGGGGCGGGCACGAGTAGGCCTGGAAGGCCTGGACCGACTCCGCGTCGGGGTTGTCCATCCAGGCCAGCGGGTCGCCGTAGTCACCACCCGTGGGCTGCGGCGCCTGGCTGGGCTCGTCGGTCGGCTCGGCCGACGGCTCGTCAGTGGGGTCCGCGCCGCCACTCTTGCCGTCGTTCTTCCCGTCATTCTTGCCGGAGAAGCCGAGCGGCGCCCGGTTGGCCGGGGTCTCGGACCCGGTGGCCGACTCCGACGGCTCGACGGTGACGCCGGCCCCGGGTGCGGGCTCAGAGGTCTGGTTGGGATCGGTCTGCGGGGCCGCTGCACCGCATCGGCCGTCGGCGGTCGAGCACGCGACGACCCGGAACCGCAGCTGCGCCTGACGCTTCACCGTCTCGACGAGGTCGCGCTGGCTCTTGCCCGGGATCTCGACGACGACGAACCGGTTGCCCTGGGTCGTGACCTCGGCCTCGGAGACGCCGGACCCGTTGACCCGCTGATCGATGATCTGCGACGCCTCGACGAGGTTCTCCTCCGAAGGCTCGCCCTCGGCGATCAGTGTGATCCGGGTGCCGCCCTGGAGGTCGAGGCCCAGGGTGGGCGTCCAGGTCCCGGCCAGCGCCACCAGCCCGTAGGCGATGGCCAGTCCAACGAAGAATCCGACCAGGGTGCGGCTCGGTCGCTGACGACGGGCCATCGATCAGGATTCCTCGACAGGACGCTCGGGCTCGATCGCCGGCTCCCTCTGGGGCACGACGTTGGCGACGGCGCCCTTCACGACCTTGAGCGTGACACCGTCAGCGACGCGCAGCAGGACGTGGTCGTCCTCCACCTGCTCGAGGGTGCCGAAGATTCCCGCGGACAGCATCACCTCGGAGCCGGGCTCGAGCGTGGACTGCATCGCGAGCACCGCCTTCTGACGGCGCGACTGGGGACGGATGATGAGCAGCCAGAACAGCAGGCCGATGCCGATGATCGGCAGAAGCGGGCCGAGCTCGTTCACGACGGAACCTCACAGATGTTGGGGGTTGGAGACGGCCGTCCGGCCGACCAACGCTGAAGTGTAACCGCCGCCACAGCAGCGTCGACATCAGTCCTCGAACAGCACCGGGTCGGCTGTGGGGGGCGCGGCGAGCCCCAGGTGGGCCCACGCGGCAGCCGTGGCGACGCGCCCTCGCGGCGTACGCGCAAGCAGGCCGCTGCGCACCAGGAACGGCTCGGCGACCTCCTCGACCGTCTCCCGCTCCTCCCCTACCGCGACAGCCAGCGTGGAGACGCCGACCGGCCCGCCGCCGAAGCGGCGGCACAGTGCGTCGAGGACGCCGCGGTCGAGTCGGTCGAGTCCGGACTCGTCCACCTCGTAGAGCTCGAGCGCGCGGCGGGCGAGCTCGAGGGTGACGATGCCGTCGGCGCGCACCTGCGCGTAGTCGCGGACCCGGCGCAGCAGCCGGTTGGCGACGCGCGGCGTCCCGCGGGAGCGCGAGGCGATCTCGGCCGCACCGTCGTCGGTCAGTTCCACCCCGAGCAGGCCGGCCGAGCGACGGACGATGAGCTCGAGCTCGTCGGACTCGTAGAACTCCAGGTGACCGGTGAAACCGAACCGGTCGCGCAGCGGGCCCGGGAGCAGCCCGGCGCGGGTGGTGGCGCCGACGAGGGTGAACGGGGGGATCTCGAGCGGGATGGCGGTGGCGCCGGGACCCTTGCCGATGACGACGTCGACCCGGAAGTCCTCCATGGCGAGGTAGAGCATCTCCTCGGCCGGCCGGGCCATCCGGTGGATCTCGTCGACGAACAGCACGTCGCCCTCGTTCATCCCCGAGAGGATCGCCGCCAGGTCGCCCGCGTGGGTCACCGCGGGTCCGCTGGTGAGCCGCAGCGGAGCGGACATCTCTGCGGCGATGATCATGGCCAGCGTGGTCTTGCCCAGGCCGGGCGGACCGGACAGGAGCACGTGGTCGGGCGGACGCGCCCGCTTCCTGGCCGCCTCCAGGACCAACCCCAGCTGGGCCCGCACCCGGCCCTGGCCGACGACCTCGTCGAGTGTCTTGGGCCGCAATGCCGCCTCGACGGCGCGCTCGTCACCCACCGCCTCGGCTGCCGTGAGCGAGAGCAGGTGGGCTTCCTCGGCCACCGCGAGGTGGTCGACGCCGGCATCGCCGGTGGTGGTCTCGCCGGTGCCCGGCCAGCCGCGCTCGCTCATGCGCGACTCAAAGTACGGAGGGCGGCGCGCAGCAGGGCTCCGACGTCGGGGGCATCGCCGGCATCGGCGGCCACCACCTCGACGGCCGTGTCAGCCTCCTTGACCGACCACCCGAGACCGACCAGCCCTTGCTGGACCTGACCACGCCAGTCCGGTCCGGTCCCCGGGACGACCCGACCGTTGACGGCGCCGGTCGGTGAACCGATCCGGTCGCGCAGCTCGAGGATGATCCGCTGTGCGCCCTTCTGGCCGATGCCGGGGACGCGTGTCAGGGTCTTGACGTCCTCGTGGGCGACGGCCTTGCGCAGGTCGTCGGGACTGAGGACAGCAAGCATCGCCTGCGCCAGCTTCGGGCCGACCCCCGAAGCGGTCTGCACGAGCTCGAAGGTGGTGCGTTCGTCCTCGTCAAGGAAGCCGAAGAGGGTCAGCGAGTCCTCGCGGACGACCATGCTCGTCGGCAGTGTCGCCGCCTGACCGGGCCGCAGCGTGGCGAGCGTGCCGGGGGTGCAGACCAACTCGAGCCCGACGCCGCCGACCTCGACGACGGCGGAGGTCAGGCCGACGACGGCCACCTGGCCGTGGACGAAGGCGATCATGCGGTTCCTCTCATTGACTGACTCGCGGCGGCCGCGAGGGCCGCATCGATCTTCGTCTGCGCGCTGCCGCGCCAGACGTGGGTGATGGCCAGCGCCAGGGCGTCGGCCGCGTCCGCGGGCTTCGGTGGCGCATCGAGGCGCAGGATCCGCGTCACCATCGCGCCCACCTGCTCCTTGCCGGCGCGGCCACTGCCGGAGACGGCTGCCTTGACTTCGCTGGGCGTGTACGACGTGACCGGAAGCCCGCGCCGCGCGGCACACACCAGCGCGATCCCGCTGGCCTGGGCGGTGCCCATGATGGTGCTCGAGGCCGACCGGGCGAAGACGCGCTCGACAGCGACCGCCTCCGGCTCGTACTCGTCGAGCCAGGCGTCGATACCGCGCTCGATCGTGACCAGCCGCTGAGCAACCGGTAGGTCGGCCGAGGTGCGCAGCACGTTGACGTCGACCAGCAGCATCGGCCGGCCGATGCTGCCATCGACAACTCCCATGCCGCATCGGGTGAGTCCGGGATCGATCCCGAGCACGCGCATGATCGCCCTCCTCCCGCGGTCCGGTCCGGCGGCTGTGTCCGAACACCTGTTCGTGTCCACGCTAGACGGGCGGTACGACGGATCGGCGTACGACACGCGGCAGACCGGCCGACCGGCTGCGCGGTTGCGGACCGGCGGGCCCTCGGCTCAGGCGTCGAGGGCCGCGAGTACGTCGTCGGAGACGTCGAAGTTGGCGAAGATGTTCTGGACGTCGTCGAGGTCCTCCAGGACGTCGATGAGGCGGAAGACCTTGGCGGCGGCGTCGGCGTCGAGCTCGACCTGCAGGTCGGGGACGAACTGGGCCTCGGCGGAGTCGTAGTCGACCCCGGCGGCCTGCAGCGCCGTCCGGACGCCGACCAGGTCGCTCGCCTCGGAGATCACCTCGAACGCCTCGCCGAGGTCGTTGACCTCCTCGGCGCCCGCGTCCAGCGCGGCCTCGAGGACGTCGTCCTCGGAGACCGTCTTGTCGTCCTGCTCGACCGGGACGACCACCACGCCCTTGCGGTTGAAGAGGAAGGACACCGAGCCGGGATCGGCCAACGAGCCGCCGTTGCGGCTCATCGCGGTGCGCACCTCCATCGCGGCGCGGTTCTTATTGTCGGTGAGGCACTCGATCAACATCGCGACGCCTGAGGGGCCGTAGCCCTCGTACATGATCGTCGTGTAGTCGGCGCCGCCCGCCTCGACGCCCGAACCACGCTTGACCGCGCGGTCGATGTTGTCGTTGGGGACCGACGATTTCTTCGCCTTCTGGATGGCGTCGTAGAGCGTCGGGTTGCCTACGATGTCACCGCCGCCCATCCGGGCCGCGACCTCGATGTTCTTGATCAGCTTGGCGAACATCTTGCCGCGCTTGGCGTCGATCGCGGCCTTCTTGTGCTTGGTGGTCGCCCATTTGGAGTGGCCGGACATGCCCGTCCTTCTCTGTGTCGGTTCGTCTACGTCGCTTGGGTCGATCAGGCTGGGATCAGGTCCACGAGGAGCTGGTGCACCCGCGCCTCGCCGCCCACCTCGGGGTGGAACGACGTTGCCAGCAGGTGCCCCTGGCGGACCGCGACGATCCTACCGGCGGCCTCGCCTCCCGCCACCCGGGCGAGCACCTCGACCTCCGGACCCGCCCGCTCCACCCACGGCGCGCGGATGAAGATCGCGTGCATCGGGTCGGCGAACCCGTCAAAGGACAGCGGTCCCTCGAACGAGTCGACCTGCCGGCCGAACGCGTTGCGGCGCACCGTCACGTCGAGGCCGCCGAACGTCTCCTGACCCGGCGCCCCGTCCTCGAGATCGTCGGCGAGCAGGATCATCCCGGCGCAGGTGCCGAGGGTGGGCATGCCGTCGGCCAACCGTTTGCGGATCGGTTCGAAGAGCTCGAAGGTCCGCGCCAGCTTGGCCATGGTGGTCGACTCACCCCCGGGCAGCACCAGGGCGTCGCACCGATCGAGCTCGCTCGGGCGTCGTACGCCGA
>Ga0136633_1000755_pt1 | contig 24409 bp, 22 predicted proteins | sample AntDrymeUQ832206_2_FD_105494 | JGI IMG/M metagenome (GOLD analysis project Ga0136633, IMG submission 105494) | Polar desert sand microbial communities from Dry Valleys, Antarctica - metaG UQ83 (22.06) | ecosystem: Environmental > Terrestrial > Soil > Desert | place: Antarctica: Dry Valley...
GCACGATCGCTTCGAGGCAGATGCGGGGTGCTCAGCCAGTGCCGCTCTGGGACGAACGGCAGCACTCGGCGGCAGGTGGTGCAGGCTGCTCCTACGCGCATTCCGACACTGTGGCGAACCTAGACCTGGGTCAGGGAGCCCCCCGATCTTCGACGAGCGACACATTCGTCGTTGTGTCGCCGCGGACATGGAGCAGGCACGGACGCTCTGCAACGCCGCCGCGCATGCTGCTCGTCAAGGTTCTCGCCGCCGGCATGCCGGCTCGTCAAGCGTCGATGAAGCCGGCGCGCGCGCCGTCGACTCGGTGCGCTCAGCCGCCGCCCGGCGTGACGCGGTAGGCGTCGAACACCGAGTCGATGTTGCGCAGGCGGCTGATCGCGGCCTTCAGGACCTGCAGGTCGCCGACCTCGACGACGAACCAGTTCTGGACCATCGGGTGCGAGACCACGCAGCGCGCCTCGACGATGTTGATGCCGGCCTCGGCGAACGTGCGCGAGAGGTCCTCGAGCAGGCGGTGGCGGTCCCAGGCGTCGACCTGCAGCTCGACCTTGAACGACGTCTCGTGGCCGCCCTCCCATGCCACCGGGGTGAAGCGATCGGGGTCCTTGCGCAGCTGCTGCGCGTTCGGGCAGTCCTCGCGGTGGATCGTGATCCCGCGCCCGAGCGAGATGTAGCCGACGATCGGGTCGCCCGGCACCGGGCGGCAGCACTTGGCGATGCGCAGCATGACGTCGTCGACGCCCTCGACGGCGATCCCGTACTGCGTCGAGGTGCTCGTCGGCTGGCGGCGCTGGCGGCGTGTCGAGAGCAGGTCCTCGGCCATCGTGCGCGTTTCGCCCTCGGCCGCCTCGCCCTGCTTGAGGCGCTGCATGAGCTTGTTGACGACGATCTTCGCGGAGATCTTCGCCCCGCCCAAGGCGATATAGAAATCGTCGGCCTTCTTGAAGCCCATCTCGCGGATGACGTCGGCCAGCAGCGGCGAGGAGACGATCTTCTGCGACGGCAGGCCGCGCTTGCGCAGCGCCTCGTGAAGAATCTCGCGGCCGGCGTGCTCGGTGTCGTCGCGCGACTCGGCCTTGAACCACTGCTTGATCTTGTTGCGCGCGCGGGTCGTGCGCACCACGGCCAGCCAGTCGCGCGAGGGCCCGCGCTCGCGGTTGGAGGTCATCACCTCGACGATGTCGCCGGACTTCAGCTCGTAGTGCAGCGGCACGAGCTTGCCGTTGACCTTCGCGCCGACGCAGCGGTGGCCGACGTCGGTGTGCACCTCGTAGGCGAAGTCCAGCGGCGTGGCGCCGGCTGCCAGCGACTTCACCTCGCCCTTGGGCGTGAAGACGTAGACCTCGTCCTCGATGAGGTCGACCTTCAGCGCGTCCATGAACTCCTTGGGATCAGACGTGTCCTGCTGCCATTCGAGCATCTGACGCAGCCACTTGAGCTTCGCGTCGCCGTCCGAAGTCGGTCCGCCCTGAGCCCCGCCCGCCTTGCCGTCGCCGCCGTCCTTGTAGATCCAGTGCGCGGCGACGCCGAACTCCGCCATCTCCTGCATCTCGCGCGTACGGATCTGAATCTCGAGCGGCAGCCCCTCGGGCCCGATCACCGTCGTGTGCAGGGACTGGTACATGTTGAACTTCGGCATCGCGATGAAGTCCTTGAAGCGCCCCGGCAGCGGCTTCCACAGCGAGTGCACGACGCCCACGGCGCCGTAGCAGTCCTTTACGGAGTCGACGATCACGCGCATCGCCGTGAGGTCGTAGATCTCGTTGAACTCGCGGCCCTTCTTGGTCATCTTCGAATAGATCGAGTAGAAGTGCTTCGCGCGGCCGGAGATGTCGGCCTCGATGCCGAGCGCCTCCAGCTCGCGGCGCAGGTACGTGCCGGCTTTCTCCACGTACTGCTCGCGCTCGTCGCGCTGCTGGTTGACGAGGCCCTTGATCTCCGTGTACTTGCGCGGGTGCAGCGCCTGGAACGCGAGGTCCTCGAGCTCCCACTTGATCGCGTGGATGCCCAGGCGGTGGGCGATCGGCGCGTAGATCTCCAGGGTCTCCTTGGCCTTGTCGATCTGCTTCTGCTTGGGCATCGCCGAGATCGTGCGCATGTTGTGCAGGCGATCGGCGAGCTTGATGAGAATGACCCGTACGTCATTGGCCATCGCGACCATCATCTTGCGGTAGTTCTCGGCCTGCGCCTCGTCGCGCGACTGAAAGACGATGCCGGTCAGCTTCGTGACCCCGTCGACGAGGTTGGCGATCTCCTCGCCGAACTCGGCGCGGACCTCGACGAGCGATGCCGACGTGTCCTCGACGGTGTCGTGCAGCAGCGCCGCGCACAGCGTCTCGGTGTCCAGGCGCATGCCCGCGCAGATCTTCGCCACGCCGACGGGATGGACGATGAACTCCTCGCCCGACATGCGGCGCTGGTCGGCGTGGTGCTCGCAGGAGAAGACGAACGCCGCCTCGACCTTCGTGCGGTCGATCTTCACCGCGGACGCGTCGGCGTGCTCCTCGACGATCGCGAAGACGTCGGACAGCAGCCCGCGCTCGAGCTCGGTGAGATCCGCACGCTCGACGGCCGGATGCAGGCCCGGCCTCACCGCGTCAACCGGGGCACGGCGCGCGCCGGCCACGACCCGCTGGCGTGCCGGGGCCCTTACGCCGCCTTTGCTGTCACCTCGCTCAGAAATGCGATTCCGTCCTCGTAGCGCTGCTGATAGGCCCGAAACGCCGCCGACCGCTCGAGCGCCGTGCGCTCGGCTGACGGGACCGTGACGGTCCGGCTGGCCGGGTCGAGGCTGACGAGCTGCAGCTCCGCGAGGACCCTGAGGACGCGTCCGGCCAGTGCCGCCGGCCGTGGCGTCTTCGCATCGCCGCGAAGCAGCGTCTCGAGCTCCTCGCCCGCCGCGCCGTCCGCGGCCCGCAGGGCCCGGTACGTCGCGGTGAGCGAAGCACGAAGTGCGTACTCACGCTCATGGATCTGTGCAGCGAAGCGTAGCTCAGGAGGGCCCCATGTCAGGTGCGTCATCGCGCCGTACGTGCGCAGCGGCCCGGCGGGCGGGTCGAGCATGACGACGTGCGCTGCGACCCCGTCGTGCACAGCGAGCCCGGGGTCGCGTTCGAGCGCGTCGTGCGAGCACAGCGCGAAGCCGCCGAGGATCGCCTCGAGGTGGCGCGCGCGGGCGGCCACGTCGGCGGCGACGACGAGGACGGGCTCGCCCGAGGCGACCAGCGCGGCGATCGTTCCCGCGATGCCGCCGCCGCGGCGATCGCGCACGGGCGCGGTCAGGTCGCGCGGCCTGAGGGTGACGTCGCCGAGCGGCCGGTCGAACTCGGCGAGCGCGGCGGCGAGGTACTCCCCGGGCGCCGGGCCGGGCTCGCCGACGACCACGATCGGCGCCGGTGCGCTGGGCCGTGCGTCGCGCAGCAGCAGGCGCGGTTCGACGCTGCCGTTGTACTCGTTGAGCTCGAGCGTGAATGTCGCGTCGAGCGGGTTCTCGCAGTCGATCGTCGTCTGGCCGAACGCGACGGCGCGTGCCGTGGCGGCGCCGGTCGCGACGGTGAAGCGCATGTGCTTGTCGCCCTCCCCCATCGTCCGCGGGTCGCTGCAGCGGGCGGCGGGGACGAGCAGCGTGACGCCGGGGTTGCCGATGCCAAACGGCGCGAGCTGCTGCAGCTCCTCGGCGAGCGGCAGGCCGATCTCGTCGCCGGCGACGACCGCGTCGACGCGGCGCGTCGCCACGAGATCCTCGGGCGTGAGCGTGGCGGCGGCGTGTGCCTCGAAGGCGGCGCGGAAGGCGTCGATCTCGGAGGCGAGGACCTCGCAGCCGGCCGCCGCGCGGTGCCCGCCGTGGCGGGTCAGGTGCGCGGCCGACGCGTTCAGGCCGGCGAGCAGGTCGAAGCCGGGGATCGAGCGGCCCGAGCCGGTGCCACGGCCGCCGTCGAGCGCCACCAGCACGGTCGGGCGGTGGTGGCGCTCGGCGATGCGCGACGCGACGATCCCGATGACGCCCTTGTGCCAGCCCTCGGCGACGAGCACGTACGAGAACCGGGGACCGGCCTCGGCCACGAGGGCCTCGGCCTCGAAGAGGATCCGCGTCTCGGTCATCCGCCGCTCGGAGTTCAGGCGGTCGAGCTCGTCGGCGATCTGCGCGGCGCGGATCTCGTCGGGCGTGAGCAGCAGCTCGAGCCCCGCGTCGGCGCGCTCCAGGCGGCCGGCGGCGTTGATGCGCGGGGCGAGGCGAAAGCCGACGGCGGTCGTGTCGATCCGCGCCGGGTCGGCTCGCGAGACGCGCATGAGCGCGCGCAGGCCGGGGCGCTTCGTGGTGGCGAGCGCGCGCAGCCCGGCACGCACGAGGCGGCGGTTCTCTCCGCGCAGGGGGACGCAGTCGGCGATCGTCGCGAGCGCGACGAGGTCCAGGTCGCGATCGGCCAGCGCGGGATCCTCCCCCGCCGCGCCGAGCAGAGCCGCGGCGAGCTTGTAGGCGACGCCGGCGGCGCACAGGTCGACGCAGGGGTAGCCGCAGACGGCCGGGTGCACGATCGGCGCGTCGGGCAGAACCCCGTCGGCGCGCGGGCTGTGATGGTCGGTGACGACGACGTCCATGCCGGCGGCGCGCGCCGCCGCGACCTCGTCGACGGCGGTGATCGCGCAGTCGGCGGTGATCAGCAGCTTCGTCCCGCGCGCCGCGAGCCGCTGCACGGTGGCGGCGGACAGGCCGTATCCGTCCTCGCTGCGACTGGGCAGAAACCAGTCGACGTCGGCGCCGAGCGCCCGCAGGGTGCTGACGAGGATCGCCGTGGAGCAGACGCCGTCGACGTCGTAGTCGCCGTGGATCGTGATGCGCCGCCCGCCGCGCACGTGATCGAGCACGCGCGCGCAGACGTCGTCGATACCCGCGAACCGAGACGGATCGTGCCGCTCGCCCGCGGCCAGCCAGGCACGCGCGGCATCGGGGTCCGCCAGGCCGCGGCGCACGAGCACCTGCGCCGTCGGGTGCGCCACGCCGAGCTCACGCTCGAGCGCGAGCACGGCGGCGACGTCGCACGGGGCGATCTTCAGGCGGCGCGGATCCGGCGGCACGCTGGGAAAGCTACGGGCAGGACCCGACGGAAGCGGGCGGCGGTGCCGGAGTTTGCACGCGTTCAGTTGGCGAGTGAGCCCGCATCAGGGGTCAAATCGACACGCACCTCGCGATCGGTGGCCCGCCTCTACGATGGCCGCGTGACCTCCCCCGCGCCGGTGGCGACCCGGCCGCTCGGCGTCGGCGCGGCCAACGCGCTCGTCTTCCTCGCCGCCGGCGCCGTACTCGTGCTCGAGATCCTCGGCGTGCGGCTGCTGGCGCCGTACGTCGGCCTGACGCTGGAGACCACGACGGCGATCATCGGCGCCGCGCTGGCGGGAATCGCCGCCGGCGCCGCGGCGGGCGGCCTCGCCGCGGACCGCTTCGAGGGCCGCCGGCTGCTGCCGCTGCTGCTCGCCGCCGGCGGCCTGCTCTGCATCGCGGCGGTGCCGCTCGTGCGCGCCTTCGGCGACGCGGTGCGCGGCACGAGCGCGATCGCCGCCCTCGCCATCGCGATGATGATCCTGTTCCCGCCCGCCTGCGTGCTCAGCGCGGTCAGCCCGGTCGTGGCGAAGCTTCGGCTGCACGACCTCGAGCACACCGGCCGCGTCGTCGGCACCCTGTCGGCGTGGGCGACTGCGGGCGCGCTGGTCGGCACCTTCGGCACCGGCTTCGTGCTCGTCCCGCTCATGCCGACGAGCACCGCGGTGTTCGCGATCGGCGGGCTGCTGCTGGCGGTCGCGCTGTTCGTCGCGGTGCGCTTCGGCGTCGGCTCGCGCGCGATCGCGGCCGTCTGCGTCTCGGGCGCGATCACGCTCGCCGGCATGGCGTACGCGATCGGCTCGCCCTGCGACACCGAGAGCGACTACCACTGCGCGGCGGTCGCCGCCGACCCCGCGCGATCCGGCGGGCGCACGTTGATCCTCGACGACCTGCGCCACTCCTACATCGACCTGGACGATCTCGGCCACCTGGAATTCGACTACACGCGCTGGATGGGCGACGCCGTCGACGCCCTGCCCCCCGGCCCGCTCGACGCCGTCTACCTGGGCGGCGGCGGCTACACGCTGCCGCGCTACGTGGCGACCACCCGCCCCGGCTCACGCGCGCGCGTGCTGGAGGTCGACGGCGCGCTCGTGGACCTCGCACGGCAGCGGCTCGGGCTACGGACGAGTGCGGCGCTGCGCGTCCGGGTCGGGGATGCGCGCGTCACGCTGCGCGCCGAGCCGACGGACTCGGCGGACGTGGTCGTCGGCGACGCCTTCGGCAGCCGCTCGCTGCCCTGGCACCTGGCGACGGCGCAGTTCGCGCGCGAGATCCGGCGTGTGCTGCGGCCCGGCGGCCTGTACACGCTGAACCTCATCGACCAGGGCGACCTGCAGCTGCTGCGAGCCGAGGCGGCCACGCTGCTGGAGGTGTTCGCCGACGTGCGCCTCGTCGCTCACGCTCAGGACGGTGAGCCGGTCGGGGGCAACGTCGTGTTCCTGGCCTCCGACCGCGCGCTCGCGCCCGGCGTCCGCTCGACGTCGCGGGGCGCGCGCACGTTCGATCGCGCGGCGGTGGCGCGGATCGCCCGCGGCGCCGATGTCCTGCGCGACGACGACGCACCCGCCGACCAGCTGATCAGCGCGGGCTGAGCGTCGCCCGCCGCTACCTCAGCGCGACGACGAACCCACCGATCAACACCAGCGAGACCACCGCCGGGATCGCATAGCCCACGCCGCCGACCAGGTACAGCAGCCACACGAGCGCCAAGGGCGCGAACGTCATCACCGCCGCCGGCCCCCACCCGCGCCGCTCGGCCACCACGCCCACGCCGGTCCCGATCAACGCGATCAGCGCCGCGCAGAACACGACCATCCCGATGACGAACAGGCCGAAGGCGACCGCCATGAACGGGTTGTCGCCGGCCGCGCGATCGCCGCCGAACTTCGACACGAACACCAGGCCGCCGGCGATGACGGCCGCCGCGCCGAGCGCGGCGGCGACGGTCAGCCGTTGCGGTGTCCAGCCACTGTGCTGCATTGGTCGCCTCCTCGCGAGGGAGCTCTCTGCCTTGACCTGTGGCGCGACTGCCGACGCGCAGCCCGATGACGTCGCTTCCCCGCGCGGCGCCGGCGCACGCATCGCCGCCACCGGCGCCGGGGCGTCGCCGCGCGGGTCGGACGGGCGCCCCGCGCTCACCGAGGGCTCGTCGGGCCGCGGCCGTCCAGCCGCGCCGCGGACGGTGATGCGCTGCGATCCGGCTCCTTCGAGAGGCATGCGAGATCAATACGCGCGCGGCGTATGAATCCCTGCCGCCGGACGACGCTATGTGGCGAGCGCGTCGTCCTCGGCGCGCGCGGCGGAGGTCTCCTGGCGAGACCCCATCAGGTAGAACAGGCCGTAGCCCAGCGCGGCGCCCGGGACTCCCTCGAGCGCCGTGATCAGGTTCGTGTCGTCCTGGCCGGGCACGGCGAAGCCGTGGATCACGAGCCCGAAGACGATCGCGCCGAACACGCAGCCGAGGAACGCTCCGATGATCCCCGCCCAGCAGCGGTCGGGCAGGAACACCGTGAAGTGCCAGAGGGCGAGACCCATCATCGTCCAGGCGAGCACTCCCATCAGCTATCTCGGCCTTCCGTGCTTGGAGCGGCGCTTGGCGGCCGCCGAGGACTTCGGGCGCTTCGGGACGGTGTCCTTGGCGACCGGCGGCATTCGGACGTCCTCGGGCAGCGCGTCGGCGCTCGCATCGCGTGCGGGCTCGACGGGCTCGGCGACCTTCGCCTTGGGCTTCGGCTTGGGCTTGTCGGCAACCGCCGTGCGGCGCGCCGGCGGGTCGACGTGGAGGTCGCGCACGAGCTCCTCGAACTCCTCGCGTGAGACGTTGGTGCCGTCCGGATCGTCGGGCGAGGTCAGCCGGCTGCCGCGGCGCAGCTTGCGCTTGTTGGCCTCCGGGTCGACCTGCTCGCTCGCCGAACCCGTCGCGTAGGCGGGAACGACGCCACCGTGCTCGGCCGAGATGCGGGCATGACGGCGGCGGTAGACGGGCTCGCGCTCCTTCCACGCCGTGAGCACGGGACCGGCGATGAAGACCGACGAGTACGTGCCGGAGATCGTGCCTATCAGCAGCGCGAAGGCGAACGCCTGCAGGGTCTCGCCGCCAAACAGCAGCAGCGCGAGGACCGGCAGGCCCGAGCAGAAGCTCGTCGCCAGGGAGCGCACGATGACCTCGGACATCGAGCGGTTGACGATCTGCGAGAAGGCCGCCCGCGGCATGCGCGGCACGTTCTCGCGGATCCGGTCGAACACGATGATCGTGTCGTAGAGCGAGAAGCCCAAGACAGTCAGCAACGCCGCGACCGTCGCCGTTGTCACCTCCTGGCCGACGAGCGCGTACACGCCCGCTGTGATCAGGATGTCGTGCATCACGGCGATGAGCACCGGGACGGCGTACTTCCACTCGAATCGCAGCGCGATGTACGCCGCGATGACGAACAGCGACGCGATGATCGCGATCACCGCCGAGTTGGCCACCGTCTGACCGAACGTGGGGCCGATCGACGTCGAGCTCGGGGTGTCGGCAAGGTCGTACTTCGCCTCGAGCGCGTCCGTGACGTTCGTCACCTCCGGCGGCTTGAGGTTGTCCGTCGAGATCTGGAAGGCGCTCGCACCCTTGGCGTCCTCCAGCCCGGTGACCCTCTGGATCTCGGCGTCGCCGAGCCCCGCCGAGGCGATCGCGTCGCGGACCGCATTCTCGTCGACGTTCTGCTCGAGCTCGACGTTGATCCGCGTGCCCGACTCGAAGTCGATGCCGAAGTTGATGCCCTTGGAGCCCAGCGCCAGCGCGCAGACGAGCAGGATCACGCCGGAGGCGCTGAAGAACCACCTGGAGTAGCCCATGTAGTCCACGCGCAGCTTGTCGCCCTTGGGCTTGCCCGCGCCGAGCGCGCTGGGCTTGGAGATCATCCGCGACTTGCCCATCACGCCGAGGATCGCCTGCGTCGCGAGCACGGCCGTGAACAGCGAGACGATGACGCCGAGGCCCAGCGTGAGGGCGAAGCCCTTGACCCCCGACGTCGCCAGGACGAAGAGGATGAACGCGACCATGATCGTCACGACGTTCGCGTCGATGATCGCCGTCAGGCCCTTCTTGTAGCCCGTGGCGATGCCCGAGGCGATCGATCTGCCGCCACGGATCTCCTCCTTCACGCGCTCGAAGATCACGATGTTCGCGTCGGCGGCCACCCCCAGCGTCAGGATCAGGCCGGCGATGCCGGGCAGCGTGAGGACGACCGGGATCAGCTTGATCAGCGCGAAGAAGTAGACGCCGTAGACGGCGAGCGCGGCGACCGCGATCACGCCGAGGATGCGGTAGAAGATCAGCAGGAACAGGGCGACGATGAAGAAGCCCGCGATGCCTGCGAGGAGGCCCTGGTTGAGCGCCTGCTGGCCGAGCGTCGCGGAGACCTGTGAGCTGGAGATCAGCTCCAGCTGCACCGGCAGCGCACCGGTCTTGAGGATGTTCGCGAGTTCCTGGGCGCTCTTGATCGTGAAGCCGCCCTCGATCTGCGAGCCGGTGCGCCCGTCGATCCCCGTGGGGTACTGGTTGAAGTCGATCGTCGGCGAGGAGACCAGCTCGTTGTCGAGCACGATCGCGAAGTGCTGCAGCGAGTTGGCGGTCTGCGTGATGCCGACGCTCGCCGCGCCACGTTCGGCGATCTCCCGCGTCACGCGCTCCCACGTCTTGCGGCCGTTGTCCGTGAATGCGAACGTGACGATCGGCGAGCCGGAGCCGCCCGCGCCCTGATCGAAGTTCTGCTCGGGGTCCTTGATCTCCTTGCCGCCGAGCGCCACGTCGTCCTGGAGGACGAACCAGCTGTTCGGCCTCGCCCCCGTTTCGGGCTTCTGCGCGCGCAGGATCACCGTGTCGGGCTTGACCGTGACGACCTCGGCCTTCTCGCGCTGGGCCCTCGGCACGTTGGCCAGCGCCTCGGCCCTGGACTCCTCGCCGAGGCCGAACACGCGCTTGGCGTCGCGATCGACGGCGTAGTAGAGGTTGCCGTCGCGTGAGTTGTCGGGCTCGACCTTCGCCGGGCGCTTCTCGGCGCGCAGCAGCGCCTCGAAGAGCGTGACGCCGACCGAGGGGTCGCCGGCGGCAGCGCCGCCCGTGACGGACGCATTGGTCGGGTCGGGCCTGCCGTCGGGCCCGATGACGTTGGGCTCCCAGTCGTAGAACGCCATCTGGGCGACGGTTCCGACCTGCTTGATCGCCTCCTGGAGGTTGGAGACGTCGGGCAGCGCGACATTGATCTGGTCGCTGCCGGACTGCTGCAGCTCGGGCTCGGCGACGCCGAGCTGGTCGACGCGCTCGCGCATGACGTCGATCGCGCGCTGGATCGCGTCGGGCGTCGGCGGCGGCTGGCCGGCGCGGGGCTTGACCTGGTAGACGAGCTCGACGCCGCCCTGCAGGTCGAGGCCGAGCTTCGTCGGCTTGCTCGAGAGCACGACCGCGGACGCGATCAGCAGCCCGGCGACGAGCAGCAGGACGAAGAGGTTGCGCTGGCGGTCGCTCACGAAGGTCTTCTCGGCAGGTTACTTGCCCGGCGTGAGCACGAGCAGCAGTCCGCCGTCGTCGTCGTACGCGGGAAACAGGTCGGCCGTGGCGGTGGCGGGCAGATCGCCCTCGGCATTGACGGTCACGGGCTTGCCGAGCGCGCGGACGCCCCATTCGAGGACCGTGCTGACGTGGTCGCTGCCGTCCTCGAAGTGCAGTCCGAGCACCTCGCTGGCCTTGCGCCCGATGACGCGCTCGTCGTTGAGGCCGGTCAGCTCGAAGGAGCCGCGGCCGCAGCCGATGACGCGGCCCTCCTGATCGCAGACGAAGAACGCGGCGGTCGGAGCCGGGTAGTAGTCGTCGAGCAACTCGAAGAGAAAGCCGAAGCCGCATTTCGCGCAGCCCTTCGCCTGGCGCGAGAAGCCGGCGGTGCGGTCGGTCTCCGAGCTGCGGTTGCCGCAGTTCGGACAGATGAACAGATGTGCCATTGCGCTGCTAAGCCTAGTAGGACGCGGCTTAAGTCAGGGTGAAGGCGGTGCGGCGCCGCACCGCGCCGTTCGAGCGCCGCAGTCGCACCTAGAACAGGCTCTGCGGTGCGGTGGCCGGCGGCTCGAGGCCGATGTGCTCGTACGCCCGCTTCGTCGCGGCACGGCCGCGCGGCGTGCGCTTGAGCAGGCCGCACTGCAGCAGGTAGGGCTCGTAGACGTCCTCGATCGTGTCCTGCTCCTCGCCGACGGTCACCGCGAGCGTCGACAGCCCGACCGGGCCGCCCTCGAACTTCACGCACAGCGCGCGCAGCAGAGCGCGGTCCAGGCGGTCCAGCCCCAGGTCGTCGATCTCCATGAGCGCGAGCGCGGCGTCGGCTGCGGCAGCGCAGACGACGCCACCGCAGCGCACTTCGGCGTAGTCGCGCACGCGCTTGAGCAGCCGGTTGGCGACGCGCGGCGTGCCACGGCTGCGGCCGGCGATCTGCAGTGCCCCCTCGCGCTCCAGCGCGACGTCGAGGATCCGCGCCGAGCGCTCGACGATCGTGGCGAGGTCCTCGATGCCGTAGTGCTCGAGGCGGTGCTGCAGGCCGAAGCGATCCCGTAGCGGCGCGGTCAGCAGGCCCGTGCGCGTGGTCGCGCCGATGAGCGTGAAGGGCGGCAGGTCGAGCGTGACGATCCGTGCGCCGGCGCCCAGGCCGACGGTGATCGGCAGCTGGCGGTCCTCCATGGCGGGATAGAACGTTTCCTCCAACGCGCGCTGCAGGCGATGGATCTCGTCGACGAAGAAGACGCTGCGCGGCTGCAGGGCGGTGAGGAAGGCGGCAATGTCGGCCTTGCGCTCGAGCGTCGGCCCGGCGGTCTGCACGAACGGCACGCCGAGCTCGGCGGCCACGATCTGCGCGAGCGTCGTCTTGCCCAGGCCCGGCGGGCCGGCCAGCAGGACGTGGTCCAGCGGCTCGTCGCGGGCGCGCGCGGCCGCGATCGAGATCGCCAGCTGCTCCTTGAGCGAGTCCTGGCCGACGAAGTCCTCCAAGCGCCGCGGGCGCAGCGAGCGATCGAGCTCCGGCTCGTCCTCCTCGAGCAGGACGGGGGTCTGGATGCGCGGCGTCACCGAGCTCACGGCCGACCGGCCTCGATCGCCGCGCCGCCGGCGTCCGCGCTGCGAGCCGCGCGCAGCCCTTCGGCGATGAGCGCCTCGGGCGTCTCGGCGACGGCATCGCGCAGCGCCTCGTCGGCCTCGACGACGCTGAAGCCGAGCTCGACGAGTCCGTCGCGGGCCACGCGCCGCGGGTCGTCGGACCGGGTGATCACGATCTCCTCCTCCAGCGCGGCGCCGCCGACCTTCTCGCGCAGCTCGACGACGATCCGCTCGGCCGTGCGCTTGCCGATCCCCGGCACGGCCTGCAGCCGGGCGACGTCGCCGGACGCCAGCGCGGAGATGAGCTCGCGCGGCGTGCCGCCGCTCAGCACCGCGAGGGCGACCTTCGGGCCGACGGACTGCACGCCGATGAGCGCGAGGAAGAGGTCGCGCTCCTGCTCGTGGGCGAAGCCGTAGAGCGCGAGGGCGTCGTCGCGCACGACGAGGTGGCTGTGCAGCGTCACCGTCTTGCCGACGGCCGGCACGTGGCGCAGCGTCTCGGCGGAGACGGCCAGGCGGTAGCCCACGCCGCTCGCGAGGACCACGACATGGTCGGCGCGGCGGACCGCGACCTCGCCGCGCAGCAGCGCGATCATTCGTCGTGGGTGGCGGGAAGGTCGCCGCTGCCGGCGATCGGCCGGCGGGGGTCGTCGCCCGTGGCGGGCGGAGTCGGCGTCCCGGGCCCGCGCGAGACGCGCACATCGGCGTCGTCGGGTGGCTCGGGCACCAGGACGCTCTCGGCGACGGCGGCCGCGTGCGGGGCGCCGTTGGCATGGCAGATCGCGATCGCCAGCGCGTCGGAGGCGTGATCGGGGCGCGGCGGGGACTCGAGGCTGAGCAGCATCTGGACCATCCGCATGATCTGGTCCTTGTCCGCGCGGCCCGAGCCGCAGACGGCGTACTTGATCTGCTGGGGCGTGTAGGAGACGCAGGGCAGGCGCCGCTGGCCGGCGGCGAGCATGACCACGCCGCGCGCCTGACCGACGGCGAGCGCACTGGAGACGTTGCGCCCGAAGTAGATGTCCTCCATCGCCAGGACGCTGACCTTGTGCTCGTCGAGCAGCTCGCAGACGCGCCGGTGGATGTTCGCCAGGCGGATCTGCGGTGGCGCCTCGGGACGGGTGGTGATGACGCCGCCATCGAGCGCGAGGAGGCGGCCGCCACGACGTTCGACGACGCCGTAGCCGGTGTTCGCGGTGCCGGGATCGATGCCGAGGACGATCATGGCCTCTCATTCTGCGCGCCGCGTCGGATGCCTCCCGGCGGGGCCGCCGCTACGGCCGCCGGATTAGGATCTGGCCGCCGCCCGCAAAGGAGCCACGTTCCGTTGTTCTCGATCAAGACCTTTCGCTACGTCGCACTCGCCGAGGCGACCAGCTTTCTCATCCTGCTCGTCTTCACCGTCATCAAGCACAGCTCGGAATCCGAGGGCGGCGTGCAGGTCATGGGCCCGATCCACGGGGTGCTCTTCCTCGCGTACGTCGTCATCGCACTGGCCGTCGCGCGCCCGGCGGGCTGGACCGCAGTGCAGACGCTCGGCGTGCTGATCGGCGCGGTGCTGCCCTTCGGCGGCTTCGTGGTCGACCGCTGGATGGCGAAGACCGGCCAGCTCAAGGCTGCCTGATGGCTGAGGCCGGCGGTCGCCGGCCGAGGTCGCTGGCTGCTAGCCGGCGACCCGCTCGAGCACGTCGGCGTCGATGTCGAAGTTCGCGTGCACCGCGTCGACGTCGTCGTTCTCCTCGAGCGCGTCGATGAGTCGCATGAGCTTCGCGGCGTCGTTCTCGTCGACGGGCACGCGGACGGAGGGAAGCCAGGCGATCTCGGCGGACTGCAGCTCGATCTCGGCCTCCTCCAGCGCGGCGCGCACGGCGGTGAGATCCGTCGGCTCGGTCGTGATCTCGAAGATGCCCTCCTCGTCGGCGATGTCCTCCGCGCCGGCCTCGATCGCGGGCATGAGGTCGTCCTCGCCGTAGCGCTCGGCGTCGACGAGGATGAGCCCGCGCTTGTCGAAGAGGTAGGACACCGAGCCGGGCGAGCCGAGGCTGCCGCCGTGCTTGGTCAGCAGGTGGCGCACGTCCGCGCCCGTGCGGTTGCGATTCTCGGTCATCGCCTCGATGAGCAGCGCGACGCCGCCGGGACCGTAGCCCTCGTACATGACGTCCTCGATCGCCGCCGCGTCGGCGCCCGCGCCGGTGCCCTTGGCGATCGCGCGCTCGATGTTGTCCTTCGGCATCGAGGCGTCGCGCGCCTTCTGGACGGCGAGCTGCAGCGACGGGTTGCCCTCGAGCTCACCCCCGCCTTCACGGGCCGAGGTGGTGATCGCGCGGGCGAGCTTCGTGAAGAGCTTGCCGCGGCGTGAGTCGACGATCGCCTTCTTGTGCTTGATCGACGCCCATTTGGAATGGCCTGACATCCGTGAGGATTCTACTAGTGGTCGTCCGCGTGATTACGTGCCGTGTCCAGGTGGTCGCCGGCGCCGTCTGGCAAGGACGCAGGCAGGAAGGTGTGCCTCTGGCACATCGACGGGCACCGCCGGCCGACAGAGGTTGGTCCAGGCGAGTGGTCCTTCGGCCGGTGGTCAGGACGCCGCCAGGCGGTGATCAGCGGCCGGCTGGCGCGGGGCGTACTCGCGGGGCCATCACGGGTGGTGGTGGCGCGCGTAATGGCGGGCCTGGCGGGCGCGGTTGCCGCAGGCGGTGGAACACCATGTGCGGCGCGGATGGTCCTTGAGGAACGCGAGCACGCAGCCGGGCGCGCCGCAGGCGCGCAGATCGCGGGCGCACGGCCCGCTCACGAGCGCGATCGTCTCGGCGGCGATCGCGGCCATCGCGATCTGTGTCGGATCGTCGGCGTGGTAGCGGACGCGACGCGTCCCGTCAGCGGCGAGCTGCATGGAGCGCGGAGATGCGGCGGCCGCGTCGTTGAGCGTGCGCCGGGCGCGCGGCGGCACCGCGGTCGCCCCGACCGCCGACTCTATCGCGGCGCGTACGGCGGCGCGCAGCTCGTGGAAGGCGGTCACGGCGGAGGCGTCGATCGCCTGCGCCGGGACCGGGAGGTCGCCGGCGACCGCGCCCAGCCAGGCTCCGAGTCCGGCGGCGTCGGCTATGGCGTCGATGCGTTCGCCCCCGAAAGCGTAGAGCGTGTTGTGCAGCTCGATCGCGAGCGGCTCCCCGTGGATCGGGCCGGAGTAGACGGACGCCACGGCTCTAACGCTACATAACATTGCCAACCGTTAGTGAGGCGCCGGGTCAGGACCATCGTGGCGAATTGACCCCGCATGGAGGGGTCAAGACGCCACACGTCCGCCTGCTGTTTCCGACGGGGGACGTATCTAACGCTTGGATTACATGGTGTCCGTTAGGTACCGTATCTGCGGCATGGAGATCTACGTGCAGCAGGTCTGGCGGTACCCGGTCAAGTCCATGGCCGGCGAATCACTCGAACGAGCCGAAATCAACGCCGACGGGATGTGCGCCGGGCGGCCGGGTCCGGCGCACGGCTCGCGATCCTCGACACCACCGATCGCTTCGACGTCCTTCCCCTGCTCGTAGCCACCGACGGAGCGATCCGCAGATTCGACCGCGACGGGCGCCGGTTGCGGCCGAACATCGTTCTGGGCGGCGTCGACGGGTTGGCCGAGCGCGAGTGGGAGGGCAGGCGGTTGCGGATCGGCGAGGTCGAAATCCGGTGGGACTCGCTGCGCGCGCGCTGCGTCATGACGACGTTTCATCCCGACACGCTCGTCCAGGATGTCGATGTGCTGCGCGACATCGGCGACCGCTTCGACGGCAAGCTCGCGCTGAACTGCGCGGTCGAGCACCCCGGGTCGATCACGCTGGGCGACCGCGGAGTTGCTCGCGCCCGACGACCGAACCCGCCCACCCCAGTCCCCTACGATCCGCGACCTCATGCCAACCACCGCTCCAGCCCAGATCTTCAAGGCCTACGACATCCGCGGCCTCTACGGCGACGAGATCGACGGCGACGTCGCCGAGGCCGTCGGTCGCGGGTTCGCGCACGTGCTCTCCGACCTCGGCGGCAAGCCCGTGGGCGAGCTGCGCATCGGCCTGGGCCGCGACATGCGCCTCAGCGCGCCCGAGCTCGCCGCGCGCTACCGCCACGGCATGGTCAGCGAGGGCGCGACCGTGATCGACGCCGGCCAGGTCGGCAGCGAGATGCTCTACTGGCTCGTCGGCTCGCGCGAGCTCGACGGCGGCCTGATGTGCACCGCCTCGCACAACCCGAAGGCCTACACGGGCGCCAAGCTCGTGCGCGAGGGCGCGATCGCGCTCTCCGGCGACGCCGGCATCCAGGACATCCGCCGCAAGATCGAGGCCGGCCTCGGCGACCCGCCCCCAGCCACCGAGCACGGCGGCGTCGAGACCGTCGAGATCTACGAGGAGTTCCAGGCCGATGCGCTGGGGTTCATCGATCCCGCGGCGGTCAAGCCGCTGCGGGTCGTCGTCGACGGCGGCAACGGGATGGCCGGCCCGATGGTCGGGCCGCTGCTCGACGGCCTCGGCCTGGACCTCGTCAAGGCGTACTGGACGCCCGACGGCGAGTTTCCCGACCACGAGCCCAACCCGCTGCTGCCCGAGAACCGCGAGTTCATCATGCGCACGGTCGTCGAGGAGCAGGCCGATCTCGGCATCGCCTGGGACGGCGACGCCGACCGCTGCTTCTTCATCGACGACACGGGCGCCTTCGTCGACGGCGACTTCCTCACCGCGCTGCTCGCCGAGTCGCTGCTGCGCAAGAGCCCCGGCGAGACGATCCTCTACGACGTGCGCGCCAGCCGCGCCGTCGCCGACACCGTCGCGCAGGCCGGCGGCACGGCGCACCCCAACCGCGTCGGCCACGCCTACTTCAAGACGCGCATGCGCGACGAGGGCGCGATGTTCGGCGGCGAGGTGTCCGGCCACTACTACTTCCGCGACTTCTACTGCGCCGACAGCGGCACGATCCCGGCGCTGTTGATCCTCGAGCTGGTCAGCGTCGAAGGGGTCAAGCTCTCGACGCTGCTTGATCGCTACCGCTCGACGTACTTCATCTCCGGCGAGATCAATTCGACCGTCGAGGACGGCCCGGCGAAGCTCGCCGCGATCGAGGCCGAGTACGCCGACGCGAAGATCGGGCACCTCGACGGCGTCTCGGTCGACTACGACGACTGGCACTTCAACGTGCGCACCTCGAACACCGAGCCGCTCATGCGCCTCTGCCTGGAGTCGCTGAGCTCCATGGAGGACATGGAGCGCCGGCGCGACGAGGTGCTCGACATCATCCGGTCATGAAGGTGGCCACGCCGGCGCAGGCGGCGCTCGCCCGGGCCGCCGACGCCGGGATCCACTGTATGCCGATCCCGACGCCGTTTCGCGTGGGGCGGGTCAACACCTACCTCATCGACGACGACCCGCTGACGCTCGTCGACAGCGGGCCGAACTCCGGCACCGCGCTGGACACGCTCGAGCGCGCGCTCGCCGAGCACGGGCGCCGCGTGGAGGATCTCGAGCTCATCGTCATCTCCCACCAGCACATCGACCATCTCGGGCTCGTCTCGATCCTCGCCCGGCGCTCGGGCGCCGAGGTGGCGGCGCTGGACCTGCTCGCGCCATGGGTCGAGCACTGGAGCGAGGCGATGGACGCCGATGACGCGTTCGCCGAGCGGATCATGGCCGAGCACGGCATCCCCGAGGACGTGCGCCACGCGCTGATCGGCGTCTCGCGGAGCTACCGCGGCTGGGGCGCGGCGGCGCGCGTGACGCGTCCGCTCGCGCCAGGTTCGCAGCTGCGTCTGCGCGACCGCACGCTGCGCGTCCACCACCGCCCGGGGCACTCCCCGTCAGACACGATCTTCCACGACGAGCGGCAGGGGATCGTGCTCGGCGCCGACCATCTCATCAAGCACATCTCCTCCAACCCGCTCATCTCGCGCCCGCTCGCCGCGGCGGGGGCACCCGACGGAGGCGGCGGCGGAGGTGGCGGCGGGGAGACGGCGCAGCGGCCGCACGCGCTGGAGATCTACATGGCATCGCTGCGCGCGACACGAGCGATGGCGAACGTCGACCTCGTGCTCGCCGGCCACGGCGAGCCCGTGACCGACCATGTCGCGCTCATCGACGAGCGCTTCCGGCTGCACGCCCGGCGCGCGGAGAAGATCCGCCGCCTGATCGCCAAGGCCCCGATCACGGCTTACGAGATCGCGCAGGCGCTGTGGGGCAACGTCGCGGTGACCCAGGCCTACCTGACGCTGTCAGAGGTGCTCGGGCACGTCGACCTGCTCGTCACCGACGGGCGGGTCGTCGAGCAGCGCGACGGCGGCGTGGTGCGTTTCGCCGCCGCCGGCTGATCCGGCTCGTCAGTCGGCGAGCAGCTAGCCGAGGTTCTGCTGGTAGGTGTGGACGATCTTCTTCGAGCCGCTCCGGCAGGTCACCGTGGCGTTGAACTCCGTGCCGTTGTTGCCGCTGGCGGGGCGCCTCTCGGTGCACCTCAGGCCGTTGACCTTCGAGGCCTTGCACCTGCCCGAGACGCCCTGGCCGCCCTTGCGGCGGCACTTGTAGTAGGCGATCATGAGCTTCGCGCCGGTCGAGCAGCTGACCTTTGTGACCTTCAGCGAGGTGAAGTAGCCGCCCGGGTTCGAGTTCGGGTACTTCGTGCTGCCGGCCTTGCAGGTCTTCGTGGCCGCGACCGCGGGCTGGGCGCCGGCGAGCCCGGCGAGCGCGAGGCAGGCGGACACCGCGACTGCGCGGAAGAGGCGGGGACAGGTGGGTGAGGTCAAGGGGACTCCTTCGGGGGGGTCTGCGACAGGCCGGCCGCGGGGCTGCGACAAAGTTGTATACCGACCGGGCATGATGTCGGACCGTGAACGCCGCCGGACGCATCCTCAGACACTTCTCATGCGCCCTGGCGCTGCTCGTCCTCCCCGCCACGAGCGCCGCACAGACGCCCGACCGCGACCCTGCGCCGCACGCCGACGCCGCGGATGCCCCGGCCAGCCCGCTGGACCTGCGCGCCGTGACCTTCGGCCAGCGCGGGACCGAGCTGCTCATGCGCATCACGACCGCCGGGTCCTGGGAGGTCTCGCAGCTCAGCGCGGCTCCCGGGCGGGCGCTGTGCATCGACCTGTACTACGGCCAGCTGCCCACGCCGCGCTCGCGGGTGTGCGTGCTGGACGCCGGCGAGGACAAGGCCGGGCTCACGTACACCCGGCTGGATCCCTTCGGCAACAGCGTCGGCGGCGGCATCGTCCAAGCGGTCACGACGCGCGCCGACAACCGCTCGATCCAGGCGGTCTTCGAGCCCAGCGCCGTCAACCTCTCCCAGGGCCGCTACTCCTGGCAGGCGATCTCGAAGTGGTCCTGCGACCCGGCGCAGTCATGTGACGACTTCTCGCCCGACGCCGGCAACGTCATCGCGCAGATCCAGCCGCTGGCCGCGCCGGCGTGCTTCGGCGCCGCCTCGCGCAACCCGCGCTTTCGCTGCGTCAACCGCGCGCTGCGCCTCGCCGTCACACCGGCGCCCGAAGAGGCGCTGCTGACGCCCAACGCGGCCTGCGCGATCGTCTCCCGGAAGCTGCCGTACACCTGCCAGTTCGGCGTGGGCGCCAACCGGCCCGACCGGACGATCGCCCTGATCGGCGACAGCCACGCCACCCATTGGCGCGGTGCGCTGGAGGTCGTCGCGCAGACGCGCGGCTGGCGCGGCTACTCACTGACGCGGGCCGGCTGCCCGCTGTCGCTCGCGACGCCGGACGTCGACCAGGCGCGGCGCAGAAGCTGCGCGACCTGGCGCAAGGCCGTCTTCGCCTGGTTCGGACGCCATCCGGCGGTGCGCACGGTGTTCGTCTCCCAGCTCGCCGGCCTGGGGGTGCGCGCCCCGCGCGGGCGCAACGCCAAGGAGTACGAGGTGCAGGGCTTCCTGCGCGCCTGGCGGCGCCTGCCCAGGACCGTGCGCGAGATCGTCGTCCTGCGCGACACCCCGGTCGCTCGCGAGTCGACCCCGTCGTGCATCGAGCGGGCGATGAAGCGCAACCGCACCGCGGGCCAGACCTGTGCCCTGCCGCGCTCGACCGCGATCCGCCGCGACCCCGCGGCGATCGCCGCGCTGCGGCGCGGCTCGCCGCGCGTGCACCTCGTCGACCTGACGCGGCTCATGTGCAGCCCGAAGCTCTGCTACCCGGTCGTCGGCGGCGTCCTGGTCCACAAGGACGTGACCCACCTCACCCCGCTCTTCTCCTCGACGCTCGGGCCGTTCCTGCTGCGCGCCGTCGACCGGATGTACGGCGCGAAGACCTAGTGTCACGACACTAGCTCGCCAGCGGCTTGCGCGCCTCGATCTCGGCGCCCGTGTAGAGGTTCTTCAGCTTGAGCTTGCCGAAGCGCTCGTCGAGCGGATAGCCCATCCGAAAGAGCAGGAACAGCGCCTTGTTGAGCGGCCGCACCCAACGGCGGTGGTCGGTGCGGGGCAGCACGAAGTGCACGAGGTTCGTCATCTGCAGGAACGCGCCGGAGTAGGGCTTCTCGTCGATGCGCACGACCTCGAAGCCGGCGCGCTCGAAGAGCTGGCGCATACCGAAGGCGGTGAAGCGGCTGACGTCCTCGGGGAATCCGTGGACCCCGAACGTGAACGGGATCCAGGCCAGCACCGGCGCGCCGGGCTTGAGCACGCGGTACATCTCGCGGACGACCTGGTAGGGGTCGTCGACGTGCTCGAGGACGCTGATCGCCAGCGCGGCGTCGAAGCGGTCGTCCTTCATCGGCATCGCGTGGGCGTCGCCGACGATGTCCGGGTTCTGGGTCGTGTCGGCGTCGAACTTCGTCAGCGTGCAGGAGAAGAACGGGCGGTGGTCGTAGTGACCGGCTCCCACCTCGAGCACCTCGGCGCCGGGCGGATGCGACGCGGCCCAGCGCGTCAGCGTGGGCATCAGGATGCGCCGGGCGGCGCCGTGGTTCATGTCGTAGCGAACGTCGCGCAGGCCCATGGGGGCGGCAGCGTACGCGGTCCCGGCGCCCCGACGTCCGTCAGCGCCGGCCGACGCCGACGACCTGGTAGCCGAGCAACCCGGGCGCGCGCCGGCCGAGCGACTGCCAGGCGGGCTCCAGGCGGCGCACGAGCGACCCGGCCGCGGCGGGCGCGTGGTTGCGCAGCGCCGGGACGATCGCGTCCAGCTCGACGTCGCGCAGGCCGGCGCGGGTGAGCAGCCCGCCGAGCGCGTCGCGCGTGAACCAGCGCAGGTGGCTGGCGTCGAACGTGCCGCTGTCGGTCTGCGGCCAGCGCCCGCGCAGCAGCGTCAGGCGCGCCTGCCAGTGCGCGATATTCGGGACGCTGACGAGCACCGCGCCGCCGGGCCGGCACCAGCGCACGGCCCGCGAGAGTCCCGCCGCAGGGTCGGCGAGGTGCTCGAGCACATCGGCCAGCACGACGAGGTCGAAGGATCCCTCCTCGAACGGCAGATCCGGGTCCTCCAGCGCCCCCTGCACGACGTGGTCGGCAACCTGCGCGGCGGCGGTCGCCGCGCTCGCCGACAGCTCGAGGCCGGCGAGATGGCCGGCGCGTGAGCGCAGCAGGGCGAGCAGCCCGCCTGATGCGCAGCCGACGTCGAGCACGCGGCCGCCGGGCGCCAGCAGCCGCTCGGCGCGGGCGGCGATCGCGCCGTTGCCGAATGCGGCGTACGTCTGCGCCTTCGCCTCGTAGAGCTCCGCCAGCGCGGGATCGACAGCCATTCTGCGAGCGTACCGGGGGTGATCGCCGCCATCACCGACCTCATCCGGTCGGCCGGCTACGTCGGCCTGTTCGCGGTCGTCCTGGCCGAGAACCTCGTCCCGCCGATCCCCTCGGAGTTCGTCCTGCCCTTCGCCGGCTGGGAGGTCGCGCAGGGCGAGCTCGCGTGGCTGCCGGCCCTGCTCGCCGCCACCGCCGGCTCCGTGGCCGGCGCCGTGATCCTGTACACGATCGCCCGCCGCGGCGGGCGGGCCGCGATCCTCGCCACGCACCGCGTCAGCCGCGTCACCGCCGCCGACCTCGATCGCGTCGACGAGCGCTTCCGCCGCCACCGCGTCTGGCTCGTGCTGGGCGGACGCTGCGTGCCGGGGCTGCGCTCGATCATCTCGGTGCCGGCCGGGTTGGCGCACATGCATCTGGGACTGTTCGTCGCGCTGACGACGATCGGCTCGGCGGTCTGGAACAGCGTGCTGATCGGCGCCGGCATCGCGCTGGGCAGCCAGTTCGAGGAGGTCGACACGATCGTGGGGCCGCTGTCGACCGCGGTCGTGGCCGTGCTGGCGTTCGCGATCCTCGTCGTGATCGTGCGGCTGCGCCGGCGCAGCACGTCCTCGTAGACTCCGCGCGATGCCGAGCCCCGTCCGACGCGCCGCCCGTCAGGCCCGCCGGGTCGCGCAACAGACAGGTCGCCTGAAGGCCCGCGTCGACGCCGTCCAGCACCTGCGCCGCACGCTCAACAACGCCGAGGGCACCGTGGCGCTGCAGGAGCGCGCGCAGGAGCACATCGCCGACGGCACGCTCGTCATGGGCAACATGAGCTATTACGCGCCCAACGTCATTCGTTTCAAGGGCGACACGGGCCGCGTGATCATCGGCAACTTCGCCTCGGTCGCGCCCGACGCGGACTTCTACGTCGGCGGGCTGCACCGCGTCGAGTGGGTCTCGCTGTACGGCCTGCGCGCGATGCTCGAGCTGCCGGGCGCCTACGAGGACGGCTTCACGCACGGCCGCGGGGACATCGTGATCGGCTCGGACACGTGGATCACCAACGGCTGCACGGTCATGTCGGGCGTGACGATCGGCGACGGCGCGGTGGTCGGGACGAAGGCCGTCGTGGCCAAGGACGTGCGCCCCTACGCGATCGTCGTCGGCAACCCCGCGAAGGAGATCGGCCGGCGCTTCAGCGACGCGCAGGTCGAGGCGCTGCTGCGGATCCGCTGGTGGGACTGGCCGACCGAGCGCGTCAAGGAGCACGTCGACGCGCTCTCCAGCCCCGACATCGACGCGTTCATCGCCCGCTTCGATCCCGGGCCGTAGTCATGGCCGAAGCCGGGTCCGGCGTCGCGGTCGTCATCGTCAACTACAACGGTGAGGCGCTGCTGCCCGACTGCCTCGCCGCGCTCGCCGCCCAGACGCTCGCGCCGGCGCAGATCGTCGTCGCCGACAACGGCTCGCGTGACGGCTCGCTGGCGCTCCTGCGCGCCCGGCATCCGCACGTGCGCGCGCTCGAGCTCGGCCGCAACCTCGGCTTCGCCGGCGGGGCCAACCGCGGTGCGCGCGCGACGACGGCCCCGTGGGTGTGCGTGCTGAACTCCGACGCCACGCCCGCGCCGGACTGGCTGGCGGAGCTGACGAGCGCGCCGCGCGACGAGCGCACGTGGGCGCTGGGCAGCGTGCTGGTCAGCGCCGCGACGGGCCGGATCGAGAGCGCCGGCGACCAGTACTCTGCCGCCGGCTACGCCTACAAGCTCCTGCGCGACCGCCCCCTCGACGACCTTCCCGCCGAGCCGTACGCGGTCTTCGCCGCGCCGGGCGCGGCGCCCGTCTTCCGGCGCGACGTCTTCGACGCGCTGGGCGGCTACGACGAGCGCTTCTTTCTGTACTACGAGGACGTCGACCTCGCCTTTCGCGCCGTGCTGGCCGGCTGGCACGCGCTGCTCGTGCCGTCGGCGCGGGTGGTCCACCGGCTCGGCGCCACGACGAAGTCCCACGCCCGAGCGCGCTTCTACGTCGCCCGCAACAGCGTGTGGTGCGCCGTGCGCTGCCTGCCGCGGACCGGTCCGCGCCCGCTCGCACGGCGGTGGCTGGTCGAGCTGCGCACCAACCGCCCGCGGCGGCTCGTCGCGGTCGAGGTCGCGGGCCGGGTGGCCGGCCTGGCCGGGCTGCCACGCGCGCTGCGCGAACGCCGCGCGATCCAGGCCGGCCGAACGGTGCCGCTGGACCGCGTCGATGCCCTGCTGCTCGAGCCGAAGGAGCTTCGCCAGCGACGATCAGCCCGTGGGGTGTGATCGCGAACGGCGACCGATGCGCCGAACGCGCCCGAATACCTGGGGCCGCAGGGGTTCGGTCTGCCGCACCCCAGGGTTCGGTCTGCCGCACCCCAGGGTTCGGTCAGCCCCCTGTTTCCGATGCACCGGATGCTGGTAGCTTGCTCGTGATTCGTCACGGAACAAGGAGACGCAAGACATGGGGAC